>ERZ506950.42-NODE-42-length-120593-cov-8.111591_pt1 | contig 120593 bp, 124 predicted proteins | sample MGYA00512897_ERZ506950 | MGnify/ENA metagenome assembly ERZ506950
TTCGTCACTAAAAATTTCTTCGCAAATGACTTGACTTCCTATAGTTGGTCACCTCTTTTCAAAAATTTCAATATGGATTCCCATTTCAACTGTTCGCACTTCGCCGGAACTTTCGAGCAGATGCCCGCTGGAAGAAAGCCAGCACCCTTTTGGGAAATAGACGGGCCGCGATGTTGCGCCTTTCTCTAAAATCGGGGCGACCAACAAATCGTTGCCTATCATAAACTGATCCATGATTCGCGAGCAGGCGGCGTCGGTAAAATTATAGGCCAGTGGCCGCAGAACCGGCTCGCCAGTCTTTCTGCAGGCTGCCAGAGCTTTTTCAAGTGCCGGCAGATAACGCTTGCGCAGCGCTACTGCCTGCTGTACTTCCGCATAGTTTTCGGAAGATAAGATCCGCCACGGGGCGGCTGAAAATTGCATCACCGGCATCAGGCAGGCGACCTGCGCCCATCGCACCACCAATTCCTGATCCAACCGTTCCTGACTGTAAAAATTCCGATATTCGCCACCGCCGATCATGTCCGGGCACAAAAACGAATGCCCTGTCAGGCTTTGTACGATGGCGTCCGGGATCAGTGCGGCGAGGCCCGTATTGCCCCAGCTGTGATCTTTGTCACACAGGCGCTGCGTCAAGGACCACCCGCCTGCGCCGCTCGTTACACGGAATTCGTTGAAAGAATACTGTTCACCAAAGGCCGCCCATGCCCGACAGTGCTCATCACCGGTGGTTATCCCGTCAGAGGGATAATATACACTGTCGCCGGCATCGAATTTAAAACCGTCCACCCCCAACGCCTGCAGATCATCCAGCTGCTGTTTCAGCCAGCGGCGGGCAGCCGGCTTTGTCGTATCCAAGACTGCGGACCAGCCGTTCCACCAATGGGCTATATGGGGCAGCCCGTTTTCAGATGTAACCAGCAATCCCCGCCTTTCCAGTTCACGGTACTCCAGCGTATCCGGGGTTACGAATGGGCAGATCCAAAGCATGACAGGAAAGCCCAGCCGGTGGAGCTGCGCGAGCATCGAAGCGGGATCGCGAAACTTTTCACGCGAAAATTGCCAGCGCCCATAGCAATCGCTCCAGCCGTCATCGATCATTAAGACGCCGGGGGGCAGGCCGTTTTGAAGGATCTCTTGTGCATATTGCAGTACGCCGTCCTGCGTTTGATGGAAAGTCAATTCGATCCAGGTGTTATAAACTGGAGCCGTAAACAATCGATTGTCCAATTTGACTTCATGCGGCGGGAAGCAATGCTGCATAGCGTCCAGATAACTTTCCCGCAACCCGCCGCAACACTGCCCCACCGTTGTGCCTTCGGTGCACTGAATCTCCCCTTTCTGAAAGGAAACGCGCATACCGGCTGGGTTCCACAGCCAACGCCCTGTTGTAGAGAGCAGAAGCGGCATCATTTGATTGGGCGTCTCATTTCGGGTCAGATCCAGTTCTTCCGTACTCGCGGCCGTATAGGGCTGGCGGATCCCATCGGTTACAGCGCCGCCCAAAAACACTTCGTCTGGCATCATTTTGAGCTTCATATGAATTACCTCTCAATACGATAATTGCCGGTCATAGACCTCCAACTCGTTGATTGCAAAATGCCGCCATGTAAGATTTGCGTCGTGTATTCTCATGCGGAGATACTTTACATTTTGAACACGATCAAATGAAAAGGTCTGGGTTTCGATCGTCGCGTCGTTTTTGCTCCAAAACAACGTTGTGGGGGCGACAATCTCTTGCCAGTTTTGCCCATCTTGTGAAATTTGGAAAGATACTTGCGTAGGCGCCTGGTCTTTTGCATACCAGCAATGCATCCGAATTTCGTTGAAGGCTGCCTGCATCGGCCATTTCAAAACAATATCCATTGGAAGGGAGGGGCGATTATCGCTTTGGGCCGCCTCAGTAAGATCGCCATCTGTCAAAAGTCCACCGTTTTCGCTGTCCCACTCAGAGGTCGTTTCGGAGGCAATATTGGCGTTTACTGGAGATACAGACGAGTCTTTTACAAGAACTTCGTTAATTGCATAATGATCCCACTGCAAGTTGGCGTTGTTTATTTTAATTCTTAGGGCTTTTCCTTGTACCGGACTAAATGTAAGCTTATATTCTTCGACGTGCCAATCATTTCCATCCCAAGCAATATCGCCAGAAGAAGCTACATGTGTCCAGCCGGTTTCACCATCGGCAGATACTTCTAAATCCCAATTCGTTGGGGCCTGTCCTTGGCTATAGGCTGTTTTCATAATGAACGTGTCAAAAGTCTGCGTGTCCTCCCAATCAAGATAAAGGTACTGCGGAAAAACGGGGGAATCGACGCTTTGGAAAGCGGAATATGCATCGTTGTCAATCATATTGCTGGGAGGACTGTCCCAGTTCCAGTCCTGTCCTGCGCCCGCAACTGCATACGGAGCCAGATTTTCTCCTGCAACAGGGTTATGATCGGTTGCTGCGTCCCAAGCCAACATCTCATCGGTTTTGTAAACACGGAAATAGTCGATTTCAAATCTCTTGGGATAGTCGCTGTTATAGTCCGGCGTGCCGCTCCACAGCGGGGAGTCATTTTCGTAGATTCCCAGAAAAGTGATCATTTTATAGTCTGGCGATTGGGATGTTTCTTTAACAAGATTTCCATCGAAGTAGAACTTCATGCCTTCCGGCTGCCATTCAAAACCGTAAACGTGAAAATCTTGCGAAACATCACAAGCGGGATAATAATCTAAGCTTTGTTCACTAAGACCTGCATCGTTCCAAGGATGGACGGAAACGCGTACGCGGCTTTGGTCGGTATTGATGTCCGGACCACAAATTTCAAAAATGTCTACTTCGGCGGTTTCGTCTGATTTTGTCTCAGCACCAATCATCCACCAGGCACTGTGTAAGCCGCTGTCATCCGGTACCCGTGCCCGCAGCTCAAAGTATCCATATCGGGTTTCAAAATTTCTGACGGCGCGATGATGATCGGTGATCGTACAAGTATCCCAAAAATTGTGCAGGCCATCCCGCATGCCGGTCTGTATGCTTGAAATCTTTTGTACGTCATCGAATGCCCACCAAGGGCCTTGAGTATCTTTGTCTATTCTTAATGACAGTATACCGTTTGTCACATCATAATGCGCAAGACTTTGCTCTTGCGATGTCCAGTGCGGCATATATGAGTCTGAAAACTTAGAAGGGTTTAAAACAGCATCGTTGAATTCCTCCTGGAAAACCAAAGTCCAGCCAGGCTTTTCTGCCGGTTGCAATTCTGGCGTTTCACAGAACACAGTCGGTGCGAATAACGTCGCTGCAGACAGAACCATTGCGGAAAAACGGCTTTTTGATGCGCATGCAGTTCACATCCTTTCTGCTTTTTACAGCTCAACAATTTTCTTCTCGTTTCTGGAGCGTTCGGCTGCGAAACAGATCAGGTGACTTTGCAAAGACGCCTGCGCCGAGGAGAGCGTGTCCGATTTCGCCTGCCGGACTGCCTGCACAAAGTCTTGCATCAGGAAATAGTCGCCGCCGCCGTGGCCGTAATTGTTGGTCTGAGGCGGCGCTTCAAGCGCGATCTGCCTTGCCTTTGCCTCGCCAAAGCGGTGCAGCAAAATGGTATTTGTGTTCATGTCGGCGGTGATCTGCCCCTTGGTGCCGCAGACTTTCAGCTGCCGGGCCATATCGGTGGTAAAGGCCGTCATGGTGAAATTGGCGACCGCGCCTTTGTCGAACGCAAGGATCACCACCTGCCGGTCCACCACATCGTTGTCGCAGCGGTATACGCAGCGGCCGTAGGGCCCTTCCCGCAGCGCTTTTAACCGCCCTTCATAGCTCAGGTCGGTGGTGAGCATATCGGTGGGCCAGCCCACATTGTCGGTCAGATAGATCTTGGGGGCATAGTAGGGACACGCCTCGCTGTGGGGACAGCCATCGGTACAGCGCTCCGGTGCGCCCGCGGGCGCATGGGCCGCGTCAAAGTGACGCAGACTGCCGAAGCTGGCCACCTGGGTGCACCGTTGTCCTGCAAGCCACAGCAGAATATCAATATCGTGGCAGCTTTTTTGAAGGATCATCGGGCTCACTTTGCTGCTGCGCCAGTTGCCGCGCACAAAGCTGTGAGCCTGGTGCCAGTAGCCCACATTTTCGATCTGACAAAGGGAGGCGACCTGCCCGATCTGGCCCTCGTCGATCAGCCGCTTGATGGTGCGGTAAAAGGGGGTGTAGCGAAGCACATGGCAGACACTCAGTATCCGGCCCGACTCCTCCGCTGCCCGGGCGATGGCGCGGCACTCGGCCTCCTTGTTGCTCATGGGCTTTTCCAGCAGGATATGATAACCCTGCCGCAGTGCCGCCAACGCCGGGGCGGTGTGCATATCGTCCAGCGTGCAGATCAGCGCTGCATCCGCCATCTGCGGGCGGGCGAGCAGCTCTTCCCAACTGGTAAAAGCCAGTTCGGGCGGAATGCCATAGGCGCGGCAGAACAGCTCCCGCCGGTCCTGTTTGGGCTCCGCTACAGCCAGGATGCGCAGTCGATCCGGGTGCTCCGCTGCATATTTCGCGTAGACTTGTCCCCGCGCGCCCGCGCCGATCACAATCGCGCTCACCTGTTTCATTTTTTTGCCTCCTCCCGCGCCAGCAGACGCAGTAACTCCTCATAAACTGTTTCAAAGAAAGCCGGATCATCGTTGTAGTGCTGGTTGTCTCGGAACACCTGTGCCACCAGTTCATCGTGGGCGGCCTCGTTTCGCTGGCGCAGCAGCATGAGAAGCGCTGCATCCTCGGCGCCACGCCGGGCCGCCTCCATGCGCATTCCAGGCCAGGGGCCGTCTGCGCCGGGATAAACGATGAACGAATCTCCACAGGGGAAGTTGGTGTCGATGCCGGTGTCGTTAGGGCAGCTGGTGGCCTTGAACGGATCCATTCCCGCGGGGAACTGATTGAAGCCCCAATGAAGAAATCCTCCCAGCCGGTTGGCGGCGCAGCCCCAAAATAAAAGACGGCCTTTGATGGAGGCGAAGTCGAGAAAACGATTGAGCCAACCGCCCTCCGGCCCGCAGCAGACATAAGCCCAGACCGACTCGCCCAGGCCAATGAACCGGTCGAAGGCGGATTTGTTTGCCTCATAGCCCGCGGTGCCCGGCACCCAGACGTCCACTCCGCCGCGAAATTCTGGCGAAGCGACGGCCTCGATGATACGCACTCCTGGCAGGTATTTGCGCAGGACGCTGGCGGCGAGGTAATATTGCCGCTTGCGGGCCAGGAGCGTCGCCTCATCTTTGAAATGGATGTCCGGCTCGTCATGAATGTGGAACAGCACCTTATCCTGCCAGCCATATTTGCCAAGGAATGCCGCCAGCGCCTGCACAAAGCGCACGATGATCTCGTAGCCATGCGGTGAGTCCACAGGCACATCCGGCGCCATCGAACACTTGAAGCGGTCAGTGTACATATCCGGGGCGCCGTCTGGCAGGAGCCCCCGGCTGAGCAGCGAGCCCAACTCCATTTCCTGCATCCCGGACTCGAAGAACAGCTCGATGAGCGGGCGCAAATACTCGAAATTGAATTGGTACGGCTCCCGGCTTACCACACACCGGCCATCGAGCTGGATGTAGAACATCGTCTGGTGGATGCGCCGCATGGCGCGGGCATATTGGCGAACCATTTCGTAAAAGGCGGGGCTATCCGGCTTAAGGTGATGGAACCGGCAGATGGATTCAAGGCTGAACCAGTTGGTCACCGGGAAGGCGTCTTGCGGGATCTCTACGCCGTACACCCGGATGACCAAACGGCAGCAATAAGCGCCAAGACGCAAAAGCGCATGGTGCTCGCCGGGCCTGATATCCGGCCGGGGGCACAGGCAGAGATACAGCGCCGCCCGGCCGTTTTCTGCCTCGATGTGCCCGCCCGGTGCAGGTTTTAAGCAGTCATAGACCGCAAAGGGGGCCAGCCGGGTAGCATAGGAGGGCTTCTGCGCGGGACGGGATTCCAACACCATCGCGCCGCCCTGCTCAACGCCATCTCCGGTGTTGTATTCTACCGGCACCGCGAGTTCGCAGAAAAACTCCGGAGTGAAGTCGGCGCTTTCCAGCGAAGCGGTAAGACGCGGCTCATCGGTCTCAACGAGCAGCTGCACGCCCGGCCGCCCGTTGCGGGGCATGGCAAGGTGAAGCTCCGCGGGCAGAGGCGCCAGGGCCATATCCGGGTAGAAAAATTCCTCCTGCGCACTGATAGCGCCGTTCGTACGGGTGCTTTCCATTTTGGGCCTCCTTGCAAAAGGCGCGGGCCAGGGCCAAGAGCCCCGGCCCGCGCCAAGTGGTCTGTTTTTTCAAAATATAATGAAGTGCTGATTGAAAGCAGCGCCTTATTCTGCGGTGATGCCAAGTTCGGTCGCCGCCGCATTGACTTCTGCCAACATATCCGACAGCCCCTTCGTTTCGTAGTTCGCCAGCAGATCATCGACCATCTCATCGACAGGATCGGTGCCCATCATGATCTGGAGCAGATCGTCGTTGGTGTTGTAAACGAACGCATCCTTCAGCGGCGTGGAAAGGAAGAGCACGCTGTCATAGTAGGTGGGAAGGGTGCCGTTCTGCACGGCATCCTCGTGGCGCGCAGTGTTCAGCGCCCGGTATTCGTCAGAGATCGTAGAGGGGGATGTCTCGTCCCAGTATTCCGGGTTCCACATGGCCAGGTCGGCAATGTTGCTGTTCACATTCTTGAAGGTGTACTTCTCCGTCAGGTTGACGCCGTCTCGCATGACGACCTCGCCGTCCACGATGTCGTAATCCTCCCCCTCGATGCCGCAATACACCAGGCGCTGGCCCTCTTCGGAGTAGAGGTAATCGAACAGCTTGCAGATCGCCGCCATTTTTTCATCGTCCACATTCGCAGAAATGTAGCTCTCGGACCATGCTTCTGTATCCACGAAGTAATACTTGTTCCCGTCCTCGGAAGGATACAGCTTGGCGACCCGGTTGTCCTCCAGGAAGCTGCCCTCACCATACAATGCGTCATAATCATTGGCGAGGTTTACCTCCAGGCCGGCTGGACCGGACCAGGCGAACACCATGGCCGCGCTCTGGCCCTGGAGATATTTTTCTTTGCTGGTTTCCAGCTTTGCAAGCGCAATATCTTTCTCGATCACGCCGTCAGTATACATGTCGCGGGCGAACTGCATGGCGCTTACCAGCGCATCGCGATCCGCAAAATAGCTGGGAACGAACTGGCCGCTTTCATCCGCTACCCACTTTTTGTCAATAATGCCTGCATACGGATATACAAAGCCGCCGATCAGTTCGGGGAGCGCCTGCGTCATGCCGGAGACGCTTTTGCCCTCGGGATCCGCTTCAATGATCGCTTTGATCATATCGCAGAACTCCTCATAAGTTTCGGGCTCTTTTGTGACGCCGGCCGCCTGGGCAAGGTCCCAGCGGTATACCACGTTGCGGTCCAGCACGCTGTAGGTGATGTCGCCGTAAGTGGTTCGGGGGATCATATACAGTTTGCCGTCACGGGCGGCTGCCTGTGCCCGTTCCATCTGCATGTGTTCGGCCAGATTCGGATAAGCGGACAAATCATCCGGCAACGCGCGAATGACGCCCTGCTCGATCCAGTTGCCATAGAAGGATTTCGTTACAAAATCGCCGGCGAAGATATCCGGAAGCTGGCCATTGGTGGCCCACAGCTGGATCTTTTGTTCCGCGTCGTCCCACGTGACATTCTGCGGGATCAAACGCACACCGGTCTCTTCTTCGAGCTTTTTCAAGATGGGGTCATCCGGATCGGCCAGGCCGTCTTCTGCGCCCCAGATGGCAATGCTGACTTCGATCAGTTCATTTCCCTGCTGCTCTGACGCATCTGCACCGGTTCCGCTGGCGGAAATGCTGCTGGGAGCTGTTCCGCCACAGCCGGCCAGCAACCCGGCAGCCATAACTGCACTCAGAGCCAACGCCACAATTCGTTTTGCCTTTTTCATGTTTTACACTCCTTTTCTTTGGATGATCCCAACAACCGGCTCACTCTTTGACCGAGCCGATCATAACTCCTTTAACAAAATACTTTTGCAGAAACGGATACAGGCACAGAATTGGCAACATGGTGACCACGATCGCGGCCATTTGCACCGACTGAACAAATACCCGATTCCCGGAAAGGATGGACTGCGCCTGGCTTCCCAGCTGCGTGTTGAAACTGACCAGGATATCCCGAAGATAAATCTGCAGCGGTTTGATGTTCTTGTCATTGATATAGAGGTATGCCTCCCACCAGCCGTTCCAGCGTTCTACGGCATAGAACAATGCGAAGGTCGCCATAAATGGTTTGGAGATGGGCACAAACACTCTTGTCAGGATGATCCAGTCGTTTGCACCGTCAAGGCGGGCGGCCTCCTCCAAGCTGGGCGGCAGCCCGGCAAAATAGTTTTTCATAATGATCAGATAGTAAGTGCTGATCATGACCGGGAGAATCATGCACCAGATCGTGTTGTCCAAGTTAAGGTCGCAGATGACAAGATAGGTCGGAATCAGCCCGCCGGAAAAGAGCATTGTAAACAGGATCATTCCCAAAAAGAATTTGCGCCCGAGCAGACGTTTGCGGCTGAGCACGTAGGCAGCCACTACAGAAAACAGCATGCTGAGCGATGTGCCTACCACCGTGACAAACAATGTCGTAGCCAATGATTTGAAAAAATACTCATCGCGGATGATTGCCTTATAGCCTGTTAAGTCAAAAACATGGGGATACAGATACGGTGAGTATTTTGCACTGGTCACGGTGTTGGAGAAAGAGACGATCAGGACATTATAAAATGGATATAATGTCATGAGCGCCAAAAGCCCGAAAATCAGATACAGGCATATTTCAAAATCGGAGAGCCGACGTTTCTTTTTGGCTTTCATTGTTTCACCCACCTTCTTAGAACAAGCCGTCCTCACCGAGTTTTGTGGTGACTTTGTTTGCCGCCCAGATCATAACGACGCCAATGACAGATTTCAGCAAGCCGATGGCGGTGGTATAACCGAAATTGGTGCCGACCATGAACGATTGCCGGTACACATAAGTGTCGATGATATCCGCCACAGGATATACCGGGGAGGAGTACAGATTGAATATCTGGTCGAAAGACGCACCGCTCATAATGCCGCCGATCTGGAGGATCAGCATGATGCATACCGTGCTGCGGATCCCCGGCCAAGTGACGTGCAGCATCTTCTGCAGCCGGTTCGCTCCGTCAATGCTTGCCGCTTCGTACAGCTGCGGGTCGATATTGGTGAGTGCAGCCATATAGATGATGGCGTCCCAGCCGAATTCTTTCCAGATGTTTGAGATCCAGATAAAGGGCCGAAATGCGGTCAGCGACATCAGCGGGGCGACGGGATCGAATCCCAGCTGCCCGAGCACCTGATTGATGATGCCGTTGGATGCAAACATATTGATCAAAATGCCGGAAAGAACGACCCAGGAGATGAAATGCGGGAAAGTAAAAACCGTTTGGAAAAATTTCTTGACGTGCGGATGGCGGATCTCGTTGAGAAGGATCGCGACGATAATGGGTACCGGGAAATGAAATACGAGTTTGCCCAGGCTGAAGATGAGCGTATTGACGAAGGCCCGCCAGAATTCCGCGTCCTTAAACATGGTTTCAAAGTGCTCAAAGGCCACCCAGGGGCTGTGCCACAGCCCCATGTCATAGCGGTATTCCCGAAACGCCAACGTAACGCCGCCCATGGGGAGGTAACAAAAAACGATATACCAAATCAGGACGGGAAGCAGCAAAGCGTAGAGCATCCAATCATTTCGCAGCTGCTTTTGGATTTTATGCCATCTGGAAACGTTCGGACCTGCTGTTTCATTCATGCGGCAGCCGCCTCCTTTTCCGGGGTTCCTTCGCCTATATTATACCGCCTTGGTTTGTGCTTCCGGTATGGAAGAATCACATGAAATATCTGCGGATGGGACGGAAAAGACGTTGGAAATTATGGAAAAACACCAGTTTTCTAATGAAATATGGAATTATTTTAGGGATTAGCACATGGTCTTTCTCCATTCCATTCCGGCACCCGAAATGCTATACTAATTGTGAAAACTGAAAGAGAGGGCGATGAAGGTGCGGCGGTTTTTTGAAAAAAAGATCATGAAGCAGTTCCGGCTTGTCCTCTGCTGCCTTCTCGCCATGGGGGTTATCCTGTCGGTTCTGTGCTTCGTCGTTATCGAACAGCTGATGACCTCCAACGCTGCGGCATATGCGCAGACAACTGCGCAAAGGTTCAATCTCGAGGTAGAACACCTGTTCAAGCGTGTGGATGCGATGTTCAACGACCTGCTTTTCGACGAAAACATCGAGCAGATGATGTATGCTCCGTTTTCTGAGAGAACACCGGCTTACCTCAACGCGCTGCACGCCCGCTTTTCGTCATACCGCCTGATGAACCCGGCCATTGCGGAGATCGCCCTTGTGACGCCGGAGATGAGTTGGTCCGGTTATTTCGACAACGCCACTTTGCAGCAGTTCCGCGAAGAGATGGCGGATGTGCGCTCTACGGTCTGTTTCGGGCTGAAAGAGTCGCCCCTTCTTGCCCGGGCGGGCAGCGATGAGCAAAGGCTGATTTTCGGGCACAATGTATACGGTATGTATAACAATGCCCTGTACGGTATGCAGCTTGGAACGATCATCCTGTCACTGGATCTTTCGGAATCATCGATCCAGCTGCCTCCTTCCGACCGCACCGACACCTATTTTCTTTTGATGGATCAAAATGGCGCGGTATTCCCCTTTAATTGCGATGAAGAGAAGTGTAAAAGCATTTTGGAGCAAGGGCTGTCTGAGCAAGGCGGTTCCTGGCCGGCGGATACTTTCCAAACAAAAGATTACCTGATTTATAGCGTCCCACTCAATAACACCGGGCTCCGCATGGTCAGCGCCATGGACCGGCACGCCCTAAACCGCGAGGTTCTGCCCATGGTTGCGGTCCTCAGCGGCGTTACGGCGATCTCATTGATCTTGATCGTTTTCCTGATGCGGTTGATGCTGCAAAGCGTGGTGCGGCCGATCAGTCAGCTGTCTGAGTACATTCAGCGGATGCGTTCGGCCCAGCCGGGCGCAGAGATAGAGCCTCCAAAGCTGCATGGCTGCGAGGAGATCGTGCGGCTGAGCCACTCTTTCGATACGCTGCTGAGCGAGCAGGCGCGGCTGACCCGGGAGCTGCAGCAGGCCACCGTCAATTTGTACGAAACCCAGCTGGGCCGCAAGCAGGCGGAATTGGAATACCTTCGCAGCCAGATCAACCCGCACTTTTTGTATAACACGCTGGAGGCGATCCAGGGGATTGCGGTGGAGCGCGGGGTGCCGCAGATCGCCGATGCGACCGGGGCGCTTGGCAAGCTGTTCCGGCACAGCGTGCAGGGCGGGGAAATGACGCTGTTCAGCAAGGAACTGGAGGTCACCCAGGCCTATCTTACCATCCAGAAACTCCGTTTTTCAGACAAGCTGAACGTGATCATCAGTGTGCGCGAGAACACAAAGACGATCCCGGTTATGAAGCTGCTTTTGCAACCAATCGTTGAGAATGCAGTCTATCATGGGCTGGAGCCGAAGGCTGGCCGTGGCACGCTGTTTATTGGGGCGCGTGTAGAAAATGGAGACCTTCTCATCAGTGTATATGATGACGGCGTTGGAATGACGCCGGAGCGTTTGGAAGAGCTCCAAAAAAGGCTCGAGCATTCGTCGTCCACCGCCGCCGGGGAGAACGGACACATCGGCCTTCTGAATGTACAGCACCGTATTCGCCTGCACTATGGCGCCCCGTACGGGTTGACGGTACAAAGCGCTTTGTCGAAAGGGACCCGAGTGATGATTTGTGTTCCCGCCAGCCCGCATAGAGAGGAGGACGGCCCATGGCGCTGAAGGTGCTTTTGGCGGATGATGAAATCCGCACACTCCGGCATTTAATGGCCGCGGTGCCTTGGGGGCAGCTCGGCCTGGAAGTATGCGGTACGGCATCCAATGGGAAAGAGGCGCTTGATTTTATTGAGCGAAATCCGGTGGACATCCTGATCACGGACATTCGAATGCCTGAAATGGATGGGCTGGAGCTGTGCCAGCGCGTGCGGGAAAAGCACCGCGAGCTGGCCATCATCCTGTTGACAGGTTATGCGGATTTCGAATACGCCCGCCGCGGGATCGAACTGCAGGTGACGGACTACTGCCTCAAGCCCATCGACATAGAGCAATTGACCGTCACTTTGCGGCGCGCTGTGCATCAGGAATTTAGCCGTGTGTCTTCGCGCTCCGACGCTCTCCTGGATGTGATCGAAGAAGGGGACTCGCAGCAGATCAGCCGTGCGTTTTCTGAGCTGGGATTTTCGGGGGATCAGGCCTATCTGGCCGGCTCCTTCGGCGTTCACAATATCGAACGCGCAATAAACAGTGAGTTCACCTGCAAAGTGGGCAAACACAAATACCTGTATTTTGCCAGCAGGCCGTTCAATGCGCCGGAGGCGGCGCGAATCATCGCCTTCGCAAAGGGCCGCAGCGGCATTGGGCTTCCCGTCGAGCCGGCATCTTATGAGGCGCTGGACCGTGCCATCGACGACGTGCTGGTGATGACCTTCCAATATTTTGTAAACGGTGCGCCAACTTTGTGCGGTCATCTGGTGGATGGCCCGCTCACCCAGGAGATTTTTCACCAGCTTGCAGAAAAGGGCGGCGACCCCAACCAGATGAAAAGTTGGCTGCACGAGCTGGCCACGGCAAATTGCTCCATGCTGTTCAACATCAGAACTGCGTTCCGTTTCTTTAACAAGGTCCTTCTCTCGCCGGCATTGCGTGACAGCAATTGCATTTCGCTTGATAGTTTTGAGCAGATGGCGGCGGACTATCTCAAATTGACGGACCTTCTGGAAGATTTAAGCGCTTGCATTTGTCCCCAGGATCCGCCGCCTTCTGTGGCAGAAGGCTCCAACAGCTTTTTGGCAGTTATGGATTACCTGAACACCCACTATGCGCAACCCCTTTCGCTCCGGACCATCGCAGAGGAACTGCACCTGAATGCGTCTTACATCAGCCAGCTGATTAAAAACGAGACGGGCCTCACTTATACGCAGTATATAACAGAGCTCCGTATCGGGAAAGCCAAGGAAATGCTGACAAATACGAAGCTCTCGCTGGCGGAGATCAGCGAAGCGGTTGGGTTCAATGACTATTTTTACTTCATCAAGAAATTTAAGCGTGAGGTGGGCGTTACGCCCGGCAAGTTCCTGCAGCATGAAAAGAATATGAATGGCGGCGCTTAAAAGAGAAAGGAGTGTGTGATTGTGACCGTTCAGGAGTTGGCGGCCCGCCTCTCGCTGCCCCGGCGCTCGCGTGAGGCGGCCCTTGCGGTGCCTCTGTCCGGCGCAGAGGAACAGGCGTGGCGGCGCCTCTTCGTGCAGGATCAGCAGGCGTTTGAAGAAGAATTGAGCCGCCGGGAGACGCCGGAACGGCTGGCGCTGGCGCTCTATCTGCGGTGGGGCGTGCGGACTTATGAGGAGTACCGTGGCCGCGGCATTCCGGACGCTGTCTTTTGGGATACCTTCCAGGATCTCGCTCTTTGGAGCAAAGAGTGCGAGCGGATCACTGGCCGGCCGGGGCTGACCGAGTGGGGCTGGAACGCACTGCTGCTGCGCATGGAGGTTGTGCGGCTTGGAAGGCTGGAATATCAACCGCATACCCTTGACCGGGGCGTCATTTCAGGGGAAGTTTCGCTGGCAGCGGGCACTCCGGTGCTGGAAGTCCACATCCCTGCCGGCACACGGCTGCGGCGAGACGACTTGCTTTCATCGCTCAATACCGCCGGAGCTTTTTTCCAGCGGTACTTCCAACGGGATTTTCTCTGGTTTCATTGCCATTCCTGGCTGCTGTCTCCTGAGCTGCGCGAACTGCTTACCGCTGAATCCGGAATCCTTCAGTTTCAGCATCTGTTTACCGTATATGACGAGGATTTCCCGATCCGCCAGGCAGAGGAACGGGTATTTGGAACCGTAGAACAAGACCCTCGGGAATATCCGGAAAACACAAGCCTGCAGCGGGCGCTGAAGAATTACCTTCTGGAAGGGAAGTGCGTCGGAATGGGAAAGGGGATTCGCAGAACGGCCGTTTCGGCTCTCGATTCGCAATGACGCAGAAGATTGCCGGTTCAAGATGCCTAAAGCATAAGAAAGGGCGCGCCGCAGAATGAAGATCTGCGGCGCGCCCTGTTTTTGTGCTTAAATCCACTGCTTTCCGGAACAAGGCCGGGTTCAGCGCTCTCGGAGATATGCAGCCTTGATGCACTGCTGACAGTCTCATTATCTCGGCAGGAATCCCGACAAGTCGCATAAAACATCAAAAGAGCAGCTGGGGCCGTTCTCTTTGAGAATGGTGTACGGAGTCCGATATCCAACATTTCAGCAAGTTCAGCTTGGGAAAGATTTGCCTTGCGGCGTGCTTTGCGCACGGTATCTCCCAACGCTTTTTGACAAATAGGCATTCTAGCTCACCCCGAGTATATTGTACAATGCCTGTTTTGAAGCAAAAAGCCATATACAATGCACATGGAAAGGTGTCTTAATGCACATATGGGGGCCGAAGAGCGTATGCACGACAAAGAAGGAGACAGAAGAAATGTCACATGGCAAAACAACTAAAAATCAGCTGCATTTTTTGTGCGAATTTTTTCTCAAACCTTACACAACCTGGTAGATTTGACGTTTACGATAAGGCTGCAGCAAAGGAGGAAGGGGGAGCCTGCGTTGGAGCCAAGCGAGCGACGCAGAAAGATCATCGAGATTATAAGCATCAGACGCTATGATACGATGAGAAATCTGGCCTGCGAGTTTGGTGTTTCCTGGCAAACAATTTTTCGGAATATGCAGGTTCTTGCGGAAGAATATCCGCTCATTATCACAAGGGGAAATGGCGGTGGTGTCGCACTTCCTAAAGGATATTATGTGAGCCAGAGATACCTGACGCCAAAGCAGGAAGGCGCTATCCGCAGGAACCTTGATGTGGTAAACCCAGAGGATCGCGCCATCTTTGAAAGTATCCTTTCCGACTTTGCCTGCAAAAGGAACCTTGACAATACGAATACATAGCCATGCGGGAGCACTGAGTTCTTTCCAGGGAAGCGACATTGGGAAAAGCGCCAGGATGGCAATGCCGGATCCTCTGTTTGACCATGGGCAGACAGAGAAGAAGGCAAAGTCGGAGCGATCTATTTTGCCCGAAAAGAGGTGTTGGTCGCCTCATACGCCATGACCTTGGGAGTGAGCAGGTGCATCGATTTTACGTTTGCCCACACGTCAGATGGGCCGGTTGACCTTGGGTTGTAATCAGCAAGACCTTTGGAATGCCGTGAAGGGGCTTTTCGGCCAGAAGTCCGCCTGCATGGTTCCCATGCGCCGGGGATGAAACAAATACGGTGCAGTTAAACCCACATTTAGAATTGCCGTCGTTGACGGCGAATCCGTGCAGCGCAGCAGACAGGCTGCGCTGCATTACTTTGTCGTTAACGGCTGACTCAAAAGGAGCATAGCCATGCTGATCAATATAACGGAGCGGGCACATGCGGAAGTGGAAAAAATCTTTCGAGTCATTCTGCCGAAAAGTGGTCTGACTGTGCGCGAGGAGCAGATTGCTCTTTGCCACAGCATGTTAGATAGTCTGCTCCATAATACGATTTCCCTCTGTGACGCAGGTGTTGGCATTGGTAAAACATACGCATATCTGGTCGCTTGTATCTTGGCCCGGAAGTATTCTATCCAGCTTAGCCGACCGCTTGTTATTTCCACTTCCAGCGTAGCCTTGCAAGAAGCAATCCTTGGAGAATATCTCCCGTTTTTATCAAAGGTGCTATTGTCCAGCGGTGTTATTGACGAACCTTTGACAGCGTATCTGCGCAAGGGGAAAGAGCGATTCGTTTGCGATGAGCGTTTGTCCCAACGCTTGAAAGCTGTCGCGGGAACAAAGAAAAATGCGAAGCAGCTTGAGGCGCTTCGTTCGCTTATGCTTTGCTATGATCTGGACACCGTAACAGGGCTCAGCGAATTTGACAGGCGGCAGGTCTGCGTACCGAAAGCGTGCCCCAAATCCTGTGCCAGAAAGGATACCTGTCGTTACCATGTTTATCTGCGTCAGGCACAATCAGGACCTGCCATGATTCAAATATGCAATCACAATTATCTCTTGGCAGATGCGGAGCATCGACGGCAAGGGTTTCATCCTCTGCTCAAAGGGTACGGAATTCTTGTGGTGGACGAAGCCCATAAACTGTGGGATGCAGCTTGCCAGATGTATGGGGAAACTCTCTCATCTCAGGATTTTGAAGAACTCAGCAACTTGCTGGAAAAAGAAAAATGCAGTCAGGCAATGTACACTCTCCGGGAGAAGAGCGCGCATTTCGCAGCTGCATTTCAACAGGTGGAAATGAGGGAAGACGAAAGCTGCCGCCTTCCGCTTATTCTTACATCGATCCGGAGCAAGGTTCTCACGGAATGCGAGAACTCCTTTTCCCAGATAAAAAGAACGCTGCCTGAAAAAGCACCCCGCTGGCTGGTCCACCGACTGGAAAAGATGGAAAGGACAACGCGGCTTTTTCGGGAGCAGGACAGCAGGTACATTCGATATCTGAAATATGACAGGGATGGAACCCCGTTTCTGTGCGCCGTCAGTAAGGACATCCCAAAGCAGCTCCGGCGCGCATTATGGGAGCAGCGTATTCCGGCGATCCTGACCTCTGGAACACTGAAAGCGGGGAATGATTTTCATCCGGTTATGGAGAAGACGGGGCTGGATTCTTTGCCGAATGTACAAGCCTATTCTGCACCATCGCCTTTTGATTATAAAAGGAATTGTCTGCTTTATTTTCCTGAGAGCAGCAAGGGGGAACCCCACGGCAGCGATTCAGAAAGCAAACGAATCGCCAAAGAAATACTCCGGCTTGTCCATGCGACCGGTGGTCACACACTGGTGCTGTTTACATCCTACTCACTTATGGGAGCGGTATACAGCCTTGTGAAGGATCAGATGCCGGTTCCGCTCATGGAAGTATGGCGCAATTCCCAGGATACGATTCGTCGCTTCAAAAGAGGGCAAAATTCCGTACTGTTTGCAGCGGGAAGTTGCTGGGAGGGAATCGACTTCCCAGGCGATATAGTTTCGTCCCTCATCATCCCGCGCCTGCCGTTTCCGGTGCCCGACCCGATCCGGGAAGCGCAGCGGCCAATGTGAGGGGTCACATAGAATGAGAATTTGAAGGGCGTGAGGCTTCAGAAAGCTGTTTTTCCCCGCAAATGGCGGTTTGAAGCCGTTTTTTAGGTGTTTACCGGCTGGAAATCGAGGCGAATCAGAGCGTTTTTCGCGCCAAGCTAAAATGAGAAAAGCGGCCCAAGTGGGCCGCTTTTTCGCGTTTATCGAGGGTTTAATAGGAACAATGCAAAAGCATTGCAAAAGCTTTGCAAAAGGGTTTAACAAAGCTTTGCAAAGAGAATATTAAAAGTGATTAGAAACGGCTTGAAATAGCCATTTGCAACGCTTTGCAATACAATAAAACAGAGTCTTGCAAATATCAGGGGTATGAGATCAATCTAAGGCTAAAGTATTGGGCGAACATCTCCGAAAGTTCCAAATGAATGGGACATTTTGCGTCCCATTAAAAATTCAACGTCCCATTAAGTAAACAAGCCATTTTTGAAGGTTTTTAGTAGTAGCTATTAAATTTGAAATGTCCCATTAAACCATCGCGGAAAAATGGACTATTGTTTCAAATTGTCATCTTTCGAATGGAAGAACACCAATCACCTTTCCATTTATGCGCACGTCCTCAGTCATGGGGATGGGCGCATATTTTTTATTCAAAGATAGGAGCTCATCCTGGCCGATTTTTTTGACGTAACCGCAACCGTCCATCGTGACCAAAGCGATATCTCCGACATCAACTTGCTGGGCCATGGAGATCAGGATGATGTCACCATTATGGAATCGTGGCTCCATACTATCTCCACGAACAGGAACGCCAAAATCGGCTCCTGCGATCCGATCAGGATCAACTAGGATTTCATCAAAGCCATCGGGGCCCAAATAGGTTCCTGTGCCGGCGCTTGCAGGTTGCTCTGATACTTTGAAAGATACCTTTGCAGGGAATTTAATGGCGCTGGCACCGGTGCCTTCATTCGACGATACAGTACCCTCTAAAGCATAGTTTAACGCAAATTGTATGAATTGCTTACCCCGGTCATCCAATCTACGATACTTACTTATTATGATTTCCATTTCTTCTGGAGTAGCCTGGCACTCATATTGTTCGCGCATTTCATCCTGGAAAATATAATTTGCGTCTACCCCCAGAACCTCCATCATTTTACTTAGAACATTCATGTTGGGCTCGCTTTTACCAGTTTCGTATCCAGTGATTGTAGTCTTTGCACAACCGATAAGTTTACCCAGTTCTTCCTGCGTTAAACCCGCTCGCTTGCGAGCCTCTCGAAGGCGTAAATCATAAGACATAAAAACTCACCTCTTGTTTTTCATTATAACGGCAATTAAAGCCAATCGTCAATTTGAAAAGTTCCCAATTCTCGAACTTTTATAACGGAAACAATTGACAAGTTCTTGTAACTCGAATATAATTAAGAAAAGTTCGAGATTCTCCACCACGAAAGGATGTGATGATATGGGCAGCGGCCGTTGTGCTGGAAATCAGCCAGTATCCACCAATATTCTCCGCCTCATTGAAGAAAAAGGTTATAAGCAATGCGCTGTGGCAAAACGGGCAGGCTATTCGAAAGCGGTGTTCTGTAACATCGTGAACGATTATCGGGTCATTCGCCCCGCAGACATCATGCGCATTGCAGCAGCATTAGAAGTGGAGCCCGGAGAACTTTTTGCACCAAAGACAAAGAAAGGAGCTTGACCATGAGCAAAAAGTATCAGTTACTGAACCAGCCGATTCTGGCAGGTGAGATCTACAAAAACGGCGTGAGCCTGTATCGGGTTGAAAGTTTCAACGATGATTGCCTGCACACCAGCGTTCACCTGCGCCGGATCAAGGATGGCTGGGAGCTGGACGCTGTGGGGGCAGCGCTTTACCTTACGGATCGCGGCATTGAACTGCTGTGGGACTACAGCAAGAACGGGCGCTTTACCCCCATGGAAAGCGAGGGAGCGTAACCATGGAGCAGGAGCTGCTTGAGATGCTTCGGGATGTAGAGGGTAAGGACTTCGACAGCCTGGAGGCCGCGCTGGAAGTATACACTGGCCGGGAGATCTTTGGCATGTGGCTGGAGAACGAGGGGATGATCGGGTACACCGAAACGATCCTGGACGCAGTGAAGCTGCTGAACCCTTAAAGCCGAAACGGCCCGATGAGGGCCGTCTGCCGGGAATGGCCGCCCGGCACTGATGATGGCAGGCCAAAACTTACCAGCAGGGCGGATGCAAAGGAGTGGCACACATGAGCATTGAAGAACGGATCGACAACTACCTGGACCGGGTACAGCGGTATCTGGATACGCCCTGGATGGAGCGTGATCCGGGCGAGTATGAGGAACTCATGGCGCTCAAAGCGGAAATCTACGCAGCAAGCAAGCGATAGCCGAAACGGCCCCCGGGGCCGTCTGCCGGGAATGGCCGCCCGGCACTGACGATGGCAGGCCAATGAAAAAGCCCGCGCAGGGTGGGCAGAAAGGAGGCCTAATGGAGAATAAGTGGAAATACCCCCGCACAACAGAGGTCCAAGCTGATGAACTCCAGATCGATGCCAGGCTGGCAATGCCGATTGTTGGAAATCGGGCTTTTCCTAACACAGCCTGGTACCGTGTGGATGCCAACACAGGGAAAGTAACCATTCGGTACCACGACGAGGGAAGAAATGAAAAAACCGAAGAGTTTGACATAAAGGATGTCGTACTCTCCGGTTGGCCGCCTGATTAACAGTTGGTAAGGAACTCGTGGCCTTTTTCGGATAACCCTTCATGGGTGAAGTGGCGCAAGTATCGCTTGTAGTTCTTCACATATGGACGAATTTCGTCCATGTTCAGCGAAATTTCGCGATCTGTGGGGCAAACGCTTCCACCGTCCGGGCACGTTGCGACTTCAATCAAAATCTCCCGTATCTGTGCCTGTGTCAGCATAAAAACATCCTCCTTTCCTTGAGGTGTAGAGCGACGCGGCAACGCCGTTCTCACCAACAGGATAGCACACTGGAAGGCAAAAGAACAAGCCGAAACGGCCCCCCGGGGCCGTCTGCGGAGGGGTGGCCGCCCCGCACTGAAGATGGCAGGCCAGAGGCAGGTGAATATTTTGGATATAAGGTTAAGCACATCAGAGGTGGCCGATTTGGCGGGGGTTTCTATCCGCCACGTCCGGCGACTTGCCCAAGAGGCAAAGCTTTCATATACCATGGGTAAGAATGAGCGCAATCGTCCGGAATATCTGTTCCCGCTCTCCAGTCTCCCCACCGACATCCAGCGTCGCTGGTATGCGCAGCATGGTGAAAAGGCCGAAACGACAGAACTGCTGACAGCGACAGACCAGGGTGCAACGGACAAGCCTGGAGCAGTTCGAAAAACTCCTGGGAAGAAACCTCTGGACGAATACACTGTGGTCGAACGCGAGCAGATCGCGTTCTGGATGAACACGGTGGCCGAGTGGCGGGAGTTCCGGCAGGGGTCAGGCAAGGCTGCGGATCTGGACGAAGACTTTGTTGAACGTGTACGCGCCAGGCACCCGGACCGCCAGATCAGCCGGGGCACACTGTACCGCAAATGGCAGGCTGTGCGTGAAAATGACTGGGACAGCCTGGTGGACAACCGGGGCAAGGCCCGTAAGGGTTGGAGCAGCATTCACCCGGACGCCTGGGAAGTGTTCAGCGGCTTGTATCTGCGCCAAACCCAGCTCAGCGTGGAACGATGCATGGAGCTGACAGAAGAATGGGCACTGGAAAACCGGCCCGCCGCGTTGCCCCTGCCCAGTGTTCAAACGTTCCAGCGCGGTGTGCGCCAGATTCCGCCGGAAGTCGTGTGTTATGCACGGGAGGGTCCCAGGCGCTGGTGGGCTAAGTACAGCCCCTACATCTCGCGTCAGTACGATGAGATTGCCAGCAACGATATCTGGGTGGGTGATACCTACACCATGGATATTGTGACCAGGGCGGAGAATGGACAACTGCACCGGATGTACTTGTCCGCTTGGGTGGATGTGCGCAGCGGTATTTTTGTTGGCTGGGGCATCAGTGATGGGAGCTGCAGTCAAAACAGCGTGAATGCGCTGCGTGACGCATGCGTCCGGCAAGGCACACTGCCGCTGCAGAATCTGTACACGGACAATGGCCGCGAATATCTGACCTATGACTTTGGAGGCCGTGGCCATCGCGCCAAGGCTGTACTGGCCAACGGAGAGAAGCCCTTCCAGCCGTTGACCATCATGCAGCGAATGGAAGTGCAGATGGTCAACGCCATTCCGAAGAACTCGCGCGCTAAAATCGTAGAGCGAAGCTTCAGGGCACTGAAGGACCGCGTTATGCGGCTGTTCCCCACATTTACGGGCGGAAGCCCGGCTGAAAAGCCGGAGCAGCTGAAGACGATATTGAAGAGCGGAAGACAGATACCAACAGACTCGGAGGCTCGGGACCTTCTAAGCAAACTGATCCAGTACGACCTGAACTACTCCAAGTACGACGGACCGGTGGCGCAGGACAAAGGCAAGCGGAAAATCGACGTGTACAACGAGAACTGTGTGCGCGAGAAAATCCCGGCTGATCCTGGGGTTCTGCAGCTGATGTTGATGCGCTCGACCCGCCCGCTCAAGGTTGGCCGGGCCGGCATCGTGACTATCATCAACGGGGTGCCGATGAAATTCTGGAGCGAAGACATCCGGCACTACATGGACCAGAAAGTGTATATCCGTTACGATCCTGCAGACCTGAGCAGCGTGCGGATGTATGCGGCGGACACCGACCAGTACCTGATGACAGTGGGCCGGAGCCCGCTGGCTGCAGGGTACGGCGAAGACCCGGAAGTGTTGAAAGAGCTGCTTAAACTGCAGCGTCGTGCTGAGCGGGCTGTGAGGAACGACACCCAGGCACGGCAGGCTGCTGGCGAAGATGTAGACCCGCTGGTTTATGCGTTGAACATCGCGGCGCGGAATGCTGCCGGGCCAGTTGCGAAGAAAAACATCCGGCAGACCGAGATACTGTACGACAGGGAGACTGCAAGCGCTCCGCCCCTTCCTATGGCGGTGGGCGACCCTGGCGACCTGGACATAGCTCAGATGAACAGAAGCTTCATGACTTGGATGGAAGGAGATACAGACGATGGAGAAGATTTTTAACACGGCCCTGCAGGCCCGCACTCGGGAGTACATGGAGACCACCGGCACAAGCCAGGCTGAACTTGCCCGCCGCCTGGGCATGACAAACAGCAGCACCCTGAGCCGCTGGCTGAAAAGCGCTTACAGCGGCGATGTGGAAAAGGTGGAGCGGAGCCTGGAAGAGTTCTTCCGTGTTCAGAAGGAAGCAGATAAGGCCGCCGAGAAGGCAGCTCCGTACCGGCCCGCCGGTGACTATGTGCCCACCAGCATCTCAGAGGATGTTTACCAAAGTATCAAGTATTGCCAGCTTCATCGGTGCGTGACCGTGCTGCACGGAGACGCTGGAGTGGGCAAAACCAAGGGAGCGCAGAAATTCCTGCGTGAAAACCCGTCCAGCACTATCTACATCAGCGTGACCCCCAGCACCAGCAACCTGAACGGTGTTATCCGCCTTCTTGCAAGGGCTTTGAAAATACCTGAAAGAGGCAACAAAATGGATCTCATGCTGGAGATCCGGGAACGTCTGGCGAACACCAACAAGGTCGTGATCGTGGATGAAGCGCAGTTCCTGAAACTGCCCGCCATCGAGGAGCTGCGGACACTGAGCGATATGGATAGCATGACCGGTACCCCGGGGAACGGAGTCTGCCTGATCGGCAACAGCCAGGTATATGACCGTATCCAGGGCAAAGCACAGGCCGAGTTTGCGCAGACCTTCACACGGGTAAAGATGCCCCGGCACTATCTGGCCAGCCGCATTACGCTGGAAGACGTGAAGAAGCTGTTCCCTGCATTGGAGGGAGAAAGGGAACTGAGTTTCCTGCTCGTGATCGCACGGAGTGTGTACAGCATCCGTACCGCGCAGAACATCTACGAAAATGCAATCGGGCTGGATGACGTGAGCTATAACGGCCTGCGCAAGGTCGCCACGGCCATGGATGTGCGGGTATCGTGAAGAAAGGAGCAGAAGCGATGAAGCGGAAGAAAATTCGGCTTTGGGTCAGCTACCTGGCGGGGCTGTTCAGTGGTTTGATGCTGGCCCTGGCTGCATGGGTGTACACGGGCCGCCCGATGGTGTTCGGCGGGGAGGTGCTGGTGCTGCCGCTGATTGGAGTATTGATCGCATTCGGCTGGCAACTTGGCCAGCTGGCCGCCCAGGCAGACATGGAGCAATGGTACCGGCGGCGCGCCAGAAGGCAGTGACGCCAGCCCACAGATAAGGAGAAAGAGCCGAAACGGCCCCGCCCCAGGGGCCGTCTGCCGGGAATGGCCGCCCGGCACTGACGATGGCAGGCCAGCGAGAAGCCCGCGTAGGCTGTGCAGAAAGGAAAGAAACATGGTAAAGAAAGAAACGATTCTCGCGATGGTAGACTTGCTGAAAGGCATGAATCGGGCAGATTGGCATTTTCTGCGAGATGCAATCGAACAAGAATTCCATCGTAAGGAGTGCGAAGTTCTTCGCACGGTCACTTTTGAAGCGACTCCCGGCCTTCCTGAAAGAATCGAAAAGTACTGCAATGAATGATAACGCATTAAGGACGTTGTATTCTCCGGGTAGTCCCGGAGGGTCGCACGAACACTCAGGCACAGGGAGGCTTACGATGATAACATCCTTGTTGGTGGTGGCCTTGATGGTCTCCACCTACGGTTGGATAAAGTACATGATCGCATTGCATGTGATCATCTACTACCTGGAAATCCGGCACCACGATCTTCCAAGCGATGAAGAGATTGAGCAATGCTACGAGCATGTAGTTCGAACGCTGCTTCATCTGCGCTGATACCAAAGCCGAAACGGCCCCGCCCCGGGGCCGTCTGCCGGGAATGGCCGCCCGGCACTGACGATGGCAGGCCGGAAAGGAAGGATAACATGGCAAGGAAAAAGGTGCTCAGCGAGCCTGCACTGCGGGACTGGGCGGCGGTGAACGAGGCTTTGCGGGATATCCGTGAGTGCCGTCACGCTCTGATTGAGATGGGCGTGGAGAAGGACCGGCGCATCGACAGCATCAAAGACGAGTACGCTAAAAACGCGCTGCCGATTCAGAACCGGATCAAGCGTCTGGAAGGCGAGGTCAAAGAATATGTGGACGCCCATCGTGCGGAGCTGAGCGGCAAGAGTAAGACCCTCACGTTTGGTGTGGTTGGCTATCGACTCAGCAGCAAGCTGATGCTGGCCACCAGTAAGGCAGCGGAGGCCATTGCCACACTCAAGGCGATGGGGCGCACGGAACTGATCAAAACCACAGAAACACTGGACCGGGAGGCTCTGAAGAAGCAGCCGCAGAACGTACTGGAACAGGTTGGCGCGTACATCAAGGTGACCGACGAATTTTACTACGATGTGGAGGATGTAGCCTCCACGACCTGAAGGAGGGAAACAGAGTGGGTATGCTGAACATTGACAACGGCGCGAAGCGTCGTATCTATGCCATTGCGGCGAGCATGGGTATGGTATCTGGGCATGACCATGAGGACCCGCTGCACCTGCTTGTGCAGGGCCTCACGGGTAAAGAAGGCATATCCGATCTGACACCCGCAGAAGGTCAGCTGGTAGAACAGGAGCTCCTCCAGCGCAAGGCGCGGCAGCAGCAGGGCACAAAGCCCAGACAGCGGCAACGGAGCAAACGCAAGTATGAAGAAATGCCGGGCGGGGTTACAGCGGCGCAGCAAGGCAAGATCATGTTCCTGATGGGCGAGCTGGCCACATACGACCCGAAGCCCGGGGTCAGCCTGCAGGCCAGACTGTGCGGCCTGATTGAAAAGCAGTTCCATGTAACAGCGTTTCCCGCGCAGCCATGCCGGTTCCTCACGAAGGAGCAGGGTGCGACCTTGATTGAGGGTCTGAAGCAGCAAGCGGAGCGGGCCGAACTGGAGTATCTGCACAGTGCGAAGTACCGTTCAAAGCAGGGGGCAGCCTATGGACAATGAACTGCTGAAGCTGCTGACTTTGGATGACCTGCAGGGTGAGGTTCGGGAATTAGCTGAACTGATTGGCATGGACACCTTCAGAAAGCTTGTAAGTGTATATGGTGGCACTGGCCGCATGTACATCCCGCAGCCGGACACGCTGCTCATCCCAGTACGTGATACCAAAATCCGGGAAGAGTACGATGGCTCCAATATCTATGAACTCTGCCGCAAGTGGGGGTTGAGCGAAGGGTATGTTCGGAAAATCGTTGCCGAGAAAGCCAACGAACTGCGCAGACGCCCCATAGACGGTCAGACTTCCCTGTTCGACCAATAGCACGGATTTGCTCTATTTGTGTGGTGGATGAGTAAACAATTTATAAGGTATGATGGCCTCACAGCGAGGACATCATACCTTATTTTCGTATATGGGGGAACGCACATGACTTTTGATACGGGTACTTGGTGGCTTGTCGGTATCCTGCTGACGGCACTGCTGGGAGTGGTTGGAGCCCTGGTGAGCCGTTCGATTTTTCTTCAGCTGGATAAGAACAGTGCGGACATCAAAGAGGTGCGCGAAAACTACACCACCCGCAGCAGCCACCAGAAAGATCTGGAAGCGGTGCGTCGGGACATGAAGGAGATGCGTACCGAGATGCGTACTGAGATGCGCCAGATGAGCGAAGACATCAAGGACATCAAGGACAACGGCGTTCGCCGTGAGGAGTATCTGAGCGGTCAACTCAAATTGGAAAACAAGCTGGACCGGCTCATGGAGCTGATGATGAAAGGAGCGGGCTAAATGAACGAGCAGGAATTGCTGCGAAAAGTGCAGGCTGGCGAGCTTGCCTCGAACAATGGGACAGTGATCCGCACGTTGGCCGCCGTGGGCAGCGACTACAAATACCTGAAGCTGCGCTCCTTGCTGCTGGCTCTGGCAGGCACACTGGATCGCGGAGCGCTGTGCAGCAGCGTGAACTACCTGGCGGACAGCGGATATTTGTCTGTCCGCAGCACCGAGGACAAAGTGCCGGCCAGCGTGTCGGACACCGAGCTGGAAGACCTGGAGGTCAAGCTGACGCCGCGCGGAATGCAGTTGCAGCGGTGTGTGGTAAAGGACCCGCTGGTGGATATGTAGGAGGTGGTGAGGATGGCACGGCGGAAAAATCGCAGCCGGAGCAAGATCAGCCGGCTGCCGCCGGAGATCCGCAGCACCGTAGACGCCATGGTACAGGCCACGGCGGATTTTACTTACACGGACATTCAGGAGTATCTGGCGGAGCAGGGCGTGGAGATAAGTACATCTGCAATCGGGACCTATGCTCGATCTCTCATGGAAAGCCTGGAAGCTCTGACGGTGGCGCAAGAGACCATGCGCGCTATGATGGAAACGGCAGCGAAGGTGCCGGAAGTGGATGCGGTGGAAATCATCAACCGTATCGCTGGTCAAAAGATGCTGCAAGCCGTGATCAACAAGCCGGAAGAAGAGTGGACCGAGGTAGAGCTGGACAAACTGCTGCGGGAAATGAACGCCATGACGAAAGCCGTGGCATACAAGCAGCGAATTGACCTGCAGAACAAGACGGACGCTCAAACCGCTGCTGATGAACTGAAAGCGCAGTTCTTCTCTGCCCTTGGTACCGAACACCCCGATTTGTACCGGCAGTTGGTGCAGATCCTGGAGCGCAAGACCAAGGAGGCGGGAGCATGAAGGCATGGTACGTGCTGCAGGTAATGACCGGCACAGAACAGGAAGTGTGCGGCAAGTTACGCCGGACCGGAGTACAGGCCAGAGCGCCGGAGCAGAAAATGCAGATCCGCAGGAATGGCCAGTGGCGCGAAGAAACGCGCCTGTTGATTCCGGGGTATGTGTTCGTAAGCGCGGAGTATACGCCGGCTCTGTATCATCTGCTGGCCCCCATTGCGGGCGTCATCCGCTGGCTCGGCCTGGAAGATGGCCGCCCGCAGGCGCTGAGTACAAACGAGGTAATTCGTTGGGGGCTGGATACCGGCAAAGACATCGGGCTCTCTACCGTAGCATTCTTTCCGGGTGGCTGGCGTGTTCTCGACGGGCCGCTGCGGGAATTGGAAAAGCAGATCGTACAGATGGACCGACGGCAGCGCCGGGCCACGGTGCGGACCGAGATCCTGGGTCATACGCGCCGGCTTCGCTTCGGGATCACGGAGGCGCTGCTGTGAAAAAGGAAGAAAGAGCAAAATACGCCGCGCAATGGAATAAGACGAGGCACAGATTTGATCCTGCGCTTCAAAGCCGCCCTCCGCATTTGTGTGCGCAGTGTGTATGGATGATGAAGGATACCGGTAAAGTGGCTTGCCCGTTCAGCCGGTGTGTTCGCAAGGTAAAAGAGTGGCCGAAGCAATAGCGCGGCAAGTGTTTTGCAAAGCTGGCAAAAGTGTTTTGCAAAAGCTACAAGGAAACCGGGAGCAAAGTGGGGTTGATTCGTCCCCCATGGCGTGATCGGCGGGCATAGAGGGGCAGTCAACCGGGCCAAACGGGCCGGATGGCGAAGCGTGCCTATCAAAAACGGCGGCGATTTTTCCCGCTGTGCCTACACACCCCTCTACAATCGCCGGAAAGCCGTTGCAAAACGTTGCAAGGCTCGGGGCGGTCAAACGGGGCCGCCCGGGGGCTTTTTTTCGTTATAGGCGAAATTTGGGGGCGCTTTTGATGTTCCGGGCAGAAGGAGAGAATAAATGAGGAACAAAACCGAGAGCGTTGCCGGGCTGCTGGAAGGTATCCAGCGTGCGGCAGAGCAGAAAGAGTTCAATATTTTGCAAGATTTGCAAATGCTGCAGACCGCATACCCCAAGACCAGCAAGCGGGACTACCTGCAGCTGCTGAAAAAGCTTGTGGAAAAATACAGCGTGGACGAAGAAGCCGAGGTCCATGCTGCTCTGCTGCGTAAATGCCGTGCCGGAGATGTGGAAGCAATCCGCCTGTATGGACAGATGCGCCAGAAGTCCGGCGGCGAGTTCCAGGAGGTGACCATCGTTGACAGCATCTAAAAGCGGCCTGCAGGTGGACCTGAAGGATGTTCTTGGGCCTGCCTTCTACGAACCCCACCGAAAAATCAGATCGGGAGCCGTGGAGGAAGCGGTGCTGCCGGGTGGTCGCGGCAGCCTGAAGTCTTCGTTCTGCGGGTCGGAAGTGGTCCTGTTCATCCTGCGAAATCCTGATTGCCATGCGCTGGTGCTGCGGCAGGTGGCTGACACGCTGCGCGATAGTGTATACGCACAGGTCCTGTGGTGTATCGACAAACTGGGGTTGAGTGGCAGCTTCCGCTGCACCCAGAGTCCCATGCAGTGTATCTATAAACCCACCGGGCAGCGCATTTTGTTCCGTGGCCTGGACGACCCGTACAAAATCAAATCCATCAAGCTGCCGTTCGGGTATATCGGCTGCCTTTGGTTCGAGGAAGCCGACCAGATCAAGGGTGGCGAGGCGGCAGTGCGAAACGTGCAGCAGTCAGCACTGCGCGGCGGCGCAAAGGCGCTGACGCTGATCAGTTTCAACCCGCCCGCCTCCAGCCGCAACTGGGCTAACCGGTATGCACGGGAATCGCGCCCAGGTAAGCTGGTCCACCCCACCACATACCTGCAGGCCCCGCCGGAATGGCTGGGCCCTAAATTTTTGTCCCAGGCGGACTGGCTGCGGCAAACCAAGCCTACCGCATACCGGCATGAATATCTGGGCGAAGCGGTGGGCAATGGGACCCAGGTGTTTGACAATATCCGGCTGGAACCCATTGACAAGAAGCGCATCCGCACCTTTGGCGAGGTCATCAGCGGGATCGACTGGGGCTGGTATCCTGACCCTTGGGCGTTCAATCGAACTTGGTATGACGCGGCCCGGCGCACCCTGTACATTTTTGATGAGCTCACCCGGAATAAGCTGAACAACTTCGAAACAGCTGCCCTGGTAAAAAAACGTATCCCGCAGGGAGAGCAGATCATCGCGGACAGCGCCGAGGAAAAAAGCTGCGCCGACTACCGCGACCAGGGCCTGCGGTGCTTTGAAGCGGTGAAAGGGCCCGGCAGCGTAAACCAGAGCATGAAGTGGCTGCAGGGGTTGTCGGCCATCGTCATCGACCCGGACAAATGCCCGGACACGGCCCGGGAGTTCACTGAATATGAATATGAGACCAACAAAGAGGGAGAAGCGATCCAGGCGTTCGTGGACGCGGACAACCACCACATCGACGCGGTGCGCTATGCCACCAATCGAATTTGGCTGCGCAGGGGGACTTAACGATGAACAGACTGAAAAAATGGCTGGTGGAAACCTATCTACCGGCATATACCCGTGTGGCCATGCAGGAGGAACAGGAACGGCTGCGCAGAAGGCTGGAACGGGAAGTCGAAAAGAACCAGCGGCTGCGCGCCTACGCGGAAGGGCTGGAATATGCCCTGGAAACGCTGGGCCGGCAGGACGTGCGGGTGCGGATCGGAGGTGGTGAGGATGGCTCTCATCCGCGCACTGTTTGATAAAAGCATTCCGGGTCTTGCCGAGGCATTCGGCGGGCGTGATGTGGCCAGTGATGAGATGCAGACCGCAATCAAGAGCTGGATCGCGGAATACTTCCGGCGCACCCCGGACAAAGAGTCCGACCCCTGCCAGCGGCTGCCCTACACCATTGTCCATAAGCTGGAAAAGGGAATGTTTGCTGAGTACGACAGCGACCTGCAGGACAAGGACAGCGCCAAAGGCAGCTGGATGCGCGAGAATCTGATACAGCTGGATCTGGCGAAGAGCACCGCAATGCAGTGGACACTCGTAGCCGGAGAAGCCTGGCTCAGGCCGGTTCCCTTTCAGAAGGATGGAAGAACGTACTTCCGCCCACGGGTGATCCGGCGTGACCAAGCGGTGGTCATGGGGCGCGACCCGGATGGCAGGCTTACGTCCATCGGAACATCTGAGCAGACCGCCCAGGGCGGTAGTTGGTACACCCTGCTGGTGACCCGTACCGTGGACGGGAATGGGTTCCTCACTGCTCGCAACAAACTGTACCGCAGTGCGGACGCCCGCGAGCTGGGCACACCCTGCGAGCTCCACAGTTTGAGCCGGTATGCAGAACTGCCGGAAACCTGGACCCATAGTAAGCCGGTGGGTAGTGTAGGGCTGGTGCCATTGCGCACCCCCATGGCAAACTGTGTGGACGGCAGCTTGGAGGCTGTAAGTATCTACGAGCCGGCCATGGGCCTTATCCACAACATCAATCGTAACGAGGCACTGCTGAGTCGGGAGTTCGAACTGGGCCAGCACCGCATTGTGGCACCGGCTGAAATGCTGCGTACCGGGGAGCATGGTGAACGCAAGCTGGATGACCAGGTGTTCGTGGGTTTGCAGGAATTCCGAGCGCAGGGAATTGGACTCACAGCATTCTCCCCGGCTCTGCGTCACGAATCGTATGAAACCCGCAAACAGAGTTACCTGAAAAGCATTGAAAATGTGATCGGTATGAAGCGTGGCCTGCTGAGCGATGTACAGGAGGTGGAAAAGACCGCCTATGAGATTGCCAGCACGGCGGGCGATTACAACCTGAGTCTGATCGACCTGCAGCGGGTCTGGTTTGATGCGGTGCGGGAGTATCTGACCCTGTGCGATACGCTGGGCCGGATGTACCACTATTGTGATGACACCAGCTGGGATGCGCGGGAGCAGCTGAGCATCAGCTGGGGCAACGGTGTGCTGTACGACCCGGACAAAAACTGGAGCGACATCCTTCAGATGGTGCAGAGCGAAATGCTCAAGCCGGAGATCGCGCTGGCCTGGAAGTACGACCTGCCCTGGGAGACTCCCCAGGATCTGGAGGCCATCCGCGAGAAGTACATGCCGGAACTGACCGATATGCTGCGTGAAGCGGGAGTGAGGTCGAGCTAAATGGACCGGGAAGAACGGCAGGAAGCCCTGGAGGAACTGCGAAAGAAAGCGGCAGCAGTGGCCGAACCCATCCATGAAATGCTGCTGCAGGATATTGTGCGGCGTGTGCGCGGCACCGGTGCGATTACCTCCACAGCAGAATACCAGATCTACCGGGCCGAGCAGCTGGGACTGGCTGAAAAGGAGATTAAAAAAGCAATCTCGGAACAGCTGCAGGTGTCCGATACGGTGATTGACGCGCTGTTTGAGGACATGGCCGACCTGACCGCCGAATTTGAGGACAACGGGCAGCTACGGCAGCTCGTGGAGGCTTACAGCACAGTGTCCCGCCGTGCAGCGGCGGAAGACTTTGATGATCTGTGGGCTCCCGGCCCGGATGGGAAACTGTACACGGTGAAAGAGGCATACGGCAAAATCATGGATTTTGCCTATATGCAGACCGCCACCGGTGCGCTGGACTATCAGACGGCAATCCGCCGCTCCCTGAAGGAGCTGCTGCAGCGCGGCATCCGCACAATTCCCCGGGGGAACGGCCACAGCATGCGAATTGAGTTTGCCGTGCGGCAATATATCATCAATCGCATGGGTGAGCTGCACAATGCCATCAGCCAGATGAATTATGATACCATTGACGCGGACGGCTGGGAAATCAGCGCCCACGCCGCCCCCGCGCCGGACCATGCGCCTTATCAGGGACACCAATATTCTGCAGAGGAATATGAGCGGATCAACGGCAGCCTGGAACGAAAATTTGGCTGGTGGGGCTGTATGCACACTGTGTATCCTATTCTGTTGGGTATCAGCCCACCGGCTTACAGTGATGAGCAGCTGCAGCGTTATTTGGATGAGAATGAAGCAGGCGTCACCTACGAGGGCCAGCACTACACCCTGTATGAGGCGAAGGCCCGCAAGCGGCAATTGGAAAGCTTGCTCACCTCAAAAAAATACGATGTAATGGCAGCAGAGGGAGACCCGGATTGGCTGAGCACTGAGCAACTGCGCCTCTCGCGTATCCGCCAGGAGTACAACCGCTTCTGCCAGGCCACCGGCCAGACGCCGGAGTCTTGGCGCACTATGGCCGCCGAATACGGCCATAGCCGGGCCAGCCGGGACGCCTGGGCGGTAAGGAAGCTGGGAATGAAGATTCCCTCCAAAAAATACTCGCCTAAACTGGCAAGTGATGCTATACTTGCAGCAGGACGTACTCCTTTGACTAAAAAAAATGCCCAACAAACCGCCATGTTGCTCGAAGCCGGCATCCAGAAATATACACAGGTGCCAAGTGCATGGAATTGTAGAGTACGCTTTGACGACCATCCTGATTATGAGCTTGGATCAGCTGAATGGGATGGCACAGTGTCACTGAGCGAGAAAGCAGATGCATCTGTCTTGCTGCATGAGCTTCTGCATATGCGTTCGGCAAATCGGTTTAAGGCAAACGTATATGCAGAAAACGTGCATATTGAAGAAGGCGTTGTTCAACTTCTGACCGAAGAGATATGCAGAGACAATGGTTTGAACTCTCTTTCTGCATACAAAAAAGAAACAGCTTTGCTGCGTGGGATCAATAAGGCAACCGGCCTTTACAAAACTGATCTTGAATTTGCGATTGCGCTATTTGAGGTGGATCTTTCTAAAAGGTATGACTGGCTGCTGAACAGCGTTGAGGATGCGTGTGCAAACAGAGAAATCCCGGACGAAATCAAACAAGCAATCAAGAGTGCAGTATACATGCTTTGGGGGAGTGATCCAATTTGACAGAACAGGCAAAGAAGCAGCTTGAAGCATATCGAACTATGATTCTGTCTGGGAAAAAAGGCACTCCTGACCCGGAGGAAGAGCAAGCACAACAGGATATTATAGCAATCCTAAATGGTGAAAAGCCTGTGCTTGGTCAGGAAAAGCGGAATGCTGCAATTACCCGGTACCTCGCCAGACATCGGCTTACAGACGATGAATGGATGGAACTGGAAGCGGAGGTGAGACAGTTCATCAAAGATGAGGGACTGTCTTTGGATGACCTTGGAGCGTTTGCACACGATGCGGGTGAAACTCTCGCGAGAATGTGCAACGGTATCCGATATGAAAGAGAAAAAAAGGAGAGTAACGAATAAAAGGACCTTCCGGGGTCCTTTTTTCAATGCCTTTGAAACGAGCTTGTATGCCTGTTTCAAGGGCATTTTTAAGTTGCATACCGCCGGCCCAGCGGACAACAAAACGGGTGCCGCAGAACCGGGACTGGCCGGACAAAAAGGACAGCGGCTGATCGAACATCCACCCAAAAGCCTGAAAGGAGCAAAAGATGCTGGATTTTTTGAAAGAAATCCTCGGCGATGCCTATACCGAGGACATCGACACCCGCGTGAGCGAGGAGGTCGGCAAGCGCTTCGTCGCAAAAAGCGATTTCGCGGCCAAAAGCAACGAGCTGAAGGCCATGCAGGCGCGTCTGGACGACGCGGCCAAGACCATCGAGAGCCTGCAGGAGCAGGGCAAGGACCTGGAAGCGGTGCGCAAGGAAGCCGCGGAGTATAAGGCCCGGGCCCAGCAGGCAGAGAAGGACGCGGCGGAGCAGCTGGAAGAGTATAAGTTCGACACCTGGTGGAACGGTCAGGTGTCGGCGAACAAGGGCCGGAACGCGGCGGTGCTGCGTACTCTGGCCGGCGAGGAGAAGATGCAGGCCCTGCGCGCCAGCACCAACCGGGACGCCGACGCGAAAGTGCTCTTCGAGCAGCTGAAGAAGGACAGCGCGTATGCCTTCGAAGATATGACCCCGCCTCCCCCGCCCTTCGCTGACGGCGACGGCACCAATACGCTGCTGGGCGCGGAAACGAGTGGCGTGGAAAAATCTTTCTTCGCCATGAACCCGAATCTGAAGGTCTAAGACTGAAAGGAGAATATTTATATGGCACACACTTCCCAGGAACGGTACGGCCAGCTGGTTGACGCGAAGCTTCGCGCCACGCTGGTGACCAAGGACAATCTGATCTTCAACAACAAGTACGAAGGCGATCCGAAGGCCGGCAAGGTCAAGATCCCGGTGCGTGATACCGAGGTCGAGGTCAAGAAATACAACAAAGGCGCTGGCATCGACCCCTCGGCGAGCTCCACCACCTATATTGACCTGGACATCGACCACGATGAGGCCGTGAACGAGCTTATCGATGGCTATGATGCTGAGAGCGTGCCTGATGGCATCGTGGCCGAGCGGCTGGACAGTGCCGGCTATTCTCTGGGCCTGAGCCTGGACAAGACCTCCCTGGATGCCCTGCAGGCCCCCACCGATGCCAACATCTCCGCCACCAAGACTGCCATCACCGCCTCCACCGCCTATAAGGAGGCTCTGGCCGCCAAACGCACGTTGAGCCGCGCGGGCGTGCCGAACGAAGGCCGCTGGATGATCGCCAGCCCCGAATATCTGGAACTGCTGCTGCAGGACCCGCTGTTCGTCAAACAGGGTGATCTGTCGCAGGAGTTGGTCCAGGCTGGTGTGGTTGGCAAGATCGCCGGCTTCATCGTGTTCGAAAGCAACAACATGGACTTCGAGAGCACCACCCGTGTGGACTCCAAGAAGACCACCACCGAGTTCATCTGCGGTCATCCCAACTGGTGCCACCGCGTGCAGGAGTGGCAGGTGCCTGTGCATCTGCAGGATCTGGCCGGTTCGGGCAAATTCATCGGTGCCAGCGCGGTGCAGGGCCGCAAGGTGTACGGCGTGAAGGTCTCCAAACCCAAGACCCTGTACATCAAGCGCGTGGAGACTGCTGTGGGCTAAGAGAGGAGGCGTTCCTCATGGCATACGCAGACCACACATTCTACACGGATGTGTATAAGGGCGACATGAGCGCGGAGGAGTTCGAGCGCTGGGCCGCCAGGGCTGGGCTGCATATCGACCGCTACACGAGCGGCCGTGCAGCCGGAGCGCCGGAGAGCATGAAGCGGGCGCTGTCGCTGTGCTGCTGTGCCGTGGCCGACCAGCTGCGTACCTGGCACGACCAGGACACCCGGACCCAGAACGGCCTTGTGACCGCGGAAACTGTAGACGGGTACAGCGTGAGTTACCGCACGAACAGAGCGGAGCAGACTGACCGTGCCACCGAGCGCTGGCTTGAACTGTACAGCACCTGTGCGGATTTTCTTACCTGGCCTGTCAACCTCATGTATACGGGGGTGGAGTGAATGAGCGTGCGAAACGCGGACATCACGCTGTACCACCGTGAATACGACCCGGAACAGGGGCAGGATGTATGGACGCATACGCCGTATACCGGCGTCAGCTGGTATGGAGGCCGTGAGGTGACCACGGGGACTGGCGGAGACACCGCTGCGGACGGGTACACAGTGCGGATCTTTACCACTGAAACAGTGGCCGTCCAGCCCGGCGACATCGTCGTGCGGGGTCTTGTGTCGGATGAAATCACCGGCGCGTCACAGCTTACTCAGAAGTATCCTGAAAGCTGGCGTGTGACTCTTGTGCGAGATAATCGACGCGGTGGGCTTGCCCATTGGCGTATCGGGGGCGCATGACAAATGGCACTTTTGACCATCACCACACCCCGTGGCACGCTGGTGCAGCGCAAAACGTCCGGAGGCGTCGTCAAAGCGCAGCTGACCTGGTCTCCGTCCTTTGGGGCGGAACGCACCAGGCAGCTGCGCACCGTGCAGGCATTTGTGGACAGCGAAGTCATCCGCCTGATGGCTCCATACACACCCATGCAGAGCGGGCTGCTGATCAAGGCAGCAACACTGGGCACGGTAATTGGCAGCGGCAAAATTGAGCAGATCGCGCCGTATGCTGCCTGGCAGTATTACCGAACTGACATTACACGTAAGTATGACCCACGTCGCGGTGCTAAGTGGTTTGAGCGGATGAAGCTCGACCATAAGGCTTATATCCTGAAAGGAGCGGCGCAAAAAGCGAGGGCACGATATGGCTGACACAATCATCGAATCGCTGCAGGAGTATCTGCAGGCATGTCCGCTGCTGGCGGGCGCGCGGCTGAACGTGGATTTTCTGCCGGCACGGCCTTTGGAGTACATGATCAGCCCGTCGCCAGTGGATGAAGTCCTCCGCGCGTATGTACACGGCTCATCCCTGCGCCAGTATGTGTTCGTGCTGGCGTCCAAATCGCCGGTAGACGAAGGTGTGGCGCAGAACCTGGCAAACAGTGGGTTTTATGAGAAGATGGCAGCCTGGATGGAGGCACAAACGCGCCAGCGGCGATTCCCGGCTCTGCCTGCAGACAAACAGCCGGTGCTCATGGAGGCCATGAGCACCGGTTACTTAATGAGCGCCACCGGCACGGAAGGGCAGTATCAGATCCAGTGCCGGCTGGTCTATTTCCAGAAAGGAGCAAGAAACAGATGAAATTGTCTGAACTGATGAGGAACGTGACGCCGAATCCCGAATTTGCGGGCATCGTTACGGCGGGCGACATGGTACTGGCCATCGACTTTTCTGGCGAGGCGGCCAACCCCGGCGACTACATTGTGGCCGACGAAGGTGTTACCGAGCAGACTGGCACCCTGGAGGCGACTACTGCCGACAGTACCTATCTGCGCAGCGGCACCTCCACCACCAAGACCGGCACGACCCGGAGTTTTACTGTTTCGGGTGACCGGTTTGCGGGAGACGACTTCCAGGACGCGCTGCTGGAGCACGAGCTGAAGTACGGCACTGGCCAGTCCGTGATCAAGAAGTATGTGTATTTCAATATGCTGACCGGCAAAGGTGAACAGGGCAGCATCAGCATCGCTGTGGAGGATGACAACAGCGGTGAGGCTGGCAGCAACGCCAGCTGGTCCGCCACCCTTACGGCTCGCGGTACGCCGCAGGAGTACACCTACAGCCCGCCGGAAATGGCATCTCTCGCCAAGGCCGCGACTCAGAAAAGTTCCTGATTTCGGAGGCCCCCATGGGGGCCTCCCTTTTCCATAAGGAGTGAGAAAAATGCTGAAAGTAAAGGGTTTAGAACTGGGGTTTGACATCACTGCGCCGGAAGACCTTCACCGTTACCTGGACGCAGCGAAGGCCATGGATGACGCAGCAGCGGAAGCGCCCCCGTTGCCGCGGGCCGAAGTGCTGGCAACCCGGGATGGCCTGCAGGAATACACCGCATATATCGAAGGCCAGTGCAAGCTTCTGACTGACTTTGTGGACGCAGCCTTTGGGGACGGCACTTGCAACGCGCTGCTGAGTCCCAAGACCAGCTTGGATGGGCTGCTGGATGTGGTGGACGCGCTCCGGGAAGCTGTCGCTGCCCAGGGGCAGCAGGCTGGTGAGAGACTTGCTGCTTATATGCCCAACCGGGCGACCCAGGGCGAAAAATGACCTGCCTGTTACTGGAGAACGGTCTGCCGGACAGCATTGATGGGGTCACCATCTACCCGGACTACCGCAACATGATCCGCTTCGAACAGATCCTGGACGACTCTGCGTTGAACGATGTGGAGAAAACGGTTCTGGGCGTGAAACAGCTCTTTGAAGAATTGCCGCCGGGCGGTATGGCCCGGGCCGTGGACCGGCTGCAGTGGTTTTACCGCAGGGGACGCGACCTGAAGGACGGGCATACGGGAGCCGGAAAGAGTAATGCACGGGCTTACGACCTTGTCATAGACGCCGGCTGCATTTATGCCAGTTTCCTGCAAGCATACCATATCGACCTCACGGAGATCCGTTTTCTGCACTGGTGGGCGTTCACCTCTTTGCTGGAAAACCTGCCGGAAGATACTCCCATGGCACAGCGGATGCACTTGCGCACAATGGAGCTGTCTGAGATAAAAGACGCCAAGCTCAGGCAGCAATATCAAAGAATGCAGAAGCAGGTGGCGCTGCCGCGCAAGTCGGTCACACGCACTCAGCGCGTGGAAAAGCTGTCCGAGCGGGTAGAGCGGCGGTATGCTGAAGCGAAGAAGGAACTTGAGAGGAGGGAAAAGCATGGGCTATGATGGCTCGATCATCTTTGACACTCACATAGACACCAGCGGCTTCTCCTCTGGCACAAAAGATGTAAACAGGGGGCTTTCCTCCATTGGGAAAGGCGCGGACGATGCTGCCCGGGGCCTTGGTCAGCTGCCGGATGAGTTTGACAGAGCAGCCGATAGCGTAGGCCGCCTGGAAGACATCGTAAAGGGCGGCGCTGTATTCAAGGTGATTGAGAAAGGCATCAGTGCTGTGGTGTCATCCCTGGACGCGGCCATTGATCGTGTGGATACAATGAACCGCTTTCCCATGATGATGGAACAGATGGGCTACAGTGCCGAGGCGGCTCAGTCTGCCGTGGACAAGCTCTCTAAGGGAGTGCAGGGCCTGCCCACCACGCTGGACAGCGTGGTATCCACAGCCCAGCGCCTGACAATTCTGACCGACAATCTGGAACAGTCCGTAGACACGACCATCGCTTTGAACAACGCTTTCCTTGCCAGCGGATCTGGTGCCGAAGGCGCTGCCCGAGGATTGGAACAGTATGTGCAGATGCTCAGCCGTGGTGAGGTGGATCTGGAGGGATGGCGAACCCTGCAGGAAACAATGGGCATCGGTCTGACCCGTGTGGCTGAGAGTTTCGGATATGCGGGTCAGAGCGCACAGACTGAGCTGTATGACGCATTGAAAAACGGAGAAATCACCATCCAGCAGTTCAATGCCAGACTCGTAGAGCTCAATGACGGCGTGGGTGGTTTCGCCGATTTGGCTAAAACCTCCAGCGTTGGTATCCGCACGGCCTGGACAAACATGTCCACCGCCATCGTGCGTGGTACCGCTTCAATCGTTACCAGCATTGATTCTGGCCTTTCCAAAACGAAGTTCAAAAGTATCCAAAACAGCATCGAGACTATGGGAAAGGGTGCCGAGGCCACATTGAAAGCGCTGGCCCCGGCCTTTGAGCTCGTAGCTTCGCATGCAGATACACTGGCAGCTGTCTTGGGCGTGCTTGCAGTGGCGTATGGGGCGAACAAGGCCGTGACGGCCTTCACCGCTGCGCAGAAAGTGGCTGCAGCCGCGATCCTCGCAGCCGACGCTGCAGGGCTTGCCGCCGTGCCCACCCTGAACGCTCAAGCGGTTGCGGAGGCCAGAGCTACAGCAGCCAAGACACTTGGTGCCAAGGCGACTGCTGCCGCCACTGCCGCACAAATGGCTCAGAACGGCGTAATGACTGCAGGAACTTTTGTCCTTGGAGGTCTAACAACCGGTATGGGGTTTGCCACCGTAGCCTCTGGTCTGCTGACAGCGGCGACCACTGCGCTGGGTGCTGCAATCAAGATCGCCATGGGTCCCGTGGGCTGGATCACGGCGGGAATTACGCTGCTCGTAGCGGGAGCCACAGCCTTGTACAAGTGGATCACCGCAGACAGTGAAGCATACACCGAACAGGCGGACGCAATAGAACAGTTGGCCAGTGCGCAAGATGAACTGGCGCAAAGCAATGCGGCCAGTCTGAAAACATACGAAGAAAATGTAAAAGCTCTCAGCGTAAACGCGGATGCGGCATCGACCCTGACCCGCGAGATGGACCAGCTTAACAAAGCGGACAAAAAGACCGCCACGCAAAAAGCTCAGATGAGTTCCATTGTGGAAGAGCTGAATGAGCAATATCAGGATCTTTGCCTGGTATATGATGAAGAATCTGACCAGCTGAACATGACCACCGAGCAGCTGCGAGATTATATCTATGCCCAAAAAGAAATGGAGCAGGCGGCAGCATTACAGAAGCGGTATAACGAGCTGCTGCAGGAAGAGTCCAACATCCGTCAAAACCAAGCGGAGTTAAGCGCCCAAGAGGCCGAGCTTGAAAGTCAACTGGAGCAAAAGCTTTTGACCACAAGCGAGTATAACGAGCTATTGGAGCAGCTGAACGATACTCGCGCGGGATATATTGAGCAAGAGCAAGAGATCGCTGCCCAGGAGGAAGAGCTGAAGAGTCAGCTCGCTACTCTGGATACCTCTTGGGCAGAGCAGACCATTGCCAACACTCAGGCGGTACAGGAAGCAAACGAGGCGGCAGCAGAGGCCCGTGAACAGGAACTGGAACGGCAAACAAAGGCGCTGGAAGAGTATACCGAGGCAGCGACCAATTACATGGACCAGCTGGAAACCAAGAGCGAAGTCAGCGTTGGCGAAATGATTGCAAACTTGGAACACAACCAGAAGGCTGTTGCAGATTGGGCGGCAAATCTGGATGTACTGGCCTCCAGAGGAATTGACCAGGGGTTGCTTCAGCATCTGCGCGATGCCGGACCGGAGGCTGCCGGCCAAGTCGCTGCGCTTGTAAACGCTACGGATTCCCAGTTGCAACGCATGAGCGAGCTTTTTGCAAACGGTGGACTTACCGCAGTAAATGCCCTTAATACGACCCTGGGCTTGCCGGAAACGGCTGAGTCAGCAATGCTCGCCGGGCAGAATCTGTCAAACAATGTGCTCACAGGTCTTAACAGCGACCCGGAAGCTTTGATGGAAGCCGGAACCATGCTGGTGCAAAACATTTCTGCCGGTGTGGATACCAGCACTGCTCTGAACACGTCTATACAGAACAAAATCGCAGACGCCAAAAAAGCCGCTCAAACTGCTATTACAACCAATGACTTCCCCTCGGTGGGTCGGGCTATGATCGACGGGATCACCGCGGGCGTCAATGCCGGGGCGTCCGGGCTCGTAAATGCCATGGTAGCCGCTGTGGCGGCAGCGGTAGCCGCCGCCCAAGATGAAGCAGACATCCATTCCCCGTCCAAGGTATTCCGCAGATTCATCGGCTTGAACATTATGCGTGGTTGGGCTCTGGGTGTGGAGGACGGCGAACCGCTGGTTTTGAAAAGCGTCGTAGACGCGATGAAATCGCTGCGCCGGGAAGTCGCAGGGGGCACAGATCCGGCAAGCCTTGTCCGCTCCATGCGCACCAGCGTGGCAGATATGCAGGCCGCGTTTGCCGGGCAGATTCGTAACGCGGGGCCGACCGTCATTCACGAGAAGGGGCCTGCGGCAGGTAATATTACAAACTACACGCAGAACGTCTACTTTGAAGACACCATGCAGTCCCCGGACGAAGTAGCTCGGGCACTACGTATTCAAAACACTTATGGAATGGCAGGTGAACGGTAAATGGATACGGAGGTGATTGCACGCTTCGTTCGCTCGGACAACACTGAGCTTATAGTGGACGAGACTGACTGGGGTTTGACGGCTATCGACGGCGCGGACGCCGCCAAATATGAATTGTTTACCCAAAAGAACGGGTCTGGAGACGGAGACACCATCACAGGAAAACGGGTGGCCGCACGAGATCTGGAGCTCCAGGCTGCCGTCATGAACACGAGCCTTAATGCGGAACTTCGCCGACAGGCTAAACGGTTTTTCAACCCCAAGTACACCTATCGAGTCTATCTGACCTACATGGGAACCACTGCTTGGCTGGAAGCCGAACTGGAAGCTTTCCAGGCACCCAGCAAACAGATCGACCTTCCGCAGGAGTTCAGCGCCTACTTTCTTGCCACAGACCCTTACTGGAAAAGCGTAGACGATTTTGGTCAGGACATCGCCGCCATCACGCCCCGATGGGGCTTTCCCTACATGGAGCACCCCGAACTTGGGGTACTGGTGGATGTGGCAAACTTTGCCCGGAAGGTGGTGTTCGACTACGACGGCAACGTACCGGCATACCCCACCATTACCATTACGGCGGATGCGCCGGTGACCAACCCGAAAATCGTGAATGGGACCGCATTTGTACGGCTTATCGACGAGTTGGATGCCGGCGACACCGTGGTCATCATCACAGCGCCTCAGCGTATCCGAATCACCAAAAACGGGGTCAATGTCCTCAACAAGGTGGACAGGGCCAGCAACTTTTCCGGCATGGCCCTGCAGCCCGGCACCAATGTGGTGAGTTTTGCCGCCGATTACGGCGACAACAACCTCCATGTGGTCCTGCGATACAACAAACAATACCTGGGGGTGTAAGATATGCAGCTGCTTGCTCTGAACGCCGGCTTCGAGCCGGTGGCATATCTGCCGTACTTTAATCTCCAGTGGACCAGGGAGTATTACCAGGTGGGGCAATTCAGCGTGCAGATCGCCGCAGCGGATTACGATCCGACCATGACCTACCTGTATACTCCCGACCGCCCGGAGACAGGCATCATCCAAAAGGTGGAGCTCACCGAGACCATAAAGGGCCGGCTCGTGCAGCTCTCCGGCTTCTTCCTGGAAGCCATCCTGAACGATAAGGTGGTCTATCCCACCTACTATGCCAGCGGCACCATCCCGGCGGCAGTGGTAACCATGCTGCGGCAGTATAAGGACGACATCCCGCTACTGACCGTGGCCGACATGCCCGCAATGCAGGCGGACGACGCCAACTGGCAGGAGACCGGCGGCCAGTTGGCCGATGTAGCCTATACCAAGCTGCAGACGGTGCAGATGTCACTGCGGTGCCGATACGACTATCAGGCCAATACCATCACGGCAGAAGTCTGGCAGGGCCTGGACCGTACTCAGGAACAGACGGCCAACCCTTTCGTGACCTTTTCAGATGGGTTCGGCAACCTGGCTCAGGTAGACGCTTCGGTGGACCGCTCCAACTGTAAAAATTACGCCATTGTGGCCGGTCAGGACCAGGCCGAAAACCGCAAGGTGGCCTATGCTGACCTTTCAGGCGGCGGATACAAGCGGATTCTGTATGTAGATGCCCGGTCGGAACGGTGGGATTCCGAAAAACAGACGGAAGCAGAATATCTGGCTTCCCTGCAGCAAAAAGGGCTGGACGCTCTGCTGGACTATGCAATCATCCAAAACGTGGACATTCAGGCGGCAGCAGGAGGCTTCGTGTATCGGGAAGACTGGGACCTGGGCGATCTGGTGGATGTGATCGTCGCGGAGATTGGCGTGGCCATACAGGCCCGCATCGTAACGGTGCGGGAGGTTTTTAAACAAAATAACCGCACGGTGGAGATCGAGCTGGGGGACAAAAAACTCACCCAGCTGCAGAAAGCGAGGATGATCTACTGAATGCAAAGCTATCCTTTTACCAGCCAGGTGACATATGACGAACAGGGGCTGCCGCTCTATGACCGTCCGGTAGATAGTGAGTTTCTGCGGAAAGTGTTTGCGCAGTATTTCTCGGACGGCGTGTTTTACAAGCCGGAGACCGCGCTGCAGGTAGTCGCAGACACTGGGATGCAGGTGGTCGTGGAGCCGGGGGCGTGTCATATCCAGGGTGCCATGGGCATCGAAGAAAACCGCCGCACTATGGTGGTGCAGGCATCAGAAGAGATGGATCGTATCGACACGGTAGTGGCTCGGTTGGACCTCACCCTTGCCGTTCGCAGTATCGACCTGTACATCCTCAAAGGTTTGGCTTCTGAAAATCCGCAAGCTCCTGCCCTCACCCGAGACAGCACTACTTGGGAACTGGGTCTGGCCAATTTGTTTGTGGCCAAGAACACTGCTACTATCAGCCAGCAGCGTATCACCGACACTCGCCTGGACACAAGCCGCTGCGGTCAGGTGATGACGCCGCTGCAGACCCCGGACTGGGCTCCCTATTTTGCACAGCTCCAGGCGGTGATCGCGGCCCAGGCCGATGCGGGCAGCAGCCAGATGGAGGAATGGCAAGCCGCGTTTGAAGCGTGGTTTGAACATATGAAGGACCAGCTCAGCGAAGATGCTGCCGGTCATTTGCAGGTGCAGGTGGATGACGCTGCCGCTGCCGCCCAGGCGGCGACCAGCCGCACTTACACCGCTGTACTGCCGGTGTCCGGGTGGGCGGGGAGTGCGTCTGCTGGCTACACTCAGACGGTCAGTTGTGAGGGTATGACCGCAGATGTGGTGACCCTGCCGCCCGCCATCCAGCCCACCGGCGTGCGTGGGACCGACATTGCGCAGCGGGAAGCCCTGGGTTATATCTCCATGGTGGAGACCATGGCGGGGCAGGTCAAGGCGACCTGCTGGGAGGATAAGCCGACGGTAGACCTGACTGTCTACCTGGTTGAAGCGAGGTGATGGTATGAGCACAAGTATGATTGGGGCTGCGGGCGGGCTGTCGGCGGAGGACAGGGAAAAACTCATTCCCGAGAATCTCCGTGAAGGAGTGGTGCTTTTTGCGGGAACGGCCAGGGAAATCGTGGGCACTTTTTGGCCTATCAGCAAGAAGTTTGAGTACACCGGGAAAATGGAAACGTTGCGCGTTTCTCCCGGCGACTACGAAGTCGAAGTTGCCGGAGCCCAGGGAGGCGCCGGCGGCGCACGGTATCAGAACTTCGACGGAGGCGCCGGTGGCAAGGGCGGCTTGGTGAAAGCAAAGCTCCACATCACCGCGCCCGCCGAATTGCAGGTGTACGTCGGCGGCGTTGGAAAAGATGGCGGCGACGGAGGTAAAGACTCTGGCGGCGCAGGCGGTGATGGCGGCTGGGGCTACGGGTCCGGCAGCAAGGGCGCATCTGGCACGGTCTCCAGTGGCGGCCGAGGCGGTGGCGGCGGTGGTGGCGGTGGGTCGAAAATCGGACTGGCCGACGGCACTGTCTACGTCGAGGCATCTGGCGGCGGTGGCGGCGGTGGTAAGGATGGCGGCTCTGGCGGTGCTGGTGGTGGCCTCAACAAAGGCACGGGCGGTAGCTCGTCCGCCGTTGGCGGTGCAGGTGGTGGCTCTGTGGCCGGATGCACCCAAACCAGCAAAACCCCGGGTGGGAACGCCGGAGCTGGTTACATCAGCATTACGCAAGTAAGATCTGTGTGAGGTGCAAAATGACAATGGTAAAAAATGGTAATGGGGGGGGGGCTGCCCCACCCGGTAGATAGCAGTTTGCACAAAGGCCACGGAGGCCATGGAGGTGATCTCCATGGCTAAATGCTTGGTAGGTGCTACGGGCGGTTTTTCAGCAGCAGACAAGGCGAAGCTCATCCCCGCTAACATCCGAGCCGGAGTGACGCTTTTTGCAGGCACGCAGAAAGAGCTCATCGGCACGCTTGAGCCCGCAGACGAGCTGGACGTGCTGGCCACCATGCGTTTTAGTGTTGGTGCTTATAACGCGTATATACGCTACTGGAATGGGAGCACATACGCGGCGGCTGATGTGTCATTATCCAGTGCTACAATAAGTGGGACAATAAAAAAGGTCATTATCATCGAAGGCCCAAATTGTAATATTTGTGGGCATTCTGGTGTTGGTGTTTTCACCTCAGGCCATACAAACACAATATCTAACTTCGGAAGTCAACAACATTCTTTTGTTGTTCTCGGTAAAAAGTAAGTGGGGTGACAAAGCATGCAGAAAGCGCTCGACATTTCCAAACATCAGGGCACCTTCAACGCCCAAATTACTAAGGCACAGGGAATCAGCACGGTAATCTGCCGGTGCGCCTACGGCACGAGTAAAGATGTCCGATGGGACACCTTCGCGCACGCCGTAAAAGCCGCGGGCATGGAGCTGGCGGCCTACGGCTTCTTGACGGCGCATTACAAGAGCAAGAACGGCGGTAGCTTCGCCCAGGCTCAGGTGCTCATGCGTCAGCAGGTCAGCACCTGGATTGCTCTCTGCACCCAGCAGGGGTGCAAAATCCTGGCGGTGGACGAGGAGCTGGAGTCCCCCAACACCATGGGCCTGACCAAGGCTGACAACACCAGCCTGCTGATCGAGGCGTGCCAAATGGTCGAGGCCGTAGGCCTCAAACCTCTGATTTATTGCTCCGCCAGCTGGGCGCAGGGCCGGATTGACACCTCTCGGTGCAAATACCCGCTCTGGATCGCGTACTACTACGCCGACCCCAACGACCCCGACTTCGACGGATGCAAGGCGCTCGAACAGGTCAATACCGGATACAGCCGCTACATGCTCGGTCTTGGAGACCAGCTCTACGGATGGCAGTTTGGGCGCGTCGGCTACGGTGGCAAGTACGGCGTGGGCAGCGCCAATGTGGACCGGGACTGGATTTATTTCCAGCCGGATGATGAAAAGGAGGAATTGCCAATGTTTACGTCCGACACCCTGAAAATCGGCCCTGTCTCCACCGGGGACCGGGCCGCCATCCGCACCCTGGCCGAGAGCCTGGCGGTGGCCGCCGTTGATGACGGCGACTACATCATCGTGGGCCCCATGTCCGCTGGTGACCGGGCCGCAGTGAGCAATAAGGCCCTGGCCTTGGGCCTGGGCTGTGAGGACTACACCGCCCCCGAAGAGCCGGAGGAACCGCAGGGGCCGGAGGATAAGCCCCAGGAACCCGCCGTCGATCTGACCGAGGTGCTGGCTGCGCTGGGCCGCATCGAGGCGGCTCAGGAGGCTCAGGGCCAGCAGCTCACCGCCATGATGACCAAGCTCTCCGCCGCCGGCGCGGCACTCGTCTAAAACAAAACCACAAAATAAAATAGGAGGAACGATTTATGGAAGGGATTACTCTTATTCTGGTACTGGCCATCACTGTGGAGGCACTGGTTCAGTACGGCAAAAACATCGTTGCAATGGCTTTGAACAAGGAATACAAGACCTTTGCAACACAGCTGGCAGCGGTCCTGCTGGCGGTGCTGGTCTGCTTCTCTACCGGAGCGGACATCTATGAGTTGCTGGGTGTGTCCTTTACGGTCACATGGCTTGGCACCCTGCTGACCGGCGTTGTAATCTCTCGCGGTGCCAACTATGCAGCGGATTTTATCAAGCGTCTGCAGAACCCTTCGGCGACTAACATTATGAATAATACCACGACTACGGTATAATACCAAAAGCGGTTCCACGGATTGCGGAACCGCTTTTTTATGCCGGCCTGTGGCTGCATGAGGCAGGGCCGGGGAATTTCGCACCGTTGTGGTTGTGGCTGCTCTTGAATGAGAGGAGCGACAATGACTGAGTACAGAAACAGAATTTTCAACATGGATTGCTTGGCCGGGATGGCAATGCTTCCAGATGCTTCTATTGATATGGTCCTTACGGACCTTCCATACGGAACGACATCTGGGGCGTGGGACACATTGATACCATTTGAGCCCTTATGGGAAGCATTGCATCGGATAACGAAGCCGAATGCTGCAATGGTTTTTACTGCCGCCCAGCCATTCACAACACAGCTGATCCAAAGCAATCGCAAAGAGTTCAGGTACTGCTGGTACTGGGTAAAGAACCAGGTAACCGGCTTTCCTTTTGCAAAACTACAACCTTTACGCTGCGTAGAAGAAATCGCGGTGTTCTACCGCCGAAAACCAACATATAACCCGCAGGGCTTAGTCGCCTTGGAGAAGCCTATCGTCAACAAGGCGAAACAGTTTACAGAGTCCAGTGTGTATCGAGCTGGTGGCCTTGATAAAGCGAGCATTCAGCAGTATACGAATTATCCGAGGCAGGTACTTACCTTCCCCTGTCAAAGAGGGGGACTCCACCCAACACAAAAGCCTGTAGCTCTATTTGAGTATCTGGTAAGAACTTATACTGATGTTGGACAGCTTGTACTGGACTGCTGCATGGGAAGTGGCACCACAAAAGTGGCTTGTCAAAATGCGAAGCGAGATTGGGTCGGATTCGAAATTGACAAGAGCTTTTATGACATCGCCAATGTACGATAAAGAACCTTAGTAACTGAGAAGAATGGCGTTGGACAAGTGTTGTATGCTTGTCCAACGCCATTCTTTTTTGTTGCTTTTAAGTAGCAACGAATTTCTCATTCTTTTTGAATGACAATCTCATTCTTCATGACGCGCAACAGCCAAACTATATGACATTGCAGGATTATATACAAGCTGTCATTGTGCCGGAAATGCAGGTGAAGCTTCGACAGGGGTTCGGGCGGGCAATCCGCACGGAGACAGATACCTGTGTCGTGTCGATCCTGGATCACAGAGCCGCGCCGGGCGGGAAATATCATCGGGAGGTCACAGAAGCTTTGCCGTCGGTGCCTGTTACAAAACAAATCGAAGACGTAGAACGATTCATCCGGGCCAGAAAAGGCCCGGATTATTTTTTGTGCAAAGGAGGGAGGCAGTGTGCCTGAAAACAGAGAAGTGCGCACGGTGTGGCTCTACAGTCGCAGCGGAAGCCAGAGCCTGAGTGTACTGACTGCACAAATGAGAGAGTTGCTGGAAGAAGCAGAGCGAAAGGGATATATCGTCGCTGGAACGTCGCAGGATCAACACAACGGCAATGGAGCTCATCGTGCAGGTCTGAAACTCATGATGGGTGCGGTTCGCAGCGGACATGCCCATATCGTCATGGTGTGGGATCTTTCTCGCCTCAGCAGGGATAACAGCACGCTCATCCGGATACTGAACTTTTTGCAGGATCATGGCGCTGTGCTCGTAACGGCCGGTACAGATCTGCGCTATGAACTCAGCATCCGAGGGGTGGAATTACCTCTGCGCAAAAGGGCGGCGCAAAAGGGGAGAGATGTACCATGGTGAAACAGCCGAAGGCGAAAGGGGACAAGGAAAAAGCGGTTGTGCTGGAGCGACAGTATGGGCCGTATTCCGTCAAGATATGCTTTGCAGAACAAAGTTCCGGTACGGCACAAAATCTGTTGGACGTGATTATGCAGGCGTACCGACACCGCATGGAAAGGGCGCAGAATTTGCAATCCGGTTATTGAGCGTCAAGTTTGTTTGGATAAACGATGATCGGCTTGCCTTTGCGCGTTGCGAAAGAGAGCGTGGTGGCAGCCCCGCCCCAACTGTGCTGAACATACGCCACCACAATATCGGAATGTTCAACGAGCCAGCGGTTTCGTCTGGAGATAGCGTAGCGTGGTGGAACATCTTCCAAAGGCGGATACAGAGAATTGTCACAGAGTCGAAGGTCTACATCAGTGGAAAGATAAGCGAGGACCAGCGTGGATTCAATGTCGGGGAACTCGGCTTTCAGCTCATGAACAATTTGGGCAGCCATAAGGTCAAAAGCCCCGTAACCACCCAAGAGAAAGATGTTCGCGCCCTGTCCAATAAGATCGCAAACAACTTCTCGCAACCAGCTTTTTACCTGAACAGGGTGTTCAAGTGTCCGATGTCCGCAGAATGTTACGGTCATACAGCATCACCTCTATATAGTGATTATATTCACTATATAGAGCCGCGGCAAGCCCCCTATAATATTGGCAATGGGGTGATGCGATGCCGATTTCCTTTCGACCAATGCGGCAGCTTATGGAACAAAAGAAGATCTCCTTTTATCGCTTGGCAAATGAAGGGATCGACGCTCAGACACTACAGCGTATTCGGCATGATAAGCCGGTAACAACGGAAACGCTGGGGAAGTTGTGCGAGATCATGGATTGCCAGCCGGGAGACCTGATTGAGTATCTCCGTACGGACAAGCACGAACCCAAAGTGCAAGGCTGCCAGGGATAATATATAATATGTATAGAAGAAGGCTGCCCGACGTTCAGACGGGCGGCCTTCTTTTTGCGTCACAGGAGTGTAATGTGCTGCAATTTTACCAGTTTGAACAGCGGTGTTTCTCCGTTTTGGTGATAGCTTTCCTTTACTGTATAGGGTAGTGTTGTAGTGAGGGGAGGCTATACCTCCTCGGTAGAACCTTGAAAAAAGAATAGGACCGGTCCGAATTGCAGGCATGACCTACAAGGAGGACAGGGCAGTGAAGTATACCAATCAATTCGGAGAATCCGTCCAAATCTCAGCAAGCGATGAGATTTGGCTCAATGATGAGTTTTTTGCAAGGGAGATGGCCAAGCTGCCGCCTGATGCGCCGCGCGCGGGACTCGCCTACCGTGTGTCGACCAAAGGGCAGGTGGATCATAACGATATCCCCATGCAGAAAATCGAGTGCCGGAAATTCTGCGCGCAGCATGGCTGGCGCGTGGTGCTGGAAAAGGCCGAGAAGGGCGTTTCGGGATCAAAAGTATCCGCAACCAAACGAGACGCCATTCAGGAGTTGAAAGCAGAAGCGGAAAAAGGGAACATTGACATCCTGCTGGTATTCCTCTTCGACCGCCTTGGCCGCATTGAAAGTGAAACACCATATGTAGTGGAATGGTTTGTGAAGCACGGTGTGGAGGTCTGGAGTACCCGCGAGGGACAGCAAAAGATCGACAGCCATACCGACAAGCTTATCAACTACATCCGCTTCTGGCAGGCGGCGGGGGAGTCGGAAAAGATTGCAGAACGTGTAGCAACACGCATTCAGCAGCTCAATTCAAGCGGCCATTACAGCGGAGGCACGGTGGCTTATGGCTATCGGGCGGTGTATAAAGGCCGAGTGAACAAAAAGGGGCAGCCTGTAAAGGATCTCGAAGTCGACCCAGCGGAGGCGCCCATTGTGCAGGAGCTGTTTGAACTGGCGGCCTTTGAAGGAAAAAGCGCCTACGCAATGGCAGAGATGCTGAACAACCGAGGGCTGCGTACCCATAGTGGAGCGAAATTTACCCCGGTCCATGTACTGCGGATCTTGCGCCATGAAGGATATCTCGGGTACATCGTTACCCGCAGCGTCAAATCACAGCACCTGCCGGAATTGGAGATAATAAGCCGCGAACTGTTCCAAAAGGCCAACGAGATGGTGGATATGAGATGTACCTCAAATGCTGAGGCGCGCAAGGTGGCTCACAAGTCGGATAACAATACCTTGCTGGCCGGGCTCGTCTACTGCGCACACTGCGGAGCCAAGATGTCCGGATTCATGCATCACGACCGCTATAAGCTGAGGGATGGCACGGTAAAAGAATCCCTGAAGCCCAAGTACAACTGCTATCAGAGGGCGCAGAAACTTCGGGATTGCGACGGTCAGGCTCTGTACTTGACGGATCGTGTGGACGGGATCGTGCTGGAAGTAGTGCGGGAACTCTTCTCTTCCATCCGCTGTGCGCCGCGGGATAAGCTGCTGGAGCAGAAGATTCGGCAGGAATATCAGGACAAGCGTAAGCAGAAGGCAACCTTGGAAAAGAAATTGCAGGACTGCGAACATGCGCTGGAGAGATACGAAGCAGAAGTGCTGCGATGCCTCGATGGCGAAAGCGGATTCTCACAGGAAATGCTGGCTCGCCTGATCGCCAAGGCAGAAGCAGAGCTGCGGGCTGCGCGACAGGAGTACGCAAAAGTGCTGCAGGAAGCGGAAGATGACCGCGAACTCGCGCAAAAGATCAAGGAATGCTACCGACAGTTCTGCGGCTGGGCTGAGGAATTTGAACTGGCGCCTCTTACCCGTAAGCGGATGATCCTGAGCGAACTGCTGGAAAAGGTGGAAGTGGGCAAAGGTTATCAGGTGACCGTCCATGTGAAACTGACCTACAAGCAGTTCCTGGAACTGTGCCAGACAGAAGAAACCAGCGAGATTTCTCTAAGAAACGCCACAGACGAAAATGTGGCTTAATTCCAAGCAAAAACAGCTGAATAGCTGCCCTGAGCTAAGTGTGGTCGTAACAGGTGGTAGAGCAGCTGACTCTTAATCAGCGGGCCCAGGGTTCGAGTCCCTGGAAGTGCACCAAACGAAAAGGACCACCCAAACGGGTGGTCCTTTTCATTTGTTTTACTGCCCGGGGGGCCGAACTCCATCGGCCCGCTGATGCGGGCACTGGGTGCCCGGAGGCGAGCGCCGCCGGTGGCGGATACAGCGAGCCGAAGGGCTGGACAGCGGCGCAGAGCGGCGGGAGAGTCCCACGGTGCGCGAACCGCCGCGACACGCCGCAACCGGGAGAGTCCCTGGAAGTGCACCAGAAAAAAGCGAGCACCAAACGGTGCTCGCTTTTTTGTTGTCCTTCCCCCTGCGGGGCGGCTTCGCCGTTCGCGCTTTTGCGCTCCGATTCAGTCTTCTTCCGGCTCCGCTGCGAACCGGTGGAAGTCGTCGATCATGGAGCGCAGAGTGACCTGTTCCATGGCTTCTTTCATGGCGTCTTCGATTTTGTGGTAGGGGCCGTGCAGCACCTTGCGGATATTCTTCGCCACCGGGCAGGGCCGGCCCTGGCAGGGGTGGATGCCGATCAGCGAGGTCACGCCCCGCGGCTCCAGCGCCGAGTAGATCTGATACAGCGTGATCTGGGCCGGGTCGGCGCAAAGCTGCGCCCCGCCGGTGCCCCGGGGCACCGTGATGAGCCCCGCCTTCTTCAACGCGCTGAGGATGTTTCGTATCACCACCGGGTTGCAGCCTGTGCTTCGGGAAAGCAGTTCGCTGGTCACCCGGGTGCTGCCCGCCGCCTCGTGGATATAGATCAGGCAATGCACTGCCACCGAGCATTTCATGCTGATCTGCATAGCGCTTCTCCCTTCCTTGCGAGTAGATGTAACTATTGATATTACAACGAGCGGATGCTACACTGAAACAAGGATGTAATGCCATTCTTTACATCAACATTGTATCGGAAGTTCCGCCAAAAAACAAGAGACGCGGCGCGTCTTCCCGGGCGCGCAGGGCCGCCGCCCGGGGAAAGGGACAGTTTTTCGGCTGGAGGACGATATTACAAACGGGCAAGGAGGCACCACACATGAAGCTTTACAACATCACATTCAGCCCCACGGGCGGCACCCGAAAGGCGGCGGCGCTCCTCATCGGGGGGCTGGAAGGGGAGGTCTGCCAGGTCGACCTCACCGACAGCAGGCTGGACCCCGGCTCTGTGACGATGACGGAGGAGGACGTGGCGGTCATTTCGGTGCCCTCTTACGGGGGACGGGTGCCCGCCGTGGCGGTGGAGCGGCTGACCGCGCTGAAGGGCGGCGGCGCCCGGGCGGTGCTGGTGTGTGTCTACGGCAACCGGGCCTATGAGGACACGCTGGTGGAGCTGGAGGACGCCGCGAAGCAGGCAGGGTTCCGGGTCATCGCGGCGGTGGCCGCCATCGCGGAGCACTCCATCGCGCGGCAGTTCGCCACCGGCAGGCCCGACGAGCAGGACGCGCAGCAGCTGGCCGGATTTGCCCGCCAGATCCGGGATAAGATCGCCGCGGGCAACTGCGCTGAACCCGCCATCCCCGGCAACCGCCCCTACAAAAAGCCGGGCGGCTCCGGCATGGTGCCCAAGCCCACCAAGGCCTGCACCGGATGCGGCGTTTGCGCGCGGGAATGTCCCGTGCAGGCGATCGACCCGCACGACCCCGGCAAGATGGACGAAAAAGCCTGCATCTCCTGCATGCGCTGTGTTTCCGTGTGCCCTCACGCCGCCCGGAAGGTCAACCCGGTGATGCTCTCCGCCGTGGGCTTTGTGCTGAAAAAGGTGTGCTCCGAGCGCAGGGAGGGCGAACTGTTCCTCTGAGCCGCAAAATGCTGAAAACAAAGCACGGTCCCGCCGGCAAATGCCGGCGGGACCGCGCTTTTTGCGTCCGCGCAAAGGCGGCCGGGTTTATCTGACTTCCTGAACAGGCGATGAGTGCCGCCCAAACAGCGGCGCAGGTTTTGGGGCATCATGCACAGCAGGGACGCGCACCCGCCGCCAGCGTGCAGGCGGAGAGGCCGCACCGGCTCTCGCTATCTTCTCTCAGCTGCGGGCCGCCACGGCGCGCCGCAGCTGCAGCAGCACCAGCACCAGGCTCACGCCCAGCAGGATGTGGCCAATGCCCGCCACGCCGGAGATGGCCGCGGTGGCGCCGGCGGAGAGGGGAGTGCCCAGCACCTGCAGCACGCCCCGCACCAGGAACATCACCGCGGTGAGGTTGAGGCCGGCATGATAGACCGCCAGCACCCGCCCGGTCTTGGGGCCGGTGAAGGTAAAGTTCTTTTCCAGCAAAAGCAGCAGCAGGAAAAACACCATGCCCAGCAGGAAGTAGTGGGTGTGCACCACCGAGAGGGTGGTCTTGCCGGCAAAGCCGTTGAACTTGGTGAACTCCCGGTAGAACACGCCGCCGGCCATGGCCAGCAGAGAGTAGACAAGGGCCGCATTCATGTAGCGTTTCATTGCAGTTCCTCCTTTATTTGACTTCTTTTTTCATGGCGAAGTAGCCGATGAGCACCGTCCAGATATAGGCGCAGGTCTTGGGGATCATCAGCATGCCGATGAGGGGCACCGCGTCCGCCCACAGCACCACCGGGATGTAGAACCCGAAGCTGAGCACGATGGTCAGCCACATCCAGCGGAAGGCCCGGTCATTGTGCTCTTTGGCGCTGGAAAAGAACAGCACGATGATCACAAGGCCCAGCAGGGCGAAGGGGATGTTGCGGTAAATGCCCCAGGAGAGGGGCGCGTCGGCGCTCAGCCACTGGTTCTGAGGCATCATGCACAGCAGGACGCGCACCCCCGCCAGCGCGTAGACGGCGGCGGTGAGGCCGCCCCGGCCCTGCACCTTGTAGCGCTGCCGCCAGACGTAATAGAGCAGCACATAGAACACCGTCATGGTCACCGAGGTGATCCATTTGCCCAGGCCCAGGGCCACGGTGTAGTTCTCCAGGCCGGTGGTGCACAGGGCCAGCGCCCGGGGCACCAGATGGAAAGAGTCGCCCGCGCCCAGCACAACGGCCATCCAGCCGAAGAGGCGGAACTGGGCCTGGCCCTTGCTGCCCCGGATCATCAGGATGCCGATGGTGATAACGGAGATCAGATAGACCGCGTCAAACAAGGTCTCAACGATCGCTTGCATATTTGTATCCTCCTTGGTTTCGTGTATATTCTCAACTCCGGCGGCGGCTCAGCGCCGCGCCGTAGTTTCGGCCGAACAGTGCCCCGGCCAGCAGCAGCGACGCTCCCAGCCCGGTGTAGAACACGGCGATGAACCGATCCGGCGCAAAACCGCCCGCCCGCAGGGCGATGCCCCCGGTCATCATCACCGCCATGACGGCAAATGCCTTTTTGTCGAAAAACTTCAGAAAGAAGTGCCGCTCCTCTTCATAGGCCCGGATGCGGGCGGTGTGCTTTTTCACCAGCGGGCCGAACACGAACCGCTGGAACACCGCGAACACCAGCGCCGACAGGCAGAAATTCAGCGCCGTGCGAAAAACGGGGTAGGCCGCAAGGCCGATGCGCAGGATGTTGAACCCCGCCGCGCCCCACACAAGACAGGCGAGCGGCAGCAGGGTGTCCCGTTTTACCTTCATGGAAAACCTCCTTTGTTGAACGTCGTTCATTTTGAGCGGTGAAAAATCCCCGCCCGTCAGCGGGGATCGCCGTAGAGGGTGCGGCGCACCAGCTCCAGCACGGTGGAGGGGTCGTAGTCCTGCCGCAGCAGGGCGGAGAGCATCAGCGAGAACAGCACGTCCGCGAACTTTTCGGCGGTGAAGGCCTCGTTGAAGGCGTCGGGGCGGATGCCCGGGTCCCGCTGAAGCACCGCCAGCAGACCCTGGCGGATGTGCTGCCAGGTGCGCTCCATCCGCCGCTTGCCGTCGGATTTGTCCTCCCGCAGAAAGCCCAGGGAGTGGAGGGTGAAAAAGCCGGGATACTGCTTGCAGCCGTATTCCATCCGGCCGTACATCCAAGCCACGCAGGCCAGGGTGTTCTCGAACACGGCCTCGTCCTCCGGCCGGTGGAAGATCTCGCACCAGACGCTCTCCACCGCCGCGCCCACCAGCGCCGCCTTGGAGTCGAAGTAGTTGTAGATGGAGCCCACCGACACGCCGCAGGCCGCCGCCACCGAGCGGATGTTCACCGCGTCCCATCCCTTCTGGCGGATGAGCTCCCGGCTGGCGCGCAGGATCTCCTCTTTGGACGTCACCACTGTGTTCATGGGCTCACCTCCAATATGAACAATGTTCATTATAGGCAGGGAGCCGCCCCTTGTCAAGGGGGAAAATGAAAACCGCCCGCCCCAAGAAGGGCGGGCGGCTGTGTGCGTTCAGGAAGAGGCGCTCGGCGCTTCCGGCTCAGGGCGGCACAGCAGGCGGCTGGCGGCGGTGAGCACCAGCAGGCCCAGCGCAAGGCCCATGGTCACGTCGGAGAGAAAATGAGCGCCCGCCACGATGCGGGAAAAGCCCACCACGCAGGCCCAGAGGAACCCGGCGGCGAAGAGGGCCGTCTGTCGTTTTTGCAGGCCCGGGCGCAGGGCGGGCAGCAGGGCGAGCAGCATCAGGGTGGAGGCGTTGGCCGTGTGGCCGGAGGGGAAGCTCTTGAACTCCTCGGCGGCCACGCCCGCCCCGGTCAGAGCGTCCCGCAGGGCGTGGGAGGGCTGCCACCAGGGCAGAAAGCCGGCCCGGGGGTCGGCGGCGATGAGGCGCATCCGGGGCCGGCCCCAAAGCACCTTCACGCAGTTGACCACGAGCAGCTCGCCGAAGATGACCAGCAGGAACACCCCCGCAAGGCGCAGCATCCGCCGCCGGTCCGCCCCGCGGCACAGCGCGCGGGTCGCCAATGCGGCGGCCAGCGTGCAGACAAGGCCGATGGCGGCCGAGACCGCCGGCCCGACGGGCAGGTAGTTCATGGGCAGCAGGGCGGTCAGGGCCGCGCCGGAGAGGACGCACCAGACCCCGGCGATGACCTGCAGGCAGGCGACCGCCCGGCGTTGGGGGCTGCGTCCCATCACCAGCATCACGCCGGCGGCGGTGAGCCCCAGCCCGGCGGGGTACTCGCCGAAGGCGGCAAAGAACCGGCCGAAAAGATTCTGCGGGTCATAGAGGGCGCAGGAGAGGGGATAGTCCGCCAGCGAGCCTGCCAGCAGGAACAGCACCAGCAGCGCCCCGGCCGCCGCGGGCAGCCGCAGGGGCAGCAGGGAACGGGAAGTGCCCATCTCAAAGCACCTCCCGCATCATCGCCGCGATCTCGCCCATCAGGTCCTCCGCCTGGGGCATCACGCCGATCTGGTCGGCAAAGCCGTGGCCCAGCCCCCGGTAGACGATGGTGCGCAGCAGCACCCCCGCCTTCGCGGCGTGGCGGGCGTAGGCAAAGTCCTCAAAGGCAAGGAAATCGTGTTCACCGAAGGCCAGCAGGGTAGGGGGCAGGGCGTGGAAATCGTCCAGCAGGGGCGAGGCGTAGATGTGCTCCGGGTCCAGATGGCCCTGGAGATAGACCTCTTCCAGCAGGTTGCCGCTGTCCTGCCCCGCCAGCGTGCCCATCATCTTGTACATGGCCTCCACCGCCCGGCGGTGCCGGTGGCTGACGTGATAAAGGGCGGGGTCGGTGCCCTGGTAAAACTCGGTGTGCCGGCCGGAGATGTTCACCGCCGGGTAGATGAGCGCCTGCATGCCCACCATGCCGGTGCCCTCCTGCCGGTCCCGCAGGGTGACGGCGGCGGCCAGGTTGCCGCCGGCGGAGTCGCCGCTCACCGCCAGGGGCTTCTTGGCCGCGCCCAGCTCGGCGGCATGCTCAAAGGCCCAGCGGGTGGCGGCCCAGCAGTCGTCCAGCGGCTGGGGATAGTGGGCCTCGGGGCACAGGCGGTAGTCCACGTTGAGCACCACGCAGTCCAGCTGGCTCACCAGCACCTTGCACATCTGCTCCACGATGTCCACGCCGCCGCCGAAAAAGCCGCCCCCGTGGTAGTACACCAGCATGGGCAGGTCCTGCCCGGAGCCGCTGCTCCGGTAGACGCGCACCGGCACCGGCCAGCCGTCGGCGCTGGCCACCGTGATGTTCCGGGTGTCCACCCCTTCGGTGACCACATAGTCCCCTTATACTGGGCGAACATCTTGCGGGGCATTTCAACGCGCTGGGCCACCGTGGCGTTCTTTTTCGCCTTGGGCATGAAGGGCAGCAGCAGCGGCAGCATCCGCATGGAGCGGTAAAGGCGGGGGTCGACGCTGCCCTCCGGCACGTCCTCCGGCACCGGCTTGACCAGCACCGGCACGCCCTTGTATTCCGTCTCATACTGCTTGCGCCGGATGGCCTCCAGCACCGAGGCCTCGTATCTGCGTGGCATGGTGAAACCTCCTGATAGTTTTTCTTTATCCAAAGGATAGCACAGCAGGTTGACAATGTATTTCAAAAATGTTAGATATATTGCAAAAAGGAGGCGAGGGGATGGACCGGGAGACCTGCATCTCCATGTGCCGGGGGCTGGCCAAGGCTTACAGCACCGGCGTGCGGCTGTTCGAGGGGGAGCAGCTGCTGTTTTACGAATCGGTGAGCTGCATGGAGCCGGACCCCCTGGGCCCCTTCCTGGCCCAGGTGCTGGAGGCACCGGCGCGGGCGGGAGTCATCACCACGCCGCTGCATCAGTTCTACGGTTTCCTCACCCTGCGGGAGGGCTGGCGGCTGGTGCTGGGGCCCACCTGCATGCTGCAGGAGAGCGGCAAGGAGGTGGAGCTGCTGCTGGCCATGCTCAAGGTGGAGCCGGCCCGGCGGGAGAGCTACCTGCGGCTGCTGCGCAGCGCCCCGGTCATCAACGGGGACCGCTTTGCCTGGCTGCTGGCCTCGCTGGCCACGGCGCTGAGCGGCGAGGCCTTCCCGGTGGAGGACGTCTGGTTCCAGATACGCCCCGCCAGCAGCCGGGCGCAGGTGCTCTCGGATTATGCCCGGCGGCAGATCGAGGCCGCCGACGACCCGGAGGCCGCCCGCACGGTGGAGCAGAGCTACGCCTGGGAGCAGATGATCCTCTCTTATGTGGAAAACGGCCGGACCGGCGCCTTGCGGGAGCTGTTCTGCGCGCCGCCCAACATCGTCGCCGGGCGCATCGCCTACGACGAGCTGAGCCAGAGTAAGAACATGGGCCTCTGCACCGCCACCGGCGCGGCCCGGGCAGCCATCCGGGGCGGGGTGCCGCCCCGGATGGCGCTGGGCCTGTCCGACCTGTACATCCAGAAGCTGGAACTGCTGCGGAACGTGGCCGCCGTGGAGCAGCTCATCCGGGAGATGCTGCTGGACTTTGCGGCACAGGTGGAAAAGCTGCGCTGCCCCGGCGGCGGCGACAGCCGCTTTTACCAGCGGTGCGCCCGCTATGTGTCCGAAAATCTCTACACCGCCCTGCGGGCCGAGGAGATGGCCGCCGCCCTGGGCTACACCCGCTCCTACCTGTGCACCCGCTTCCATCAGGAGACGGGCATGTCCCTCAAACAGTATATCCAGCGGGAGAAGGCCATGGAGGCCCGGCGGCTGCTGCGGTTCACCGACCAGGAGCTGGGCCGGATCGCGGCGCTGCTGGATTTTTCCTCCCAGAGCCATTTTCAGACGGTGTTCAAAAAGGTCACCGGCGAAACGCCCATGGCCTACCGCCGGCGCACCCGCGGCGCGGAACAGGACATGAGCGGGATTTTTTGAAATCAATCCATAAAATCTGCAATCCTTCCGCGGCGGTATCTGATAGGATAAAAGAAAAAGCGCGGAAAGGAAGGCAGACAGTCATGGCAACGGAATGGCAGAAGAAGGCGGCGGAACTGGTGACGCAGATGACGCTGGAGGAGAAGGCGTCGCTGTGTTCTGGCAAGAATTTCTGGGAGACCAAGGCGGTGGAGCGGCTGGGGGTGCAGTCCTTTATGGTCACCGACGGCCCCCACGGCCTGCGCAAGCAGGCGGGCGAGGCGGACCATCTGGGGCTGAACGCCTCGGTGGAGGCCACCTGTTTCCCCACGGCGGCGGCAACGGCCTGCAGCTTTGACCCGGAGCTTTTGCGGCAGATGGGCGAGGCTTTGGGCGAAGAGTGCCGCGCCGAGTCGGTGGGGGTGCTGCTGGGCCCGGCGGCCAACATCAAGCGCAGCCCCCTGTGCGGGCGCAACTTCGAGTATTTTTCCGAGGACCCGCTGCTCACCGGCGAGATGGCGGCGGCGCTGATCGAGGGCGTGCAGAGCCGCAACGTGGGCACCAGCATGAAGCACTATCTGGCCAACAACCAGGAAAAGGCCCGTGTCAGCTCCAACTCGGTGGTGGACGAGCGGGCCCTGCGGGAGATCTATCTGGCGGGCTTCGAGCGGGCGGTGAAAAAGGCCCAGCCCTGGACGCTCATGTGCTCCTACAACCAGATCAACGGCACCTACGCCTCCGACAACAAGCGCCTGATGACCGACGCACCCCGGGGCGAGTGGGGCTTTGAGGGCGCCATCATGACCGACTGGGGCGCGATGAACGACCGGGTGCAGGCCATCCGGGCGGGGCTGGACCTGGAGATGCCCGGCACCGGCGGCGCCAACGACGCGCTGATCGTGCAGGCGGTGCGGCAGGGGCGGCTCAGCGAGGCCGAGGTGGACGCCTGCGCCGTGCGCATGACCGCCCTGGCCCTGCGACTGGCGGGCAACACCGCCGCCCCCTGCGACAAGGACGCACACCACGAGCTGGCCCGGCGGGTGGCCCGGGAGATCGCGGTGCTGCTGCGCCGGGGCACGGCGCTCCCGCTGGAAAAGGGGCGCAGGCTGGCGGTCATCGGTGAATTTGCCCAGCGGCCCCGCTACCAGGGCGCGGGCTCCAGCAAGATAAACCCCACCCGGCTGGTGAGCCTGTGCGATGCGCTGGACGAGCGGGGCGTGCCCTATGTGTACGCCCGGGGCTTTGCCGCCGAGGGCGCGGCGGACCCGGCGCTGGAGGAAGAGGCGCTGCGGGCGGCGGCCGGGGCGGACGTTGTGGTGGCCATGGTGGGCCTGCCGGACAGCTGGGAGAGCGAGGGCTTTGACCGGGCCCACATGGAGCTGCCGGAGAACCAGAACGCCCTGATGGAGGCCCTCATCGCCACCGGCAAGCCGGTGGTGGCGGTGCTGAGCACCGGCGGGGCGGTCACGCTGCCCTGGCGGGAGCGGGTGGACAGCATCCTGCTGATGTATCTGGCGGGGCAGAACGGCGGCAACGCCGTCCTGGACCTGCTGCTGGGCGACGCCGACCCCTGCGGGCGGCTGGCGGAGACCTGGCCCCTGGCCCTCACCGACACCCCCTGCCACGGCTTTTTCGGCGGCAGCGGCAACGTGGAGTACCGGGAGAGCGTCTATGTGGGCTATCGCTATTACGACAAGGCGCGCCGGGAGGTGGCCTATCCCTTCGGCCACGGCCTGAGCTACACCGACTTTGCTTATTCCGGCCTGACGGTGCGGCCCGCGAAGACGGGCAGCGCCCTGCCGCTGGAGGCGGAGCTGACGGTGACCAACATCGGCGCGCGGGCCGGCCACGAGGTGGTGCAGGTGTACGTCGCGCCCCCGGCGGAGGGGACCTTCCGCCCGGTGCGGGAGCTGCGGGCCTTCGCCAAGGTGTGGCTGGAGCCGGGCGAGAGCAGGACCGTGCGCCTTGCGCTGGACCAGCGGGCCTTCGCCTTCCACGACGCGGCGGCCGGCGGCTGGCGGGTGGACGGTGGCGAATACACCGTGGAGGCGGGCGCTTCCAGCCGGGACATCCGCCTCACCGCGCCGGTGCGGCTGGAGGGCAGCGCGCCCGAAGCGGCCCCGGCAGAGACCCTGCCTTCCTACTGCGACCCCGCCGCATCCTGGCCCCCCAGCCGGGAGCAGTTCGAGGCGCTGCTGGGCGCGCCGGTGCCGCCGGAGCGGCCCCTGCGCCCCTTCACCTCCAACTCCACGCTGGGCCAGGTGAGGGCCAGCCTTGCGGGGCGCATCTTCTACCGCACCATCCGCAAAAACATGGAAAAACAGTTCAGCGGCACGGGCGACGGCATGGAGGAGTTCGGCCGTATCATCGACGCCATGCTGGAGGACATGCCCCTGCGCCAGCTGGCGATGCTTTCCGGCGGCGCGATGACCCCCGCCGTGCTGGACGGCCTTGTGGAGATGATGAACGGGCATTACCTGCGGGGGCTGCGGCAGATGCGCCGCTGAGCTGAGAACAGGCGTGATGTTTCTCTGGACAAAACCGAAAAATCGTGCTACCCTTGCCGCAGAGGCCGCAGCGCTTCTGCGGCATTTTTTCGCCTTTTCAGGAAAGGAGCCACAGGCTATGGAACAGCAGCAAAAACGCACGGTGCGGGTGGACGAATATCCTCTGCCGGGCGGCGCGCGCCGCCCCTTCGCGGTGATCTGCCCCGGCGGGGGCTACGAAAAAATCTCCGACCCGCTGGAGGGGGAGAACTTTGCCCGGCAGCTGAACGGGCTGGGCTGCGCGGCCTTTGTGGTGCACTATTCCGTGGGACCGGCGGCCCGTTTTCCCGCCCCGCTGGAGGATGTGGCCGCCGCAGTGCGGGACATCCTCGACCGGGCCGAGGAGCTGAACGTGGACCCGGCGGGCTATTCTGTGTGGGGCGCTTCGGCGGGCGGGCATCTGGCGGCGCTTTTCGCCAGCGAGGCCCGGGGCTGGAAACAGTTCGGCCTGCCCCGGCCGGGGGCGCTGGTGCTCTGTTACCCGGTCGTCACCATGGAGGAGCCCCTGACCCACGCGGGCAGCCGCCTGCGGCTGCTGGGGCCGGACCCCGACCCGGCGCTGGTGGAGAGCACCAGCGCGGAAAAACTGGTCACCCCCGCCTGGCCGGCCACTTTCCTGTGGTGGGGGGAGGCGGATGCCGCCGTGGACCCCACCAACAGCCGGATGCTGCTGGCGGCGATGGAGGCCGCGGGGGTGCGCTGCGAGCACGCCTCCTGGCCGGGCGTGGGCCACGGCGTGGGCCTTGGCGAAGGGCTGCCCTGCGCCGGCTGGCTTCAGCGGGCGGTGGAATTCTGGCGGCAGGCGGTTCTTTAAAAAAAACGGCGGAAAAGGGTTGACAGTTCCCGCAAACCCTGCTATAATAAATCACGCTGCACGACAGGGCAGCGTGAATATTCCTCCTTAGCTCAGTCGGTAGAGCATGCGGCTGTTAACCGCAGGGTCGTTGGTTCGAGCCCAACAGGGGGAGCCAAACAAGAGCACGTCAAACGACGTGCTCTTTTCTTTTGCCTGTGCGGGTTTGCGGCCTTTTCCCCGGCGGTGGGCGGGACGGGGCGAGGGTGCCCCAAAAGGGCCGGCGGGGTCCGCTGCAAGTCAAAATGCAGGTCAAAATGCAGGTCAACTGCGGGGCGGGACGAACTGCGCCCGCCCCGAAAAAGCCTGCCCCGGAAAAGCCCCGCTCCGAAAAAGCCCGCCCCGAAAAAGCCCCGCCACCGCAAAAAAGCAGCGCCCCGGCCAAACGGCCGGGGCGCTGCCCCTATGCTGTGAAAAAAATCAGTCTTCCCGGTTGCCGAACTCGCTCAGGCGCAGGTCGGGGTTGTGCTCCTCGGCCCAGGTGATGGCCCAGGGGGAGGTGAACAGCAGCAGCTTGTTTCCCTTCAGGTCCTCGATGCGGCGGGTGTCGCTGGTCAGGTCCAGGTTCTTGGGGTCCAGGTCCTCGTTCTCGATCCAGCGGATGTGCTCGTAGGGCAGGTTCTGCATGCGGATGTCCACGTTGTACTCGTTTTTCAGCCGGTACTCCAGCACCTCGAACTGCAAAACGCCCACAACGCCCACGATGACCTCCTCCATGCCGCCGCCCAGCTCCCGGAAGATCTGGATGGCGCCCTCCTGGGCCACCTGCTCCATGCCCTTCACGAACTGCTTGCGCTTCATGGTGTCCACCTGGGTCACCCGGGCGAAGTGCTCGGGGGCGAAGGTGGGGATGCCCGCGTAGCGGATGGGCTCCTTGCCGGTGCACAGGGTGTCGCCGATGGAGAAGATGCCCGGGTCGAACAGGCCGATGATGTCGCCGGCGTAGGCCTCGTCCACGGTGGCCCGGTCCTGGGCCATCAGCTGGGTGGACTGGGCCAGCTTTATCTTCCTGCCCTGCTGCACATGGGTCACCTCCATGCCCCGCTCAAAGCGGCCGGAGCAGATGCGCATGAAGGCGATGCGGTCCCGGTGGGCCTTGTTCATGTTGGCCTGGATCTTGAAGATGAAGCCGGAGAAGGTGTCCTGCGCAGGCTCCACCGGCACGCCGCCGCTGGTGCGGGGCAGGGGGGAGGGGGCCAGCCGCAGGAATTCCTTCAAAAAGGGCTCCACGCCGAAGTTGGTCAGCGCCGAACCGAAGAACACGGGGCTCAAGGAACCGGCGTTCACCGCGTCCATGTCAAAGTCGTAGCTGGCGCCGTCCAGCAGCTCGATGTCCTCGCTGAGCTTCTCGTGCAGCGGGGTGCCGAGCAGCCCGTCCAGACGCGCGTCGCCCAATTCCGCCTCGATCTTATCGAGGATTTTCACGCCGTTGGCCTTGCCGTCGCTCTGGAAGGCCAGGATGTGGCGGCTCTGCCGGTCGAACACGCCTTTGAACTCCTTGCCGCAGCCGATGGGCCAGTTCATGGGATAGGTGCGGATGCCCAGGATGTTCTCGATCTCCTCCATCAGGTCAAAGGGGTCCCGGGCCTCCCGGTCCATCTTGTTGATGAAGGTGAAGATGGGGATGTGCCGCAAAGTGCACACCTTGAACAGCTTGATGGTCTGGGCCTCCACGCCCTTGGCCGCGTCCAGCACCATCACCGCCGCGTCGGCGGCCATCAGGGTGCGGTAGGTGTCTTCGGAAAAGTCCTGGTGGCCGGGGGTGTCCAGAATGTTCACGCAGCGCCCGTCGTATTCAAACTGCAGCACGCTGCTGGTGACCGAGATGCCGCGCTGCTTTTCGATCTCCATCCAGTCGCTCACCGCGTGGCGGGCGCTCTGCTTGCCCTTCACGCTGCCCGCCTGCTGGATGGCCCCGCCGTAGAGCAGCAGCTTCTCGGTGAGGGTGGTCTTGCCGGCGTCCGGGTGGCTGATGATGGCAAAGGTGCGCCTGCGCGCGATCTCCTGCCGCAGATCGGCCATAGCTTCTTCCTCCTCTGGTCATGCGCGGGGCAGCAAAGCCCCGGTGGGTTTCCTTCTAAAAAGTCGCAACATTTTAATTCTACCCGTTCAAAGCCCGCTTGGCAAGGGGAACGTGGCATTTTTGCTTTACTTTTTCAGCACGAAACAGGGCAGGGGCGCGGTGGGCGCCCAGTTGGCGAAGCGGCAGGCGAGCACCGTGTATCTTTCCAGGGGCAGGGCGGCGAAAAACCCCTCCACCGCGTTCCTTTCCCCGCCGCCGTTGGGGCCGCCGCTGTAAAGGCAGGCCGCCAGCACGCCGCCGGGCTTGAGGATGTCCAGCGCCGCCGAAAGGGCCGGCAGGCTGCTGGCCGGGGTGGTGAAAAGGGCGTGGTCCGCCCCCGGCAGATACCCGAAGTTGAACACCACGCAGTCGGCGCTGGCCGGCTGGGCAAACTCCGCCAGCCGGGCGTGGTCCGCCTGCACCACCCGGGCGATGGAGCCGAAGCCCTCTTTTTCCAGCCGGGCGCGGGTGGCCTCCACCGCCTTTTTCTGCACGTCCAGCGCCAGCACCTTCCCCGACGGCCCCGCCAGCTTGCAGAGAAAGGCGGTGTCGTGGCCGTTGCCGCAGGTGGCGTCGATGAAAAAGCCCCCGGGTGCAAGGCGGGAGGCCAGAAACTCGTGGGTCAGGCTCACGGCGCTGGGGTCCGGCGCGCGGCGGCGCAGCCAGACCTCCCCGGCGGGCGCGAAGCCGAACTTTTTCAAAAGGGCCGCCGCGGCCTCGGTCTCGGGGGGCGGGGCGGCGTGCAGGCTGGCGGTGGAAAAGCCCCCGGTGGCGTGCAGGGCCTGTTTGAGCAGATAGCTGCCGTAGCCCTTGCCCCGCCAGCCCTCGTCGATGGAGAGCTCCTCCAGCTCCACCCGGCCGGGAGCGGTGCGCAGGCGGCAAAGGCCCACCGGCTGCTGTTCTTTATAAAGGGTGAGGGCAAGGTGCTCCCCCTCCCGGTGCTCGTCGATGCGCATGGGCGGCCTCCTTTTCGCGGAACGGTTGCGGGACGCGCCGTTTTGTGGTAGCATATCCACATGCCTTATCCGCGCGATATTCCTATTATAGCGCGAAATATGGGGATTTCACAATTCTTTCACCCCGGCTTTGAAGGTTTTTCACGATTGGCCGATATACTATGGTCAGAACGATCACAGAGGGCTTTTTTGAGGGCGTATCCGCCCCGGCCCGCTGTTTACCCGAAAGGATGAATTTTTATGGAAAACAAATGGGAATATGATTACTCCGGTCTCTATCAGAACGGATACAACCCCGCGCCCCCCACGGGGAGCGGCCCTTCCGGGCAGATGCCCGGCGACGGCGGCATGCCCGGTGCGCCCATGGGCGGCGGCGAGCCTCCCCGCAAGAAGCGGGGCATCGGCAAAAAGGTGCTGGCAGGCGTGCTGGCCCTGGTGCTGGTGGCGGCGGTCAGCTTCGGCGGCGGCTTCGCCGGCTATCTGGTGGCCAGCAAAAACGGCGGCCAGACGGTGATGTATCAGGCGGCCTCCGGCGGCAGCGCCACCTCCACCTCCTCCACCGGCGGCAGCCTGTCCGACGTGGCCAGCGCGGTGACCCCCAGCGTTGTGGTGGTCACCACCGAGCAGATCGTCACCGACAACTACTTCTGGGGCGGCCAGCAGGTGCTCAGCGGCGCCGGCAGCGGCGTCATCCTCACCACCGACGGCTACATCGTCACCAACTACCACGTGGTGGAAGGCGCCCAGCAGATCACCGTGACCCTGCATGACGACTCCACCTACACCGCCACCGTGGTGGGCAGCGACCAGCAGAGCGACATCGCCCTGCTGAAGATCGACGCCACCGGCCTGACCCCCGCTGTGCTGGGCGATTCCGACAGCGTGCAGGTGGGCGAAGTGGTCATCGCCGTGGGCAACCCCATGGGCACCCTGGGCGGCACCGTCACCGACGGCATCGTTTCCGCTTTGAACCGTGACATCTCGGTGGAAGGCAACGAGATGACCCTGATGCAGACCAGCGCGGCCATCAGCCCGGGCAACTCCGGCGGCGGCCTGTTCAACACCAACGGTGAACTGATCGGCATCGTCAATGCCAAATACTCCGACGAGGACGCCGAGGGCCTGGGCTTCGCCATCCCGGTGAACACCATGAAGACCGTCGTGCAGGACCTGCTGGAGAACGGCTACGTCACCGGCCGTCCCGCACTGGGCATCACCGTCATCACCGTGGGCGACGTGCAGACCGCCATGCAGTACGGCGTGAGCAGCCTGGGCGTCTACGTGAACAGCGTGGATGAGGGCTCCGGCGCCGAGGCCGCCGGCATGAAGGCGGGCGACCGCATCGTGAGCATCGGCACCCAGCTGGTGGAGAGCACCGACGACGTGACCAACGCCCTCAAGAGCTACAATGTGGGCGACGTGGTGGAGGTCCAGGTGGACCGCGGCCGCGAGCTCATCACCCTGCAGGTCACCCTGGGCGAAAAGACCGGCGCGTGACACAGTTGAATAAACCCAAGGCCCCGACCCTTTGCGGTCGGGGCCTTTTTCTTTGGGCAGGGCGGCGAAAAGTGGGCGAGGCGCTGAACAAGGTTTGTGCAATAAATATAAAAAGCATATATTTTCAAAAATATGCTTGATTTTTCGATATTTATGCATTATTATACATTCATACAATTTTTCAGGCGGCGGGCGAAAACGCCTTGATAAGCCGCGAAAGGGGAGCTCTGCATGCGACGACGAAGCGGAAAGGATGAAATTTTATAAATTTGCTTCACCCGGGCCGCCCCGCGGCCCCGACCAAGAAATGAGGTTTTGTCATGCATTGCAAAAAGTTGATCGGCGCTTTGTGCGCCGGGCTGATGGCGCTGTCCGCCGTGGGCTGCGCCGCGTCGCCCTCCTCTTCCGCCCCCGCCGCTTCCGCTGATAACATGAGCGCCGGGGCCGACTCCGGCTTTACCGTCAGCGTCAAGGTGCCCGACGATTTCGAGGGCGAACTGAACGGCCGCTGCCTTGTGGCCTTCGCCACCGACACCGGCGAGGCCCAGCCCTATGAGCAGATCGACCTCTACGGCGTGCCGGTGTTCGGCAAGACGGTCTACGGCCTTGAAGCCGGCGACACCATCGAGTTCACCGTTGCCGACGACGAGATCATCGGCTTCCCCTTTGAGCTGGAAGAGCTGCCCGCCCAGGAGTTCTCGGTGCAGGCGTTCTTCATCACCTACACCAAGTTCGAGCGCAGCAACGGCTCCACCATCTGGGGCATGGCCGACCAGGGCGGCGGCGGCGACTTCCTCTCCAACCCCGGCAACTATTACAGCGACGTGCAGACCGCCCAGGTGGACGTGACCAGCGACCAGACCATCAGCCTGACCCTGAGCGAGATGATCCCCATGCCCGAACTGGAGGAGGGCCAGGTGGCCCAGCAGGGCAACTATGAGGACACCGAGCAGGTGAAGTACGTCAAGATCAAGAGCGAGCTGCTCAGCGAGTTCTGGGGCCAGGACATCTACATCGGCGCGAACGTGCTGCTGCCTCATAACTACGACCCCGAAAAGGCCTATCCCACCCTCTACTACCAGGGCCACTTCCCCGGCGGCAGCGCGCCCTTGAGCTACGGCACCAACGAGGAGTTCACCGCCTGGTGGGACAGCGGCGAAGCGCCCCAGATGGTGGTCATCACCTTCCGTGACGCCAACATGTACTACGACACCTCCTACTCTGTGAACAGCGAGAACCTGGGCCCCTGGGGCGACGCCATCCAGCAGGAGCTCATCCCCTATCTGGAAGAGACCTTCAACCTCATCCCCGAATCCTGGGCGCGTCTGTTGTCCGGCGGCTCCACCGGCGGCTGGGAGAGCCTGGCCATGCAGGTGTTCAACCCCGACTTCTACGGCGGCACCTGGAGCCTGTGCCCCGACTCCGTCACCTTTGAGCACTATCAGGTGGTCAACCTCTACGAGGACGACAACGCCTACTACACCGACAACGGCTGGTACAAGGTGGCCCGTCCCGGCAGCGTTGCGCTGGACGGCAACATCAAGTACGCCATGAAGGACGAGAACCTCTACGAGGCCGCGGTGGGCGGCCTGCAGTGCCAGAGCCTGGGCCAGTGGGCCATCTGGGAAGCGGTCTACGGCCCCATTGGCGAGGACGGCTACCCCGAGCGCGTCTATGACCCCCTCACCGGCGACATCAACAAGGACGTGGTGGAGTACTGGGGCGAGCACTATGACCTGACCAAGTACCTGCAGGAGAACTGGTCCGAGATCGGCGAGCAGCTGGTGGGCAAGATCCACATCCGCGGCGGCGACATGGACGCCTACTACCTCAACCAGGCCCAGTACGTCCTGGGCGACTGGCTGGAGACCACCACCGACCCCTACTACGACGGTTACAGCATCACCTTCCCCCGCACCGGCCATAGCGGCAACATCACCAACCAGGAGCTGCTCACCGAGATGGCCGAGCACATGGAGAAGTACGGCCCGTCTAATGTGGACGACATCCTCTACGGCTGATTTTTCCCCCAAAAGCAAGCGGACAAAAAACATCCCCGGCACGGTTTGTGCCGGGGATGTTTTTGTACAGAATGGAATATAATTCTGGGATAATACTGAAATGAGGGAAAAATCAGCGGTCCCAGCCCTCGAAATCCTTGAGGTACACCGCGGCGCTGCGGCTCATTTCCCGGGAAAAACCGCTCTCGTACTTGCGGGCGGCGAAGGCGCGCACCCAGGCGTCGAAGTCGAAGGCGGGCTTTTCGTCCGCGGCGGCCCGGGCGTTCAGGGCGGCCCGGTGCTCTTCGGGGGTGTGGTCGACGTAGGCGTTCTCGCACACCACATACTCCGCGGGCAGGCGGGCGGGCTTGCGCCGGGCCTTCTGCTGGTCGGTGGGGCGGCCGAACACCACCATGGCGGCGGGCACCACGGCGGGGGGCAGGGCCAGCGCCTCCCGCATTTCCTCGCACTGCTCAATGACGTCCCCGATGTAGCAGCTGCCGATGCCAAGGCTCTCGGCGGCGGTCACGGCGTTCTGGGCGGCGATGCAGGCATCGGCCGCGGCCAGCAGCAGGTCGCCGGGGCCGGGGTCCCGGGGCGAAAGGCCCGCCGCACGGTAGCACTGCTCCCAGCGGCGGCAGTCCGCCAGGAACACCAGCACCAGCGGCGCGGCGGCGATGAAGGGCTGGTGGTCGCACAGGTCCGCCAGCCGCTCCTTCAGCGGCTGGTCGGTCACGTCGATGATGGTGTAGAGCTGCTGGCAGCCCGCGGTGGGCGCGTCGAAGGCGGCCTGCAGGATGACCTGTTTCTCCTCGGCGGTCACCGGCTCGCCGGTGTAGACCCGCACGCTCTTGCGCGATGCCAGCTGACGCAGAACTTCGTTCATCTTCATCCCTCCTTGCTGCTTTTTATTATAATGCGCGGCAGCGTCGCCGGTCAATGGGGAGAAGGGGCGGGGCCCCGGCGGATTTTCCGCCGGGGCCCCGCCCTTGTTTCGTCAAAAAATGCAGCACAGCCAGCAGTATCATTGCTTCGCCGGGAATGAAAAAACTATTTTTCCCAGTCGATAAGGAACAGTTCATTGGGGGTGCAGTCCAACAGTTGGCAAAGGGTTTCGATGCGCTCCAGCTTGATGGAGGAGGTCTCATTATTGACCATGCGGCTGAAGTTCTGGTAACTCATGCCCAGTTGCTTGTAGAGCCAGTATTTTGTTTTGCCCTTCTTTTCCAGCAGGGGAAGGATGTTCAATGTCACCATGGCGCTTTGCCTCACACAAACAGCGCCTCATAGGGCACGCCCAGAGTATCCCGCAGGGCCCGCAGTTCGTCCGGGTAGATGTGCCGCTGGCCCACCTCGATCTTTGCCAGGGCGCTGCGGGTCACGTCGCACCCACGCACCTGCAGCTGTGCGGCCAGCTGCTCCTGGGAAAGGCCTTTTTTCATGCGCAGGGCTCGGATGTTCTGCCCCAGCGCCCGCTCGTATTCTGCGTTCACCGACAACACCTCCCGCACTTGTATTGGTGCAGTATGTGTTGATTTTAGGAGGACTAAAGAATAAAATTGCACTTATATAGGTGCAACTGCGGAAGGAGCGAGCGAAATGGAGAAAAACATGAAAGAAAAAACCTGCTGTTTCACCGGCCACCGGGCCATCCCGGCCCGGGCGCTGCCGGCGCTGGCGGAAGAATTGGAACAAACGCTGCGGCGGCTCATCGGCGAAGGGATGCGCTATTTCGGTGCGGGCGGGGCGCTGGGGTTCGACACCCTGGCCGCCGAGACGGTGCTGCGGCTGAAAGGGGAATACCCCGGCGTGCGGCTCATCCTGGTGCTGCCCTGCCGGGACCAGACCCGTGGCTGGAAAGAAGCGGACGTGCGCCGCTATCGGGAAATTCTGAGCCGGGCAGACAAGGTGGTCTACACCGCCGAACACTATTTCCCCGGCTGCATGCACCGGCGCAACCGCCATCTGGTGGACAACAGCTCCGTCTGCGTGGCCTACTGCACCCGCCAGACAGGGGGCAGCGCCTACACGGCACAGTATGCCCGGCAGCGGGGGCTGCGGCTGGTGATGCTGGGGGAGGAGAGGCAGGCCCCCCTTGCGCCGGCGGCCCATCTTCCTTATAATGAGGGGGAAAGAACCGCCCCGCGGGGCGGCCCGAAAAGGAGACAGCCATGAAACTCATCAGCTGGAACGTGAACGGCCTGCGGGCTGTTTTGAAAAAGGATTTTGCCGCCTCCTTCGCGGCGCTGGACGCCGACGTGTTCTGCGTGCAGGAGACCAAATGCCAGCCCGGCGAGGCGGACTTTGCCCCCGAGGGCTACACTTCGTATTTTTACAGCGCCGAGAAAAAGGGCTATTCCGGCACCGCCTGCTGGAGCCGGGTGGAGCCCCTCTCGGTGAGCTACGGCATCGGCGTGGAGGAGCACAGCCACGAGGGCCGGGCCATCACGCTGGAATTCGAGAACTTCTATCTTGTGAACGTCTATGTGCCCAACGCCCAGGAGGGCCTTGCCCGCATCGACTATCGCATGCGCTGGGAGGACGACCTGCGGGCCTACCTGCTGGCGCTGGACGCCAAAAAGCCGGTGGTGCTCTGCGGCGACCTGAACGTGGCGCACAACGAGATCGACCTGAAGAACCCCGGCCCCAACCGGGGCAACGCGGGCTTCTCCGACCAGGAGCGCGCCAAGATGACCGAGCTGCTGGCGGCGGGCTTTGCCGACACCTTCCGGGAGAAGTACCCCGACCTCACCGGGGCTTACAGCTGGTGGAGCTACCGCTTCAACGCCCGCAAGAACAACGCGGGGTGGCGCATCGACTATTTTCTGGTCAGCCGCCGGGTGATGGATAAGGTCAAAACCGCCGCCATCCACCCCGAGGTCTTCGGCTCCGACCACTGCCCCGTGGAACTGGACATCGATCTGTAAAAATCCCGAAAAGCCTTGCGCGGCGGGGCGTTATGATGTATAGTGTTACCGTGCCCCTTCCGGGGCGCGGAATGCAAGAAGAAAAAGGAGAAAACGCATGAAAGCGATCATGGATGTATTGCGGGGCGTGGCCATCGGCGTGGCCAACATCATCCCCGGCGTGTCCGGCGGCACCATGGCGGTGTCCATGGGCGTGTACGACAAGATCATCGGCGCGGTGAGCGGCCTGTTCAAGCACTTCAAGCAGAGCATCCTCATCCTGCTGCCCCTGGGGCTCGGCATGGGCATCGGCATCGTGGCCTTCGGCTATGCCCTGCGCTATCTGCTGGCCGAGCACACCCTGGCCACCTGCCTCACCTTCGTGGGCCTTATCCTGGGCGGCCTGCCCATCCTGTGGGTGCGCCTCAAAGAAAGCCTGGCCAAAAAGGCCCGCAAGGGCGCGCCGGTGGGCGAGGCGGTCTGCTTTGCCGCCCTGCTGGCCTTCGGCGTGGGCATGGCCCTGCTGCAGGGGGGCGACGAGACGGTGAAGGCCCTCGCCCTTACCCCCGGCACCGCCCTGCTGCTGGCGGCCCTGGGCCTCATCGCCAGCGCCACCATGGTCATCCCCGGCGTGTCCGGCAGCATGGTGCTGATGGTGCTGGGCTACTACAACACCATCCTGGATCTGGTCACCGGCTGCGTGGACGGGCTTTTCGCGGGCGACTTCGCCCTCATCCTGCACAACGTCAGCCTGCTGCTGCCCTTCGGCGTGGGCGTGGCGCTGGGCATCTTCGGCATCGCCAAGGTCATCGAGTACCTCTTTGCCCACTTCCCCAGCCAGACCTTCGCGGGCATCATCGGGCTCATCCTGTCCAGCCCCTTCGCGGTGCTCTACTCTTCCGGCGCGCTGGCCCATTTCACCGTGCCCGGCCTCATCGTGGGCCTCATTATTGGCGCCGCGGGCGCCTGGGTGACCCTGCTGATGGGCAAGGCCGACCCGGAATAAGCCTGTTCACTCCAAAGCCGCCCCGCCGGGGGCGGCTTTTTTCACATCGCAACGCGCGTTCTGACTTTTTTGCCGGGCGTTGAAGAAACCGGCCCCGCCGGCTCGTTACATAGACACAGTGAGGGGAAAGGGCGGTGAGACACCGGCGTGACAAATGCGCAGTTTGCGACTCTGGTCGAACAGTACCAGCGGCTGGTGTACACCGTGTGCTACCAGCTGGTGCAGGACCATCAGCTGGCCGAGGACCTGACCCAGGACACCTTCGTGTCCGCCTTCACGCACATGGATTCCTGCCCGCCCGAACACTACAAGCCCTGGCTGGCCCGCATCGCCACCAACAAGGCCCGGGACCATCTGAAAAGCGCCTGGGCAAGGCGGGTGAGCGCCCCCGGCGACGAGGGGTTCCCCCAATCGCCGCCCCCCGGCACGGCGGCCCCGCCCGGGCCGGAGGACCTCGCCGTCACCGAGGACGAGGCGGCCGCCATCCGGCAGATGGTGCGCTCGCTGCGGGAACCCTACTTACAGGTGTCGGTGATGTACTTTTTGGAGGAGCGCAGCGTGGAGGAGATCTCCCGGGCGCTGCGCCGGCCGCCCAAAACGGTGCACACCCAGCTGTTCCGGGCCAAAAAGATGCTGCAGCAGCAAATCAGGGAAAGGAGCGAGAGGCAATGACCGAACTGTTCAGACCCGACGGCCACCTCACCGGCGAGGGGCTGCGGGCCCTTGTGGGCGGTGAGCTGGACGAACTGGGCAGGCTGGAAGCCGCCGAGCATTTGAGTTTCTGCGACGCCTGCCTCGTGCGCTACACCGCCCTGCTGGAAGGAGACGTGCTTCAGGAGCCGCCCACCGACCAGACCCTGCCGGTGATGCGCCGGCTGCGCCGCCGCGCGGCCCAGGCGCTGATGAGCCGCTACACCGCGGCGGCGGCCGCGGTTCTCATCACCGGCACCCTGTGGTACACCGGCGTCTTTGCCGGCATCGCCGGAGTGTTCACGGTGCAGGGGGAGGAGATGACCCCCCAGCCCCCCGCGGCCTCGGAAGCGGCCCGGGAGGAAGATGCGGGCAGCGCCATCCTGCAGGCGGTGAGCAACTGGTCCGAGAAGGTGCAGAGCGCTCTGCGCCCCGCTTATCAGGCCCCGCAGAAAAAAGACAAGACCGACCGGAGCGCCGACGCCGACGCCCCGGCTGCCAATCAGGCGGACGCCGCCGACCCGGCCTCAACTCAAACCAAAGGAGTGGACTGACACATGCAAAAAAACGGATTTCTGACCCTTTGCTTCTCCTTCATCCCCGGCGCAGGCCAGATGTATCAGGGCTATATGAAGCGGGGCGTGACCCAGGTGCTTCTGTTCGTGATCCCGCTGATGATCGGCGGCGTATTCCTGCCCGTGCTGATGGTGCTCAGCGCGGTGGTGTATATGTACAGCTTTTTTGACAGCCTCAACCTTCGCGCCCAGCTGCGGCAGGGCATCGTCCCGGAGGACGCCTTCCTCTTCAGCTGGGACGGCGGCGAGGATCTGGCCCGCCTTGTGGACCGCCGCCACCACCTCATCGGCTGGACCCTGGTGGTGCTGGGCGTGGCCGGGCTTTACGAGGGCTTCGTCAGCCCCTGGCTCTATCGTCTGGTGGACCTCATCGGCTGGGACACGGCGCTGGGCCAGCTGCTGAACCAGGTCGTGCGGGGCATCCCCGGCCTCGCGGTGGGCCTTGTGTTCATCGGCCTGGGCCTGTGGCTCATCAAGGGCGGCAAGAAAAAGCAGCCCGCCGAGCCGGACTACACCGAGTTCAAGGGCGAAGGGGAGGTGTGACGGATGACCGAGCAGGAACGCATGGACCTTCCCACAAACGGCCAGCCGGACGCCGCCCCCACCCCTGAGCCGGCAGGCGCGGCGCAGCCCGAAGCCGCCCCCGCCCCGGCGGCGCAGCCCGCGCCCGCCCCGGCCCCTGCCCGCCGGCCGCCGGTGCGCCGGGTGGGCACCGTCACCCTGGGCCTTTCCCTCATCGTCACCGGCCTTGCCATCACCGCCTGGTTCTTCGTGCCCGGCTTTGACATCATCTTCGTGGCCAAACTGGCCCCGCTGGTGCTGGTGTTCCTGGGGGCGGAGGTGCTTTGGGCCTCCGTGCGCCGCAAGGGCGAAGAGCGGCTGCGCTTGGATTTCCTGGCCGCCTTCGTGGCCTTTGTGCTCATCTGCGCCAGCCTCTGCGCCGCCACCCTGCCCGCAGTGTGGCGCTGGTACGGGCCGGACCGCTCTTCCACCGAAGAGCGCCTTTCCGACGAGCTGGAAGAGCAGCTGCACACCGCCTTCCAGGGCCAGGATGTGCTGGATTGCAGCGGCTGGGTGAACCTGGGCGGCTATGAGTTCGACCGGGAAATGACCCTGGCCGACCTGCGCGCCGAGGACCATGCCGGGGCGAACATCACCCTGGGCGGCACGGTGGAAAACGGCGACGAGTTCGCCGCCAGAGTGGCGGCGCTGCTGCCCGCTTTGCGGGACGCGGGCGTGGACCGGGCCTACTTCTACTGGAGCGACGACGATGAATCCTGGGACCTTGACCTGGACGGCGTGTTCGACATGAACGCCGACGCCACCCGCCTTTCTCAGATGGGCCGCCATCAGGTGCAGGTGGTGGACGAATTCGGCGACACCATGTGGATGGAAGAGCGCGAGGCCGAGGAGTATCTGGCGCAGCAGGCCGCGGATGCTTCTTCCGCCCCCGAGGGCGACGGCGAGCCCGCCGCCTCCTCCGTTCCCGAGGATTTCAATATGCCCGTGACGGGCGAGGAGACCGCCTGAACGGCCTCTGTTAAATCTCTGCAAAAAGCCCCCGTAATTTTTTACGGGGGCTTTTATTGTGTTTTGCCGCCGCAGATGTTACACTGAAAAGTAATAAATGTGTGAGGTGAGACCATGAAATTTTTGCGGGGATTCACAAAAAAAGAGACCAGCTGGATGATGTACGACTGGGCCAACAGCGCCCATTCTGTGGTCGTGGTCACCATTCTGCCCATCTTTTTCAACACGGTGGCCGGCTACATGCAGGACGCGGCCTCCGGCATGACCGTCTGGGGCTACGCCACCAGCGCCGCCATGGCCATCGTGGCGCTGGCCGCGCCGGTGCTGGGCGTGTTCGGCGACTTTGAGGGCTTCCGCAAGAAACTGTTCACCGTTTTCATGCTGGTGGGCGTGCTCAGCTGCGCGGGGCTGGCCGTCACCCCCCAGCTGGACTTCGTCACCCCCGGCCAGGCGGAAAAGGTGGGCCTTGTCATCCTGGTGCTGTACATCCTGTCCACCATCGGCTTCGCCGGCGCGAACCTCTATTACGACAGCTTTTTGAACGACGTCACCACCGAGGAGCGGATGGACAAGGTCTCCACCATGGGCTACGGCCTGGGGTACATCGGCGGCTCCACCATCCCGCTGCTGATCTTCCTTCTGATGAACCTCATCCTGGGCAGCGACGCCATGCTGTTCTGCCTCTCCTTCGCCTTCGGCCTCACCGCCGTGTGGTGGTTCGTGTTCAGCTTCCCGCTGCTGAAAAACGTGAAGCAGGAAAGCTTCGTGCCCCGCAAAAAGGGCGCGGTGAAGGAGGCGCTGAAGGGCATCGGCGGCACGGTGAAGGAGATTTTCCGCTACAAGCAGATGTTCGTCTTCCTCATCGCCTACTTCTTCTACATCGACGGCGTGAACACCATCATCCACATGTCCACCAGCTACGGCGACACCCTGGGCCTTGACTCCACCAGCATGCTGCTGGCGCTGCTTCTGGTGCAGGTGCTGGGCCTGCCCTTCGCTTTGCTCTACATCAAGGCCAGCGAAAAGTTCGGCGCCCGGTTCATGGTGGGCGTGGGCATCTGCGTCTACATGGGCGTGACCATCTTCGGCTTCTTCTTGCGGGAGGTCTGGCAGTTCTGGGTCATGGCCATCATGGTGGCCACCAGCCAGGGCGGCATTCAGGCGCTGAGCCGCAGCATGTTCGGCAAGCTCATCCCCGACAAAAACCGCTCCGGCGAGTTCTTCGGCTTCTACGACATCTTCGGCAAGTTCTCCGCCATCATGGGCCCGGCGCTGGTGGGCCTGTCCAGCGCGCTGGCCGCCGACGTGATGCTGAAAGAGCAGGGCCTGGACCGGGTCACCGCCACCGCCGAGCAGCTGGCCGCGGTGGACACCGCCGCCGCCCCCTGGGGCATTTTGAGCGTGCTGCTCATCTTCTTCGTGGGCGGCGGGCTGTACTTCTTCGTGCTGCCCCGGTATCTGGAAAAGAAGTGAACGTTGTAACTTTTCCCCGTTCGTTGTAAAATAAAGGGGCGGCCCCCGGCGCGTCTGCCGGGCGGCGGCCCCTTTTTTCATTGAGATTGACCGCAAGGGAGTGACCCTTTATGCCGGAAGGCTACACCCACGTCCGCACCGCCAACCGCGCCGCCGCGCTGGCGCAGCTGGAGATAGCGCACCCCGCCGCCTTTGCCTGCGGGGCGAACGGGCCGGACATCTTCTTCTGCTACCGCGCCTGGAAAAGCGGCGAAAAGCGGGGCGAAAACCTGCCCGAACTGGGCTCCCGCATGCACGACGAGAACACCGGCGCGTTCCTGCGCGCCTTGGTGAAATACGCCGCCACCCCTGCCCAGCGCAGTTACGCCCTGGGCTTTCTGAGCCACTACGCCGCCGACTGCACGGTGCACCCCTATGTGGTGTGCGTCACCGAGGAGGGCGGCCCCTACGCGGGCCCCGGCGGTCACGGCAATTTTGAGATCGCGGTGGACAGCTTCCTCCACGAACAGGACACCGGCAAAGCCGCCGTGCCCGTGGACGACACCACCCCCCGCCTTGCGGGGGCGGCGCTGGCCGAGGTGGGGGCCCTCTTGCAAAAGAGCCTGCGGGAGGCCTTCGGCGTCACCGTCAGCCGGGAGGCCCTGACGGACACCTTCTGGCACACCCGGGCGCTGCGGCGGATGTTCATCAGCCGCTTTCGCATCAAATACGCCCTGTTCTGGCTGGTGGAGCCTGCCTTCGGAGGGCGGGGCGCGGTGACCGGCCACATCACCCCGGCCCGGCTCGTTGGCACCGGCAAGCACCCCAAGGGCAGCCTGCCCTGCCCCTGGACCCACCCCTTCACCGGCGAGGAGCAGACCGACGACCTGAACGCCCTGCTGGAAAAGGCGGAAAAGCGCTCGGCGGCCTATCTGCTGGCCGCCAAGGGCTATTGGGATGGCCGCCTCTCCATGGAAAAACTCTCCACCCTGCTGGGCAGCGCCAGCTACCTCTCGGGCCTTGCGGACGAGCGCAGCTGCCCCGGCCTTGTGCCGGAGAAAAAGCCCGCCGGCCCGGCCCCGCTCACAGCCGCCGAAGCGGGGGAGAAGCCTGCGGCGAAAAAGCCCGCCCCCCGGCGCAAACCCGCCGAAACAAAGGCGGAGGCCCCGGCGGAACAGCCTGCCCGCACCCGACGCAAGGCCGCCGAAGCGGGGGAGAAGCCTGCGGCGAAAAAGCCCGCCCGGCGCAAACCCGCCCCGCCCAAGGAGGCCGCCCCCGAAGGGCAGGCTCCGGCGGAATAACACAATAAAAAACGGCCCCGGAGAAAACCTCTCCGGGGCCGCTCTGTTTTTATTTCAGCCGCACATAGGCCTGACGGGCGTTGTCCTTGCCCCGCTCGGTGCGCACCTCGAAGATGCCCAGGCTCAGCACGAAGGGGGTCAGCTTGGAAAAGCCGAAGTTGCGCACGTCGAAGTCCGGGTAGCGCTTGACCAGCAGGTTGCCGATCATGCTCACCGCCAGCCAGCCGTCCTCGTCCGACTGCTCGGCCACGATGGCCTTGATGGCCCCGCGCATGGCGGTCAGCTCCGGGTCCTCCTGGGGGGCCGGCGGCTCGGGCTGGGCGGCCTTCTTGCGGGCGGCCTTGGCCTTGGCGGGCTTTGCCTTCTCCTTTTCCTTGCCCTTTTCCGGCGCGGCCTTTTCTTCGGCGGCGGGGGCGGGCTCGGCCTCCGGCTCCGGCTGAGGCTCGGCCTCCGGCTGGGCGGCCAGCACGTCCAGATAGCGGAACATGTTGCAGGCGGCGATGAAGGGCTTGGGGGTCTTTTTCTCCCCCATGCCGATGACCGTCATGCCGCCCTCCCGCAGGCGGGAGGCCAGACGGGTGAAGTCGCTGTCCGACGAGACGAGGCAGAACCCCTCCACCTTGCCGGAATAGAGGATGTCCATGGCGTCGATGATCATGGCCGAATCGGTGGCGTTTTTGCCGGTGGTGTAGCTGTATTGCTGGATGGGGGTGACAGAGTAGTCCAGCAGCACGTTCTTCCAGCTGGCCATGGTGGGGCTGGTCCAGTTGCCGTAGATGCGCTTGTAGTTGGCCACTCCCTGGGTGGACACCTCATCCAGGATGATCTTGATGTATTTGTCCGACACGTTGTCCGCGTCGATGAGAACCGCGAAGCGGCGGTCTGCGGGCATAAAGCTGCCCCCTTTCTGAAAGGTGCGGCGAAGCGCGCCCCGCCGCCCGAAAAAGCATTTGTACTATCTTATCATACCACAAAGGGATAAAAGTGTAAAATTTGCGCCATACTGCCCTCGGCGGGCCCCGCCCCGCCTTGACAATCCCCGCGCCGGGCCCCATAATAATAGGGGCTGTTTGCGCGAAAGGCGCGCCGCCCTGCAAAGAAAGTGAGGGAGCCATACCCATTATGTTACAGCTGGAACATCTCGCCTGGACCATTCCGGGCGGCAATGAGATCATCAAGGACATCACCCTCCGGCTGGACACCGGCCGTCTGGTGGTAGTCACCGGCCCCAACGGTGGCGGCAAGACCACCCTGGCCAAGCTCATCGCCGGCATCCAAGTGCCCAGCGCCGGGCGCATCCTGTTCGACGGGCAGGACATCACCGACCTGGACGTGACCGCCCGCGCCAAGGCGGGCATCGCCTACGCCTTCCAGCAGCCGGTGCGCTTCAAGGGCCTGGCTGTGCGGGACCTGCTGGAGCTGGCCGCCGGCCGCTCCTTGAGCGAGCTGGAGCTGTGCGACCTGCTGGGCAAGGTGGGCCTGTGCGCCCAGGAATACATCGACCGGGAGCTGGACGCCAGCCTCTCCGGCGGTGAGATAAAGCGTATTGAAATTGCCAGCGTGCTGGCCCGGGGCGCGAAGCTCTCCATCTTCGACGAGCCGGAAGCGGGCATCGACCTGTGGAGCTTCGCCCGTCTGGTGGAGACCTTTGAGGAACTGCGCAGCAAGGGCACCGGCACCCTGCTGGTCATCAGCCACCAGGAGCGCATCCTCTCCATCGCCGACGAAATCGTTGTGGTGGCGGACGGCCGGGTGCGTCAGGCGGGCCCGGCGGCCGAGGTGCTGCCCACCCTTCTGGCAAACGAAAAAGCGGTGCGCTGCCCGCTGGAAAAGGAGGACGCACGGGTATGAACCAGATCACCGACGAACTGCTGCGCCTCATCAGCGGCATCAAGAGCGGCGAATTGAAGGGCGCTTATAACATCCGGGAGGACGGCCAGTGCGCCGCCCGCCAGTCCAGCGAGAACATCCTCATCGAGTCCAAGACCGACGCGCCGGGCCTTGTCATCCACATCAAGCCCGGCACCAAGGGCGAGACGGTGTACATCCCCGCCTGCGTCACCCACGCCGGCGTGGACGACCTGGTCTACAACGACTTCTATGTGGGCGAAGGCGCGGACGTCATCATCGAGGCGGGCTGCGGCGTGCACAGCGAAGGCGAGGAGGAAGCCCGTCACAACGGCATCCACCGTTTCCTGCTGGCCAAGGGGGCCCATGTGCTCTATAAAGAAAAGCACATCGCCACCGGCGACGGCAAGGGCGACAAGGTCATCGACCCGGTCACCGACATCGAGCTGGCCGAGGACGCCTGCCTTGAGATGGACACCGTGCAGCTGGGCGGCGTGAGCCGCACCACCCGCAAGACGCGGGCCGTGCTGCAAAAGAACGCCCGCCTGCTGGTGCGCGAGCGCATCATGACAAACGGCGACGAGTTCGCCCGCACCGACTTCGTGGTGCGGCTGGAGGGCGAGGGGAGCGCGGCGGACCTTGTGAGCCGCAGCGTGGCCCGGGGCCATTCCCGGCAGGAGTTCGCCTCCACCATCCGGGGCAACGCCCCCTGCACCGGCCACTCCGAGTGCGACGCCATCCTGGCGGAAAACGGCACCGTGCTGGCCATGCCCGGCCTGGAAGCGGGCCATGTGGACGCCGCCCTCATCCACGAGGCGGCCATCGGCAAAATTGCCGGCGAGCAGCTGCTCAAACTCTGCACCCTGGGCCTCACCCCCGAACAGGCGGAGGAGAAGATCATCCAGGGCTTCCTGAAATAAAAACAAAAAGCCCCTTCCCGGTGCGGGAAGGGGCTTTTTTCTTTACTTTTCGCCCAGGGGCGCAAGGTACTTCTGCTCGTAGGTGGCAAGGCGGGCGTTGAAGGCCGCGTCCTTGCCGGCCAGCAGGCTGTGCTTGCGGGCGTGCATGTCCAAATCGTCGGTCTCGTCGCCGATGAGCCGGGCGGCGATGTTGGAGCAGTGGTCGGAGATGCGCTCGGTGTTGGTGAGCACGTCCAGGAACAAAAGCCCCGGCTCGATGCCGCACTCGCCGGCCTTCAGCCGGGTGATGTGCTCCTCGCGCATCAAATCGCACATCCGGTCCACCGTCTCTTCCAGCGGCTCCACCTGGGCCGCCAGGGCGGCGTCCGCCTGGGTGAAGGCCTCGCCCGCCACCCGCTGCACCTCGCCCACCGCCTCGAACAGCAGCGCGGCCTGCTTTCGGGCCGAGGGGGAGAAGCTCCACTCCTGTTCCGAAAGCTGGCGGGCGCAGTCCATCAGGTTCACGGTGTAGTCGCCGATGCGCTCGTATTCGCCCACGAATTTCAAAAGCTCGCTCACCGCGTGGCTCTCGCTCTCGGTGAGTTCCTGGTCGCTGATGCGGATGAGATAGTCGGTGATGGACACCTCCATCTTGTCCAGCAGTTCCTCCCGGTGGGCAACGCTTGCCGCCACCTCCGCGTCGAACTTGGTGAACAGGCCCACCGTCTTGTCGAAGTTGGTGCGGGTGCGGCTGGCCATCTTTTCCACCGCGTTCTTGGCCTGCTGCAAGGCCACCGCCGGGCTTTGCAGAAGGAGCTGGTCCAGCACCGGCATGGACAGGTCCGCCGCTTCGCCCTCCTTTTCGGGGATGGTGCGCTCGGCCAGCCAGGCCAGCGCCTTGGTGAAGGGCATGAACATCAGGGTGACCACCACGTTGAACAGGGTGTGGAAGTTGGCAATGTCGCCCTTGGTCATCACGTCGTTCCAAAAGGGGAAGAGGCCCGCGGCCTTGAGACCGTAGACCCCCGCCAGGAACACGGCGGTGCCGATGACGTTGAAGTAAAGGTGCACGATGGCGCTGCGTTTTGCCGCGGTGGACGCGCCCATGGAGGCGATGAGCGGCGTGGAGCAGGTGCCGATGTTCTGGCCCAGGATGATGGGGATGGCGCTGCCCCAGGTGACCACGCCGGTGCTGGAGAGCGCCTGCAGGATGCCCACGCTGGCGCTGCTGGACTGGATGGCCACGGTGACCAGCGCGCCCGCCAGCACGCCCAGCACGGGGTTTTGCAGCTGGGTGAACAGCTGGACGAAGAGGGGGCTGTCTTTCAGGGGGGCCACGGCGTTCTCCATGGTGAACAGGCCGGTGAACAGAATGCCGAAGCCCATGCAGATCTGGCCGATGTTGCGCTTTTTGGGGCTCTTCAAGAACACGAACAGCACCGCGCCCACAAAGGCCACGATGGGGCTGAAGGTGCTGGGCTTGAGCATGGTGAGCACCCAGCCGGAACCGGAGATGTCGCTCAGGCGGATGAGCTGGCCGGTGACGGTGGTGCCGATGTTGGCGCCCATGATGACGCCGATGGCCTGGGACAGGGTGAAGATGCCGCTGTTCACAAGGCCGATGCAGATGACGGTGGTGCCCGCGCTGGACTGGATGAGCCCGGTGAGGATGGCGCCCAGCAGAACGGCCTTCCAAACGCTGCTGGTCAGCCGCTGGAGCACGGCCTCCATCTTGCCGCCGGCCAGCTTTTCCAGGCCGGTGCCCATGATGGACATGCCGTATAAAAACAGGGCGATGCCCCCCGCCAGATTGATGACATTGAAGATGGTCATACCGTCCTCCGTGCGGCCCGCCGCCGCCTGGTTAATTTCTGGTAAAAACAAGGTTAAAATTCTGTAAGCAGCTTGATTATACCATCAAAGACGGGTGCGGGGCAAGAAAAACCCCCGCGAAAGCGCGGGCTTCGCGGGGGAAAAAGGGAAAATCGCACAAAATGCGGCACATCGTCCAAAGAAAGCGCCGGGCAGAAAAAGGCCCCCGCGGCCGGCGGCCGCGGGGGTCGAAAGACTAGGAAAACTCAGGCCTCGGTGGGGGCCTCGATGCCCAAAGGCGCAAGGTAGGTCTCGCGGGCGGCGTCCAGACGGCGGTTGAACTCGTCGTCGTGGCCGGCCAGCAGCACGTGCTTGCGGGCGTGGGCGTCCAGGTCGTCGGCGCTCATGCCCACGATGCGGGCGGCGATGTTGGAGCAGTGGTCGGAGATGCGCTCGGTGTTGGTGAGCACATCCAGGAACACCACGCCGCCCTCGATGCTGCAGTCGCCCTGCTTCAGGCGGCCGATGTGCCGCTCGCGCAGCGCGTCGCACATCTCGTCCACCGTCTCTTCCAGGGGCTCCACCTGGGCGGCCAGGCCCGCGTCCTCGGAGGCGAAGGCGTCGCCGGCGATGGTCAGGGCCTTGTCGGCGCATTTTTCCAGCTGGTCCAGCTCGTTCCAGGCGTTCTTGGAGAGGGTGATCTCCTCCTCATGGATGCGCTGGGCGCACTGGAGGATGTTGATGGAGTAGTCGCCGATGCGCTCGTACTCCGAGATGAACTTCAAAAGCTCGCTCACCTGACGGCTCTCGCCCTCGTTCAGTTCCTGGTCGCTGATCTGCAGCAGGTAGTTGGTGATGGAGACCTCCATCTTGTCCAGCAGTTCCTCCCGGTGGGTGATGGTGGTGGTCACCTCGGGGTCCCAGCGGCGCAGCTGGCCGAAGGAGAGCTGGAAGTTGCGCTGGGCGCGGCGGGCCATCTTTTCCACAGCGCCCTGGGCCTGCTGCAGCGCCACGGCGGGGCTGGAGATGAGCCGCTGGTCCAGAACGGGCATGTCCAGGTCGGCGGAGTCCTGGGCCTTGTCGGGCACGGTGTGCACCGCAAGCCAGGCCAGCACCTTGGTGAAGGGCAAAAACAGCAGCGTGACCACCACGTTGAACAGGGTGTGGAAGTTGGCGATGCCGCTGCGGTCGATGACCTCGTTCCAGAAGGGGAAGAACCCGGCGGCCTTCAGGCCGTAGATGGCCACCAGGAACACGGCGGTGCCGATGATGTTGAAGTAGACGTGCACCATGGCGCTGCGGCGGGCGGCGGTGGAGGTGCCGATGGAGGCCAGCAGGCTGGTGGAGGTGGTGCCGATGTTCTGGCCCAGGATGATGGGGATGGCGCTGCCCCAGGTGACCACGCCGGTGCTGGAAAGCGCCTGCAAAATGCCCACGCTTGCGCTGCTGGACTGGATGGCGATGGTGACCAGGGTGCCCGCCAGCACGCCCAGGATGGGGTTTTCCAGCTGTGAGAACAGCTGCACGAAGAGGGGGCTGTCTTTGAGGCCGCTCACGCCCGCCTCAATGGTGAACATGCCGGTGAACAGAATGCCGAAGCCCATGCAGATCTGGCCGACGTTGCGCTTTTTGGGGCTTTTGAAAAAGACGAAGAGCACCGCGCCGATAAAGGCCACGATGGGGCTGAAGGTGCTGGGCTTCAGCAGCGTGAAGATCCAGCCGGAGCCGGTGATGTCGCTCAAACTCAGCAGCTGGCCGGTGACGGTGGTGCCGATGTTGGCGCCCATGATGATGCCGATGGCCTGGGGCAGCGTCAGGATGCCGCTGTTCACAAGGCCCACCACGATGACCGTGGTGCCGGAAGAGGACTGGATGAGCGCGGTGATCACCGTCCCCAGCAGCACGCCCTTCCACACGCTGTTGGTCAGCCGCTGGAGGATGGCCTCCAGTTTGCCGCCCGCCAGCTTTTCCAGGCCGCTGCCCATGATGGACATGCCGTAGAGAAAGAGGGCGAGGCCCCCGGCCACATTGAACACGTCGAATATGGTCATACAATACACCTCAATGAATGATTCCCCGCAAATTACGTTCCAAAGGCGGCCCGGGCAATGGCGCCCCAAGGCTGCGCGCTTCGATTATAGCATGGGATTTAACATGCCTTCCACAGCCCGGCGGAACATTTTACATACATTTTACCCAAATCGGGCTGAAAAACGAAAAAAGGGGCCGATTTTTCGGCGTTCTGCCCCGCCGGCGTTAAAAAAAGGCAAAATTTCCCCGGCGGAAAAGGGCGGCGCGCCGGGGCGGGGGCGGCCCGAAAGGAACCGCCCGGGGACCGGGACAGGAGCCGGAGGGCGGCCGCAGCGGTGGGGCGGAGAAGCGGCGCGCGGCGGCGAAGAGCCCGGGGCGAGGCGAAAAAAGCGCCCGCAGGCAGCAAAAAAGCCGCCCCCCGGCGAAGGGGGACGGCAAAAATGCGGTTTGCGAAAGGGGCGGCGGAACAAAACGGCCGGGCCTCACAGGGCGGCCAGGGTGTACCCGGCGGCCCGCAGCCCGTCGATGAGCTCGCCCAGCATGGCGCTGTTGGTGGCCATGGGGTGCAGGAGATAGACGGCGTCCGGGTGGGCGGCAGCCAGCGCCTTTTCCAGGCTCTCGGCCTTGTCCGGCTGGGCATTCGCGTCCCAGTCGGCGTAGGCGTAGCTCCAGAACACGCTGCGCATGCCCTCGTTGGCAGCCAGGGCCAGCAGCCGCTGGCTGAACACCCCTTCCGGGAAACGGAACAGGGTGGGGGTCACGCCGAACTGCTGGGCGAACTGGTCGTTAAAATCGGTTATTTCGGCCCGGGCCTCCTCGTCCGGGAGGGCGGTCATGTCCTTGTGGGTGGCCGAGTGGCTGCCCACCGTGTGGCCCTCCGCCAGCATCCGCTCCACCGTCTCGGCGTTGTTTTTGGCGTAGCTGCCCACCACGAAGAAGGTGGCAGGGGCGTTTTTCTCCTTCAGCGTGTCCAGAATGGCGGCGGAGTAGCCCGTCTCATAGCCGAAGTCGAAGGTCAGATAGATGGTGGGCGTCTCGGCCTCGGGGGCAAGGAACACCCCGCCCCACTGGCCGTATTTTTCCTGGTAGGTCACCGCGCCGATGGGCTGATTCTGCTCGTTCACCTGCTTGCCCTGGCCCCAGCCCAGCCGCTCGGTCTCCAGACCCGTCAGGTCAAAGGGGGTGGCCAGCGCCGGCCAGTTCACCCCCGCCGGGGCGGGGCTGGGTGTGGGTGCGGGCGAGGGGGAAGGGGAGGGGGCGGCCGTGGGGTCCGGCGCGCTGCTCACCGGGGCGGACACAGACCCGGAAGCCGGGTCCGCCGCCGGAGCCGGGCGGAGGAACACCCCCGCTGCCAGGGCGATGCAGCACACCGTCGCGAAGATGCAAAGAAGAGCCAGCTTGCGCATAAAAGCGCTCCTTTCCGGGCGGTCAGCCGCCCTCGCTCATCACCACCACGTTGGCCTTGGCGGGCAGGCAGGCGGCCCAGTCGTCCTGGCGGCTCAGCCAGCCGTAGCCCTCGCACAGATGGTCGGGGCAGGGGGAGTCCACAAAGGCGATGGCGCCGTCCTTCACCTCCAGATGGATGGTGTAAAGGCCGGTGTCCACGTCGTAGCGGGCGTCCTTGTTCAGGGGGATCTCCATGGTCTGGCCGTCCTCGCCGTAGGTCAGCACCGCCACGCCGCCCGCGGGGCGCAGGCGCAGCACCGCGAACAGCACCAGCGCCACCGCCAGCAGCACGCCGGCGAAGATGAGGTTGGTTTTCAGGGCCTTTTTATCTTTCATCGAAGCGACCTCGCGTTTCGTTGGATTCCCCTTCATTATAACAGAAAATACCCGGCGGGCAAATGGTTTTCAAGGGCGGGCCGCAGTGGTATAATAGCAGTATCGACCGACGGAAAAGGAGATAATCGCTATGCTGTTTGAAACTTACCGCGCCTCGGTGGACGCTTTTGTGGCGGCCAACCGGGAGAACGTGATCCGCGACATCAAGCGTCTGGTGGATGTGCCCAGCGTGGAGGGCCCCGCAGAGCCGGGCAAGCCCTTCGGCCCCGGCCCCGCCGCCGCCCTGGCGGAAGGCCTGGCCATTGCCGGGGAGATGGGCCTTGCCACCCACAACTGCGAAAACTACATCGGCTGGGCCGAGCTGAAAGGCGAGAGCGCCGCCCAGATCGCCACCATCACCCATCTGGACGTGGTGCCTCAGGGCAACGGCTGGACCGCCGACCCCTTCGACATGCAGGTGAAGGACGGCTGGCTCATCGGCCGGGGCGTGGCCGACGACAAGGGCCCCAGCGTGCTGTGCCTGTACGCTTTGAAGTTCCTCAAGGAGCAGGGCGTGCCCCTCAAGTACACCGTGCGCGCGCTGCTGGGCGCCAACGAAGAGACGGGCATGCTGGACGTGGACTATTATCTCGAGCACTACGAGGCCCCCGCCTTCTGCTTCTCGCCGGACGCCGAGTTCCCGGTGTGCAACGGCGAAAAGGGCGGCTTCAACGGCGAGCTGGTGAGCAACCCCCTCGCCGGCAACCTGCTGGAGTTCGAGGGCGGCGTTGCCCACAACGTCATCCCCGACCGGGCCACCTGCCTTGTGGAGGGCGACATCTCCAGGCTCTCCGAGCGCCAGGGCATCACCCTGGAGGAGGAGAACGGCGCGGTGCGCATCCGCGGCTGGGGCAAGGGCGGCCACGCCGCCATGCCCGCGGGCACGGTGAACGCCATCGGCCTCATCGTGGACTACCTGCTGGATAACGGCCTTTGCACCGAGGAGGAGAACGCTTTCCTCAAGGTGCTGCAAAAGCTGCACCACGCCACCGACGGCAGCGGTGTGGGCATCGCCGCCAAAGACGAGGCCTTCGACCCGCTGACCATCATCGGCGGCATGATCACCATCCGGGACGGCCGCATCCGCCAGGATGTGGACAGCCGCTACCCCACCAGCATCACCGGCGAGGAAATTGCCCGGCGGCTGGGCGAGGCGCTGGGCGGCACCGGCGTGGTGGAGGACGCCCGCTGGAACAAGCCCTTCTACATCAGCGCCGACGACGCGGCCATCCAGGCCCTGGTGGACACCTACAACGAGGTCACCGGCGAAAACGCCAAGCCCTTCACCATGGGCGGCGGCACCTACGCCCGGCACTTCCCTCGTGCGGTGAGCTTCGGCCCCGAGCGGCTGGACACCGTCCTGCCCGATTTCGCCGGCCCCATGCACGGCGCGAACGAGGGCGCGAACATCGACCAGCTGATGCAGGCGCTGAAAATTTACATCCTTGCCCTGCTGCGTCTGCAGGACATCGAGCTGTAAATGTTTTTTGAAAGAAAAATAAAGGTCAGAATCCACGGGCATGTACCGGGGATTCTGACACCTTAACAGAAAAAGCCGGCGGTTTTGTGTGCGTAGTGCGCAAAACCGCCGGCTTTTTCGCCGGAAAAGGGTTGCCGTTCGCCTTGGGCGATGCACAGCGCCTTTGCGCTGTGCAAGGCAAAGGGCGGTTTGCCGGGGCAAATCGCGCCCTCGCTTGTGGGCGCGAAGCCCACGGGGGAAACCAATAAGCAGCCCCCGCGCTAAAGCGCGGGTGGTGCGTTTGGTGTCCCTCGGAGTAACTTAGAAGAACAGGTCCTTGCCGGGGTAGACAGGCTCCATGGTCAGCCGCACGCCCAGCTTGCGCAAGGTGCCCTCGTCGCCGCTGTGCAGCATCTGGGTGGAGTGCATGTCGCAGTCCCGCAGGTCCTTCAGGGCGGCCAGGGCCTTGGCGGCGGTCTCGTCGGTGGCGGCACTCACCGCAAGGCCCGCCAGCACGTCGTCCACCTTCAAAACGCTGGCACGGCTGTGGAGATAGTCGATTTTCAGCCGCAGCAGGGGCACCAGCACCTGCTGGCTGATGAGCAGCACCTCGTCGGGGATGCCCGCCAGCGCCTTGATGCTGTTCAGCACGGTGGCGCTGGAGGCGCTCATCAGGTCGCTGGCCTTGCCGGTGATGATGCGGCCGTCCGGCAGCTGCAGGGCCGCCGCGGGCTTGCCCGCCGCCTTCTGCTTTTCCAGCGCCGGAGCCACCACGGCACGGCTGTCGGCGTGCACGTTCAGCTGCTGGAGGATGTTCTCGATTTTGTGCAGGGCGGCCTCGCTGGCCTTGCCCTGCTTCGCGTCGCAGGCGGCCTTGTAGTAACGGCGCAGAATCTCCTGGGTGGCCGCCTCGCGCACCGCCTCGTCGTCAAAGATGGCGTAGCCCGCCATGTTCACACCCATGTCGGTGGGGCTGCGGTAGAAGTTCTTGTCGCCGGTGATGCGGGCCAGGATGTTCTGCACGATGGGGAAGGCCTCCACATCCCGGTTGTAGTTCACGGTGGTCTCGCCGTAAGCCTCCAGGTGGAAGGGGTCGATCATGTTCACGTCGTCCAAATCGGCGGTGGCCGCCTCGTAGGCCAGGTTCACCGGGTGCTTCAGGGGCAGGTTCCAGATGGGGAAGGTCTCAAACTTGGCGTAGCCCGCCATCACGCCCCGCTTGTACTCGTGGTACACCTGAGACAGGGCGGTGGCCAGCTTGCCGCTGCCGGGGCCGGGGGCGGTGAGCACCACCAGGGGCTTGGTGGTCTCGATGTAGGGGTTGGAGCCGTAGCCCTCGTCGGAGCAGATGTGGTCCACCGCCATGGGGTAGCCGGCGATGGGCCGGTGGATGTAGTTCTTCACGCCCCGGCTGGTGAGCTTTTTGGCAAAGGCGTCGGCGGCGGGCTGGCCGGTGTACTGGGTGATGACCACGCTGTTCACCGCGATGTCCATGGCGGTGATGTCGTCGATGAGGCGCAGCACCTCCATGTCGTAGCTGATGCCCAGGTCCGCGCGCATCTTGGTCTTTTCGATGTCGCCGGCGCAGACGCAGAAGATGATTTCGGCCTTGTCCCGCAATTCGTGCAGCAGGCGAATTTTGCCGTTCACGTCAAAGCCGGGCAGCACCCGGGCGGCGTGGTAGTCGTCGAAGAGCTTGCCGCCGAACTCCAGATACAGCTTGCCCTTGAACTTGTCGATCCGGGCCAGGATGTTCTCGGTCTGTTTTTGAATGTAAAGCTTGTTGTCAAATCCGATCCGCATACACGATTCCCCCCGCGCATTTTCCAGAAATAGTTTCAATACCTATACAGAATACCACGCGCCCCGGCCCAATGCAAGGAAAAACGCCCGCCTTCGCGGCAAAAACAGCGGGCCCTGAGCGGCGCACAAAAAGTTCAAAAATTCCCTATTGCATTTTTGCCGGGGGCGTGCTATAATAAACGTCGTCGCGGAGGATTAGCTCAGCTGGTTAGAGTGCCTGCATCACACGCAGGAAGTCTGGGGTTCGAGTCCCTAATTCTCCACCAAGAAGGCCCCGGCACGCGAATGCGTGCCGGGGTTTTTCTGCGCCAGCCCCCGGGGAGGGGCCTCTTCCGGCGAAGCGTCACACCGCGGCAAGCGCAAACATCAAGGAGGACAAAACCAATGAAGAAGAAAGCGCTGATCGTTGTTTCCGTTGCTGCCACCCTGGCTCTGGCCCTGACCGCCTGCGGCACCACCGCGCCTTCCGGGTCTTCCAGCGCCGCTTCCGCCAGCACCGCCGCTTCCGGCACCGAGGCTGCCGCCACCGAGACCCTGACGGTGGAAGAGATGAGCCTGCATCTGGCCGACGGCGCGGCGCAGGCCGTTGTGACCGTGGAGCCCGCGGATCTGGCCGGCCAGCTGACCTACAAGACCGGCGACGCGGCCATTGCCACCGTGGACGAGACCGGTCTGGTGACCCCCGTGAAGGAAGGCCACACCAGCCTGCTGGTGCTTGCGCCGGACGGCACCCGCGGCAAGGCCATGATCACCGTTTGGAGCGGCCCGAAGGAGCTGACCCTCACCGCCGACGCTGCTGAGGCCTCTGTGGGCGGCACCGTTGCCGTGGCCGCCGCCGATGAGACCGGCGCCGCCGTGGACGCCTCCACCCTGGCCTGGTCTTCCAGCGACGAGACCATCGCCACCGTGGACGAGACCGGCACCGTGACCGCCGTGGCCGCGGGCGAGGTGGTCATCACCGCCGGGACTGCCTACGAGATCGCGGGCAGCGTGACCATCACCATCGGCTGATAAAATTGCAAGGCAAAGGGGCGCGGCCAGAAGGCTGCGCCCCGTTTTTTTTAACAGCGCGCCCTCTTGACAATATAGTTGCTATACCCTTTATGATGGGAGAAAAGAACAAACAGAGAAGGATTGAAGGGTTAAAATGAGAACAGGCGAAAAAGCGAACAAAAAGCAGGCCGCGGCGCGGATGACGAAGAAAGTGCTGATCATCGTGCTGGGCGCGGGCATCTATACCTTCGGCATCCACAACATCCACCAGCGCACAGCCATCACCGAGGGCGGCATCATCGGCCTGATGCTGCTCATCGAGCACTGGTTTTCCATCTCCCCGGCCTACATCACGCCGGTGCTGGACTTTTTGTGCTATCTGCTGGCCTTCCGCTTTTTGGGCGGGGGCTTCATCCGCGACTCCATCATCGCCACGCTGGCGGTGTCCGGCTGGTACAAGGTGTGGGAGCAGTTCCCGCCCATGCTGCCGGACCTGTCGGCTCATCCGCTGGCGGCGGCGCTGGCCGGCGCGCTGTTCGTGGGCGTGGGCGTGGGGCTCATCATCCGCCAGGGCGGCTCCGGCAGCGGCGACGACGCGCTGGCCCTCACCATCTCCCACGTGACCGGCTGGCGGCTCTCCGGCGCTTATCTCTTCACCGACCTGACGGTGCTGGCGCTGTCGCTGAGCTACATCCCCTTCCAGCGCATCCTCTTCTCCCTCATCACCGTCACCGCCTCCTCCTTCCTCATCGACCGGGTGCAGGATCTGGGCAGGGGCGGCGGGCAGCCCGCCCAGGCAGAAACGGCATGAAAAAGCGGCGTGACCTTTTGGGTCACGCCGCTTTCTTGTTTTGCAAAGGGTTTATTCGGGGGCCTTCATGCTCTCCACCATGCTGATGTTCTTCAGCTTGCGGTACATCACAAGGTTCACCAGCACGCTGAACAGGATGGTCAACAGGGCCGACCAGACGAAGCTCATGGGGTAGATGGAGCGGCCGAACATCACCATGTCCACCTCGGCGGTGCGGATGACGAAGGTGTGCAGCGCGATGCCGAACAAAAGGCCGCAGGCCGTGCCGATGAGGGCGAGGATGGAGGTCTCGCGGTAGATGTAGGCCCCCACCTCGTTGTCGTAGAAGCCCAGCACCTTGATGGTGGCCAGCTCCTTCGAGCGCTCGGTGATGTTGATGTTGGTCAGGTTATACAGCACCACGAAGGCCAGCGCACCCGCCGCGATGATGAGCACCACCACGATGTAGTTGATGCTGCCCAGGCTCTGGCTGAAGCTGGCGGTGATCTCGTGGGTGAACTGGGCGCCCGCCACGTCCCGGCATTTCAGCAGGGCGGTGGAAAGTTCGTCCTCCGCCTCGGGGGTGTCCACCCCGTCCGCCAGACTGCAGTAGAGCAGGTTCACCTCCGGGTCCTCGCCAAAGGCCTCGCGGTAAACGTCGGCGCTCATGTAGAGGTAGTGGTAGACGTAGTTCTCGCACACGCCGGTGATGGTGAAAGCGGCCTCTTTGCCGTCGGCGTTCTCCACCGTGATGGTGTCGCCCACGCCCATGTCCTGGCGCTCGGCCAGCTTTTCGGTGATGATCACCGAGCCCTCCTCAAAGGGCACCGCCTCGCCGGTGGTGCGCTGGCGGAAGGTGAAGTAGTCGTTCAGCGCCCCGGTGTCGCTGGGCACGGTGATGTAGACGTTGTCCGCCTCGTTGCCCTCCTTGGGCACCACGGTGGCGTCCTCCTGGGTCATGGCAAGATAGCCGGTGATCTGGGAGTCGTCCTCCAGAATGGCCGCGAGGTCCCGACCTTCCAGGGCGCTTTCGTCCTGCAGGGAGACCAGCATCTGATAGTGGGCCAGCTGGTCGAACTGCTTTTCCACGATGTCGGAGATGGAGTCGTGCAGGCCGAAGCCGGTCACCAGCAGGGCGGTGCAGCCGGCGATGCCCACCACCGTCATGAAGAAGCGCTTTTTGTAGAGGAACAGGTTGCGGGCGGTGACCTTGTGGGTGAACTTCAGCCGCCGCCACACCGGGCCGATGTGCTCCAGCAGGATGCGCTTGCCGGCCTTGGGGGCCTTGGGCAGCATCAGGCTGGCGGGCTGCTCCCGCAGCTCGGCCCAGCAGGCGTTCAGGGTGGCCAGCAGGGTGCAGGCCACCGCCGCCCCCGTGGCCAACAGGCCGTAGCCCCAGTTGAAGGGGGTCAGCAGTTCGGGCAGGTCGTACATGATGTTGTAGGCGCTGAGGATGATGCGGGGGAACAGCTGCATGCCGACGAGCATGCCCGCCGCGCTGCCCGCCAGGCTGGCGGCCAGGGCGTAGAGGATGTACTTGGCGGCGATCTGGCCGCGGGTGTAGCCCAGGGCCTTCATGGTGCCCACCTGGCCCCGCTCCTCCTCCACCATGCGGGTCATGGTGGTCAGCGCCACCAGCGCCGCCACCAGGAAGAAGAACACCGGGAACACCGTGGCGATGGCGGCGATCTTGTCGGCGTTGTCGCCGTAGCTGGAAAAGCTGGTGTTGTCGCTGCGGTCGCCCAGCACCCACTTGCCCTTTTCGATCTCGCGCACTTCGCTCTCGGCGTCCAGAATTTCCTCTTTGCCGTCGGCCAGTTCCTGCTCGGCCTCGGCCTTGGCGTCCTCGTATTCCTGTTCGCCGTCAATGAGCTCCTGCCGGCCTTCCTCCAGTTCGGCCAGGCCGTCCTCATACTGCCGGCGCGCGTCCAGCAGCTTTTCATCCGCCTCCGCGAAGGCTTTTTCGGTGGAGGCGATGGTGTCGTTCAGTTCCTGCTCCTTGGTCTGGAGCTCGGCCCAGCCGTCGGAAAGCTGCTTGCGCCCGGCGTTGATCCGGGCCTGCTGCTCGTTCAGCGCCGCCAGCGACGCGTCCAGGGTGGCACCCTGGTCCGCAAGGGCCTGCAGGCCCTCTTTCAGCTGGTCAAGGCTTTCCAGCTGCGCCGGGTCGAAGCCTTCGGGCAGGGAGGGCGCAAGGCCCACCAGCGTCTGCACCTGCCCGATGGCGGCGATGGTGGCTTCGTCCGACTGGTCGGAGGTGTCGATGGCGGGCAAACCGTACTGGATGAGCAGGGGATTGATCTGGGTCTCCACCATGGTCCAGAAGGCGGCCTTGCCCTCGCTCAGCTGGTCCAGCTGGGTGCGGCCCGCGTCCAGCTGCTCCTGGGCGTCGTCCAGCTGGTCCTGGGTGTCCAGGATCTTTTCCTTGGCGTCGGCGATCTCCTGCTTGTAGCCGGGCAGCAGAAGGTAGAACTGGTTCTTGTTGGTGTCCAGCTCTGCCTGGCCGTTGTCTATTTCCACCTTGGCGTCCGCCAGCTCCTGCTCCGCGTCCGCCAGTTCCGCCCAGCCGTCCTTGAGCTCCTGCTCCGCGTCGGCCAGTTCCTGTTCGGCCTCGGCCTTCTTGTCGTTGTATTCCGCCCAGGCGTCGTCCAGCTCGGCTTCGGCGTCGTCGATGATCTCGTCGTAGCGGACCTGCACCCGCTCGTCCTTGATGGCCTCAAGGCCGTCCATCACCGCGCCCACCTTGTTCTCGTAGGCCGCGGAGAAGGAGTTCAGCTCCCGCGCGCCCTCCACCGAGAGGTAGAAGGTGGTGTAGTAGTCCATGTCAAAGCTGGACTCGGGGGCATAGGCGAACAGGTCGATGGTGCCGGTGCCGGCGTTGGTGTATTCGGTCTCCACCGAGAAATAGGCCGCCGAGCGCACGGTGCCCACCACGGTGAAGGTCTGGGGCAGCGCGTCGGTGACGTCCTCGTCGTTCTCGGTCTGGTTCACCGTCAGCACGTCCCCGATGGAGGGGATGGTGCCGGAAAAATCCTTGGTCAGGCCCACGGCGATCTCGCCGGGGGCAGAGGGCATCCGCCCGTCCACAAGGGTCAGCTGGTTGAGCTGGTCCTCCTCGGGCAGGCTTTCTTCGGGGATGCTCTGCAGCCGGGTGGTCAGGCTCTCGCCGCTCTCGCTGGTGAGCACCAGGTCCATGTCCCGGGCGGGCATGACCCCTTCCACCCCTTCCACCGCCCGCACGGCGGCCAGGTCCTCGTCGGTGAGGCCCTGGGTGGACTGTATCTTGATGTCATAGAGGTTGGCCTCGCGGCAGTAGGTGTCGGTGGAAAGGCGCATGTCCACCGGCGAAGCCAGCAGGCCGGAGAGAAAGCCCACGCCCAGCGCCACGATGGCAAAGATGGCCACAAAGCGGGAGAGGCTTGCGCGCACGGTGCGCAGGATGGACTTCCAGTAGGTACGGTTCAGCAACGTTTGTTCACCACTCGATCTGTTCCACCGGCGTGGGGTTGGGATTCGTCTCGTTGGAGATGGCCTGCCCGCTCTTGATGCGGATCACCCGGTCCGCCATGGCGGTGAGGGCGCTGTTGTGGGTGATGACGATGACCGTGCGGTGGGTGTTTCGGCAGGTGTCCTGCAGAAGTTTCAGCACCTGCTTGCCGGTGTTGTAGTCCAGCGCGCCGGTGGGCTCGTCGCACAGAAGGATCTTCGGGTTCTTGGCCAGCGCCCGGGCGATGGACACCCGCTGCTGCTCGCCGCCCGAAAGCTGCGCCGGGAAGTTGGCCATCCGCTGGCCCAGGCCCACATGTTCCAGCGTCTCGGCGGCGGGCAGGGGGTCGCGGCAGATCTCGCTGGCCAGCTCCACGTTTTCCAGGGCGGTGAGGTTCTGCACCAGATTGTAGAACTGGAACACAAAGCCCACGTCATGCCGGCGGTAGCCGGTGAGCTGGCGCTGGTTCATGGCGCTGATCTCGGTGCCGTCCAGCCAGATGTGGCCCTCGTCGCACACGTCCATGCCGCCCAGCATGTTCAGCACGGTGGTCTTGCCCGCGCCGGAAGGCCCCACGATGACGCAGAACTCCCCCTCGTCGATGTGAAAAGTGATGTGGTCGGCGGCGGCGATGCGCGTTTCGCCCATCTGATAATACTTGCACACCCCGTCGAACACCACAAAATGGTCCCGGCCGTCCATTGACAGATCACCCCGTCGGAAAAAGTTGAAAGAAGGGCGCTTTGCGCGCCCCGGTCTCTTATTACATATTATAAAGAAAAGTGTGGCGCTTGTGTGGACAAATTTGTAAAATATCTATGAAGTGGCCGTATTTTCTTGCATTTTCGGCCGGGCAAAAGCCCGCGGCCCGGTCTTTTTTTGCCGGGGCCGGTGTGATACAATAGAGCAAAGCGCCGCACGGCACGGGAGCGGCGGCGAAAAGGAGTGAAAAACGTGATCGACCTCGTGACCCTGCGGGAGTTTTTGTTCCGCCGAAAATATCTCTCTCAGGTGCGCCACATCACCCTGAACCCCGGCGGGCCGGGGGTGGTGCGCCTTCACATGCTGCCCCCCGCCAGCCGCCTGCGGCGCAGCGTGCCCTATGTGGTCATCCTGAACGGCCACGACGTGCTGCCGCTGAACATTTCCTGGGCCATCCTGCTGGCCTGCCTGATGGACGCGCTGGCCCCCTACGCCGACCGGGAGGTGCCCGACGAAGACCTGGAAGGCCTGGGCGAAAAGGCCGTGGCCGCCGCCCGGCGGGTCTACCCCGGCGTGAAGCCGGACCGCATGCGCGCCGAGCTGGAGCGGATGCTGCAAAGCTTCATCGCCATCGCCCGGGGCCAGGAGCCCCCGGAGGAGGTGCAGCCCATCAGTTTGGGCGACTACGCCCCGCAGATGACCGCCCCCCACCGCATGGACCTGATGGTCAGCGCCATGGAAAAGGAGGGCCGCTGGAACTGCAACCAGAAGTGCCTGCACTGCTACGCCGCCGGCCAGCCGGAGGCGGAGGTGCAGGAGCTGGACACCGCCGGCTGGAAGCGGGTGCTGGACGCCCTGCGCAGGGCGGGCGTGCCTCAGGTCACCTTCACCGGCGGCGAGCCCACCATGCGCGCCGATCTGGTGGAATTGGTGGACGCGGCCCGCTGGTTCGTCACCCGGCTGAACACCAACGGCCGGCTGCTCACCCTCCAGCTTTGCAAAGCCCTCTATGAGGCCAGCCTGGACAGCGTGCAAATCACTCTTTACAGCGCCGACGAGGCCGTTCACAACGGCCTTGTGGGCGCGCCCGGCTTTGCCGACACGGTGGCGGGCATCCGCAGCGCTCTGGCGGCGGGCCTCTCGGTGAGCGTGAACACCCCCCTGTGCAGCCTGAACGCCGGCTACGCCGAAACGCTCAAGTTCCTCCACGGCCTCGGCGTGCGGTACGTCACCTGCTCGGGGCTCATCCCCACCGGGGCGGCCCTCACCGAGGGCAGCCGCGCCACCCGCCTTTCCCCCGAAGAGCTGGAGGCCCTTCTGCGGCAGGCGGCAGCCTGGTGCGCCGAAAACGGCATGGAGATAGACTTCACCAGCCCCGGCTGGCTGCCCCCCGAGACGCTGCTGGGCCTGGGGCTGCCCATGGCCCCCACCTGCGGGGCGTGCCTGAGCAACATGGCGGTGGCTCCCGACGGAACGGTGGTGCCCTGCCAGAGCTGGCTTTCCGGCGACGGGCTGGGCAACATCCTCACCGATGACTGGAAGACCATCTGGCACAGCCCCCGGTGCGCGGCCATCCGGGCCGAGAGCGCCAAGATGGAGCACATCTGCCAGCTGCGGGAAAAGGAGGGCGCCCGATGAAAAAACTGAAACGCTTCGCCCTGGCCTTCGCGGCGCTGGCGCTGCTGACGGCGGCCCTCTTGTGCCCGGCGGTGAGCGCCGCCAACCTGGACGAGATAGAAAAATACTTCATCACCGTGCGCATCCAGCCGGACGGCAGCGCCGAGATCGACTACGACATCCACTGGAAGGTGCTGGACTCCACCACCGCCGGCCCGCTGGAATGGGTGAAGGTGGGCGTGCCCAATAATAACATCGAGCCGGTGAGCCACAGCGACACCATCGCCGACCTCTATTCCTACCCCGAGGGAGGCAGCTACGTCCGGCTGGACCTGGACCGCCGCTACTACGCCGGTGAGACGGTGCGCCTCGAGTTCACCCTCCGCGTGACCCATCTCTATGAAGTGTACGACGACGGCTCGGTGAACTTCGAGTTCACCCCCGGCTGGTTCGACGAGGCCGAGACAAAGCAGCTCACCTTCACCTGGGAGGACGGAGACGCCCGGGCCAGCTACGCCGCCGAACTGGAAGGCGCGCCGGTGACCGGCGACCTCACCGGAACACCCAACGGGGTGCAGGGCGAGTGGACCGGCCTGCCCGAGGGCGCGCGCCTTACCTTTGCCGCCGACTACGCGGACCAGTCCGCCTTCGCCGCCGGCCCCCTGGACCCGGGCATGGACCGGAACAGCGCCGACACCGGCTGGAGCGAAGACTCCCGGGACAGCAATGATGCGCTGGGCCTCTTTTTGTGGGTGCTGTTCCTCTCTCTGGTGATCTGGAACCTCTCGCGCCGGCTTTCCGGCCGCTACTTTTTGGGCGGCTTTGGGGGCTGGTTCTGGCCCCACCACCACGGCGGGCCCCGCCCGCCCCATGGCGGCCCCTCCGGCGGCTCCGGCGGGTTTGGCGGCTTTGGGGGCGGCTCGGGCCGTGGCTCCGGCGCGGGGCGGCGCAGTGGCGGCGGATGCGCCTGTGCCTGCGCCTGCGTTTCCTGCGCCTGCGCCTGTGCCTGCGCGGGCGGCGGGCGCGCCGGGTGCAGCGCCAAAGACTTCAAGGGCGCGGTGGACGCCGCGGCCCTTTGCGCCATTCTCAAAAAGGACAAGGAGGAGTGAGCTATGGCCGGCAGCACCGATTGGGAAGACCTGATGAACGGGGTGTTCGGCCCCGGCGGGCGCTTTCGCGGCGGGGCGGGCGCTGAAAAACGCCCGGCGGAGGACGGCCTTGCCGCCGCCCAGAAGAAGCTGGAAGAAGCGGCGAGCCGCACCCAGGCTGCCGCCGAGGCGGCCCGGAAAACCGACGCCGCGCGCCTTTTGCAGAACAGCGAGGAGCTGACCAAGCGCCTGGAAGCCCAGAGCCGGGAGATAAGCCGCCTGGGCCAGGGCCTTGCCCGGGAAATGGAGCAGGACGGCCTGCTCACCCCGGCGCAAAGCCGGGCCGCGGCCCCCGCGCCCAAAAACACCGACGCCGCCTTTGAGGCGGCGGCAAAGCGCCAGCAGGCCGCGCTTGTGGGGCGGCAGGAGTTTTCCGCCGCGCTGCTGGCGGCCTTCCGCCGGCCCTTCGTGCTGGGCGAAGCGGGGGAAAAGCCCCGCAACGTCATCGTTTTGTCCGGCAGGACGGGCCGGGGGCGGCACTTCGCCCTCACCCAGACGGTGCAGGCTTTGAAGGACGAGGGCCTGCTGGCCGGGGGCGTCGCCTGGATGGACCTTGCCCTCTACGGCAGCCCGGCCCAGGAAAAGCTTTTTTTGCAGGACCTCTACGCCGCGCTGGCCGGGCCCGACCCGGTGCTGGCCTTTGAAAACGCGGAGCAGTGCCACCCGGGGTGCCTCTCGCTGCTGGCCCAGCTGGCGGTGAGCGGCAGCGCCCGGCTGGCCAGCCGCTATGTGCTGCAAAAGGGCCTGCTGGTGGAGACCGGCACCGCCCTGGCCCCCGGCGCGGTGGGCTCTCTGAGCGCGGGGGGCAAGTATCTCGTGTTCCTCTGCCCCGGCGGAAAAAACAAGCTGGCGGGGCTGCTGGGCGCGGCCTTTGCCACCGCGGTGGGGGACGAGTGCGAGGCCCCGGCCTTCAGCCGGGAAGAGCTGCTGACCATCGCCGGGCGGCAGCTGAACGAGCTGGCCCGCAAGACCAAAGAGCGGCTGGGCTGGACCCTCACCGTGACCGGCGAGGGCCTTGCGGACCTGGTTGCCCAAAAGGGCGAAGCGGGAGTGGGCCGTCTGGCGGAGTTCTGCGAAAAGTGCTTTGCCGCCCTGGCGGAGCACAAGCTGCGGGGCCGCAAAGCCGCCGCCGTCGCCCTGAAAGCGGGGGAGGGCGGGCAGGTGCTGGCCGCCTTCGACGGCGGGGAACAGACCGACCTGCTGGCCATCCTGCCCGGGGAATACACCGCCGACCTGGAAGAAGTGAAGGCCGAGCTGGACCGCATCATCGGCCTGGACGAGGTGAAGGACTATGTGCTGCGGCTGGAGGACGCCATCGCCGTCCAGCGGCGGCGGGCCGCCGCCGGCATGAAGACGGCGGGCGTTTCCATGCACATGATCTTCACCGGCAACCCCGGCACCGGCAAGACCACCATCGCCCGGCTGGTGGGCAAGTACCTCAAGGCCATCGGGGCGCTCTCCGGCGGGCAGCTGGTGGAGGTGAGCCGGGCGGACCTGGTGGGCCGCTATGTGGGCCACACCGCGCCCCTGACCCAGAAGGTCATTCAGTCGGCCCTGGGGGGCGTGCTCTTCATCGACGAGGCCTATTCCCTTTACCGCGGCGAGCAGGACACCTTCGGCCTGGAGGCCATCGACACGCTGGTCAAGGGCATGGAGGACCACCGGGACGAGCTGGTGGTCATCCTTGCTGGCTACACCAAGGAGATGGAGGAGTTCTTGCAGTCCAACAGCGGCCTGCGCAGCCGCTTCCCCAACAAAATCGAATTCCCGGACTACACCGGCGCCGAGCTGCTGGCCATCACAAAGCTCACCGCAAAGGGCAAGGGCTACAAGCTGACCCAGGACTGCGACGGGCCGCTGCTGGCCTATTACGACCGCAAGCAGGCGGAAAACGCCGCCGAAAACGGCAACGGCCGCCTTGCCCGCAACACCCTGGAGGCGGCCATCCTGAACCAGGGGCGGCGGCTGGCGGCGGAGCCGGACGCGGCGCTGGACGAATTGCGGCTGGGAGATTTTGAACTGGACCAATAAAACAAACAAGCGCCCCTTTCGGGCGGAACGCGGGCGCGGCCCGCGCCCCGGCCCCGTCGGGGGCGCCTCTTTGCGAAAATAAAGAGAGTGGGAAGGAATTTTGATGAAACAGTGTTTTCAACGAGCGCTCGGCTTTGCCAAAAGCGAAGCGGTGCTCAGCATCGCCGCGCTGCTGGCGGTGCTCTCCATGGCGGCGGTGCCGCCGGACAAGGGCTATCTTGACTACATCGACTGGGACACCCTGGCCCTGCTGTTCAGCCTGATGGCGGTGAGCAAGGGCCTGCAGGGGCAGGGCGTGTTCGACGCGCTGGGCGCTGGGCTGCTGGGGCGGCTTTCCACCACCCGGCAGATGCTGCTGGTGCTGACCTTTCTGCCCTTCTTCGTGAGCATGCTGGTCACCAACGATGTGGCCCTCATCACCTTTGTGCCCTTTGGGCTGGTGGTGCTGGAAATGGCCGGGTGCGAGCGGCTGGCCATCCCGCTGGTGGTGCTGCAAACGGCGGCGGCGAACCTGGGCAGCATGCTCACCCCCATGGGCAACCCCCAGAACCTTTACCTCTACAACCGCTCGGGGATGGGCTTTTTGGAGTTCTGCGCCCTGCTGGCCCCCTATGCGGCGCTGTCGGCGGCGGCCATCGCCCTGCTGGCCCTTTTGCCCAAAAGCGAGGCCATGCACGCGGCGGTGCAGCCGGAAGGAAAGGGCAGCGGCAGGCGCATCGCCCTCTTCGCCGCCCTGGGCGGGGTGTGCCTGCTCTGCATCGCAAAGCTGCTGCCCCCGCTGGCGGCGGCGGGGCTGACCCTGGCGGTGCTGCTCATCGCGGACCGGCCCCTTTTAAAAAAGCTGGACTACGCTCTGCTGGCCACCTTTGTGGCGTTCTTTGTGTTCATCGGCAACATGGGCCGCCTGCCCGCCTTCTCCGCCTTCCTGGCCGGGGCGCTGGCCGGGCGGGAAGTGGAGGTGGCGGTGGCCGCCAGCCAGGTCATCAGCAACGTGCCCGCCGCCCTGCTGCTGGCGGGTTACAGCGAAAACTGGCCCGCCCTCATCATCGGCTGCGACCTGGGGGGCCTGGGCACCCTCATCGCCTCCATGGCCAGCCTCATCTCCTACAAATTCTTCGCCCGGCGCTACCCCGCCCAAAAGGGCAGATACCTGCTCTGGTTCACCCTGGCCAACGTGGGGCTGCTGGCGCTGCTGATGATATTGTATTATGTCATCCGATAAATACACATTGTATAACTATAAGACGAACAAAAGCCCGGCACGGTGGGTCCACCGCGCCGGGCTTTTTTCAGTTGTGAGGCGTTTGGGCTGCGGGAAAAGCCCGCAGGTTTGCGCCGCAAAGCGCGCCCCGCCCGGGCCGGAGAAAGGCTCCGCTCAGCCCTGCCACATCAGGGCGCCCTGGCCGCGCCAGGCCTCCCAGGGGCTGATGGGGATGTCGTAGAGGCGCATCTCGCAGATGATGTGGCCCTGGGTGGTGCCCAGCACGTCGTTCTGGGCCACATACTCGCCCTCGCTCACGTCGATGCGGCCCAGCAGATAGAGGATGCTCTTGAGGCCGCAGCCGTGCTCGATGACCACCGTGCGCCCGCCGCCGCTGGTGGTGCCCGCGTAGACAACGCGGCCCGCCGCGGGGGCCAGCACCTTCTTGCCGGGGGTCACGGCCATGGTCACGTTGACGCTGCGCCGGGGTGCGATGGACTCGTTCAGCACCGCCAGCTCCGGGTAGATGGAGAGGGTCAGCTCGTCGATGCGGTCGGTGTATTCCAGCACGGCGTAGTCCCGCACCACCTTGCCGTCCACCGGCTGGGTGAAGGCACCGTTCCAGTAGATGTCCGGGTCGCAGATGCTCATCACATCCTCCAGCTGGCTGGGGATGGAGGCCATGTAGGGGATGGCCGCCGAGCCGTCGATGGTGTAGGTGTCCAGCTCCCGGTTCTCGCGGCCGTAGATGTACACCGAGGCGCTCACCGTCTGGCCGTCCACCGTGGCGGTGATCTCGTAGTCGCCGCCGAACTGGTTGTAGTCCACGGGGATGTAGCTGATCCAGGCGTTGTCGTGGTAGGTGAACACCGCCGGGGCCAGCTCGCAGGAAAGGGTGGGGGTTGCGTCGCCCACCACGCCGGTCAGCTTCACCCCGATCACGCCGCCCTGCACCATGCTGGTGTGGGAGAGGGTGAGGGTGGGCTGGGCCCGCAGCTGGAAGGTGAAGTCATAAAGGCAGAAGCCCTCCATTTTGGTGGAGGGGTTCAGCTCGTTCGTCTGGGGGCTCACCGTCAGCCGGGCGGAATAGCTGCCGTTTTTGCCAAAGGAAAAATCGGCGTATTCGTCGGCGGTGCCCTCGAACACCACTTCCTCCGCCTCGTCGCGGATGGTCAGCTGACCCTCGGTGCCGGCGGGCAGCTCCAGGGCGGGGTGGCTGTCGGTCACTTCGCCCAGGTCGGCGGCCTCGCCCTCCTCGCTCAGGGTGCGGGCCAGCCAGTTGCCCGCGATGGGCACCTTCCACTGGTAGCCGGTCTGGGGCAGCTCGCCGCCGCCGAAGGTCACGGCGTAGGCGGGCAGGTCGCCCACATTCACCTGCGTGTACATGAAGCCCAGGGCCGCGCCCAGCAGCACCGCCACCAGCACCACCACCAGCGCCAGCCATTTGCCCACGGCTTTCAGGATGTCCTGCAAAATGGTTCACCTCACATCAGCGGCGGCCCGCCGCGGCGGGCCGCTCTCGCCCCGGCCCCGCGGCGCGGGGCAAGGGCCGGTTTTGCTTTTTCGTCAGCGCAGTTCATCGCCCACCGGGCGGTAGAACAGGCCGTTGCTGCCTCCCTGGGTCAGCTTTTGGGGGTCCACGCTCTTGTTGCCGATGCGCACTTCCCAGATGAGCTTGCGCCCGGCCACGCCCAGCCCCTGCCCGGCGGTGACCTCATCGCCGGTCTTGATGTCCGCAATGCTGGAAAGGCCGAAGAGATAGCTCTTCACCCCGCAGCCGTGGTCGATGACCACCGTGTTGCCGGTGAGCTGCAGCTCGCCCGCGTAGGCCACCCGGCCCGCGGCGGGGCTCACCGCCAGGGCGTTCTCCGGGGTGAGCAGCGTCAGGTTGGCCGCCCGCCCGGCGGATCTTTCGCCGTCGTAGAGATATGCGCCGTAGCTTTGGAAAATGCTGGCCCCCTGGGCGGGGTACTGGAATGCCCCGGTCCAGAGCGCCTCGTTGGAGCCCTGGTCATAAAGGCTCCAGATCACCCGGCGGAACTCCTCGTTGGCCTCGGCGGTGGCCGCCTCGCCGGAGGAGGTCTGGGTGGAGGGATACTCGGTGCTGCGCACCGTGAGGGTGGCGGAGAGGGTCACATCGCCCAGCGTCACGGTGATGGGCCACTCGCCGCCCTCGGCGTTGTAGGTCACCGGCAGATAGCCGACCCAGCCGTTTTGGGTGGGGCGGAACCACACCGGCCCCAGCTCGCACTGGGCGGTGGGGGGCGTGCCGCCCGCGCCCAGCGCCCCGGACACATAGATGGCCGCCACATCCCCCTGGGCCGCCTGGTCGGAGGCCAGGGTGAGGGTGGGCTGCACGTCCACCCAGAAGTGGCACTGATACTGGTAATAGCCCACCGGCTTGGAGGGCTTTTGGCTGGACGCCTGCCGCCCCGCCCGGATGGTGAGGTAGTATTCGCCGTTCTGGGGGAAGGTGAAGTTCTTCCACTCGCTGGCGGTGCCGTCGAACACCGTCACGCCGCCGGCGGTCTTGAGCGTCAGGGTGGTGCCGTCGGCGGTCATGTCAGCCGACAGTTCCAGCGCCGCCGAAGGGGTGGTCACGGGCTCCAGCTCCAGGTTGGCAAGGCTGGGGCTCAAGGAAAACTCCCGCCACAAAACGCCTCCCAGCACCGGCAGCTCCCAGTGGTAGCCGGCGGCCTCGGTGAGGGTCTGCCCCGCAAAGGTCACCCCGGCGGCGGGCAGGCGGTCTTCATCGGTGGAATAGTAGAAAAAGCCCAGGGCCCCGCCCAGCACCAGGGCGGTGAACACAAGGACCATCAAAAGCCAGAGCAGCGCGCGCTTCATGCCCTGCGCCTCCTTTCGCGGCGGGCCGAAAAAGGCCCGGGAACAGCTTCGCCCCGGTTTTTGGGGCATGTATAACCGCATTATACCACAAAGGGGCGAAAAGGGCAAAATCCTCGGGACAAAACAAAAAAGCCGTGAACGGAGGTCCCGTTCACGGCGGTGGGCTTTATTCGGCGTCGGGCTCGGCGGCGGGAGCGGCAGCCTCCTCGGCGGGCGCTTCCTCCTCGTCCAGGTCCTCGCTGAACAGCAGCTGCTCGTACTCGTCCAGCTCCTTCTCCCGGCGGCGCACATACAGCCAGGCGGCGGTCAGAGCGCCCACGGCGGCGGCCAGCATCAGCACCAGCGCGACAAAGGTGGATTGTTTCATGAAGATACCTCCTTTATTTTGGCTGCCCCGTCGGGGGCACAGAATGCAATGTGATTTACCCTTATTATAGCCCGCGAAAGGCCAGATTACAACCAGAAATTGCGCGTCAGCGCCCGCCGGTGAGCAGCGGCCGATAGGCCTTGAAGGCCCCCGGCAGGGCATAGCGCCCGGCGGCCTCCTCCGGCGAAGCCCAAAGGCACCCGGCGGGGGCGTCGCCCGCCGCTTCCAGCTGCCAGCCGGCCATCTGCCACTCCACGTGGCTGAAGATGTGCTTGGCGGGTTTGAGGGGCCGGGGCGGGGCGGCGCTGACCGAAAGGCCCAGGGCCGCAAGCCTTGCCAGCGCCTCGTCCAGCGTCAGCTTTTCCTCAAAGAGAAAGGGCTGCCAAAGGCCGGCCAGCAGCCCCGTTTCCGGCCGTTTCTGCAAAAGGTGCTCCCCCCGGGCGTTTCGTGCCACCAGCACCGTCACCGGCTGCACCCGGCGGGCCTTGGGGGGCGTTTTCACCGGCAGTTCCAGCTGGGTGCCCGCCGCCCTTGCAAGGCAGCGGTCCGCCAGCGGGCACTCGCCGCACAGCGGCGCGCCCCCCGGCAGGCAGACCAGCGCCCCCAGCTCCATCAGCGCCTCGTTGAAGGGGCCGGGCGCATCGGCGGGCTGCTGGTCCATCACACGGCGGGTGAACAGCCGCTTTGCGGCGGGCTCCGCGATGTTGCTGCCGTCGTTGTAAAGCCGGGCGAACACCCGCAGCACGTTGCCGTCCACCGCGGGGGCGGGCAGGCCGAAGGCGATGGAGGCGATGGCCCCGGCGGTGTATTCCCCGACGCCCGGCAGTTTCTGCAGTTCCTCAAAGCTTGCGGGCAGCTGCCCGCCGTACTCGCTGCACACCAGCTGCGCCGCCTTTTTCAGGTTGCGCGCCCGGGAATAGTAGCCCAGCCCCTCCCACAGCTTGAACAGCTCCTCGTCGGGGCATCCGGCCAGGGCCGGCACGTCCGGCAGGGCCTCCATGAAGCGGCGGTAGTGCTCCAGCGCCGCCGCCACCCGCGTCTGCTGCAGCATGATCTCGCTGACCCAGATGTGGTAGGGGGTGGGGTCCTGGCGGAAGGGCAGCGCCCGGGCGTTTTGCCGAAACCACGCCAGCAGCGCCGGCGCGATGGGCCCGGGCCCGCTCACAGCGCCTCCTCGGCGGCGGTGAGGCTGCGCAGGGCCCGGCAGAAGTCCTCTTTCACCTCGGCGGGGGCCACGATGCGTACCTTGCCGGAAAAACCGCACACCCAGCCGTAGAAGGTGGGGCTCACCGCCACGTCGGCGTAAAGATGGAAGGTGGCGCCGTCCGGCTGAGGCACCACCGTCACGTCGGTGCCGAACCGGTCCAGCATGGGGCCGATGACGCCGTTGTCGCAGGCAAGCTGCACCCGCTTCACCGGCCCGGCGTACATCTGGAACATGGGCTTTGCGTAGTCCTGCATCTTTTTGGGGTCATAGTCCTCCGCGCCCTGGCGGGGCACATCCAGCAGGGTGATGGAGGCCATCTTGTCCACCCGGTAGTGCCGCAGGCCCTGGCCCTTGGCCCAGGCCACCAGATAGTAGTTCTCGTCCTCCCACAAAAGGGCCCAGGGGCTCACCTCGTAGGCGCTGCCGCCCCGGCGGGCCACCTTGCGCTTGTTCAGGTCCCACTCCTGGTAGACAAAGCGCACCTGCCTGTCCTCGGCGATGGCCCGGTGCAGCGCGTCCACGTTGTAGTAGATGCTCTCGTTCATGGTCTTGATGCGGCTGGATGCGAACACCTGCCGCTTCAGGTCCGCCGCCTGCCAGTCGCTGGCGAACTGGGCCAGGGTGCGGATGAGCTGGTCGCTCTTTTTGCGGGTGATGAACCGGCTGGCCTGCACCGCGTCCGCCAGAAGCTTCAGTTCCGGCAGCTGGAACTGGCGGCTGGCCAGATAGTAGCCGCCGGAGCGGCCCCGCTGCTGCACGATGTCGTAGCCCAGTTCCTGCAACGTCTGGATGTCGGAATAAACGCTTTTGCGCTCGGCCTGCACGCCCTGGGCCTCCAGCAGCTCCAGGATGCGGGGCACGCTGATGAGGTGCTCCTCGTCGGTGTATCGCTCAAGGATGCGCAGCAGAAGGAGGATCTTCCCCTTCTGCCCTTCCACGCGGGGCATGGTTCACCCCTCCTTCTCTTTTTTGTCAAAGGCGGTGCGGGCCGCCGAGGAGGCCCGGAACATCGCCTCCAGTTCCTCCCGCTGCCCCGCTTGCAGATAGCCTTTCAGCTGCTGCAGCCGGGCGGTGAAGGCGTCTATTTCCTCCACAAGGCAGTCCCGGTTCCACAGGAAAAGCTCCGCCCACATGGGGGCGTTCAGATAGGCGATGCGGGTCAGGTCCCGGAAGGAGTCGCCGGTGTAGTCGGCAAAGCGCTCGGCGTTTGGCGCGCACATCAGACTCACCGCGATGGCGTGGGTCAGCTGGCTCACATAGCCGATCATCCGGTCGTGCTCTTCGGGGCTGATGACGTGGATGTGGGCAAAGCCCAGCGCCTTTGCCAGCCCGCGGGCAAACTCCACCCCCGCCTCGGTGTTCTTTTCGGTGGGGGTGATGAGGAAGTTCGCCGGGGCAAAATCCACCAGATGGGCGTTCTCCACCCCGCTGCGCTCCTTGCCCGCCATGGGGTGGCTGGCGATGAACTCCACGCCCTCGGGCAGCAGCGCCTGCACCTTTTCCACCAGCCCCGCCTTCACGCCGGACACATCGGTGCAAAGGCAGCCTGCGGGCAAAAGTGTGCCGTATTTTTCTACCCACTGTATAAATGCGGTGGGATATAACGAAAAAATCACATAGTCGGCCCGGGCCAGAAGGGCTTCAAAGCCCTCGGTGCGGCCCTCTTCGATGTAGTTTTTCTCTTTGGCAAAGGCCAGGGCCTCTTCCTTCAGGTCGATGGCGGCCACATGCTCAAAGCCCGCCTTGCGCAGGCCCAGCGCGTAGGCCCCGCCCAAAAGGCCCAGGCCCACGATGACGAAACGGCTTTGTTTGTTCATTCCTTTTCCACCTCGATGCCAGCGCCCAGCTGCTGCAAAACGGCAAAGAATCCCGGCCAGCTTTTGGCCACCGCCTGGGCACCGGAGATGCGGGCGGTGTAGCCCGCGCCCAGCGCCGCGACGGACAGGGCCATCACCACCCGGTGGTCGTTGTGGCCGTAGAGCAGGCCCGGCAGCGCCAGGGCGGAGCCCTGGATGGTGACGGTGTTCTCGTCGCTTTGCAGCTTGCCGCCGAATTTGCGCAGTTCTTCCTCCATGGCGGCGATGCGGTCGCTCTCCTTGATGCGCAGCCGCCCGGCGTTGCGGATGACCGTCTCCCCCTCGCAGAAGAGGCCCAGCACCATCAGGATGGGGCCGAGGTCGGGGCAGTCGGAAAGGTCGATGTCCACCCCGTGCAGCTCGCTTTTTTCAAAGGTGACCGCGTCGCCGGCGCGCTGAAAGCGCGCGCCGCAGGCTTGCAGGATGTCCAGAATGGCCGCGTCGCCCTGGGCGGAGTTCTCTTTCAGGCCCGTCACCGTGACGCCGCCCACCAGCGCGCCCAGCACCGCCAGAAAGGCGGCCTGGCTGTAATCGCCCTCCACGGTGCAGCTGCGGTTGTGGTACCGCTGGCCGCCGGGGATATAAAGGGTGTTCTCCCGCTCCTCGTCCCAGTCCACCGCCACGCCGAAATCGTGCAGCACGTCCAGGGTCAGCTGCACATAGCTGCGGCTCTCGAAGGGGGGCACGATCTCCAGGCGGCTTTCTTTGTGGAGCAGGGGCAGAGCGTACAACAGGCCGGTGATGAACTGGCTGGACACATCCCCCCGCACCCGGTATTCGCCGGGGGCAAGGCGGCCCCGGATGACAAGGCCCTTGTCACTTTGGGAGAAAAGCAGCCCCTGGGCGGCAAAGATGTCCCGGTAAACGTCCATGGGCCGCTGGAAGAGGCGGCCCCGGCCGGTGAACTCCACCTGCTGGCCGGTGAGGCTGAGCACCGGCACCAGAAAGCGCAGGGTGCTGCCGCTCTCGCCGCAGTCCACCGGGCGCAGGATGGTGGCAAAGCCGCCCCGGCCCTCGATGTCGGCGCAGGTTTCGGTGAGTTTCACCTTTGCGCCGAAGGCGCGCACCGCCGCCAGGGTTGCGGCGATGTCCTGGCTGGGGTCCAGGTTATAAACGCGGGAGAGCCCCTTCGCCAGCCCCGCCGCCAGCACCGTGCGGTGGGCGATGCTTTTGGAGGGGGGCACGGTCACAGCGCCCCTGATGGGGCCGGGATGGATGGTTGCCAGCATGGTATCAGCTTCCTTTTTTGTGTGTGTTGGGGGCGCTGCCGCTCACAGGTCCCGGCCCACCACGTGGGCCACGGCGCGGCACTTGTCCACGACCTGACGGAACTTTTCGGGCTTGAGGGTCTGGGCGCCGTCGCTCCAGGCGTGCTCGGGGTCGGTGTGCACCTCGATGATGAGGCCGTCCGCCCCGGCGGCCACGGCGGCGAGGCTCATGGCCTCCACGTAGCGCCAGTTGCCGGTGGCGTGGCTGGGGTCGATGATGATGGGCAGGTGGGTCTTTTCCTTGATGATGGGAATGACCGACAGGTCCAGCGTGTTGCGGGTGTAGGGCTCGAAGGTGCGGATGCCCCGCTCGCAGAAGATGACGTTCTCGTTGCCGCCGGCCATGATGTACTCGGCGCTCATGATCCACTCCTCGATGGTGTTGGCAAGGCCCCGCTTGAGCAGCACGGGCTTGTGCATCTTACCGACCGCTTTCAGCAGCTGGAAGTTCTGCATGTTCCGCGCGCCGATCTGCACAAGGTCCACATACTCCTCGAACTCGTCGATCTTGTCCTCGCTCATCAGTTCGCTCACGATGGGCAGGCCGGTCTCCTCCCGGGCCTTCACCAGGTCCAGGATGCCCTCGGTGCCAAGGCCCTGGAAGGCGTAGGGCGAGGTGCGGGGCTTGTAAGCGCCGCCCCGCAGCATTTTGCCGCCGGCGGCCTTCACCGCCTTGGCGATGTCCACCGCCTGCTGCTCGCACTCCACGCTGCAGGGCCCGCCGATGACCACCACGTTCTCCTTGCCGCCCACCTTCACGCCGGCCACGTCCACGATGGTGTCGGCGGCGTGGAACAGGCGGTTGGCCTTTTTGTAAGGGGCGGACACGCGGGTGACGCTCTCCACCCAGGGGTTCGCGGCCACCACCTTGTCGTTGATCTTGGTGGTGTCGCCCACAAGGCCGAACACGTTGTAGTCGGTGCCTCGGATGAGGGTGACCTCCAGGCCCTGGGCCTCGAAGCCGGAAATGATTTTTTGCAGTTCCTCCTGCGGGGTGCCTTTTTTGGTGGAAATGATCATGTGATTCTCTCTCCCTTATGTTGCGATTTCCCTTATTTGCTGTGGGTCTCGGCCAGCCAGCGCACGGCGTTCAGATAGCCGGCAAGACCCTGGCCGATGAAGTGGGCCTGGCAGGCCATGCCCGCGTAGCTCACCTTGCGGAATTCCTCCCGCTGGTTGATGTCGGTGATGTGTACCTCGGCGGCGGGCAGGGCCACCGCCTTCAGCGCGTCCAGAATGGCGATGCTGGTGTGGGTGTAGGCCCCCGGGTTCAGCACGATGCCGTCGCAGTCCAGCCGCGCGGCCTGGATGGCGTCCACCAGGTCCCCCTCGTGGTTGGACTGGTAAAAGCGCACCTCCACGCCCAGTGCGTCGCACTCCTTCTGGATGAGGGCAAGGAGCCCGTCGTAGTCCACGGTGCCGTAAAGCCCCGGCTCCCGCACCCCAAGCAGGTTGAGGTTGGGGCCGTTAAGTACCAAAATACGCATGCAATGCCTCCTCTGCGGCCTTTGCCGCCCGGCGGAACACGTCGGTGTTGTTGGGGATGCGGATGTCCGCCGCCGCCTCATAGAGCGGGCGGCGCTTTTGCTCCATGGCGGCCAGGGCCGCCCGGTCGGTGGAAAGGGGCCTGCCGCCGCCGGTGCAGAGCAGTTCCAGCGGCCGGTCGATGAACACCACCGGCCCGTTCTGCCGCAATGCGGTCACGTTCTCGCTGCGCAGCACCGCGCCGCCGCCGGTGGAGAGCACCTGGCCCCCTTCTTTTGCAAAGCGGGCGGTGGTGCGCTGTTCCAAGTCCCGGAAGCCCGATTCGCCGCTCTCGGCAAAGATGTCCGGGATGGGCTTGCCCGCCGCCTTCACGATCTCGGCGTCCAGGTCCACGAATTTTTTGCCGAAGGCTTTGGCCAGCTGTTTGCCGATGGTGGTCTTGCCGCAGCTGGGCATGCCCACAAGGCTGATGTTGGCCTTTTCGGCAAAGATGGCCTTGGCCAGCGGGGCGATGCGGTCGGTTTGGGGTTCGGTGCCGGTGAAGAGGGCCGCGGCGTACACCGCCTGGGCCACCAGCATTTCCAGGCCTCCGGCGGCCTTGGCCCCCGCCGCCCGCCCGGCCTGCACCAGCCGGGTGGAGAAGGGGTTGTACACCGCGTCCAGCACCGCCTCAAGACCGGGCATCTTCGCCACGTCCAGGGCCAGCGCGTCGTTGTTCGGATACATGCCGGCGGGGGAGGTGTTCACCACCACCTGCGCGCCGCAGGAAAGGGCCTCCTCGTAGGAGATGCGCCCCTCGCCGGGGGTGCGGCTGGCGTAGAGCACCTGGGCCGCGCCCGCCGCCTTGGCCACCGCGGTGACGGTCTTGGAGGTGCCGCCGGTGCCCAAAATCAGCACCCGCCGGCCGGCGAACTCCACCCCGTGGGCCGCCGCCAGAAAGGCGAAGCCGTCGAAGTCGGTGTTGTAGCCGTGGAGCACCCCGTTCACGTTCACCACCGTGTTCACCGCGCCGATGGCCCTGGCCTTTTCGTCCAGCACGGCGCAGTAGGGGATGACCAGCTGTTTGTAGGGGATGGTCACGTTGATGGCCTTGAAGGGCCGTTTTTCCAGGAATTCCCGCGCCTCGGCCTCGGTGGGCAGCTCGGTGAGCTTGTAGTCGCAGGGGTACAGCTGCTCGTGGATGAGCTTGGAATAGCTGTGCTTGAGGGTGGCGCCGATGAGTCCGTATTCCATCTTCCGCGCCCCCTTACCGCCCGGCCTGCCGCTGGCCGCCGCCGTTCTGGGTGAGCAGGTCCAGCAGGCCGAAGGCCGTGGCCGCCGTCTGCACGATGGCCGCCCGGTGCAAAATGCAGGGGTCGTGGCGGCCCTGGATCTGCAGGGTGGCCGCCTCGTTTTTGGCAAGGTCCACCGTCTGCTGCTCTTTGTAGATGCTGGGGGTGGGCCGTACGCAGCTGCGGAAAATGAGGGGCATGCCGTTCGAGATGCCGCCGTTCACCCCGCCGGAATGGTTGGAGAGGGCCGTCACCCGGCCGTCCTTCACGGTGAGGGGGTCGTTGGCCTCGCTGCCCTTTAGGCTTGCGAAGCCGAAGCCCGCCCCGAACTCCACCCCTTTCACCGCCGGGATGGAAAAGAGCAGGTGGGAGAGCACGCTCTCCACACTGTCAAAAAAGGGCTCGCCCAGGCCTGCCGGCAGGCCCAGCACCGCCGTTTCCAAAACGCCCCCCACGCTGTCGCCCTCGGCGGCGGCGGCGCGGATGCGCGTTTGCATTTCGGCCCCGGCGGCCTCGTCCAGCACCGGGAAGCCGGCATTCTGTTCCAGCGCCTCCAGCTGGGCCCGCAGGGCGCTCTCCTCAAAGGCCAGGGGCGCGTCACAAGCGCCCGCCACCCGGGCGATGTGGGTGGCGAGGATGACGCCCTTCGCCGCCAGGATGCTCTGGCACAGCGCCCCCGCCGCGGTGAGGGCGGCGGTGACCCGGCCGGAAAAATGCCCGCCGCCCCTCGGGTCCTCAAAGCCGGCGTATTTCACATGGGCGGTGTAGTCCGCGTGGCCGGGGCGGGCAAGGCCCACGGTCTTGGCGTAGTCGCCCGAGCGGGTGTTCTGGTTTTCAATGACCAGCGTCACCGGCGTGCCGGTGGTGAAGCCATTGTACACCCCGCTGAGTATCTTCACCTTGTCCGCCTCGGTGCGGGCGGTGGAAAGGCCGTCCTTTTTGGCCCGGCGCTTGTCCATCTGAAAGGCGATGTAGCCTTCGTCCACCGGGTGCCCGGCGGCAAGGCCGTCCAGCACCGCGCCGATGGCTTCGCCGTGGCTCTCACCGAAGATGGTCAGGCGCACCGCGCCGCCGAAAGAGTTGCTCATCTCGTCACTTCCCCATCACAATGGTCTCAAGCTCGCTCACCGGCACCTTGTCCAGCCGCCAGCAGCCGAGGCCCGGCACCTTCACCAGGGTGATGGAGCCGCCCCGGGCCTTTTTGTCGTGGAGCATGTAGCTCAGCACCTTTTCCTTGTTGTAGCTTGCGCGGCAGGGCAGGCCCAGCTTGCGCAGCACCGCCCGGGTGCGCTTTTGCAGCTGGCGGTCCTCGATCATGGGCAGCATGCCCAGGGCCACGCACTCGCCGTGGTAAAGCCCGGTCTTGCGCCGGCCGCCGATGCCCTTCACCGCCTCGATGCCGTGGCCCAGGGTGTGGCCGAAGTTCAGAATGGCCCGCAGGCCCTGCTCGGTCTCGTCCCGCTCCACCACGCTCTTTTTGATGAGCAGGCTGCGGCGGATGATGGTCTCAAGCTCCGCGTCCACGTCGCAGGTCTCGAACATCTGGAACAGCTCCGCGTCGCAGGTGAGGCTCATCTTCACGCTCTCGGCCAGGCCGTTCACGAAGTGGCGGCGGGGCAGGGTGGCCAGGGTGTCCGGGTCCACCACCACGAGTTTCGGCTGCCAGAAGGCCCCCACGATGTTCTTGGTGCGGCCCAGGTCCACCGCCACCTTGCCGCCGATGGAGGAGTCGATCTGGGAGAGGGTGGTGGTGGGGCAGTTGATGAAGTCCACCCCGCGCATGTAGGTGGCGGCCACAAAGCCCGCAAGATCCCCCACAACGCCGCCGCCCACGGCCACCACCGCGTCGCCGCGGCCGAAGCCCGCCTCCAGCATGGCCTCCAGCAGCTTCTGATACACGGCAAGGCTCTTGCTGCCCTCGCCCTGGGGCACGGTGTAGACAAGGCCCTCTTTGCACTGGGCGCGCACCGTCTCGGCGTACTGGGCGGGCACGCCGCTGTCGGTGACGATGAACACCTTGCGGTTCAGGTTGATGAGGGCGGAGAGGTTTTTCAGCGCCCCGCGCTTCAAAATGATGTCGTAGCTTCGCGCGCCCAGGCGCATGGTCAGTTTCATCTGCTTACTCCCTTTCCTCTTTTGCGCTGCGGGAATAGACCCCCAGCACCCGCACCGTGTCGCACACGCCGCCCAGCTCTTTCAGCAAAGCGCGGGCGCCGTCGCTGTCGGTGCGGCCCACCAGTTCCACGTAAAAATAATATTCAAAGGGCACGCCGGGCTTGGGGCGGCTCTTGATGCATTCCATGTTGAAGCCCGCCGCGCCGATGGCCTGGATGACCCGGGCCAGCATGCCCGCCTTGTGCTCCACGGTGAACAGAAGGCTGAACCGGTCGCCCGCGGCGGCCTGGGTCTTGCTGATGACGATGAAGCGGGTGGTGTTGTCGCCGTCGGAGTTGATGTCCGCCGCCAGAACTTTGAGGCCGTAGAGCGCGGCGGTCTCGGCGCTGGCGATGGCCGCCAGGGACTTGTCGCCCCCTTCGGCCACCTGCTTTGCCGCCATGGCGGTGTTGGCGCAGCTCTCGGCGGGCAGGGAAAGGCTCTTCAAAAAGCGCTCGCTCTGGGCGATGGCCTGGGGGTGGCTGAACACCTTGCGCACGTCCGAAAGCTGTGCCCCCGGCAGGCCCAGCAGGTTCTGGCGCACCGGCAGGTCGTACACCGCCGTGACGAAGATGTCCCGGTGGGCGTAGCACAGGTCCAGCACCGCCGCCACGTCGCCGGCGTGGCTGTTCTCAAAGGGCAGCACGCCGAAGGCGGCGCGGCCGCTTTCCACCTCCTCGAACACCCCGCCGAAGGTGGGGCAGGCTACGGCCCGGGCCCGGGGGAAGAGATTGGTCAGCGCGATGTGGGAAAAGGCCCCCTCCACCCCCTGGTAGGCCACCTTGTCCCGCCCCAGCACCCTGGTCTGGTACTGGCGGGAGAGGGCCATCTGATGCTTGATGTAGTCGGTGTAATAGGGGGCGAGGTCCCTGTTTTTCAAAAGGGCCAGGTTCTTTTCCACCACCTGGGCCTCCCGGCCGGCGTCCAGCACCGGCAGGCCGTGGGCCTCCTTGTAGGCGGCCACCTGCCCCACCGCGGCCATCCGCGCTTCAAACAGCGCGGCCATCTGCCGGTCCACCTCGTCGATGGTGCGGCGCGCCTCTTCCAGTTCGTTCATCCCGGGGACCCCCTTTTTTGCTCTGTCGCAGTAAAGTATACCATAAACGGGCCTATTGCACAATAAAAAAATCCCGGCGGGCACTGCCCGCCGGGAAGGGGTTCACGGCTTCTTTTTTGGTTTGTCCGCCTCTTTGCCCCGCACCAGCTCCTCAAAGCGGCGCTCGCGGCCAAAGATGGGGCGGTAGGGGTTGTCCAGCTGGGCGCTCAGGGGGCGCTCCGGCTTTTTTTCGCCCCGGCGCAGAAAGGCGGGCAGCTTCATTCCTGCATGCCCTCCGCCAGTTCGGCCTCCCGCTTTTTGCGGAACTGGTCCTCCAGGCCGAAAACCTTGTCCATGATGCGCCAGGCGATCTGCTGGCAGAACACCGTCACCGGCACAAAGCCCAGCAGCGCCAGCGCCAGCACCGACATGGGGAACAAAAGCAGCATCGCCATCCAGTAGACGATCTGCACCGCCGCCATCAGCAGGGACCACAGGGCGTTGCCCAGCGCCAGGAACAGGCTGTTTTTCAACAGGGTGAGGAAGTTCATGTCCATCAGCACCAGCTGGCCGAACACAAAGGGCAGGCACATGCCGGTGATGAGCAGGTTCAGCGCCAGCAGCGCCGCGCTGACAAGGTCCAGCGACACGATGCCGATGGTCAGGTACCAGAACATGAACAGCTGCCCGGCGGTGAGCACGCCCAGCAGCGCGCCGGGGGCCATGGAGGCGCGCCAGTTGTTCTTGAAGGCCCGCTTGTAGACGTGCCACCAGTAGCCCGGCTCGTCCCGCAGCGAGCGCAGCACCGTGTCGTGCATGCCCGCCAGGGCGGGCCCGGCGATGACGCCGCCCACAAGGCCGCCCACCAGGGTGAAGATCATGTTCTGGCCCAGCACGCCGATGCCCACCAGCAGCGTCCAGGGCAGATAGCCCAGAATGCACAGAAGGCTGGCCTTGAAAAAGCTGCCGTAGTCCCGTCCCAGCACCTCGAAGAAGCGGGCGGCGCCGGTCTTGCGGGGGGCGTCCTTGGCCACGCCCGGCCCCGGCCGGTCAAAGTTGCGGTTGAAAAATCCCATCGGTCATACCCCTTTGCCGCGGCCCGAAGGCCGCGTTATTTTATGTTGAACTTATTGCGCGGCAGCCCCGGCGGTGAGCATTTCATAAAGCGCCTGGTTCTCCTCCGGGTATTCCGCCAGCGTCTGCCCCTCGGCAAAGCCACGGCGGGCGATGTAAAAGTCGTCCAGATAGGCGCGGGCTTCCTCGCTCAGGTCCAGGCTGGCCAGCACCGGGCAGTCGGAAAAGGCGAAGAGCTCCACGCCCTCAAGGCCCGCGCCCTCCTCCGGCAGGCTGCCGTCCGCCGCGGCCAGCAGCTCGAAGGAACTCTGGAAGGCCTCCGGGTCGTCGGTGAGGAAGATGAGGCTGGTGCGGGTGGTCACGTCGCCGGAAAGGGTGGTGAAGCCCGCCATTTGGGTGTAGGCGTCCACCGTGGTGGTCACGGTGGAGGAGGACGAGGCGGAAGCGCCGGTCTCCTCCTCGCCGCCCAGCGAAAGCTGATAGCCGCTCACCTGCACCAGGGCCTGCCCGTCGCCGTTCAGGTCCAGCCCGAAGGCGCTCAGCGCGTCGCCCAGCTCGGTGACCACCGTCTCGGGGATGTACTGCTCGGTGACCAGGGCGATCTGATAGTCCGGCAGGGTGCGGTTCAGCATGTCCGCCGCCAGCCAGATGAGGATGGCCAGCACCGCCGCGCCGATGCCCACGTGCAGCCGGTGGTAATACCACCAGTTGGCCAGCTTTTCCTTGCGGGTCAGCTGGCGGGGCTCGTCGGGTTTCAGGTCCTCGGGTTTGATGTTCAGGGTATAGCGGGCGCTTGCCATGGAAAATACCTCCGAAAAATTACCGCCCGTTTCAGCGGTTGCCGCTGTCGGCGGGCAGATGCCGGGCGATGACGTCCGCGGTGCGCTGGGGCAGGGCGCGGATCTCTTCCTTGGTGAGCCCCTCGGTCTCGATGGGCTCCAGCACCCGGATGGTCACATGGGCCGGATGCATGAACATGTGGTGGTTCTCCATGATGTCCCGGCTGCCGGTGATGGCCAGGGGCACGATGGGGGCCTTCGCCTTGGTGGCCACCCGGAAGGCGCCGCTCTTGAATTCCAGAAGGCTGCCCTCCGCGCCCTTGTTGCGGGTGCCTTCGGGGAAGATGGTCAGGGAGTAGCCCTTTTTCACCAGGTCGATGGCCTCGTTCAGGGCGGTCATGGCCTTGCGGGGGTCCTCCCGGTCCAGAAAGACGCAGTGCAAAAGGCGCATCCAGCTGCGCACCAGGGGGAGCTTCGCCACCTCTTTTTTGGCCACCAGGCCGTGGGGCGCGTCCAGCTGGGTGAGCACCAGCGGGATGTCGTAGTAGCTGCGGTGGTTGCCCGCGAACACGCAGGGCCTGCCCTTGGGGATGTTCTCCAGCCCCTCCACCGTCACCGTCACGCCCGCCAGCTTCAAAAGGCGGCCGGCCCAGTGGGGCACGTGCTCTGCGGCCAGGGCGTCCGCCGCGGCCCAGTCGCCCGCGTCCAGCGCCTTGAGGCCCCGGCGCAGCGCCGGCAGATGAAACAGCATATAGCCCCAGAAGTAAATGAACCAAATCAGTGTGCGCATGAAGCGGGCCTCCGAAAACAGGGGATTCGGCCCCGAAAGGCCGTTAAACCTTATTGTAGCACGAAATTGTGAAAATAAAAAGACAAAATCCGCCCCGGGCGGCGGGGCCGGCGCAGGCGCGCTCTGCTTCGGCCCGCCGCCCGGGGCGGAGGAGGGATCACAAACGAAAGGCTTTAGCGGGCCAGCCGCTCATAAAGTTCGGTCAGGGCGCGGATGCGCCCGGCCAGCGCGGGGCTTGCCGCGCCGGGGGCCATGCGCCACTGCCAGTTGCCCCCGGCCTTGCTGGGGGTGTTCATCCGGGCCGAGGCGGGCAGCGCCAGCCAGTCCTGCATGGGGATGACGGCGGTGTCGCTCACGCTGGCAAAGGCGGTGCGGATGAAGGCGTCCACCAGCGCCTCGCCCTCGCCGCAGGCCATGTAGGCCCGGGCCAGCGCCACGTCCTCCGGGTCGGCCTCGGCCTGCCACGCGGCGGTGGTGGTGTTGTCGTGGGTGCCGGTGTAGACCACCGAGTTGGAAATGTAGTTGTGGGGCATGTAGTCCCCGGCCTCCCGGCGGTCGAAGGCGAATTGCAGCACCTTCATGCCGGGATAGCCGCTGGCCTCCAGCAGGGCCTTCACCTCGGGGGTGAGATAGCCCAGGTCCTCGGCGATGATGCGGGCCGCGGGCAGGCCCTTGTGCAGCGCGCGCATCAGCGCCATGCCCGGCCCCTTGCGCCACACGCCGTTTTTGGCGGTGGTGTCCTTCGCGGGGATGGCAAAATAGCTCTCGAAGCCCCGGAAGTGGTCGATGCGCACCACGTCGTACACCATGCAGGCGTGGGCCAGCCGGCGCACCCACCAGGCGTAGCCGGTGGTGTAGTGGTAGTCCCAGTCATAGAGGGGGTTGCCCCACAGCTGGCCGTCGGCGGCAAAGGCGTCCGGCGGGCAGCCCGCCACGGCGGCCATGCGCCGGTCGGCGGTGAGCTGGAACAGCTCCGGCCCGGCCCAGATGTCCGACGAGTCGGGGGAGACGTAGATGGGGATGTCCCCGATGATGGAGACGCCCTTTTCGTTGGCGTAGGCCTTCAGGGCGGTCCACTGGCGGTGGAAGAGGTACTGCACGCCCTTCCAGTAGCGCACCGGCCCCGCCAGCTGCTCGGCGGCCCGGCGCAGAGCTTCCGGCTGGCGCAAGCGCACCGGGTCGGGCCAGTCAAACCAGCTCTTCTGGCCGTTCTCGCCCTTCAGGGCCATGAACAGGGCGTAGTCCTCCAGCCAGAAGGCGTTCCCGGCGCAGAAGGCCGCAAGGCCCTCGTCCTCCGGCTCCAGCCGGTCCACCGCTTTCTTCAGAAGGGCGTGGCGGCCCCGGTAGAGCGCGCCGTAGTCCACGGAGGTCTCGTCGCCGCCCCAGTCAAAGGCCTCGGCCTCTCCCTCTTCCAAAAGGCCGTCGGCAAGCAGCAGGCCGGGGTCGATGAAATAGGGGTTTGCAGCGAAGGCGGAAAAACTCTGATAGGGGCTGTCGCCGTAGCCGGTGGGGCCGATGGGCAAAATCTGCCAGTAGCTCTGGCCGGCGGCGGCGAGAAAATCCACAAAACGCTTTGCCTCTTCGCCCAGCGTGCCGATGCCGTAAGGCCCCGGCAGGCTGGACAGGGGCAGCAGGATGCCCGCGGCTCTCATCCCTTCACCGCGCCGGCAACGACGCCCTCGATGATGTACTTCTGACAGGCCAGATAGAACACGATGATGGGCAGGATGGTCAGCAGGATGCAGGCCATCATGGGGCCCATCTCCACCCGGCCGTAGCTGCCGCGGAAGTACTGGATGAGCATGGGGATGGTGCGGTACTTGCGGATGTCCAGCACCAGGGTGGGCAGCAGATAGTCGTTCCACACCCACATGGCCTGCAGGATGGCCACGGAGATCAGGGTGGGCTTCAAAATGGGCAGCACCACAAGGCCGTAGGTCTGCAGGGGATTGCAGCCGTCGATGGTGGCGGCCTCCTCGATCTCCAGCGGGATGCTCTTCACGAAGCCGCAGAACATGAACACCGCCAGCCCCGCGCCGAAGCCCAGGTAGATGATGCAGATGTTGTAGGGGGTGTTCAGCTTGAGGCTGTCGGCGGTCTGGGCCAGGGTGAACATCACCATCTGGAAGGGCACCACCATGCTGAACACGCACAGGTAGTAGATGGCCTTGGAAACGGGCCCGTTGATGCGGGTGATGTACCAGGCGCACATGGAGCAGCACAGAAGGATCAGCGCCACCGAGGTCACGGTGATGAAGGCGCTGTAGAAAAAGCTCTGCAAAAAGCCCTGGCTGACCACGGCGGCCACAAAGTTGGCCGCGCCGGCAAAGGTCTAGATCGGAAGAGCACACGTCTGAACTCCA
>ERZ506950.49-NODE-49-length-106807-cov-6.105581_pt1 | contig 106807 bp, 104 predicted proteins | sample MGYA00512897_ERZ506950 | MGnify/ENA metagenome assembly ERZ506950
TCTTCCGATCTAGCCTCCGCTATGGCCCCGGACTTCGTCTGGTGGCAGCTCTTCACCCAGTACTATGAGATCTACGGCATCTTGGCGGCGCCCCTGATGCTGTGGTATAATGGCCAGCGGGGCAGGGGACACAAGGCGCTTTTCTATGTCTTTTATCCCGCCCATGTCTATGTTTTCTACGCCCTTTCCTGGGGGCTGTATCTCCTTTTGAACTGAGGTGACGGCAAATGGCACACATCCTGGTAGTGGACGACGACGGGGACCTGTGCGCCCTGCTCAAAACCGCACTGGAGCGGGACGGCCATCAGGTCTCGGCCTGCCGGGACGGGCGGCGGGTGGACGAGGCGGCCTGCCGCTGGGCGGACTGCATCCTGCTGGATGTGATGATGCCCGGCGAGGACGGCTTTGCCCTCTGCCGCCGCATCCGCGATCTGGCGGACTGCCCCATCCTGTTCCTCACCGCAAAAACGCAGGAGGCAGACGTGCTCACCGGTCTGGGTGTGGGCGGGGACGACTATCTGACAAAGCCCTTCCGCATCGCGGAACTGCGGGCGCGGGTGGCGGCCCATCTGCGCAGGCAGCAGCGCCCGCCCCACAGCCTTCTGCGCCGGGGCGGGCTGGACTTTGACCTGCGCCAGCGGGCGGTGCTGTGGCAGGGGCAGCCTCTGCGGCTCACCAAAAGCGAGTATGCCATCTGCGAGCATCTGGCCATGCATCAGGGTCAGACCTTCTCCAAAGAGCAGCTTTATGAGGCCGCCTTTGGGTTCGACGGCACCGCGGATGCCGCCGCCGTGACCGAGCACATCAAAAACATCCGGGCCAAGCTGCGGGCGGCACAGGCCGACCCGATCGAGACCGTGTGGGGAGTGGGTTACAAATGGAAAAGCGAATGAAGCGCCGCCCCGGTCTTGCGGCCCTGTTCTGGCGGTATCTGCTCACCACAGGCACAGTGATGGTCCTTCTTGCCGTTCTTTGGTGGGGGGCGTTGACCTGGCTCATGCGCTGTGGCTTTGTCTACCCGGCCTCCACCGCCGCAAACGGCCTGGAAGTGGTCGTGCCTGCGCTGGAAAACGGTTCCCTTGCCCCGGAGCAGCTTCCGCATTATTACCGCTGGGCCGTTTTTGACGAAGGCGGGGAACTGCTGCGCTCCGGGCCAATGAGCGAGCGCCGCCTGGAATACGCCCGGCAGGCCCTGACGGGCGACCTTTCGCCCAAAGGCGTTTTTTATGCCCAGTATCACAAGGTGGCGTGCCTGCCCGACGGGACCGACTGCGTTCTCCAATATGACTATTCCATGCCCTACGGCACGGCGGGACTCCAGCGGCGCATGCCGGAGTTCCAGACCTGCGCCTCCCTGCTTCTTGTGGCGGCCTGGCTCGTCGCGGGGGCGGCGGCAACCCGCCATTTCGCGGGTCTTCTTCGGCGGGACGCCGCCTTGCTCACCGATGCGGCCCGCACCATCACCGACCGGCGGCTGGACCTGCCCTTCGCCGCCCACGCCCGCGTGCGGGAGTTCGACGAGACCCTGCAAGCGATGGAGACTCTGCGTGCCAGCCTTGCCGAATCGCTGAAAGAGCAGTGGGCCATGGAACAGCAGCGCAGCCTGGAACTGGCCGCCCTGACCCATGACCTGAAGACACCCCTCAGCATCGTCAGCGGCAATGCGGAACTTCTGGCGGAGGACGCGCTCACCGCCGCCCAGCGGCAGAATGTCGAGGCCATCCTCCGGGGTTCGCAGCGGCTGGAAGACTACGTGGCGCAGCTGCGGACGATGACCGCCACCGGGCCGGAGGGCGAAGGGGCGAATGAAACGGTGGAGATACGGCAGCTGGCAGAAGGCTGGCAGAGCGCCGGCCAGGGCCTTTGCGCCGCAAAACAGATCGCCTTTCGATGCGGCGATGTGCCTGCGGGCAGCGTGACGGTGCACCGCGTCAGCCTTGACCGGGCGGTGGGCAATCTGCTGGACAACGCGGTGCGCTACACGCCCCGCGGAGGCGAAATATCCCTGACGCTCCATGCCGCCGACGGGTGCCTTTCCGTCGCGGTGGAGGATTCCGGCCCCGGCTTTTCCGCCGAGGCGCTGGCCAAAGGCGACCAGCCCTTTTTCACCAGCGACGCCAGCCGCCCCCAAAGCGGCCACCTGGGGCTCGGCCTTTATTTCGCCGCCCGGGTCGCCCGCAGCTGCGGCGGGGAACTGCGCCTTTCCAACACCGGCCGCGGCGGCAGGGCGGAGCTCCTCCTGCCTCTCGGCTGAAACACAGGTCCTGCCTCTCCCGCAAAGGGAGGGGCGGGGCCGTTTTTGTGTTGGAATACGCAGGCATCTATGGTAAAATAAGCCCATAAAGACCGCAAGGGAGGAAAGCCGCATGGTCAGCAAGGAGTTCCACGCATCCCGTCGCAGGCTGTATGCCGAATTGATGGAGGATGATTCCGTCGCCTTTGTCTTTGCCGAAAACGAGCTGCCGGACAAAGGGGATGAATTCCACCCCTTCACCCCGTACGCGAACTTTTATTATCTCACCGGGTTCGACGAGCCGAAAGCGGTGCTGAAAATGACCAAGCGCGGCGGCCGGGTGCAGGAAGTGCTGTACATCCGGCGCACGGACGAGCGCATGAAGCGATGGCTGGGCGTGTTAAGCACAAAAGAGAGCGTGCAGGCCCAGACGGGCATCGAGCGCGTGGAGTATCTGGACTGTTTCCGCGACGAGGTAACGCTCTTCGGCTGGCCGGGAAGCATCAAATGCGTCTATGTGGACATGGCCAACTGGAGCGGTGAGGACCACCTGACCCAGGCGCAGAAGTTCGCGGCGGAGATACGCATGAAATACCCGGACATCCCCATCCGCAACACCTTCAATGACCTGGCACTCATCCGGCAGGTCAAAACCGATGAGGAGATCGCGTTCCACCGCAGGGCCTGCGATGTGACCGCCGAAGGCGTAAAGTGCATGCTGGCCCACCTGCGGCCGGGCATGTATGAGTACGAGGCGCAGGCGTATTTTGACTTCGTGCTCAAAAAGGCCAACGCCGGCCATGCCTTTGCCACCATCGCGGCCAGCGGCGCCAACGCCTGTGTGATGCACTACACCGCCAACGACCGCCAGATGCAGGACGGCGAGATGATCTTGTTCGACCTGGGTGCTGAGTGCGGCTATTACGCGGCGGATGTGAGCCGCACCTACCCTGTGAACGGCAGGTTCACCGAACAGCAGAAGGCGCTGTATAACGTGGTGCTCAAGGGCCTGGAGGCCGCCATCGCCGCCGCCCGCCCCGGCCAGCCGAAGAACGAGCTTGCCGGCATCAGCAAGGACGTGATGGCCCGGGAGCTGGTGCGCCTTGGCATGATAGAACGCCCGGAGGAGATTTCCAAATACTATTTCCACGGCTCCGGGCACTACATCGGCCTTTACACCCACGATGTGGGCAATGATGACGCGCCCTTGGAGGAGAACATGATGTTCACTCTGGAGCCGGGGCTCTACTTTGACGAACTGCAGCTGGGAATACGCATTGAGGACACCCTTCTTGTGACCCGCGACGGCTGCGAGGTGCTGACGGCCTTTATCCCCAAAACGGTGGAGGAGATAGAAGCCTTTATGCAGGCGAACGGCAAAGCCTGCGCCATGCCCTGACGGGCCGAAAATACTGTGAGATAAGGGGCGCTGAAAATGCGGCATGTGTTCATCGTCAACCCCGTTTCCGGCAAGGCGGACGCCAGCGGCACGCTGGTGCCGCAGATCATCGACGCGGCAAAAAAGCTTGGCGCGGACTATGAGATACTGCTCACCGAATACCCCGGCCATGCGGTGGAGCTTGCCGCCGAACAGGCCGAGGCGGGGGAGGAGGTGCGGCTGTACGCCTGCGGAGGCGACGGCACCTTCAACGAGGTGCTTCGGGGCGTCCGGGGCCGCGCCAACGCGGCGGTGGGCTGCATCCCCTGCGGCAGCGGCAACGATTTTGTGCGCAACTTCGGCGGCAGAGAGCCGTTCCTCGACCTTGAGCGCATGATGCGCGGCCCCGCCGTGAACATCGACCTGATACAGACCGAAAAGGGCATCGCCACCACCATCTGTTCCGCCGGGCTGGACGCCCAGGTGGCTTACGGCATCCCCAAGTTCCGCCGGCTGCCCTTCTGCGGCGGCACGATGGCCTATAACCTTTCCATCGTGCAGTCCATCTGCGGCCCGCTGGGCCACCACCTGCGGGTGCAGGCGGACGACGAGGTCATCACCGGCGACTTCCTGATGCTGGCCATCTGCAACGGCAGAGCCTACGGCGGCGGCTATGTGGCCGCGCCTGAGGCGGATATGCAGGACGGCCTGCTGGATCTTGTTCTCATTCGGAAAATAGGCCGCGTCGCCGTTGCGCGGGTCATTGGCGGCTACAAAAAAGGGGCGCATATCCAAAACGGACAGGTCACGCCGCCCTACCAGAACATAGCGCTGTTCCGCCGGGTGCGCCGGGTGGAGGTGGAAGTGCTGGACGGGCGGCCCATCGTCGTCACCGAGGACGGCGAATGTGAAGAGCGCATGGGTCTGTCGGCCCATGTCTGCCCCCTTGACGCTCGCATCCTTCTGCCTGCCAAAAACTGACACGTTCCGCCCGGTCCGGCGCCGGGCGCACAGGGCCGCTCCCAATACGGGGGCGGCTCTGCTTTTTGCCCCGAAACACCGCGCCGCGGCAGGGGAGAAGCTATGGGAAACTGTTCACAAAAATTTTTTAATTTACCCTCTTGATTTTTGGAAGGCAAGTGGATAAAATATATATTAGCACTCGGGAGCAAAGAGTGCTAAACAAATCGCGACAATGCAATTTATTTTATAGTTCGAACAGGAGGCATTCTTATGCAGATCAAACCCTTGGCTGACCGCGTTGTGATCAAGACCGTGGAAGCCGAAGAAACCACCAAGAGCGGCATCATTCTGGCGGGCTCCGCCAAAGAGAAGCCCCAGGTCGCCGTTGTGCTGGCTGTCGGCCCCGGCGGCATGGTGGACGGCAAGGAAGTGGAGATGCTCGTCAAGGTGGGCGACAAGGTCCTCACCAGCAAGTACTCCGGCACCGAAGTCAAGGTGGACGGCGAGGAATGCACCGTCGTGCGTCAGAGCGACATTCTTGCCATCGTCGAAGAATAAGCTTTCTTTTGAAACCAGATAAAAAGGAGATAGAGCATTATGGCTAAACAGATCCTGCATGGCGAAGCGGCCCGCAAGGCCCTGAGCGCCGGCATTGACACCCTGGCGGATACCGTCAAGATCACCCTGGGCCCCAAGGGCCGCAACGTGGTGCTGGGTAAGAAGTTCGGCAGCCCCGTCATCACCAACGACGGCGTGACCATCGCCAAGGAGATCGAGCTGAAGGACGCCTTTGAGAACATGGGCGCGCAGCTGGTGCGCGAAGTCGCCACCAAGACCAACGACGCCGCGGGCGATGGCACCACCACCGCCACCGTGCTGGCCCAGGCTCTGGTGAGCGAGGGCATGAAGAACGTTGCCGCCGGCGCCAACCCCATGGACGTGAAGCGCGGCATGCAGAAGGCCGTGAAGGCCGCTGTGGAGGCGTTTGCCGCCAACAGCCAGAAGGTCAACGGCTCCAAGGACATCGCCCGTGTGGCCACCGTGTCCGCCGGCGACGCCACCGTGGGTGAGCTGATCGCCGAGGCCATGGAGAAGGTGAGCGCCGACGGCGTCATCACCATTGAGGAGAGCAAGACCGCCGAGACCTACTCCGAGGTCGTGGAAGGCATGCAGTTCGACCGCGGCTACATCACCCCCTACATGGTCACCGACACCGAGAAGATGGAGGCTGTCATCGACGACGCCTACATCCTGATCACCGACAAGAAGATCAGCGTCATTCAGGACCTGCTGCCCCTGCTGGAGCAGATCGTCCAGAGCGGCAAGAAGCTGGTCATCATCGCTGAGGACATCGAGGGCGAGGCTCTGTCCACCCTGATCGTCAACCGTCTGCGCGGCACCTTTACCTGCGTGGCTGTCAAGGCTCCCGGCTTTGGCGACCGCCGCAAGGAGATGCTGCAGGACATCGCCATCCTCACCGGCGGCCAGGTCATCAGCGAGGAGCTGGGCTATGAGCTGAAGGACGCCACCGTGGCCATGCTGGGCCGTGCCCGTCAGGTGAAGGTCACCAAGGAGACCACCACCATCGTGGACGGCAACGGCGACAAGAACGCCATCAAGGACCGCGTGGCTCAGATCCGCGCTCAGATGGAAGTCTCCACCAGCGACTTCGACAAGGAGAAGCTGCAGGAGCGTCTGGCCAAGCTGGCCGGCGGCGTGGCCGTCATCAAGGTCGGTGCTGCCACCGAAGTTGAGATGAAGGACAAGAAGCTGCGCATCGAGGACGCTCTGAACGCCACCAAGGCTGCCGTGGAAGAGGGCATCGTGGCCGGCGGCGGCACCGCCCCCATCAACGCCATTCCCGCGGTCAGCAAGGTCTGCGAGAGCCTGGAGGGCGACGAGCGCACCGGCGCCAAGATCGTGCTGAAGGCTCTGGAGGCTCCCCTGCGCCAGATCGCCAAGAACGCCGGTCTGGAGGGCAGCGTCATCATCGACAAGATCCTCAGCGCCGGCAAGATGAACTACGGCTTTGACGCCCAGAATGAAGTTTACTGCGACATGATCGAGGCCGGCATCGTGGATCCCACCAAGGTGACCCGTTCCGCCCTGGAGAACGCCGCCAGCGTGGCCAGCATGGTGCTGACCACCGAGAGCCTCGTGGCCGACGAGCCGGAGCAGCCCGCTCCCGCCGCCCCCGCGGGCGACATGGGCATGGGCGGCATGTACTAAGCGCCGCTCCCCAAATCAGCAAGCATTACCCGGGCCCGCCTGGAATTCCAGGCGGGCCCGGGTTTTTCTATTGCACAAGCGCGCTGTTTGAGCTTTTGCATCCGGGCCCATACTGCTTTCAAAGGCACGCCGCACACCGCGGCGGCTGGAAGCAAAGGAGGCGCTGCTTTTTGACGACACGGCGCATCGTTGCCCTGTTCGGGGCGTTCCTCACCGCCTTTGCTGTGGTGATGGGCCGGCTGTTCCTGCTGGCACGCAATCAGGATTTTGCCGACACCGCCCAGGCCCAGACGGTCACCACCCTGCCGCTGGACTACTCCCGGGGCGACCTCTACGACTGCAAGGGCCGCAATCTCACGGCCTACGGGGTGGAGTATTACGCCCTGTCCATCCCCGGCGAGAGCAGCTATGCCCAGCTGTTCGACCACGTGCCCTATGCCCAGCAGTCGCTGCTTTACAGCCGGCGCAATTCCCACGAGCCTTTTCTGGTGCAGGTGGACCAGGACCTTTCCTCCCTGGGCATCTACACCTACGCGGTGCCCAGCCGCTATTTCCCGGTGGCCGTGGCGCCCCATCTGGTGGGGTATGTGAACGGCGAGGGGGAAGGGGTCAGCGGACTGGAACTCGCCTTTGAAGAGGTGCTGGGCAGCCAGCGCACGCTGGAAAGCGTCCAGTGCGTCACCACCGCCCAGGGAGACCTTGTTGGCGGCAGTGAGCCGCAGCTCATCACCCAACAGGGCCAGTCCACGGGGGTGATGCTCACTCTGGACGAGACCATCCAGCGCGCCTGCGAAGGGGTGGCCCAGAAAAACATGACCCAGGGCTGCGTGCTGGTGCTGGAGGTGGACTCCGCCCGGGTGCGGGCCAGCGTCAGCCTGCCGGAGTTCGACCCCCGCGCCGTGGAGAAGAGCATCGAAGCCCAGGACACGTCGCTGCTCAACCGTGTGCTCTGCCAATACAATGTGGGCTCGGTGTTCAAGCCGGTGCTGGCGGCCGCCGCACTGGAAAAGACCTGGGACTGGTACACCTATGACTGTGAAGGCTCGGTAGACCTGAACGGGCACGTCTACCGCTGCGCCCTCAGTCGCGCCCACGGGCAGATGAACCTGACCAGCGCTTTGGAAAAAAGCTGCAACTGCTTTTTCATCGAGCTGGGCCTCAATCTGGGCGGCGAAGCGGTGAGCCAGGCCGCGGAGGACTTCGGCTTCGGGGACGCTGTGTATCTGGCGGGCGGCCTGCAAAGCGCCGCGGGCAATCTGCCAAACGCCCAGCGCCTGCAGGACCTGGGCCAGCTGGCCGGCGTCAGCTTCGGCCAGGGCGAATTGCTGGCCACGCCGGTGCAGGTGGCGGGCGCTTTCAACGCCATCGCCGCAAAAGGCGTCTGGCGCACCCCCAGCTTTCTGGAGGCGGTGATCGACGAGGACAGCGGCGAAACGGTCCAGTCTCTCTACGGGCCCGAGAGCCGGCGGGTGATGTCAGAGGAGAATGCCGTCCTCCTGCAGGAAATGCTGGCCAGCGTGGTGGAGCGGGGCCTGGGCAAAGACGCCCAGCCGCTCCATGGCAGTGCGGCGGGCAAAACGGGCACCGCCCAGACCGGCACCTACAACGAGGCGGGGGAAGAGCTGATGAACTATTGGTTCGCCGGTTTCTGGCCCGCGGAGGACCCCCAGTACACCATCGTGGTCATGCAGGACGGCACCCCCGAGCCTGCCGTGAGCTGCGGGGAGATATTCGCTCAGGTTTGCGAGGCGCTTTACTGGCTGGACCCGGGCGGCTACACCGGGCTCAAAACCGCTGACGAGGCGGCTTCCCAGGCCGAAAACAGTGTTGACAACGGCGCTTGAGGGCGGTATAATTGCAACGTAAAAAATAATAAAATGGCTGTGATAGGGCCAACAGCGTGCGGGGCATGCAGAGAGGGGACCGGCTGGTGAAAGGTCTCTGCCAAAAGCGCGCTGCAGCCACCCTTGAGCCCCCGGTGATGAACCGGGCGTAGGCACGGCGTTAACGGGCGCAAAAGCGGCGGTCCTTTCGGGCCGCAATCTGGGTGGTACCACGGAGCGTTTTCAGCCTTCGTCCCTGCAAAGGGGGACGAAGGCTGTTTTTTTGGGCCGTGCCGCCTAAATCCATCAAACAAGAGGAGATTTGAACGATGCAATGGACCGGTCTGAATGAACTGCGAGAGAAATATCTCTCCTTCTTCGAGAGCAAGGGCCACCTGCGGCTGGGCAGCTTCCCGCTGGTGCCCAAGAACGACAACAGCCTGCTGCTCATCAACAGCGGCATGGCCCCCATGAAAAAATGGTTCCTGGGCCAGGAGGAGCCGCCCCGTCACCGGGTGACCACCTGCCAGAAGTGCATCCGCACCCCGGACATCGAGCGCGTGGGCATCACCGCTCGCCACGGCACCTACTTTGAGATGCTGGGCAATTTCAGCTTCCAGGACTACTTCAAGACCGAGGCCATCAACTGGGCCTGGGAATTCTTGACCAAGGTGCTGGAGATCCCCGCCGACCTGCTGTACATCTCTGTCTATGAGGACGACGACGAGGCCTGGGACATCTGGACCAAGCAGGTGGGCATCCCCGAGGACCACATGGTCCGCTTCGGCAAGGAGGACAACTTCTGGGAGCACGGCTCCGGCCCCTGCGGCCCCTGCAGCGAAATTTACTTCGACCGCGGCCCCGAGCACGGCTGCGGCAAGCCTGACTGCAAGGTGGGCTGCGACTGCGACCGCTACATGGAGGTCTGGAACCTGGTGTTCAGCCAGTTCGACTCCGACGGCAAGGGCACCTACACCCGGCTGGAGAAGCCCAACATCGACACCGGCATGGGCCTGGAGCGTCTGGCCTGCGTGATGCAGAACGTGGGCAACCTCTTCGAGGTGGACACCGTGCGTGCCATCCTGAATCATGTGGAGCGCATCAGCGGCCACATCTACGGCCAGGACGAGAAGACCGATATCTCCATCCGCGTCATCACCGACCACATCCGCTCCACCACCTTCATGGTCAGCGACGGCATTCTGCCCTCCAACGAGGGCCGCGGCTACGTGCTGCGCCGCCTGCTGCGCCGCGCCGCCCGCCACGGCCGGATGCTGGGCATCGACCGCCCCTTCCTCACCGAGCTGGTGGACACCGTCATCCATGAGAACAAGGCCGGCTATCCCGAGCTGGAGGAGCATGCCGACTACATCAAGAAGGTCATCGGCACCGAGGAAGAGCGCTTCTACAAGACCATCGACCAGGGCCTGAACATCCTGAACGGCCTGATCGACAACATCACCAAGGCGGCGCTTTCCGGCAAGGAGAAGATCCTCTCCGGCATCGACGCTTTCAAGCTGAACGACACCTTCGGCTTCCCCCTGGACCTCACCCGTGAGATCGCCGCTGAGGCGGGCATCACCGTGGACGAGGAGAACTTCCAGGTGGAGATGAAAAAGCAGAAGGAGAAGGCCCGTCAGGACCGCCTCTCCCGCGACATTTCCGGCTGGAGCGCCGACCTGTTCGGCGAGCTGAACGCCGAGCCCACCGTGTTCACCGGCTATGACGTGCTGGAGGACAAGGGCACCGTGCTGGCCCTCTCCGACGGCGAGGAGCTGCTGGAGGCTGTTTCCACCGACGACGGCGCCAAGGAAGGCGTGCTGGTGGTTCTGGACCGCACCCCCTTCTATGCCGAGAGCGGCGGTCAGGTGGCGGACACCGGCACCATCGTCACCGCCTCCGGCGCGCGTCTTGAGGTCAAGGCTGTCAAGAAGACCCCGAAGGGCTACTTCGTCCACACCTGCACCCTGACCGAGGGCACCGCCATCGTGGGCGAGACCGCCACCGCCAGCGTGTCCAAGGGCCGCCGGCGCGCCATCGCCCGCAACCACACCAGCGCCCATCTGCTTCAGAAGGCGCTGCGCGAGGTGCTGGGCAGCCATGTGCATCAGGCCGGTTCCTATGAGGACGACGAGCGGGTGCGCTTCGACTTCACCCATTTCAGCGCGGTGACTCCCGAGGAGCTGGCGCTGGTGGAGCACATCGTCAACCAGAAGATCTTTGAGGCGCTGGACGTCACCGTGCAGAACATGCCCCTGGCCGAGGCCAAGAAGATGGGCGCCATGGCCCTGTTCGGCGAGAAGTACGGCGAGATCGTGCGCGTGGTGGACATCAACGGCTGGTCCACCGAGTTCTGCGGCGGCACCCACGTGAGCAACACTGCTCAGCTGGGCTGCTTCAAGATCCTCAGCGAGTCCAGCGTGGCCGCCGGCGTGCGCCGCATCGAGGGCACCACCGGCTTCGGCGTGTTGCGTCTGCTGGACGAGCGCACCGAGATGCTGCACAAGGTGGCCGGCAGCCTGAAGGTGAACAACCTGAAAGACCTGCCCCTGCGCGCCGAGGGCATGGCTGCGGAGGTCAAGAGCCTGACCAAAGAACTGGAGCAGGTCAAGGCCGAAGTGGCCGCCAGCAAGATCGACGGCCTGTTTGAGAACGCCGCCGAGGTCAACGGCATCCACATCGTCACCGCTTATCTCTCCGGCACCGCCCCCGAGGCGCTGCGCGGCATGTGCGAGAAGATCCGCGACAAGGCTCCCAACGTGGTCAGCGCGCTGGTGGGCAGCACCGACGGCAAGATCTCGCTGGTGGTCTGCTGCGGCAAGGGCGCGCAGGATGCCGGCCTCAAGGCGGGCGTTCTGGTCAAGCAGATCGCGGCCATTGCCGGCGGCAACGGCGGCGGCAAGCCGGACCTTGCCATGGCCGGTTTGAAGGACGCCACCAAGATCGACGAAGCCCTGAACGCTGTGCCCGGCATCGTTGCGGGCATCCTGCAGGCTTAAAATTGTTTTTGCAAAGCGGTGCGCCGGGCAAAGGGTCTGGCGCACCGACCCTTGGAAAGGAGGAACCCACCGATGGACGATTGTCTGTTCTGTAAGATCGCGGCAGGTCAGATCCCCTCGAACAAGCTGTTTGAGGACGATAAGATCCTGGCGTTTTACGACATCGACCCCCAGGCCCCGGTCCACTTTTTGGTGATCCCCAAGACCCACATCGACTCCGCCGCAAAGCTGGGGGAGGAGGACGGCGCTCTGCTGGCACATGTATTCGCCACCATCGCCCGCCTGTGCGATGAGCTTGGGTGCGAAAAGGGCTACCGCGTGGTCACCAACGTGGGGGAGGATGGCGGTCAGAGCGTGCGCCATCTGCACTTCCACGTGCTGGCAAAGCGCAGCCTTGCCTGGCCTCCGGGCTGACAAAATGTGTTTCGCCTCTTCAAATGTGATACAGGAGGGATCTTGAATGTCTGAAAAAACTTATACGCTGCATGTGGCCGGGCTCACCCGCGAGCTGCCCATCTGCGCCATCAACGAGCACCTGGACATCGCCGCGTTCATCATGTTCAGCGACGTGGAGCTCACCGTGGCCTGCGCCGAGGAACTGCTCAAGCGCTGCCCGGAATTCGACGTGATCGTCACCGCTGAAGCCAAGGGCATCCCCTTGGCTTATGAGATGAGCCGTCAGAGCGGCAAGCTGTACATTCCTGCCCGCAAAGCTGAAAAGCTTTACATGAGCGAGCCGGTGATCGTGGAGGATGAATCCATCACCACCAACGGCAAGCAGAAGCTGGTCATCGACCGCAAGGACCTGGATGCCATGAACGGCAAGCGGGTGCTCATTGTGGACGACGTGATCAGCACCGGCGGCTCTCTGCACGCGCTGGAAGGTCTTGTGGCCCGCAGCACCGGCACTGTTGTCGCCCGTGCCGCCGTTCTCGCGGAGGGTGATGCCGCCGACAGGACGGACATCGTGTATCTGGAAAAACTGCCCCTGTTCCCGCACTGATCGCCGTGCGGCGCCCGGCAGCCGCCTTTGGCGGTGTATACGTTCTCACTCAGCTGGCTGCTGTCACTCTGCCGTCGGCGGCTTTTCTGCCGCTTGCGGCAGTTTTTGTTTGCGGCGGCATCATTGCCTGGGCAAAGGGAAAGCGCGGCCTTGCCCGTGTGCTGCCGCTGGCGATCCTGACAGGATTTGTTGTACAGTGCACTGGCTTTACACTTCATGCCCGGCCTGCGTTTTCCCTCGCAGGCTGCCAAATGGATGTTCTGGCAGAGGTGGTGAGCGCAGAACCCGGCTTTGCCGAGAATACGATGCGGGTCCGGCTCAAACTGCTGGAAAACAGCGAAACGGGAGAACGCCTGCCGCGCGTTCTTGTTTCGGTGCCGGTCTTTCCCGGCTGCCGGGAAGGGCAGCAGTTCCGCGTGTCCCTTGACCTTGAGTCACTGGAAAAGGACGAATATTTCTATTCCAGTCTGGCGGACGGGGTGTATCTGCAGGCGGAATATCGGGAAAGCCCAGAACTTGTGGGGGAGAGTAACAGTTTTCGGTATGCTCTGAGCCGGTTCCAGGAGCAGTTCGCCGCGAACGTTGCCCGCTATCTGCCGGCCAATGAAGGGGCGGTGCTTGCGGCCATGGCCAGCGGCGACAAAAGCCGTCTGCCCGACAAAATCACCGAAGACTACCGGGATGCGGGCATTTCCCATCTGCTGGTGGTGTCAGGTCTGCACCTGAGTCTTGTGTGCGGCGTGTTTGCGACCCACACCGGCCGCTTCCGGCGGCTGAGGTCAGCGGCGGCCATCCTGCTCGTTCTGTTCATGATGGGGCTCACCGGCTTTTCGCCCTCGGTGCTCAGGGCAGGCAACGGCGCGCTGATCCTGCATCTGGGCAGTCTGTTCCTGCTTTCCGCCGATCCGCTCACCTCCATGGCTCTTGCGGCTGTTCTCATCAGCTTTCAAGGGCCTTATGCCGTGTGCGATTTGGCGTTCCAGCTGTCTTTTGCCGCTGCCCTCGGCGTGGTGCTTGCGGGCGAAACGCTGAAAATGATGCAGGCAAAGCAGCCGGACGACAAAAGACCGCCGCTTTGCCGGTTGAAGGAAGGAGCGCTTTCTCTTTTGCTGCCCACGGTGTTCGCGGCGCTCTTCACCCTGCCGGTGCAGTTGATGGGTGGTCTCTCTGTGAGCGGCGTGACCGTGCTCTCCAACCTGCTGGCCCTGCCCCTTGCGGGATATTGTGTGGTGTTCGGCATGCTGGCCGGCGGGTGCGGCTTCATTCCCGGGCTGGAGTTTGCCGCGCGGTCCTTTTCGCTGGTGGGCGGGCTTTTGGCAAAACTGCTCAACGCCGTGGCCGCGTTTTGTGCGGGGCTGCCGCTGGCCCGGCTGCCGCTGCCCCGGGACTATTCCCTCATCGTGCTTGCCGCGTCGGCGTGCGCCGTGCTTTGCGCTTGGAGATTGGGGTTCAGGCGGTTTGCATGGCTGACCGCACTTCCGCTGGTGGCTTTGGGCGTTGTCTGGGCACTGGCGCTGGAACAGGGAACGGTGGAGCTGGCAGTCCTTGGCAGTGCGGCCAGTCCCTGTGTTGCCACCGTGCAGGACGGGCACGCTCTCGTGGTGTTCCGCGGCGGCGAGACCAACGCCGGGCAGGTGCAGGAATATCTTCAAAGCAAAGGCATCGACAAAGCAGAATGGGTGATAGACCTGCGCACTGACGCATCCTCCGCCGCGCCCGATGCAGTACATACTCTTTCGGTGGAGGATTTTGCAGTGAATGAACCCCAAACCCTCTCGGTTTGTGATATAATGGCAACAGTTATCCGCCTCCGCGGCGGCAGTCTGGCATTGCTGGATGTGGACGGATACAAAATCGCCGTGCCCGCCGGGACGGCTAATACCGGCACGCCGGTAAAGGCTGACCTTGCCGTGACCGGAAGCGCGGAACCTGCCAGCCTGCAGGCTGAGACGCTGATCGTCTGCGCCGCCTACAAATGGCAGGCTCTGCAGGGCAGCGATGTGTACTTTGCGCCCCGCGGCGCGCGGGTGCTGATACGCCTGGGCCGGGCGGTGGCGCTGAAAGGAGGAAGCTATGCTTTACAACAAAACGCAGTGGCGTGAGGCGCTGGAAAAAGGCGCTTCGGTCTACTATTTCTATTCCTCCGATCCCTTCCTGGCCCGCACCGCCGCCGAAAAGACCCTGGCGGAACTGGCCGCCGCCACCGACGGGGAAGTCACCGTGCTGGACGGCCCCGCCCCCAGCGTGGAAGAGATGGTAATGGCCGCGGGCACCATCTCCTTTTTCGGCACACGGCGCATCGTTTCGATGCCAAACCTGCAGCCCGCCTCCTGCGGTGAAAAGGACCTGGAAGAGGTGTGCGACGTGCTGGCCAGCACAGAGAACGCCACGTTTGTGATGTTCAGCGTGTTCACCGAGGAGCGCGGCCAGCTCAAGATCGGCAAACAGGCCAAAAAGCTCATCGCCCTTTGCGAAAAGGAAGGCTATGCGGCGCAGATGGTCCACCCCGGCCCGCAGCAGCTGCGGGCGCTTTTGCGCCAGCGCGCCCGGGAACAGGGCACCGAACTGTCAGAAAACGCCGCCGCCGCCATGCTGGAGCGGTGCGGCCAGGATATGTTCCTGCTGGAAAACGAGGTGGACAAGCTGGCCGCCGCCAGCGGCTACACCGAGATCACCCCCGCGCTGGTGGTGGAGATGGGCACCCGCAACCTGGAGGCGGATGTGTTCGACATGGTGCGCTGTGTGACCTCCCGCAACGCCGCCCGCGCCTGCGAAATGCTGGAGGTGCTGCTGCGTCTCAAAACTGACCCCATCGCCATCACCGCCGCGCTTGCCAGCAGCTTTGTGGATATGTACCGCGTCAAGGCGGCTCAGGCCCAAAAGCTGGACTACAACCGGGTCTACAAGGATTTTGGCTACACCGGCAAGCCCACCCGTCTTCAGATCAGCGGTAGGAACGCGTCCAGCTACACTCTGGCTCAGCTGGCTGCCTGCCTGGAAGTGCTGGCCGAACTGGACGGCGATTTGAAGGGTGGTTCGCCCACCGCCCCGGACGTTCTGTTACAAACGGCGCTGTGCCGCCTTGCGGCGGCGGGAGGCCGCCGATGACGGGCGAAAAGCCGCGTATCCGGCAAGTTCTGGTGGTGGAAGGCCGTTACGACGCGGCAGCCCTCACCAACGCAGTGGATGCGCTCATCCTGACCACCGACGGCTTTGGCATCTTCAAGTACAAGGAGACTCAGAGCCTTCTGAAAGAGCTGGGCCGCCAGCGGGGCGTCATTGTCCTGACCGACCCGGACGCGGCGGGCTTTCGCATCCGGCGCTTTGTGGCGGACCTTGTGGGGGCGGAACATGTGCGCCACGCCTATGTGCCCGCAGTGGAAGGCAAGGAAAAACGCAAAGCCGCTCCCGGCAAAGAGGGCCTGCTGGGCGTGGAGGGCTTTGACGTACAGGCTCTTCGGCAGGCGGTTTTGTCCGCCGGAGGGCAGGAGACCGCACGCCGCGCGGGACGCGTCATCACCTACGGCGACCTTTACGCATGGGGCCTTTCCGGCACCGCCGGCAGCAGGGAAGAGCGCTACGCCTTTTTGAAGCGCCTGAGTTTGCCGCCGCGGCTTTCCAAAAAGGCGCTGTGCGATGTGCTGAACAGCCTTTATACCTGGGAAGAGATCGACGAAATACAAAACGGACCGCAGCGGGGCTGATGCCCGCGCCGCGGTCCGTTCTTTTATTTCAGTTCGCCGTCCAGCAGCTGGCGGCAGTACCAGGGTTTTTCAAGTGTAAAGCATTTTCCATTCACAGAAGTGAGAGAGGGAGGACAGTCCGTCGGGAAGGTGAGCCGCCAGGCACACAGCGCCTGATACTTGAAGTGCAGCTGCCGGTTCACGGCGTTCTGACCGTATTTTCCGTCCCCCAGGATGGGGCAGCCGATGCTGGCCAGATGGGCACGTATCTGGTGGGTGCGCCCGGTGATGAGTTCCACCCGCAGAAGGGCCAGCCGCCCGCTGACGGCCATTGTTTCGTAGCGGGTCTCGATGGGCACCGCATCCGCCGCCGGGCGGTCTACCACCGTGACCCGGCCCTTTGCCGCGTCCTTCTTCAGCCAGCCCGTCAATGTGGCGGCAGGGGGCTCCGGCCGCCCGAAGGTGACGCAGAGATACTCCTTTTTCAGTCGCCGTGCCCGGATGAGCTCGGTCAGGTCGGCCAGCGCCTGGGCGGTCTTGGCCACCAGCACAAGGCCGCTGGTGCCGGTGTCCAGCCGGTGGCACAGCGCCGGGACAAAGCCCTCGCCGGGGCGGTATTCGCCCTTTTTATAGAGATACAGCTGCACCCGGTGGATGAGGGTGTCCGGGTCGTTTTCGTCGTTCACCGGCAGGCCGGCGGGTTTGTCGGCAATGAGCAGCTGGTCATTCTCATATACAACTTTGGCGGGGTACTTCGCCCGCAAGAAAGCCGGGCCTTCCGCGGGCGGCGCAGCGTTCAGCTGGTCGGGCAAAAGAAACAGTTTTATCTCGTCGCCCGCCTGCACACGGGTGGAGAGGGGCTGCTTTTTGCCGTTCAGCTTTATCTTGTTTTCCCGCAGGGCCTTGTTCAGGCGGCCCGGCGTCAGCACCGGGTACTGCTGCATCAGGTATTTGTCCAGCCGGGTGGGCAAAAGGCAGTTAACGCGCAGCACTTCCATGTTATTGAATCACCAGATCCTTTCCGGCCAGAGGGCGGGCGTCCGCTGTGTCCAGCGTCACCATCAGCCAGCCCTCGTCGCTGTCGTCCACATCCAGAATGGGGTAGCGCTGTCCCTCGCAGAGGATGGCCGCGCCCGGGCTCAGGCGGCGGCGGGCAAGGGGCGTGTCATAAAACAGCACCACTTTGTTTTCGTCCGCTTCCCGGCCGATGTCCGCCAGATTCAGGCTCAAAACGCCGTCAAACCAGTAGTCGTCGGAATAGTCCGCGATGCGCAGAGGAAAATCTTCGCTGTAAGTCACCGCAAGTTCATGGCTGTACCCGTCCAACCCCGGCGCGATCACATAGAGAGCAGGTTCGCTTTCGCTCTCTCCCTCCCGGGCATAGAGAGCGCCGCACCAGGCGCCCTGTTCTGCAGCGGCGTCCGCCAGCTGCAAAAAAGTCTCGGGCCTCTCGGTCACATACAGGCAGTCGGAGCGCATCTCCCCGGAGAGCACCTCGTCGATAAAGCCGGTACGGCGGGCCTCTGCGGCAACTTCGTCATAGCGGGCCACCACCGAAGTGTCGGTGCTGTTCATTCCCTCGTCAGCGGCATAAAGGGCCAGTTCCATCCCGGTCTGCGTCAGCGGGTCCAGAGCAATGAGAGTGTCGTAACGCCCGCTCACTGTCTCAAAGAAATCGGTGGTCATGCTGAGCGCCGGGGTGGTGCCGGTGACAAGGTCGGTCTCGATAGGGGAGTATTCCCGCAGGGATGCGGCCTTCTGGGCCAGCGCCGGACTCAGATCCACCAGCTGAACAACGCACAGACAGGCCAGGACCGCGACGCCTGCATGTTTGAAGCGCAACGCGCCGCACAGCCGCATCAGCCCCGCCACCGCAGCCAGCATGATGAGGTAATAGACCGGCCAGAACAGCCGTCCGCTGCTGCGCAGGGTGGTGGCCAGTTCCACCAGAGCCTGCGGCAGGGGAATGCGGAAGAGGGTCGCGCCGTTTGCGGTGACCACATAGCTCACCGCAAAGGCGGTCAGGCATGCGCAGACGAACAGCAGCCAGCCGTGCCGGCGCGCAATCGTCAGCAGACGGGCGCGCAGCACCCAGAGGCTCCATACCGCGACCACTGCCGCACCAAGCAGCACGCCCAGGCCCAGGTAGTTGAAACCGTCGTAGTTGCCGCCCGTCTGATTCTGCACGGGCAGGAACAGACTCCAGACAACGCCGCGGCTGGTGGGGTTCCAGAGGGCGTTCAGGTTCATGGAAAAATAGCCGTATTCGTTGCCAGCGCCGCCCGCGCCTGACCCCGTAGCACTGAACACGCCGAACAGCCAGCCCACGCAGGCAGTGGTCGCAAGATTCGCTACCAGAAAAGCAGCGGGGCGCAGAAGCCGGCGGTTGCGACAGGAATATCCCGCCACCAGCGCAAAGGTGATGGCGTAGGTCATGGGCACAAAGTAGGGGTGGATGGCGATGGCCAGCGCATTGACGGCAAAAAGCCCCTTGAAGGCAAAGCGGTTTTGCCGCATGCCCGACACATAATAATAGAGCGCCGCAAGGATGAGAAAGTGCGCCGCCAGCGAGGTGTGGCGGAACGCCCGCTCCAGCAGGATGGGGCTGAACACAAAGGGCACAGCGCCCAGCAGCGCGGCAAGGTCCGAGCGCGTGAAAAGGCCCACCAACAGCGCGACAAACCCGCCCTGCAGAACAAAGCACAGCGCTGTGTAAAGCCCGAAGTACTGGAACGTCTCAGGCAGCAGCGGGCTCAGCAGCCGGAAAAAGGCTGCGAAAAGCGGGATGGAATCGGTGAAGGCGATGCTGGTGCCGTCGGGCCAGTTCAGGTGGTCTGTCTCGCACAGCGGCAGCGAGAGGGGAGACTGGCGGTAGAACAGCCAGCCGGCGTAATGTTGCTGCACGTCCTGCTCGATGTAGCCGCCGCGCAAAAACGTGTCGTTGGTCACGTCCAGCGCCGAAACGCCGTATAAACACAGAAAGGCCGCGAGCCCCAGCAGGGCCCCCAGCAGAAAAAGGCGAATGTTACGCTTGTTGTTCGGGGTCATTGCAGCCTCCGTCATGACCGCCCGGCATTGAGCGGGCGGCGTGTTTTCATTATTATAAGGCATCGGCGGCAAAAATACAATTTCCCACCCCTCGTGTTGACTTTGCCGGGTGGGTATTGTATTATAAAATAGCTTTTTAGCTGCGCCGCTGTGGCGGAACTGGCAGACGCAAGGGACTTAAAATCCCTCGGTGGCAACACCGTACCGGTTCGATCCCGGTCAGCGGCACCACGCCGAAGCAAACCTCGGTTTGCTTCGGCGCTTTTGTTTGCAAAACAGCCGGCGGGGCTTTAGTCCGCCGGCTGTTTTACGTCCGCAAAGTGGTAGAGAAACACATCCTCCAGGCTTGCGTCTACCCGCACTGCGTCCCGGGAGGGTATGGTGTCGGACAAAACGCGAACGAGAAGCTGCGGCCCGCTGCGCTGCAATCTGCTGACGGTGGCTCGGTCAAAGCCGGACAAGGGGCAGTCCGCCGTCAAGGTCAGCTCCCAGGTCTTGCCGTTCAGTTCTTCGCACAGCCTCTCCGGGGTGCCCCGCCGGATGAGACAGCCCTCTTTCAGGATAAGGACGTCGTTGGCGATGGCGTCCACGTCCGAAACGATGTGTGTTGCCAAAAGAACGATGCGGTTTTCTGCGAACCGGGTGATGAGATTGCGGAAACGGATGCGTTCCTGCGGGTCAAGACCGGCGGTGGGCTCGTCCAGGATAAGCAGCCCCGGGTCGCCCAGCAGGGCCTGAACGATGCCGACACGCTGGCGCATCCCGCCGGACAGCGCGCCGATTTTGAGGCCCAGTGCGTCCTGCAGGTTGACCGCCCAGAGCAGTTCTTCCGTGCGCCGGTGCGCCGCAGGGCGGGGGATGCCCTTCAAAGCGCACATATATGCAAGGAATTCACGGACGGTGAAATCGCGATAGAACTGGGGATATTGGGGCAGGTAGCCCACCTCTTTCAAAAAGTCTTTTCCCAGTTTCTCCACCTCGACACCGTCTGCCAGAATGCGTCCACCGCTGCGGGGCAGAACGCCCACCAGAATGTTGATGAGAGTCGTTTTCCCTGCGCCGTTGGCCCCAAGCAGACCATAGATGCCCGGGGTCAGCGTTGTCGTGAACCGGTCAAGGACCAGTCGGTCCTTATATTTTTTGGATACATTCATGAATTCGATTTTCATTGTGTCACCTATGCTCCGGCCAACGGATAAAAACAGCGCCGCCCGCCTTTTTTTAAATCCGTATATGAAACACCGCCCGGCTCCAAAACGAACGCGCCGGCGGCAACATCCTCCCAGACCTCTGTGTTGCCGGTGGCAGGGTCGTAACTGGTCAGGCAGCAAGCCTCGTTCAGATAGAAGATTTTTTTGCCGTCAAAAGCGACGTTTTGATTTATGGGGATATCCAACGCCGTGACTGTGCGGGTGCGGCGGTCCACCTGGCGTATTTCCTGCGGCAGGATGAAATAGATGTTCTTTTCGTCCAGAAAAAAGGCTGTGGCCTCATTGAGAAAAGCCCATTTGTTCTCCATGGAAGCTTCCGCCTCGAACAAAACTGTTTCATCAAAGGAGGAAAGAGCGACGCGGACCAAACGATAGATCGTGCGATTTTTTCGCTCGCTCAATCGAACAAGGTCTTCCGGGACCATGTAAGAAACAAGACAGGTCACACTGTCTTGTGTGCCGTAAATGGCGGGCAGGATGTCTTGCGTGCCGCGAAAAGGGGAGCGCAGCAAACTCTCTTCCCGGCCATCGGAGAACTTTACAACGATGCCTGTGCCGGAGTCTGCGTTCACAGTGAAGCCGTCCCCGCAGAAAGCTGCCGCCTGGCATGAGTTGAAAGGGAGCGAAGCAGCCGAAACATCCGCAGAATCCCCACATGCCGAAAGCAGAAATACCATCAGCAGAGGCAGGAACCGAAAGATGCGCCCTGCCCGGCCAAAGGGGGCCATCGCGTTTCGGCCGCGTTTTAAAACGATGGCAAGAAACAGCGCGGTGAGAAGACAGGCTGCCGCGATGTGGGATAAAAGCTCGTTTGGGGACAAATGGCGGAACAAAAGTTCCTCTTCTGCCGATGATGCGGCTTCATCGCCACGAAATATCCCCGAAGCCCGCAGCCAGCCGAGCGGGATGGGCAGGCGGTATTGCAGTGTGTCGGGCAGCCCGAGCCAGGGCAGGAGCAGCACGCTGAACACCGTCAAACAGGCCGGTGCATAATTCCGGGTCAAAGCAGCGGCCGCCAGGATGAATGAAGCCAAAAATACCGCTCCCGCCATGCGAACGCACAAAATGATGACCAGCGCGTTTCCAAGACTCACGTCAAAAATGCAGTTTTCAAAGGTTTGCAGGCTTTGGATCGGTGCGTTCAGGCAAGGCAAGCCGTATTTCAGTGCGCAGAAAGCCAGACGCAGCAGATCAAACGCCAGCGACGAGCCCGCCGCGAGCAAAATCGCCAGCACGCATTTTTGGCGCCCCATCACGCTGCTACCGCAGCCGGTGGAAAGGAGAAGCTGGTCCATCCCGCAGCCATACTCGCCGCACAAAAGGGGGATAAGAAGAAGCACCAGCGCCGCAATGAAAAACAGGTTCGGCGCATCCCTTGATAAAAGGGCATCCCACCCGTTTGTGTAAATCAGCCAGCGGTCCGATTCGGAGCCGCGCACATACATGTATTGGTCATACAGCACATTCAACCCCTGATAACGGGCGGCTGACTCCTGCAAGGTGGCTTTTTGCGCTTCAAACTCTTCTTTGGAAAGGGAACCGGCATAATACGCCTGATAAAGTTGGGGCAGCTGCTGCTTTGCACGGAAGGATTCCGAAAAGGCATTCTCTATCCAATTGCGTTTTTCCTGCGTCAGCGCGCCCTCCACCTGGGCGAGTTCCTTTTCATACGAGGCGCGGTACAGCTCCATGTCCGGCGCGGCGGGAGAGTCGGTGATGACCCAAAAAGCCACCGCCGCAGCCATGAACGCCAGCAGAATAAGAAGCCCTTTTTGATGGATCAGCAGTTTTTTGGATTCGAAGCGAAAGAGTTCCATAGTTTTCCTTTCCGGCACAAAAGAACAGCGAGCAGCACCGTTCCAAGCAAAGCAAAAGCGACGGCAAACACAGGAGCTGGAATGGGCTCTCCGAAGCAGTTCAGGTACTCCGTGGACGAAAACAGGCTTTTGCAAAAAAGCAGTGATGCCGGGTTACACGCCCGCCAGCAGGGGTCGTGCAGGGAAGCGCTGGCCACGGACACAGCACAGCTTGCAAACGCGAGCGCGCCGCCCGCAAAAAAAGGATAAAGCGCGTTTGAAAACAGCGCGGAGCACCCGCAGCAAAGAAGGGCGAAGAAAAGCGCGCCTAATGCGCGAAGCACGGCACAAAGAAGAAAATAGACGCCGACGGAGCACTGCAATGGCGTATTTGCATAACCGCCAAGAGCATAAACGGGCATCGACCAGCCGGCGGTGGTCTGATAATTCCAGGCAAAGCCCAGCATATCCCACAAAGAAAACCAAGCTGCCACAAGTATGGCAAAGGCGGCACAAGAAAGGAATTTGGCAATGGCCGTCTGCCTTCTGCCGCCGGGCATGGTGCAAAGCAGCAGGTCCATCTTTATCTCCTTTTCAACAGAAAAGGAGGCCGAGGCGGCAAACAAGCATACAAGCAATGTCAGCCAGGCTGAAAACGTGTAGTCTGCCAGGCGTTCCCAAATCTCCGTGTACCCAAAGGAAGTGATCTGCCGGTCCGCGAACAGGGCGCAGATCTTTGCGTTCTTCCTGCATTCATAAGCATTGCCGAGCCGGGCATACAGCTGAATGTTCTCTTGCGCGTACTGAGCGACCTGCCGGGACTGCTCACGGTAGCCCAAAAAGTTCTGCATAGGCTCAACATAAAATCTTTCCATCATGAGATAATCGCTGTATTCATTGATGCCGGTCAGTGAATCAGAGCTTTCAGAACGGTCAAACGTCAGATCGGCGGCCTTTTCGGCCAGCGGCCCATAAATGCCTTGCAGACGATCGAGCTTTTCCTCCGTGATGGTACCGGCAATTTCTCCATACAATTGCCAATACGCTTTCTGCCAGCCGGGAGAATCGGCAAACCAGGAGTCGGCGCGGAACCGATAGGCGATGTTTGCTAAATCGATGATGGTGAAAATGATAAGCACCAGCAGCACGGCCCTGCGCCCAAAGCTTTTTTTCCATTCAAAGCAAAGCAGCGACAACATGGTTTTCATGCCCGGTCAGAAAGAAAAATCAAAGGCGATGGTGTGCCGGTCGTATCCGCACAGAATGGTGCCCGCACGGGCATCGTCCATAATGCAGAGCGATCTTGGGGCGCGGGCAAAATAGCTGCTGTCCGCATCGGAAAATTCCTTTGTGGTGATGAGCTCCATTGTGGCTGCGTCGTAGATGTTCACCCGAACGCCGCTTTGCAGCAAAGCGGCGGTGGCAAGGTATCTGCCCTGTTCCGAACCGTACACACCGTCTCTGCCAGTGTCCCCGGTCTCGAGTGAAACGACGGTCGTATCCCGGCAAAAACCGTCCGTCATGAGCAGCTGCCCGGACGCTTTTGTGAAATCCTGTGGGAACCAGAGGGACGCATCATAGCCTATCATGGAATCCCCAAGGGCGTATCCCTGCGCCGGTTCGCAGACAAGATCGCTGCCATCCAGTGCGACGCTTCCGCAGGCCTCGCCGAGGAACGCGATGCGGGAGCCCTGCTCTGTAAAGGCGAGAGCTTCGATCACACCAATGCCCTCGGAAAGCGTATCTTCCATAATGGTTTGAACGTCTCCGCCGGCAATGGAGCAAAGATAAAGCGAGCTGACAGTCGAAACCGCGATATGCGCTCCGTCGGGGGAGACCTGCGCGGCGAAGACGCTGCCTTGGGAAGGAAGAAGAGAGTCCAGAGAAAAAGTGTTGGTCAGGTTTAAAGAGGAGTCGAAAAGATAACAGGTGACGCCGGTCTGCGATGCGTCGGACGCAGCGAGGCCGGTGGACGCAGTTTCGCCTGCCGGCCAGCCAATGACGGCAAATCCGTCCGTCAAAGGCGTGCAGGTGATCTGGCTCAGTCGTGTGCCGTCAAAGTAGTGCTGTGCCAGGACCGTGCCTGTCCGGGTGTCGTAGAGATACAAGTCGTCGGCATATACCAGCAGTCTGCCGTTCCCGGCGCAGAAAAAGCGCTCCACGCCGTCGGAAAACAGAGAAACATCCAGGCCGTAAAAAGCGGCGGAAGAACCTTCTTCGGGGGCAGAAGGTTCGGTGTGGGATACGGCATGCTCCGGCGAAGCAGTGGACACGGTGTATCCTGTGCTCTGGGAGCCGCTTTGGCCGCAGGCAGTCAGCGCCAAAATGATGGAAACCAGCGCAAGAAGGGCAATCGATTTTTTCATGGGTCTTCTCCTTTGGTGTTATTGTTGATAGAGCAGGATGGACGCGCTTTTTTCGGTGTTTTGAGCACCGTCTGGATCCAGCGGAACAGCGATAAAATAACTGGTTGCGGAATGGTCCAGCTCCGCAGGGTCAACAGAGACATAAAGGCGTGTGACCATACCCTTTTTCAGCGTCAGCCGCTGTGTTTCAAAAGCGGGCTGATGATCAAGGAAAAAGGTCACCGCGTACTCTTTTCCGTCGGTGCCGCACAAACAAAAGTCTATTTCGGCGGTGTTTTCTGTCATTGCATAGCGATCGAAAACGATCTCGCCGTCGATGAGTTCCGCAAAGCGAACGGTCTCGTCCAGCGCTTCCATCGTCAGGCCCTCGCATCCATAAAGAACAGCCAGATCCTCTTCAATGAAACGGTGCGTCAACTCTTCCTGCGTTACAGTAAAATCATGAACGGCCGGCGACGTCGCATCGACGGGAGCCGGCTCGCCGGGCGCTGCGGACAAATATACCGAGCGGGAGCAGCAGATCATATTGTGATATGCCCCATAGCCGGAACTGCTTTCCATGTCCGGCTTATAGTCCGGGTTGTAAATGCTGGCGAAGGTTATGGTGTGCGTTTCTCCGGCATTGCCGGTGGGGGTGAAGCGAATAGAGAATTCAAGATTTTCCTGCCCTTCCTCCTGTGTGAAGGTGTGAAAACATGCCGTTCGTGTGCCTTCTCCCACGTCATAGGCAACAGGGACTCCATCCCAAAAAACAAAAAAACCGATGTTGCCGGACCTGCCGTCCACATAGGCCTTGTAGGGGATGGTGAGCATGCCTCCGTCGTATTCCAGCGGCAGGGGAGTGACGCCATCCTCTGCGTATTGTGGCTCGTCCGCGGGCCCATGCTGCACAGTCCCGATCACAAAGCTTTCCTGTGTATTGAACTCAAGTGCCGATGCCTCATCCTGGCTCAAGGAGGCCGGGAGAACATCGGCGGAAGAACAGCCTGCAAGCAGCGCGGCAGCGAGAACAAGGGCCGCACATCTGATTTTGACCATTGAACAGACCTCCTGACGTTTCGTTTCTCTACAGGCCTGATCGTACCACGCAAAAGTCAATATTCCGTCAAGATGAAAAAAGTGCCGCCTTTTGCAGGCAGCACTTCTGGATGCAGGTCAGTTTTCTTGTGGCAATGGGATGCGGATGCGGACGCAGGCCCCACCCGAGGGACTGTTGGAAAGAAAGAGCTGTCCCTTTTGCTTCTGACACAAAATGCGAGCAGTCGCAAGGCCGAGGCCCAGGTGCTTTTCGCCTGTGTCCTCGGAATAAAATGTGATGGCTCTTTTTTCGAGCACGCCGGCGGAAAAGCCGGGGCCGTCATCCGTCACTTCAATGGACAGGACGTTCTCTTCCAGCAAAGACGAAATATGAACGGAGGATTTGGCGTAGCGTGAAGCGTTTGAAAAAATGTTTTCGAGGATGCGCGCAAGCAGTGCCTGATCGATAAAAATCTCACGCGGTGCTCCCCGGCAGACCACATCCACTTCCATTTTTTTCTGCCTGAGCATCATGGAAATGCTTTCCGTGAGTTGGCTCAGACCGATTGGATACGTCAGGCGCGAGGGACAAGCTTCGGTTTTCTGTAAGGCATACATGTCGCGCATACAGTCTGTGTATCGTTCCAGGCGTTTGGTTGTGATAGACATGTTCTCCAGCGTATGCTCCAGCTTTTGGGGCGTCAGACGCTCCCGAGAAAGCTTGTTTTGCAGAGATTCGATGTATCCTTCGAGGATGGTGATGGGATTCCTCAGGTCATGGGCCACAGAAGCCTGCAAAAGGCGCTGGTCTTCAATGGTCCGCCAAAGCTGGCGGTTGTTCTCATACAAAGCCTGCCGCATCCGCTCAAACATAAAACAAAGCTGCCCCAGCTCATCTTCGCCCGGGCACTCGATCTCAAAGTCAAGGTCGCTTTCTTGAATGTGCCCGATGGCATCTGTCAAGATACGCACAGGTGGGGCGATTTTTTTGCGGTAGAACCACCATGCGCAAAGGACGATGCCCGCCGCCGCGTAGAAAAGAGGGAGAACGGCCATGGCGACTTGCGTGCCGCGATACAAAAGCTTTCGCGCAGGGGAGAGCATGGAAAAGCTGGACTCGATCATTTCAACGGTGTACTCCACCTGCTCCTCTTCGGCGGATATGCCGCCGTCGGGAATGAGTGTGCCCAGCTGCGCAGGAACGTCCAGCTGAAAGCGCTGGCTGCCCTCGGAGACTGTGCCGTCGGCGTAGGTCGTTCTGGTTTGAAGCCAAACTTCATTGGAATCAGGCAGCAGGTGCTTTTGAATCAGCCGGCAGCCGTAAAGCGTGGCGGCAGAGCCCAGAAAGACCAGCAGCAGAGTGAGGGATACAGCCGTTACAAACGATTTCTTTATGGAAGCGCGTTTTCGGTTCACCTTTTCCATCTGTAGCCCATCCCCCAAACAGTCTCGATGTATTCGCTGCCCGTTGCGGCCATGAATTTGGCGCGTATCTTGCGGATGTGCTCCTTGATAACGCTGCTGTCTCCCTCTGCTTCATAGCCCCAAATGGCCTCATAGATCCTTTCTTTATCAAAAATCTGATCGCGGTTGGAAAGCAGAAATTCGATGATGTCGAACTCCCGGCGGGGAAAAAGGATCTCCTGTTCTTTCCAGACCACTTTGCGGCGGGAAAGATCCACCAGCAGTCCCTGACAGCCGACCACGTCCGAACCGCCCTTGGAACGTTCGTCCCGCCGCAGGTGCGCACCGATTCTGGCCGCCAGCTCCTGAAAGCTGAACGGCTTTGTGATGTAATCGTCGCCGCCGGACTGGAGCCCGATGATCTTGTCAGTTTCTGTGACTCTTGCCGTCAGAAACAAAATAGGGCAGGAGACATGACTGCGTATCATTTTGCAGAACTCCAATCCGTTTGTTCCGGGCATGTTGATGTCCAAAAGAATGAGATCGGGGCGCTTTTGCAGAAGTTCCAGCGCCCGATCGCTGCTGTTTGCCACGTATGCAACGTAGCCGCAGTCCTGCAAATAATCTGAAAGCAGTTCTGTCAGCATTTCTTCGTCGTCGACGATCAAAATCGAATAGGGCATGGTTCGTGCCTCCTTTATCCGCTTTATTATAACAGACAAAAGTCAAAAATCGGTCAATTCAAAGCCAAATGAAATGTGAGAGCGAGCAGGTAAAATAAAGCAAAAGACGCATTTGGAATGGGGGGAACGCATGTCTGCACGATTCTTCGCAGTGAGGCATTCTTCGAACTCAGAGAACTCTGTAAAAAAGGTCTTGCATTTTGTAAATGAAATTGCTATAATGTAAAAAATTTGCGGAGGGGGCGGCGGACATGCGGATGAAAAAATCGTTTCTGAAGAATGAGCTGCTGGCTTTTTCGCCGGTTTTGTTTCCAGTTTTCAAAGAGGCATTGGTGTTTTAACACCAATGCCTCTTTTTTTGAGCTTTCTATGCGCCGGTGGGTCTCCCGCAGGCTTTTAGAATAGAGCAGCAAAGAGCAAGAGGAGGAAAATGTAAATGAATGTGAAAGTGAACGAGGGCATTTTTGACGCCCGCCAGCTGGGCGTGCCCAAGATGATCATCCTGGGCGTGCAGCACACCTTCGCCATGTTCGGCGCGACCGTTCTGGTGCCGCTGCTGACCGGCCTGAATGTGTCCACCACGCTGCTGTGCGCGGGCCTGGGCACCCTGCTGTTCCACCTGATCACCAAAGGCAAGGTCCCCGCTTTCCTGGGTTCGTCCTTCGCCTTCCTGGGCGGTTTCGCCATCGTGGCCCCCATGGCCGCCGACGGCACCCCCAACACCGAGATGCTGCCCTACGCCTGCGGCGGCGTTGTGTTCGCGGGCCTTGTCTATCTGGTGATGAGCCTGCTCATCACTGTGTTCGGCATCGGCCGCATCATGCGCTTCTTCCCGCCCGTTGTGACCGGCCCCATCATCATCGCCATCGGCCTGATCCTGGCCCCCAGCGCCATCACCAACTGTGCCACCAACTGGCTGCTGGCCTTCGTGGCCCTGGGCACCGTTGTAGTCTGCAACATCTGGGGCAAGGGCATGGTCAAGATCCTGCCCATCCTGCTGGGTGTGCTTGTGTCCTACGTTGTGGCTCTGGTCACCGGCGCGGTGGACTTCACGCCCATCGCCCAGGCCGACTGGTTCGGCATCCCCATCCACACCAGCACCCTGGCCAAGTTTGACATCTCCGCCATCCTGACCATCATGCCCATCGCTCTGGCCACCATGATGGAGCACATCGGCGACATCGCCGCCATCAGCGCCACCACCGGCAAGAACTACATCCGCGAGCCCGGCCTGAACAAGACCCTGCTGGGCGACGGTCTGGCCACCAGCATGGCCGGCTTACTGGGCGGCCCTGCCAACACCACCTACGGCGAGAACACCGGCGTGCTGGCCCTGACCAAGATCTACGACCCCCGCGTGATGCGCATCGCCGCTCTGTTCGCCATTCTGATGAGCTTCAGCCCCAAGTTTGACGCGGTCATCAACACCGTGCCCACCGCCATCATCGGCGGCGTCTCCTTCATCCTCTACGGCATGATCAGCGCCATCGGTGTGCGCAACGTGGTCGAGAACCAGGTCGACTTCACCAACAGCCGCAACCTCATCATCGCCGCAGTCATCCTGGTGAGCGCTCTGGGCTTCAACAGCCTGGGCGGCCTGACCTTCCAGGTGGCCGGTGTGAGCATCACCCTGTCCGGCCTGGCCATCGCAGCCATCATGGGCATCCTGCTGAACGCCTTCCTGCCCGGCAATGACTACCAGTTCGACAAGGTGGACACCGAGACCGCCGAGAACCCCATGAACATGCAGGTGTGAGCCCGAGCCTCACTTCCCAAAAGCAAGGCAGCCCCGCCGTTTGGCGGGGCTGTTTCAGGCTCGTTTGGCATTTTCGTACCTGCAAAAGGGGCGCGAAATGCTTGTTTCCCAAAAGAAATTGTACTATAATATCCGCATACGCTTTGGCAGCCGGGCTGCGCGGCAGGGGAAAGGCCGCGGTGCAGTGTGAGCAGACAGCCCGGCAGACGCATAAAGTGGAATATAATTTAAGAGGGGAATGGATGCAATGAAGGAGTACGGTTCCATGGACCGGGCCGCGCTGGAGGCAGAACTCAGCTTTCAGCAGAGCCAGTACGACGCGTTCAAGCAGAAAGGTCTGAAACTGGATATGTCCCGCGGCAAGCCCTGCCCGGAGCAGCTGGACCTTTCTGCCGACATGATGAAGCTGGAGAACTACATCGGCGAGAACGGTGTGGACACCCGGAATTACGGTTATCTGGAGGGCATTCCCGAGGCGCGGCGTTTCTTCGCCGACGTGATGCGCGTGCCCAGCCCCGAGCAGGTTCTGGTGTGCGGCAACTCCGCGCTGTCCACCATGTATTACCTCATCGACCTGGGCTGGCGTGCGGGCTTTGTGGACTCCATCCGCCCCTGGCGCTTCTGCACCAACATCAAGTTCCTCTGCCCGACCCCCGGTTATGACCGTCACTTCAAGGTCACCGAGTACTTCGGCTTCCAGCTGATCCCGGTGCCCATGCTGGAGACCGGCCCTGACATGGACGTGGTTGAGCGTCTTGTGAAGGATGACGACAGCGTCAAGGGCATCTGGTGCGTGCCGGTGTACTCCAATCCGGACGGCTATTCTTACAGCGACGACACCGTGCGCCGTCTGGCCGCCATGGAGACCGCCGCGCCGGACTTCAAGATCTTCTGGGACGACGCCTACTGTGTGCACACCCTCACCGACGAGGTGTATGAGGTGCTGCCCATCCTGGACGAGTGCGCCAAAGCCGGCCATCCCGACCGGGCGATGATGTTCTGCTCCACCAGCAAAATGACCTTCCCCGGCGCGGGCGTTGCCGCCGTGGCCACCAGCCGCAAGAGCGTGGAGCACATCCTAAAGAACATGAGCTCCATGATCATCAGCTACGACAAGATGAACCAGCTGCGCCACGTGCGCTTTTTGAAGGACCGCAAGGGCGTTCTGGAGCACATGGCAAAGCACCGGGCCATCATCGCGCCGAAGTTTGACCTGGTGAAGGAGATCTTCACCCGTGACCTGGGCAGCTGCCCAGGCATCGCCCACTGGACCGACCCCAAGGGCGGCTACTTCCTGAGTCTTTACGTGATGGACGGCTGCGCCAAGCGCACGGTGGAACTGTGCAAGCAGGCGGGCGTTGTGCTGACCCCCGCGGGCGCTTCCTACCCCTACGGCATCGACCCCCACGACCATCACCTGCGCATCGCGCCCACCTATCCCAGCCTTGCAGAGCTGGAGCAGGCCGCGACGCTGCTGTGCATCTGCGTGCGCATCGCCACGCTGGAAAAACTGCTGACCAAATAAATCCACGCCTCAAAGGGCCGCTCTCCGAAAGGAGTGCGGCCCTTTTTGTCTCACCCCCATTGACAAGGCGAGAAGGCAGTGCTATATTACGTTTAACGATTAAGTTAAATATTAAATGAGGTGACGCCATGGCGATGCAAGACACGCTTCGAGCCCTCGCCGACCCCACCCGCCGGGAGATACTGACGCTGCTGCGGGCCGGCCCGCTGACGGCAGGGCAGATCGCGGAACGGTTCCCGGTGTCGGCGGCGGCCGTCTCCCGCCATCTCTCGGTGCTGAAAGAGGCCGACCTTGTGCGGGACCGGCGGGAAGGAAAGTATATCTATTACGAGCTGAACGCGTCGGTGCTGGAGGAGATCCTTCTCTGGCTCACCACGCTGAAAGGGGAGGAGAACGATGAAACTCTTGAATAAACGCAAGGCGCTTGTTGGCTCCGCGCTCATCCTGCTGCCTGCGCTGGCGGGCATCGGGCTGTGGGAGCGGCTGCCCGGCGAAAGCGGCCCCGCAAAGCTGGCCTTCTGCCTGGGGATGCCCGCCGCAATGCTGGCGACTTATTGGCTGTGCCTGCTGCTCACATTTCACACCAACCGGCAGAACGGCCAGAGCAAAAAGGCGCTGGAACTGGTCTACTGGCTGCTGCCCTTCGTCTCGCTGTTTTACTGCGCCGGCACCTGGGCGGTGGCGCTGGATGTGGAGCTGGGCTGGGAGCGTCTTGTGCCCGCCAGCCTGGGACTGCTGTTCCTCGTCATCGGCAACTATATGCCCAAAATGAAGCAGAATCCCACGCTGGGCATTCGTCTGCCCTGGACGCTGGCCAACGAGGAGAACTGGAACCGCACCCACCGCTTGGGCGGCAAAGTGTGGGTGGCGGGCGGCCTTGTGCTGCTGTTGTGCTGCCTTTTGCCCGGGGCCACCATGGTCGCGGGAATGCTGGCGGCCATTCTTGTTCTGGCGGTGGTGCCCTGTGTCTATTCCTACTGGCTGTACCGCAAACAGGTCCGGGATGGCAGCTGGAGCGGGTGCCTGTTCAGATCGAAAGCGGACCGTGTTGTAACGGGCATCGTCCTTGCGATTTTGGCCGTCGCCGTGGTGGGCACGCCGGTGCTTCTCTTCACCGGAGATATTCATTTCACGGTTGGGGAGACCGCTTTACAGATTGAAGCAAGCTACTGGTCTGACGCCGAAATAGACTACGCCGACGTGGAGAGCATCGAATATGCCGAGGACATCCCCGCCGGAAACCGCACCAACGGGTTCGGTTCGCCCCGCCTTTCCATGGGCTCTTTCCGCAACGACGCCTTCGGCTCCTACACCCGCTATGCCTACACCGGCTGCGACGCCTGCATCGTGATGCAGGTGAAGGGGAAGACCGTGGTGCTCAGCGGCGCGGACGAAGCGGCCACAAAGGCGCTTTATGAAGAGCTGGACAGCAGGATTTTTGGCTGAAAATCTTTTCTTTGCGGGAAAATATGCTATACTGTTTGTATAGTGATTCAACGGCGGCGCTCCGCCCGCCCACTCACCAGCCAAGGAGGAAACTGCCATGAAATGTCCGTACTGCGGCGAACTGGATTCCAAGGTGATCGATTCCCGCCCCACCGAGGACGGAGAGAAAATTCGCCGCCGCCGGGAGTGCCTGAGCTGCGCCAAGCGCTTCACGACCTACGAGATCGTGGAGACCGTGCCCCTGATGGTGGTCAAGCGGGACCGCTCCCGCGAGGCCTTTGACCGCCAGAAGCTGCTGGGTGGCATGCTGCGCGCCAGTGAAAAGCGGGAGGTAAGCTACCAGACGCTGGAAGCCGCGGTTGACCGCATCGAGCAGACGCTGCTGAACAGCTACGAGCGGGAGGTCACCTCCATGCACATCGGCGAGCTCGCTATGGACGAACTGAAAAAAATCGACGAAGTTGCCTATGTGCGCTTTGCCTCGGTCTACCGGCAGTTCAGCGACATCAACACCTTCATGGACGAGCTGAAAGACATGCTCAACGGCCATTCCTCAAAGCATACTGAAAAATAAATGCCCCGTCATCAGGATCTGCGTGCGCGCTTTTCCAAGCTCGCTCTGCAGGTCCTGTTGGTTATCCGGGCCAACATAGGCCGACAGCCCGCCCAGGCACATGGCGATGCCGCTGAGATAGTCCCGCTTGATGAACAGTGCCATCCAGTGCTCCCGCCGGGAGAAAAAGCCGTTCATCCCGTCGATGACCTCCAGTGCCGCCTCGTAGTTTCCGGCGACACTCAAAGCCCCAATTTGGTCCAGGTCATCCAAAAGTGTGTCGTTGGTGGTCTTCACCAGGATGCTGCTGGCCACGATGAGCACCGCAAGAAAAGCCAGCAGCCCGAAGGCTGCGCGCACCCGTTTCATCCAATCATCCTTTCTGACCGAGAGCCGCTGGTTTCAGCGGCTCTCTTTTTTGACCAGCTGCACTTGGCCGGAATCGTCCCCCAGAAGCAAAAGCACCTGCCGCAGGCTGCATTTGTTCTGGTGCAGCACCTTGTCCAGCCACTTTTCGTTCCTGCCGCACCAGGCCAGATTGTCCGCCAGTACCCGCCCGTCGATGACAAGGGGCACCATGGGCGTTCGCGCTTCGGGCGGCGGCACCTGCATGTCCTCCCGGGTGGGGGTGTCCTTCTGCGGCATCCGGCTCACGCTCAGGGTGCCGTTGGTCTCCACCAGGGCGTAGTTGACCTCCGAGGGGTCGAAGATGTCCTTGCCCCGCAGTGCCTCCAACAGGTCGCTGGCGCTGAACCGCAGCTCCCGCAGGGTCTTCTGGTCGATCTTGCCGCCCCGTATCACCGCCACCGGCGTGCCGGACAATAGTTTTGCCGCCGTGGGGCTCATGTAGCACAACGCCGAAGAAAACAGCTCCAGCACCACGATCAGGCAGACGGGCGCAAGGCTTGCCGCCAGCGGCACCTCGGGGGATTCGATGGAGATGGAGGCGAGGTTGGAAATGAGAATGGTGGACACCAGCTCCGAGGGCTGTAATTCTCCAAGCTGCCGTTTGCCCATCAGCCGCATGGCGGCCACGATAAGCAGGTAGATCATCAATGTGCGAAGCACGAGCACCAGCATACAAAACTCCTCCCGGCAAATGGTTTTGACCCGGCGGGTGCGGGGCATACTAAGCAGCGAGGTGAAGAACGATGCCGCGACCCCTGACTGATTCGCTGGATGCGAATGTTGCCCGCCTGAAAGAGATGTTTGGCAACTCCGCCGACCTGTATGCAAAGCCCGTCAACGTGCGGGGCGTGCCTTGCTGTTTGTGCTTCTTTGAGGGGCTTTCCACCCTGGAACGGCTGTGGGTGGTGATGCTCTCGATGCTGAACGAGAGCCATTTTGAGCCCGCAAACGGCCAGGACCTGTTCAACTACATCCAGCACCAGACCGACCTGCCGGTAGAAAATACGCCGGTGGAGGACTTTGAAGCCCTGCGCACCCAGCTGACCGCGGGCACCACCGTGATGCTCATCGACGGATGTTGTAAAGCTGTTGTGCTTTCTACCCAGAATATGCAGTTCCGCTCGGTGCAGGAGCCCTCCGGCGAAGGGGACATCCGCGGCTCCCGGGAAGGATTCTGCGACCTTGTGCGCATCAACGTCAGCCTTGTGCGGCGGCTGGTGCGCACTGGATCGCTCACCATCAAAATCTTCCCCGCGGGCAAGCGCACCGGCACCGAGGTGGCCATGTTGTACGACCGCACGCTGGCAAAGCCGGAATTTGTCGAAGCCATCGAGAAAAAGCTCAAGTCGGTGGACCTGCCGGTGCTGTTCGACAGCGGGTATCTCGCGCCCTATCTCCAGCGGGGCAGCTTCAGCTTCTTTCAGGAGGTGGGCTACACCGAACGCCCGGTGACCGCCGCCGCCAAGATATGCGAGGGCAAGATCATCGTGCTGGTGAACGCAAGCCCCTTTGCGATGATCGTGCCTTACTTCTTCAATGAGAACTTCCAAAGTTTGGACGACTACGCCGGCAAAGCCTACTTCGCCAGCGCCGTTCGGCTGCTCAAGTATACGGCGTTCTTTTTGTCGGTGCTTCTGCCGGGCCTGTTCGTCTCTATCGCGGAGTACACCCCGGAGCTGTTCCCGCCACAGCTTCTTTACAAGGTGGCTGCCGCCGAGACGGCCACGCCTTTGCCGCTGTTCATGGAGATGATGCTGGTCATCGTCCTTTTGGAGATCATCCGGGAGGCCGGCCTGCGCCTGCCCAAGCCCATCGGCCATTCGGTGAGCCTTGTGGCGGCGCTCATCGTGGGAGACGCGGCCACCAAAGCGGGCATCATGAGCACCCCGGTGCTCATCGTGGCGGCCCTGACCACCATCTCCATTTTTGTCATCCCGTCGCTGTATGAGCCCGCCACCGTCCTGCGGGTTCTGTTCGTGCTGGCAGGCGGCCTGTTCGGGCCCTTCGGTCTGGTGACCATGTTCTTCCTGATGTTGGTGAGCATCTGCGGCATGCACTCTTTCGGCGTGCCCTACACCTCGCCGCTGGTGCCCTTTGGCCGCAGCGCCCTGCGGGACGGCCTTGTGCGCATGCCCTGGCAGCGGCTGGCGAGCCATCCCTTTGACGTGAACGACCTGCCCGGTGGTGAGGAAAACTATGAATCGTGAGTCCGTTTTTGAGCGAAAGCAGGCGGGAACGCTGGTCCTCGCCGCTTTTTTGACCGACAGCTTCATCCAGCCCTTTGGCAGGCAGACGGAAGTGCTGCCCGCCCGCACGGCCATTCTGGCGGGTGCGCTGCAGTTCGCCCTTCTGTGTGCTGTGATGGCGGTCTATCTCCGCTGGTGCGGCAGCGAAAAGCCGGGGCCCGTCCGCTCGCTGCTCCTGTGCGGCGCGCTGGTGCTCTCCATCGCGCTGGAGGTCATCCAGGGGGAACGGTTCTATAACTATGTGATGCAGCAGCAGCTGGCGGCGCTTCTGTTTTTGATTTTGGTGTTCGGCGCGGCCTATTACGGCGCCTTTGCCGGGGTGCAAGCCCTGGGTCGGGCGGCTTGGCCGGTGCTGGCGCTGGCGGCGGCCTCGGTGCTGGTGCTGGGTTGGTCGGTGGCGGGGCAGATGCAGTTCAGCCACCTTCAAACGCCCGAGACCAGCGCCGGGACGCTGGCAAAGCTGGCGCCCACACGCTTTTACCTGCCGCCGGAACTGCTGCTTTTGCCCTTTTTGTGCCCCAAAGGCGGCAGCGGAAAGGGCGCGGCCAAAATCATCGGAGCGATATTCCTGGCAAACAGCCTGTTGGCCCTGCTGGGCGAGATGACCTTGGGCACGGCGTATACCAGCGAAAGCCAGCCTGTCTACACCATCGCGCGGCTGGGCGGCCTGTCGGTGTTCCGCCGGCTGGACGCACTGCATGTGGGAGTATGGCTGCTGCTGTTCCTCATTAAGATAAGCCTGTATTTTGCCGGGTTCATCAAGCTTTGGCAGAGCATCAAGCCATGTAAAGGTCATTGCCCTTACTGGGTGGCGTTGGCGACTGTGATGGTGACATTTCTGGCGGTTTGGAACCAGAACGAAGCGGCGGCAATGGCTGTTCAGCAGGTCTTGCTGGCGCTGGTGCTGCTGGCGGCGCCGCTGAACCGTTTTTTGAAAGGGAGGAGGACCGCATGAAACGCTGGCTGGTTTGTTTTGCGCTGCTGGGGGCTGCGCTGTTGGTCGGATGCACGAGCAGCGGACTGGGCGACCGGGTTTCAGTGAAAGCGGTGTATGTGGAGAAGGAGCGGCAGTATGAGGCGCGGCTGCTGGTGCTGGAATCCACCCCCAACGCCGACACGGGGCAGGTGAGCGAGCAGGCCCGCTGCCTTTCGGGCAGCGGCGAGACGGTGTACGAGGCGCTGCTGGACGCCGAGCAGAGCGAGAGCCGCCGCCTTTTTTACGGCCAGAGCGAACTGCTTTTCATCGGGCCGAAGCTGATGAAGGAAGGCGTGTTCGACGCCTGCCGGTACCTTGCCAGCAACACCAGCGGCAGACCGAACATGGCGGTCTACGGCCTGGACGCCGACCCTGACGCCTTTGAGCGGCTGCAGGAAAAGGGGACCGACTTTCTCTCCAGTGTGCAGCAGCTGGAAAAGCGCGGCCTGTACAGAACATTTCTCTATCAGTTCAGCGGACAGAGCGACAGCGGCGTCATCCCCGGTCTGTCGGTGCAGGAGGGGAGCGCCGCCTTTGAAAAGCTGACCCTTTACCGTGAGGGCAGGCCCGACGCCGTCTGGAAGGGGGCAAAGGCACAGCTGGCCCGTTTGCTGGCGGGTCAGGCAGACATGCTGGAGCTCACGCTGGAACCGCTCTCGGTGAGTTTTCAGGTGCGCTCGCCCAAGCTGCGCTTCGAGCCCGCGTTTTCCGAAGAGGGCATGGAGCTCTCGGTGCGTTTCAGCGGCGACATCCAGCGGCTTGTGAGCCCGGAAGGCGCCGCCCTTCCCGGGCAGGACCGGCAGCTGGAGCAGTCCATCGACGAAGAGGTGAAGTCCCTGCTGGAGGAACTGGTGGCCGACACCTTGGGCCGTCGGAACGACGTGTTCCTTTTGCGCAGCCGCTTTGCCAATCTGGACGAGGCGCTCTGCCGGGCAATGGAGGAAGACGGGCGAATGGCCCGGCCCGGCGCGGTGAACTTTTACTGCCTGCTGCGGATGGTTTGAAAACAGCGCGGTGCGTGCCGGCTGCTCTTTGGGGCAGTCGACACGTTCTCTGTGATGGGATACAAAAATCCTTCCCGCACCGATTGAAAATTGCCAATCCCGGCTGTATATTATATAATGAGTTTATATGCAGGCAGGTGTGGGCCGTTCCGCCCGCACGAGCCGGAGCAAAGGGGCTTTGCGGTGCCCGCCCGGTCCTGCCGAATAAAAGAAAGGGTGTTCTGAATGCCAGCGTTTTCCGTACCACTGAGCGAACTTGCGGCCACCTTGAAAATGGATACCATCTATGCGCCCAAGGAACTGTCCGACATCCCCATCTACACCGCGGATGTGAACCGTCCTGGCATCATGCTGGCAGGGTACTACCAGTATTTTGACGCCAGCCGCATCCAGATCTGCGGCATGGTGGAGATCTCCTATCTGAAGGAGCTGCCCGAGGCGGACCGCCGCCGCCATCTGGAAAAGATGCTCTCTCTGAAGCCGCCCGCTGTCATCATCAGCCGCGGGCTGGAAGTTCTGCCGGAATTCCTGGAGTTTGCCCGTCAGTACGAGGTGCCGCTGCTGGTCTCCACCGAGAGCACTTCCACGCTGCTCAGCTCCCTCATCAACATCCTGAACGTGGAACTGGCCCCCCGTGTGACCCGTCACGGCGTGTTCGTGGAGGTCTACGGCGAAGGCATCCTCATCCTGGGCGACAGCGGCGTGGGCAAGAGCGAGACCGCCGTTGAGCTGGTGAAACGCGGCCACCGTCTGGTGGCGGACGACGCGGTGGAGCTGCGCAAGACCTCCAACCGCACCATCGTGGGCACCGCGCCGGAGAACATCCGCCACTTCATCGAGCTGCGGGGCATCGGCATCGTGAACGTGGCCCGCGTGTTCGGCATCGGCGCGGTCAAGGTCAGCGAACGGGTGGACCTGGTGGTCCAGCTGGAGCCCTGGGACAAGACCAAGAACTACGACCGCACCGGCCTGGAGAACGACACCTACGACATCCTGGGTGTGCAGATCCCCTGCACGGTGATCCCCGTCATGCCCGGGCGCAATCTGGCGGTCATTCTGGAAACGGCGGCCATCAACAACCGCCAGAAAAAGATGGGTTACAACGCGGCCAAAGAGCTGCTGGCCCGCCTCGGCCTTGAGGACGACGTGGGCATTTAACGGGAAAGGAAGCATAGTATTTTGTATCGTATCGCTGCGGACCTGCACACGCACACCCTTGTGTCCAACCATGCCTTCAACACCATCACCGAGATGGCGCGGGCGGCGAAGGAGATGGGCTACTGCGCCCTTGCGGTCACCGATCATGGGCCGGCCATGCCGGACTCGCCCCATATCTGGTATTTTTACAATGTCCGCCGTCTGCCGGACGTGCTGGAAGGCATCCCCGTGCTGAAAGGCGCGGAGGCCAACGTGATGGATGTGAACGGCACACTGGACCTTCCCGCGGAAGTGCTGAACGGGTTGGACTGGGTCATCGCCTCCATCCACACCGACTGCCTGCCCGGCACGCTCACGGTGGAACAGGCCACGGACCTCTGGCTCAAAGTTGCCGAAAACCCGGCGGTGGACATGATCGGCCATTCCGAGCAAGCCAGGCATGTTTACGATTACGAGCGGGTGACAAAAGTGTTTGCCGAACATCACAAGGTGGTGGAGCTCAACGGCAACTCCTGGGCGGTGCGCCCGGAAGGGGCGGGCAATATGAAGGCACTGGCGCTGGCCTGCAAAAAGGCCGGCTGCCCGGTGGCGCTGAATTCTGACGCCCACTCCATCTATCAGATGCAGGCGGGGGTAGGGCATCTGGTCCGGCTGCTGGAGGAAATAGACTTTCCCGAAGAGCTGGTGGTCAACTCGTCGCCCCGGCGGCTTTTGGAGGAACTGAAACTGCACAATAAACCTGTTGTGGAACGTATAGGAGGAACATTATGAAAAAGTACACCATCGGCGTCGATCTGGGCGGCACCACCATCACCGCCGGCATTGTGGACGAGGACTGCCACATCATTGCCAAGTCCACCTGCGCCACCGACCTGCCCCAGCCTCAGGAGGCGATCGAGCGGAAGATCGCCGACCTCTGCAAGCGGGTGCTCACGGAGAATCAGCTCTCCTTTGACGACATTCAGTGGGTTGGCATCGGCACCCCCGGCAGCGTGAACAGCCAGCTGGGCGTGGTGGACTTCAACGCGAACTTCGGCTACCGCGACTGGGAGCTGCAGCACCACATGGAGGAGCTGCTGCCCTGCCAGGTCTTCATTGAAAACGACGCCAACGCGGCGGCTTACGGCGAATACATAGCCGGCGGCGCGAAGGGCGCGCGCTATGCGGTGGTCATCACCCTGGGCACCGGCATCGGCGGCGGCATCATCATCGACGGCAAGATCTTCGCCGGCTTCAACTATGCCGGCGCGGAGCTGGGCCATATGGTCATCCAGAAGGACGGCCGCCCCTGCATGTGCGGGCGCAACGGCTGCTGGGAGAAGTACGCTTCCGCCCGGGCCCTCACCGAGGACACCAAGGCCGCCCTGCTCTCTCATCCGGACAACATGATGTGGAAGCTGGTGGACGGCGACGCCAACAACACCAACGCCAAGACTGCCTTTGAGGGCATGCGTGCCGGCGATGAGCTGGCCAAGCGCCTCATCGACAAGTACGTGGAGTACGTCGCCTGCGGCCTGACCAACGTCATCAACATCTTCCAGCCGGAGGTCATCTGCATCGGCGGCGGCGTCTCCCGCGAGGGCGAGACCCTGCTGGGCCCTGTGCGCCGTCAGGTGGACTGGGAGGACTACGCCCGCGACGGCAAGCGTCGTGTGAAAATCAAATCCGCCGAGCTGTTCAACGACGCCGGCGTGGTGGGCGCCGCCCGCCTGGGCGATCAGGTCAAGACCTGAGCCCCGCAAAAATCAATCGTTCGGAGGCTGAGCGCAGTGGAGCAGATAGAAGCCCTGTGTCAGGAACTGAAAAAAAGAAACATCGATTTTCTCCGGGATGAGCCGCTGTCAAAGCACACCAGCTTTCGCATCGGCGGCCCGGCCAGGGTGTTCTGCACCCCCAAAAACAGCGAACAGATGGCCGAGACGGTCGGGCTGTGCCGTCAGAACGGCGTGCGGTATTATCTTCTCGGCAAAGGTTCCAATGTCCTGTTTTCCGATGCCGGATTTGACGGCGCCGTGCTGAACACCGCGGCCATGGCCGGCGCGCCCCGCTTTGAGGGGACGACCGTTTATGCCGATGCCGGCCTTGGGCTGAACACCCTGTGCAAGGCCGCGGCCGCCCAGGGCCTTTCGGGGCTTGAGTTTGCCTTCGGCATTCCCGGCAGCGTGGGCGGCGCGGTGTACATGAACGCCGGTGCCTACGGCGGCGAGATGCGTGATGTGCTCACTGCCGTGACCTTTCTGGACGAAACGGGCACTGTTCGCACGCTGCCCGCCAAGGAACTGGAACTGGGCTACCGCACCAGCATTTTTGAGCGCACCGGCTGGCACGTTCTCAGCGCGCAGCTGCATCTTGTTCCCGGTGACCCGGCGCAGATCGAGGCGGCCATGCAGGAACTGATGGCCCGCCGCGTGGAAAAGCAGCCGCTGGAATACCCCAGCGCAGGCAGCGCCTTCAAACGGCCCCAGGGCGCCTTTGCCGGCGCGCTCATTCAGCAATGCGGCCTGCGGGGCGCACGGGTGGGCGGCGCTGCCATCAGCGAAAAGCACTGCGGCTTTATCGTGAATCTGGGCGGGGCCACCTGCGCCGATGTTCTGGCGCTGGCGGACCTTGTTTGCAAAACAGTGAAAGAGCAGACCGGCTACACGCTGGAAAAGGAGATCCGGGTGGTGGAGTGAGCCCCGGAAAGAAAAAGGGAAGAGCAAAATGGAACTTTTGATCGTGACGGGTCTTTCCGGCGCCGGCAAATCGCTGGCGATGAATGTGCTGGAAGACATCGGCTATTTCTGCATCGACAACATCCCGGCGGGGCTGATGTCCCGCCTTGTGGATTTTGCCCAGCAGGGCGAGAACATGCTGCAAAAGGTGGCCGTGGTGCTGGACGTGCGCGGCTGCCGCAGTGCCGCCGATGTGGAGGAAGCGCTGGGCGGTCTGGACAAATGCGGCGTGGACTACCGCATCCTGTTTCTGGACTGCTCCGAAGAAGTGCTTCAGCGCCGCTACAAGGAGACCCGCCGTATCCACCCTCTGACCAGCTACGAAGGGGTGCCCACCGCCCGCGCCATCGCAATGGAGCGGGAAGTGCTGCGCCCCCTTTTCGAGCGGGCGGATTTTGTGCTGGACACCTCGCTTTTGTCGCCCGCTCAGAACAAAGAGCGCATCTGCAGCCTGTTCTTGCAGGAAGAAAAAGAGGGGATGGTGCTGAACGTCGTCTCCTTCGGCTTCAAATACGGCCTGCCCAAGGAAGCGGACATCGTTTTTGACGTGCGCTGCCTGCCCAATCCCTTTTACATCCCGGAACTCAAGCCCCTCACCGGCCTGGACCAGGCAGTGGTGGACTATGTGATGAGCTTCGAGGAGTCAAAAGAGCTTTTGCGCCGCATCCAGTCTCTGCTGGAATACTCGCTGCCTCTCTATGTCAAGGAGGGCAAAAGCCAGCTGACCATCGCTGTGGGCTGCACCGGCGGCAAGCACCGCTCCATCACCTTTGCCCGGCTCATCGGCCAGTTCTGCACGGGCCTTGGCTACCATCCTGCGCTTCATCACCGGGACGCCGGCCGCACTGCCTGAACCGGCCCGTATCTTGCTTTGAAAGGAGGCGAAAGCCTTGAGCTTTTCCCAGGATGTAAAGAACGAGATCGTGCAGAAAAAGATCACCCGCGAGTGTTGCGCCCTGGCCGCAAGCTACGGCATCGCCTGCTTTGGCCGTTATTTCGACAGTAAAGGTCTTGTACTTCACACTGAACTTTTGGGCGTTGCGCAGTATGCGAAGCGCCTGTTTGGCATCTGCGGGGTCCATGGCGCCATCATTACGAAGGAGCGGCCCAGCGGCCCCCTTTATGAGTTCAAGGTGGACGACCCGCAGGAAGTGGACAAGATGCTGAAGCTGTTCCACTGCGAGGAGGAACAGGTCAGCCGCCACATCGACCCGCGGCTCATCCGCTGCGGGCATTGCTTTTCCGCCTTTGTGGCATCGGCATTCCTGTGCTGCGGCACCATGACCGACCCCAGCAAAGAGTACAATCTGGAATTCCTTTGCCCCCGCTATAACTTGGCAAAGGACCTGGAGGGCATTTTGGCGGAGCACGAGTTCACCCCCCGGCGCACCGTGCGCAAAGGTGTGAACGTCATCTACGTCAAGGCCAGCGAGCAGGTGGCGGACCTGCTCACCTTCATGGGTGCAGGCGGCGCAGCCATGCAAATCATGGACCACAAGATGTTCAAGGAACTGCGCAACAAGACCAACCGCTTGAACAACTGCGAAATGGCCAACATCGACAAGGTGGTCACCGCTAACGTGGCGGCGAGAAGGGCCATAGAGTACTTACAGGAGAAAGGGGACTTCGACGCGCTGCCCGCCCCCCTGCGGCAGGCGGCGCAGCTGCGTCTGGACTGGCCGGACCTGTCACTGGCGCAGCTGGTGCAAAAGAGCCCGGAGCCCATCAGCAAGTCGGGCCTTTCCCACAGGCTGAAAAAGCTGGAGCAGCTGGCCGATGAACTGCGGCAAAGGAGAAACGATGTCTGAAAAGCAATTTGTGCACCTGCATGTGCATACGGAATACAGCCTGCTGGACGGCGCCTGCCGCATCGACCGCATGTTCGACCGTCTCAAGGAGCTGGGCCAGACCGCCATCGCCATCACCGACCACGGCGTGATGTACGGCTGCGTGGACTTTTACAAGGCCGCCAAAAAGGCCGGCGTGAAGCCCATCATCGGCTGCGAGGTCTATGTGGCCACCCGCTCCCGTTTTGACAAGGTGAACCGCATCGACGGCTCCAACCATCTGGTGCTGCTGTGCAAAAACGAAACGGGCTACAAAAATCTTATCAAGCTGGTCTCCGCCGGCTTCATCGAGGGCTTTTACTCCAAACCCCGGGTGGACAAAGAATTGCTGGAACAGCACCACGAGGGTCTGGTGTGTCTTTCTGCCTGCCTTGCGGGCGAGATACCCCAGGCGCTGCTTGCGGGGGACTACGAAAAGGCAAAAGCTGCCGCGCTCTACTTCAACGACCTGTTCGGTCAGGGCAATTTCTATATTGAAATTCAGGACCACGGCATCGACGCGCAGCAGCAGATTTTGCCGCTGCTCATCCGCCTTGCCCGGGAGACGGGCATCCCGCTGGTGGCCACCAACGACGCCCACTACCTCCGCAAGGAGGACAGCAAGATGCAGAGCATCCTCATCTGCATCCAGACCGGCAAGACCGTGCAGGACGCGGACAAGCTGGAATTCGAGACCGACGAGTTCTATCTCAAGAGCACCGAAGAGATGTACGACCTGTTCTCCATCGCGCCGGACGCCTGCGAGAACACCGTCAAGATCGCCGAGATGTGCAACTTTGACTTTGAGTTCGGCGTCACCAAGCTGCCGTATTTCGAAGCGCCCGACGGCATGGACAACCAGGTCTATTTCGAAAAGCTCTGCCGCGAGGGCCTCGTGCGCCGCTACGGCGACGGCGTGACCGACGAGATGCGCGAGCGTCTGGAATACGAGATAGACGTCATCCGCCGCATGGGCTACACCAACTATTACCTCATCGTCTTCGACTTCATCAACTATGCAAAACAGCAGGGCATCCCCGTGGGTCCCGGCCGCGGCAGCGGCGCGGGCAGCCTTGCGGCTTACTGCGTGGGCATCACCAACATCGACCCCATCCGCTACAACCTTCTGTTCGAGCGCTTTCTGAACCCCGAGCGGGTGAGCATGCCCGACTTCGACGTGGACTTCTGCTACGAGCGCCGGCAGGAGGTCATCGACTATGTGAACGAAAAATACGGCCACGACCATGTGGCCCAGATCATCACCTTCGGGACCATGGCCGCCCGCGCCGCCATCCGTGACGTGGGCCGGGTGCTGGGCATGCCCTATGCCCAGGTGGACTCCATCTCCAAGATGGTGCCCATGGAGCTGAAGATGACCCTGAACCGGGCGCTGGAGGTCTCGCCGGAGCTGAAAGCCCAATACGAGGCTGACCCGCAGGTGAAGGAGCTCATCGACACCGCCATCAAGATCGAGGGCATGCCCCGCCATGCCTCCACCCATGCGGCGGGCGTGGTCATCACCCGGGAGGCCGCCAACGAGTATGTGCCGCTGGCCTCCAACGACGGCGTGCCCGTGACCCAGTTCACCATGACCACCATCGAGGAGCTGGGCCTTTTGAAGATGGACTTTCTCGGCCTGCGCACCCTCACGGTCATCAAGAACGCCGAGGAGATGGTGCGCCGCCGCGAGCCGGACTTCTCCATGGACAACATCTCCTACGACGACGCTGCCACCTACGACATGCTGGGCCGCAGCGAGACCGAAGGCGTGTTCCAGCTGGAAAGCACCGGCATGAAGCAGGTGCTCACCGGGCTGCAGCCGAAGAACCTGGAGGACATCATCGCCCTCATCAGCCTCTACCGCCCGGGGCCCATGGACTCCATCCCCACCTACCTGCGCAACCGCCATGAACCGGACAAGGTGCGCTACAAAACGCCCCAGCTGGCCCACATCCTGGACGTGACCAACGGGTGCATCGTCTATCAGGAGCAGGTGATGCAGATCTGCCGGGAGCTGGGGGGCTTCACGCTGGGTCAGGCGGACCTGGTGCGCCGCGCCATGAGCAAGAAAAAGCACGACGTCATGGAAAAGGAGCGCCAGCACTTCGTCACCGGCTGCGCCGCCAACGGCATCAGCGAGCAGGCTGCCAACGACATCTTTGATGACATGAGCAGCTTCGCGTCCTACGCTTTCAACAAATCCCACGCGGCCTGCTACGCCTACGTGGCATTCCAGACCGCCTACCTCAAGTGCCACTATCCCAGCGAGTTCATGGCCGCCCTGCTCACCAGCGTACTGGACAATACCGACAAGGTCATCGAGTACACCGGCGAGTGCCAGCGCCTTGGCATCAAGGTGCTGCCGCCCAGCATCAACGTCAGCGACGGCGGCTTCACGGTGGACGGCAAGAGCATCCGCTTTGGCCTGAACGCCACCAAAAACGTGGGCCGCAACCTCATCGCCGCCGTGGTGCGGGAGAGGAAGGAAAAGCCCTTCGCCTCACTCTATGACTTCTGCCGCCGCCTGCACGGGCAGGAACTGAACCGCCGCGCGGCGGAAAGCCTTGTGAAGTGCGGCGCCTTCGACGAGACCGGCGTCAGCCGCAAGGCCATGCTGGAAAACGTGGACGCCATCTTCAAGAGCGTGGAGACCGACGTGGGCCGCAATGTGGAAGGCCAGCTGGATCTGTTCAGCCAGCTTTCCGGCGAGAGCGCCGGCACAGCGGGGGAAGACTTTCACATCGAGGACCACGGCGAATTCCCGCTGCCCGAACTGCTGAAAATGGAGAAGGAGGTCAGCGGGCTGTATCTGTCCGGCCACCCGCTGGACGGCTACCGCCAGCAGATCCAGAAGATCGGGGCCTGCCGCATCGCGGACCTGATGGGGGAGGAGGCCCGCCGCTACGACGGCAAGCACGTGAACATCGTGTGCGCGGTCATCAAGAGCAAGTTCATGACCACCCGCTCCAACACCATGATGGCCTTCACCAACGTGGAAGATCTGAGCGGCACCATGGAGATCATCGTGTTCCCCAAGGTGCTGGCGGACTGCCGCAGCGCGTTGCAGGACAACGCCGTGGTGGTCATCAACGGGCGGGTGTCGGTGAAGGAAGAGGAGAACGCCAAGCTGGTGGCGGAAAAGATCACGCCCATCGAGGAGTATTCCGCAAACGGAGCCGCCGCGCCGCGGCCCGCACAGGATAAACCGGCCCGCAAGGGGATGTACCTCAAAGTGCCCAGCCGCAGCTGCCCGCAGTTTGCCAAAGTGGAGAATCTGCTCTCTATCTTTGAGGGCCCGCTGCCGGTGTATATCTATTTTGAGGACCAGAAACAGCTCACGCTCGCGCCCCGCAACCTGTGGAGCATGGAGCATGAACTTTTGACGTGTGAGCTAAAACGCATTTTGGGGGATGGAAATGTGGCGTTCAAATGAAAAAACGCCTGATAAAGCCATTCGCACAATTTGCGGCGTGCTGGTTTGACAAAATTTGTGAACATTTGGTCACATCTTTCTTTTGCGTTTTTGTTGCACCGATGGTATAATAGCCCTGTGGTAATCCACAGCTGTGAGGCCGCGGTGTTTTTCCGCGAAGAGCCTGTCGGCTTTTTTGTAATGAATCGTTTTAGGGGGGCTTTTTTATGGCAAAGGAAGTCAAGACGATTGGCGTACTTACCAGCGGCGGCGATGCGCCTGGCATGAACGCTGCGGTTCGCGCCGTTGTGCGTACCGCCCTTGGCCACGGCATGCGGGTGATCGGCATCCAGCGCGGCTTCAACGGCCTGCTGAACGGCGAGACCTACGAGATGAATCTGCGCAGTGTTTCCGAGATCATCCATCGCGGCGGCACTGTTCTGTATACCGCGCGCTGCCTTGAGTTCAAGACGGAGGAAGGTCAGCGCAAGGGCGCTGAAATGTGCGAGAAGCTGGGCATCGACGCGCTGGTGGTCATCGGCGGCGACGGCTCCTTCCGCGGCGCCAAGGCGCTTGCCAATCTGGGGATCCCCTGTATCGGCATCCCCGGCACCATCGACAACGACATCGCCTGCAGCGAGTACACCATCGGCTACGACACCGCCATGAACACCGCGGTGGAGATGGTGGATAAGCTGCGCGACACCACCCAGAGCCACGACCGCTGCAGCGTGGTGGAGGTCATGGGCCGCAACGCCGGCTACATCGCCCTGAACGTGGGCATCGCCACCGGCGCCATCGCCACCCTCATCCCCGAGCGGCCCTACGATTTGGAGCGCGACATCCTGGAGCGGATGCAGTTCACCCAGAAGACCGGCAAGAAGCACTTCATCGTGATCGTTGCCGAGGGCGCCGGCCATGCGCAGGATCTGGCCAACGAGATCCAGGCCCGCACCGGCATCGACTCCCGCGCCACCGTTCTGGGCCATGTGCAGCGCGGCGGTTCTCCCACTCTGCGGGACCGCGTCACCGCTTCCCGCATGGGCTATCAGGCGGTCATCCTGCTGGAAAAGGGCATCTTCAACCGCGTTGTGGCCGTGTCCGCCGACAAGATCGTGGACTACGACATCAATGTGGCCCTGTCCATGCACAAGAGCATCGACACCACCCTGCTGGATGTGGCCGAGACCATCTCCATCTGAACCCTGTCCTCACGGGCTCGCCGCTGTGCGGCGGGCCCGTTTTCTTTTCCCTCTTTGTGCCATACTCTCTGTGGCGTTTCGTATGGTTTTCGCGAGCCGCAACCCCGGGTTGACAAATTTCAAGCTGCCGTTTGGTGGCGCGCAACCGGGTTTTCCTGTATGCTGGACTCAGGCGAAGGGTACGATATGCCTGCCGCACTCGAACTATGGAGGAACACGCAATGATCTTTGCCGACAAACTGATCCGCCTTCGGAAGAAAAACGGCTGGTCACAGGAAGAACTGGCCGAAAAACTCAATGTATCCCGTCAGGCGGTGTCCAAATGGGAGGGCGCGCAGACCGTGCCGGAACTGGAAAAGCTGCTGCAGATGAGCGCGCTGTTCGGTGTGACCACTGATTATCTTTTGAAGGACGAACTGGAGCAGGAAGAGTATGCTCCGGGCGGGGGAGAAACAAGTATAAAGCGCATCACCCTTGCACAGGCGCAGGAGTTTTTGCATTGGCGCAAAAAAGCCGCCGTTTTCATTGCCGCGGGCGCTTTTCTCTGCATCGCTTCCATCATTCCGCTTTTAATTCTTGGGGCTGCTTCGGATGCAGGCGTTGCCGGCGTTACGGAGGAGATCGCCGGTGCTGCCGGGCTGTGCGCCATGGTGGTGCTGGTCGCCGCGGGCGTTTCACTCTTTGTCTGGTGTGGCTTCAAGAACGCCCCCTATGAATTCATCGACAGTGAACCCTTCGAGACAGAATACGGTGTGCACGGCATGGTGACTGAGAAAAAGAAAAATTACCGCGGCACCTATGCCGCCTGCAACATTGCGGCCACCTGCATTTGCATCCTTTCGATCATTCCGCTGTTTTTGAGCATCCTGCTCAAAGGCGATCTGCTCCCAACGGTCCTGCTTTTGTGCCTGACCATCCTGCTGGCCGGCGTCGGCGTGGTGCTCTTCATCCTGTGCGGCGTGCGCTGGGCCAGCATGGCAAAACTTCTCCAGGAAGCGGACTACGCCTATTGTGAAAAGGAAAAAAACGGCGCGAAAGAGGCTGTTGCCCGGGCTTATTGGTCCCTTGCCGTAGCGATTTATCTCGGCTGGAGTTTCCTGACCGGGCGCTGGGGCATCACCTGGGTTGTCTGGCCGCTGGCCGGCGTGCTGTATGCCGCGCTGAGCAGCATTCTTCAGCTGACCGTCTGGCGCAGCGAGGATTCAAATTCCTGAATTTTCACGTTTTTCCCTCTGCCCGAATATCTTTTTAAAAGAACATCGGGTGCAAAGGGGGCGTTTTCCATGCGGCGGCAGAACAGCGCAGCAGGTCGAAAAAAGGGGAAGTTGAATCGATTTGCCCTGTGTGCGCTGCTTTTGTCCGCGCTGCTGCTTTTCAGTCTTGTAAAGCTGGAGCAGAAGATACGGCCTGTTGCCCGAACGATGGCAGAGTATGAATGCCGCGAGCGGGCGGTGCGCTGGATGCAGGCCGCGGTGGGCGACTGCCTGCGCCGGTCGCCTGAACTGCTGGAGGACCTGTATATCCTCCGCTATGACGAGACCGGTCTGGTGCAGAGCGCCGAAACGGACACTTCCAAGCTGGCCCGCCTGCAGTACACGCTGGAGGGCGATCTGACCCAGGCAATGGAAGAGGGCGCGGCGGATTTCTCCATCCCGCTGGGGACCCTTCTGGGCCTGCAGCTGTTTTCCGGGCGCGGGCCGGACATCACTGTAAAGGTCATCCCCCTGTCACATGTAGAGAGCCGTGTTGAGACCGGTTTTACCGCAGCGGGCGTGAACCAGACCAAGCTGCAGACCGACCTTGTGTTTTCGGTGCAGCTGTGCGCCGTGCTGGCAGGCATGCAGGTGGAAACGACAGCCCAGAGCACCATCTGTGTGGCTCAGGTGCTGATCGTGGGCCAGACCCCGGAATTTTATGTGGAAGGGTCCGGCTGATTGTGGTATAATGGCTCGAGACGACCAGCCGCCCGCGGGCGGCTTTTGCAGAGGTGAAAAACGTGGAACTGGAACAGGCAAAGGAGCGGGTCGCGTATCTCCGCCAGGTGATCGAACGCAACAACCGCCTTTATTATGAGCAGGACGCCCCCGAACTGGAGGACTATGAATATGACGCGCTGACCCGGGAACTCAAGGCCCTGGAAGCCGAGTATCCCCAGCTGGTCACGCCGGATTCGCCCACCCAGAAAGTGGGCGGCGCGCCTTCCGGGCGGTTCGCCAAGGTGACCCATCAGGTCAAGATGGAAAGCCTGCAGGATGCCTTCAGCTTTGATGAACTGCGGGAGTTCGACCGCAGGGTGCGGGGCGAAGGCCTCGAACCGCTGTATGTGGTGGAGGTCAAGATCGACGGCCTCTCGGTGAGCCTGGAATACGAGAACGGGCGCTTTGTGCGCGGCTCCACCCGGGGCGACGGCGTGGTGGGCGAGGACGTGACCGCGAACCTCGCCACCATCGCGGACATTCCCAAACAGCTTGAAAACGCGCCGGAATATCTGGAAGTGCGGGGCGAAGTCTACATGCCCCACGCCGCCTTTGAAAAGCTGGTGGAAGAGCAGGAGCTCAGCGACAAGCAGCCCTTCAAGAACCCCCGCAACGCCGCCGCCGGCTCGCTGCGCCAGAAGGACAGCCGCATCACCGCGGGCCGCGGGCTCTCCATCTTCGTGTTCAACATCCAGCAGATGCGGGGCGGCCCCACCATCACCAGCCATCGCCAGAGTCTCGATTATGTCAAATCCCTGGGCTTTCCCGTATCGCCCCGCTACAACAGCTTCACCGACATCGAGGACGCCATCGGCGAGATCGAGGACATCGGCCGCCGCCGCGGCGAGCTCTCCTTCGATATGGACGGCGCGGTCATCAAGGTGGACGACTTCGGCCAGCGGGAGGTGCTGGGCAGCACCAACAAGTTCCCCCGCTGGGCCATCGCCTTCAAATATCCGCCGGAGGAAAAGCCCACCACGCTGCTGCAGGTGGATGTGACGGTGGGCCGCACCGGCGTGCTCACCCCCACGGCGGTGTTCGAGCCGGTACAGCTGGCGGGCACCACCGTCAGCCGTGCCATCCTGCACAATCAGGACTTTATCGACCAGCTGGGCGTGTCCATCGGCGACACCATCCTGGTGCGCAAAGCGGGGGACATCATCCCCGAGGTGGTGGCGGTCACCGTCCACGCCCACGAGGGCGCTGCGCCCTTCCGCCTGCCGGACACCTGCCCCAGCTGCGGCGCAAAAGTGGTGCATCTGGAGGACGAGGCGGCCCTGCGCTGCATCAATCCCGAGTGCCCGGCCCAGACGCTGCGCAACCTCATCCACTTCGCCTCCCGGGCGGCCATGGACATCGACGGCCTGGGCAAGGCGGTGGCGGCCCAGCTGGTGGACAAGGGCTATGTGCGCTGCGCCGCCGACCTCTACGACCTGACTGCCGAGCAGCTTCTGACGTTGGACAAATTCAAGCAGAAGAGCGTGGAGAATCTCTTGGGTGCCATCGAAGCCAGCAAGGAAAACAATCTGGACAAACTGCTCTTCGGCCTTGGCATCCGCAACATCGGCGACAAGGCCGCCGCCCTGCTGGCGGAGCATTTCGGCTCGATGGAAGCGGTGCAGGCCGCCGACGCCGAGGCCATCAGCGCCATCGACGGGTTCGGCGGCGTGATGGCCCAGAGCGTGGTGGAGTTCTTTGCCCGCGAAGGCACCGCCGACCTGGTGGACCGCCTGCGCCGCGCCGGGGTGAACATGACCTGGCACGGCGAGGAAAAGACCGACAAGCTGGCGGGCAAGACCGTCGTGGTCACCGGCACGCTGGAGACCATGTCCCGCGCCGAGGCCGAGGCCCTCATCGTCAAGAACGGCGGCAAGGCCAGCGGCTCTGTCTCCAAAAAGACCGCCTATGTGGTGGCGGGCGAGGCCGCGGGCTCCAAGCTCACCAAGGCCCAGCAGCTGGGCGTGCCCGTGCTCACCGAACAGGAATTCCTGGCAATGCTGCAAAGCTGAACCCCTTCACACAACAGAACATGGCGCAGAGCGCCCGTTTCCCATCGGGGAAGCGGGCGCTCTTTTTTGTTCTATCCGGGCCCGGGGCCTCATACCATAGAAAGCAAAGGGACGGTGAAACAAAATGGACGAGTATTACGCCGCGATACGCCGGCTGCCCGGCTTTCTGCGCCGCCCGCTGGAGGACTTGTCTCCCCGGCAGGCGCAGACCATCCACGAGATACACCTGCGCAGCGGCAGGCCGGTGGTGCTGACCTGCGCCGACGGGCAGTTCTGTCTGCCGGGCCAGGGCGCGGGGCAGGGTGGGCCGACGCTGACCCACGCCCAGCTGCAGGAGTGCTTTTATTCCTTGTGCGAACATTCGGTCCACAGCTATGAGCAGCAGCTTGCCCGGGGTTTTTTCACGCTGCCGGGCGGGCACCGGGTGGGGGTGGCGGGCCTGTTCCACATGCAGGGACAGGCCATGAAGGGGCTTTGCACCGTCACCTCGCTGAATATCCGCATTGCCCGCACAGTGACGGGGGAACTGCCCGCCCCGCTGCGGGACCATCTGCTGGGGCCTTTCCGGGGCCTTGTGCTGGTGGGCTCTCCGGGCAGCGGCAAGACCACTTTGCTGCGCGGCGTGTCGGCGCTGCTGAGCCGCGCGGGCAAAAAGGTGGCGGTAGTGGACGAGCGGATGGAGATATGGCCCTGCGGTCCGGGCGGATTTGCCGCGCCGGTGCCGATGCACTGCGATGTGCTCAGCGGGTGCGACAAGCGGGAGGGCATCATCAGCGCCCTGCGCAGTCTTGGCCCGCAGGTCATCCTCTGTGACGAGCTGGGGGACGAAGGGGATTTTGCCGCGGTGTGCGCCGGTTCAAAGGGCGGCGTGAGCTTTGTCTGCACCGTCCACGGCGACGCGGTGGAGGCAGTGGAACAGCGCTTTTGCGCCACGCGGGAGCAGCTGGCAAAAAGCTTTTCCTGCATCGGACTGCTGGCGGGCGCGAACCGCCCCGGCGCGGTGCAGCAGGTGTGCTGGCTGTGAGCGCGGCGGTCCGTCTTCTGGGCGCCGCACTGGTGGCTTTTTCCGGCTGGGCCGCCGGATGGTGGCTGACCGAAAAAAAGCGGCGGCGGCTGGCGGCGCTGGAACAGCTGGAACGGCTCATCGCGCTGGCGCAGGACGAGATCGTCTACCGCGCCGCCCCTTTGAGCGAGATCCTCGCGCTGCTCAAAGCGCGGCGGGACATGCCCGGTCTCTGTCTTGAGGAGTGCGGGCAGCTGGAGGCGTTTTCCTGCCCGCCCGACCTGGACAGGCCCGCCTGGGACCAGCTGGAGGGATTCTTCACCCGGCTGGGCAGCGCGGCAGGGCAGGAGGAGGCGCGGCACTGCGCCTATTATCTCAAGCGCTGCGCGCTTCTGCGGGAAGGCGCGCGGCAGGAGTACGAACAGGCCAAACAGCTTTATACAAAAGCAGGGCTGTGCTGCGGTGTGCTGGCGGCGCTGATGCTGGTTTGAGCCGGGAAAAGGAGCTGCAAATGGATATTGACCTTGTGTTCAAGATCGCCGCCATCGGTATCATCGTGGCGGTGCTCAATCAACTGCTGATACGCTCCGGCCGGGAGGATCAGGCCATGATGACCACCCTTGCCGGCCTGATCGTGGTGCTCTCCATGCTGGTGCAGCAGATAAGCGATCTGTTCATCAGCATCAAATCACTGTTCAATCTCTGAAGACCATGGAGATCTTCGGGATAGCGGCCTTCGTGCTGGTGGCGGCCATGCTCACCGCGCTGCTGCGCCAGTATCTGCCCGCCTATGGGGCGGTGTGCCTGACTTTGTGCGCGGTGCTGCTGCTGGGGCGCATCCTGCAGCTGGCGCAGCCGCTGGTGGAGTGGTTTTCCGCCGCCGCCGGCTATCTGGACGGCGACAGCTTTTTGGTGGTGCTCAAGGCCGCCGGCATCGCGCTTGTGGCTCAGAACATGCAGGACGTGTGCAAAGACGCGGGTCTTTCCACCCTGGCGGGCAAGGTGGAACTGGCGGGGCGCTGCCTGATCCTGGTGTGCGCACTGCCGCTGTTCGAAAACATCATGGGGGCGCTGATCGCGTTTTTACAATGAAACGAATCCTTTGTATCCTTTTTCTGCTGCTGGTGCTGCCCGCCGTGGTTTTTGCCGAGGGCGAAGCCCTGCCGCCGGACGTGCAGCAGGCGCTGGACGAGCCGGGCATCACCGCCGAAGAGTTCCAGCAGGCGTCGCTGGGCGAGATGCTCAGCGCGCTGCTCAAAACCGCCCGGCAGCAGTTTGAAAAGCCGGTGCGCCTGCTGGTGCAGCTGCTGGGCGCGGCGCTGCTGGGCGCGGTGGCGCTGGCCCTTGCGCCCCAGGGGGACTGGTCCGGGCCGCTGGAAAGCGTCTGTGTGTTGGGCATGTTCACCGTGAGCCTTGCTCCGGCGCTGGAGCTGGTGAACACGGTGAGCGAGAGCATCGCCCGGTGGCAGGTGTATCTGGTCAGCTTTGTACCGGTGTTTTCCGGCGTCGTCGCCAGCTGCGGCCAGCCCACCCAGGCCATGGTGTACAGCGGCATGTTCCTGACCATGGCCAACTTCAGCGCCCAGGTCATCTGCGCGGCGGCGCTTCCGGTTTTGCAGGTCTATCTGGCGCTCAACACCGCCGGGGGCCTGTGCGGCATCGGCGGCGTGGCCGACGGCTGCGAACTGCTGGCGAAGGCGGTCAAATGGCTGCTGGGGCTGGTGTCGGTGCTGTTCGGGGCGGTGCTTGGGCTGCAGAGCGTGCTGGCGCAGAACGCCGACACTCTGGCCATGAAGACCGGCAAGTTCCTCATAAGCAGCAGCATCCCGGTGGTGGGCAGCGTGGCCTCCGACGCCATGGGCAGCGTGCTCAGCGGCCTGCGGGTGCTCAAGGGCTCGCTGGGGTTTGCTGCCATCGCCGTGCTGGCCATCGACTTTCTGCCCATTCTGGTGCAGAGCGCTTTCTATTATCTGGCCTATCAGCTGGGCGGCGCTGTCTCCAAGGCCTTCGGCCTGAACCGGGCCGGCCGCGTGCTGGAGGGCATGGGGCAGGCGGTGGGCATCTGTGTGTCGTTTCTGGTGTTCTTTTTCATGCTGGTGGTGCTGTCCACCGCGCTGATGATCACAATGGGGGGAGGGGGATAGTCATGAATCTCTGGGCGCTGAACGTCTGCGTGGCCTGCATCCTGGCCGGGGCGTTGGACCTGTTTTTGCCCCGGCAGGGCAGTTTCAAAAGCATAAAAACCGTGCTGGCGCTGTATATTTTAGTGTCGGTGGTGACCCCGGCGGCAGGTGCGGACTGGACGGGGCTGGCAAGCCTCTCCTTTGAATCGGACGTCCAGCCCGCCGATTACTCGGATTACGTCTCCGGCTACGCCTGCCAAAGCCTTGCCGGGCAGCTGGAAGAACGGCTTGCGGCCGCCGGCATCCAGGCGCAGGTGAAGATAGCGCCCGGCAGCAGCCAGACGCTTCCCGAAGTGACGCTGTGCACCGACCAGCCGGAGGAAGCGCTGGAACTGGCGAAGGAGCTTCTGGGCGAGTCGGAATATTCCTGGCAGACAACGGAGCCGCAGGCATGAGGGAAGGAAAAATGAAACTGGAACGGATCGGAGCGCTGCTCCCCAAGCAGCTGGCCGGGCGCGGCAGCCTGGTGTTTTTCGCAGGGGTGCTGGGGGTCTTTCTTCTTATCGCGGGCGGCCTGCCCTTCTCCGGCAAAGAGGAAGCGGCGGACGCCTCCGCGGCCTCCGGCGCCACCCGTCAGTGGAGCGAAGCCTATGTCCGGCAGCTGGAAGAGACTCTCACCGAACTGATCGGCTCCATCGAGGGCGCGGGCCGCACGAAGGTGGCGGTCACGCTGGACGCCAGCGCCGAGACAGTCTATGCCCTGGACGAGACCGATGGCGGCGAAAACGGCCAGCGGCAGCTGGAGCACATTCTGGTGGATACCCGCGAGGGTCAGGACGCGCTGGTGGAGATGACCTGGGAGCCTGTCATCCGCGGCATTGCTGTGGTGTGCGAGGGCGCGGACGATGTGACGGTGAACGCCCAGATCACCCAGGCAGTCTCGGTGCTCACCGGGGTGTCCACAAACCGGATCAGCATATCAAAAATGAGTTAAGTTGGAGGTATCGTGATGCGCAGCAAAAAATTGAACCAGAAGATGACCCTGCTCACCCTTGTGGTCGCCTTGGGCGTGGCGGTGTACATGAACTGGGAGTACGCCAAGAGCACCGACCTTGCCCTGGACGCCGCCGAGGCCAACGCCCCGGTGACCACCACCGGCGTGGTGACCGATGCTCTGGCGGTGGACGGCGATGTGGAGACCGGCGACAAGAACTACGGCGAGGCCCAGCTGGTCAGCGTGGGGGAGCCCACCGGCGAAGAGTTCTTCGAGCAGGCGCGCCTTGACCGCACCAAGACCCGGGACGAGGCGCTGGACACCCTGCAGAAGAGCCTGAAAAGCGCCAAACTCTCGGACGAGGAGAAGGACGCGCTCACCGCGCAGCTCACCGCCGCCATCGACAGCATCACCGCCGAAAGCGACATCGAGACCCTTGTGAAGGCCAAAGGCTTCGTGGACTGTGTGGCCTTCATCAACGGGGACGCGGTGGATGTGACGGTGATGACCACCAGCGACGGCCTCACCAAGGAAGAGGTGGCCCAGATCCGGGACATCGTGCTCAGCAAGTGTCAGGTGACCGCCCAGAACATCACCATCGTGGAGGTAAAATAACAGTTGTAGAATGGGGCGGAAGATGGTATAATAACAAGGAAAGTTCCCATGCCGCGGCATGGACGCAAAATTGCTTGTTTTGGGAGGACCGGGTATGGACGTTTCAAATACCTGCGTTGTGAATGGCAGCCTGCAGATCTCTACCGAAGTGATCGCCAAGATCGCCCGCATGGCTGCGCTGGAGATCGAGGGCGTCAAGGAAGTCAGCCCCGCCACCGCCGGTGTGAAGGGCCTGCTCTCCAAATCCAAAAGCGTGGCCGTGAGCCTGAACGACGATGTGGCTGAACTGACGCTGCAGGTCGTGGTGTTCTACGGCGCGAAGATCCCCTCGGTGTGCGAGAAGGTGCAGAAGAACGTGAAGGCCGCCGTGCAGAGCATGACCAGCATCACCGTTTCCCGCGTGAACGTGATCGTGGCCGGCGTTCAGGTCCGCCCTGAGGCCGCCGCCGAATAACCCCCACTGACCAACAAAGAGCCAGGGCCCTCCCGCGCCATGCAGGGGGGCCGCTCGCTGTGAAAGGAACAACGATGGAGAAATTATCCCGACGCGCGTCGCGCGAAAACGCCTTCCTAGCCGCCTTTGCCGCCACCTTTGACGACATGCCCCTGGACCAGATGATCGAGCAGGCCAACGAGGCCGGCGACTACCCGCTGGACGAGTTTGCCCAGGCCCTGCTGACCGCCTACTATGACCACAGCGCCGAGATCAACGACCTCATCCGCGCAAATCTGAAAGGCTGGACCCTGGAGCGCATCCCCCGGGTCAACCTGACCGTGCTTCGCCTTGCCATTGCCGAGGCGGCCTACGGCCCGGAAAAGCTGCCCGGCGTTGCCATCAACGAAGCGGTGGAGCTGACCAAGAAATATGCCGACGAGACCGACTATCAGTTTGTCAACGGACTGCTGGGCAGTGTGGTGCGCCAGCTGGGCCTCGAAAGCGGCGAGCCCGCCCAGGTGTGAGCCATGCTGACGCTGGGTTTTGATACGAGCAACTATGCAACCTCTTTGGCGGTGTACGACACCTGCTCCAAAGAGGTTGTTTGTGATAAAAAGAAGTTTTTGCCGGTGCGCCCCGGCCAGCTTGGCCTGCGTCAGAGCGATGCGCTGTTCCACCACACGGCGGCGCTTCCGGGCCTTTTGGAGGAACTTGCCGCCGAAGCGGATTTAACAAAGGTAGGCGCCGTGGGCGTCTCCGCCCGGCCCCGGCCGGTGGAGGGCTCCTACATGCCCTGTTTCCTCGCGGGCGTCTCCGCCGCCACGGCGTTCAGCCAGGCGAAGGGCATCCCCCTCGTCCAGACCACCCACCAGCAGGGGCACATCGCGGCGGCGCTGTATGCCAGCGGGGACGAGAGCCTGTTTGAGCGGCAGGCGCTGGTCTTTCACGTCTCCGGCGGCACTACCGACCTTTTGCTCTGCCACGGCGCGGACAAGGTGGAGTGCATCGGCACCAGCACCGACCTCTACGCCGGGCAGGCAGTGGACCGGGTGGGCGTGCGCCTGGGCTTTGCCTTTCCCGCCGGCGCGCAGGTGAGCGAGCTGGCGGCGCAGTGCACCGAGCGCATCCGCCCCAAGGCCAGCGTAAAGGGCACTCAGTGCAGCCTGTCCGGGCTGGAGAACCAGTGCAATCAGCTGCTGGCCGCGGGCAAAAGCCCGGCCTATGTGTGCCGGTATTGCCTTTTGTGCGTTGCCGAAACGGCTTACAGAATGGTCGTTGCCGCGCTGGAAGACCACCCCGGCCTGCCGGTGGTGTTTGCGGGCGGCGTCATGAGCAGCGACATCATCCAGAAAGAGCTGTCGGTGCGTCTGCCCGGCGCTCACTTTGTGCCCGGTCGCTTTTCCAGCGACAACGCCATCGGCGTCGCCCTGCTGGCGGCGCGGGAGGTGGCCCATGACTGATGTGATCGGCGTTTCCGCTTTGAACCGCTATGTGAAGTCCACGCTGGACAGTGACGGCTTCCTCTCGGATCTTGCCCTGCGGGGCGAGGTCAGCGGCTTTGTGAACCATGTGAAGAGCGGACACTGGTACTTTACCCTGAAAGACGAAAAGGCCAGCGTCAAGGCGGTAATGTTCCGCCAGGAGGCCCGCCGTCTGGGCTTTGTGCCCCAGGACGGCATGCGAGTAGTGGTGCGCTGCCGGGTCAGCCTTTACGAGGCCACCGGCTCCTTCCAGGTCTACGTGCAGGACCTTTTCCCCGACGGGCTGGGCGCGGCGCAGCTGGCCTTTGACCAGCTGAAGGCGCGGCTGGAAGCGGAAGGTCTCTTCCGCCCGGAACACAAAAAGCCGCTGCCCGCTTATCCTGAGCGCATCGGCGTTGTCACCAGCGCCACCGGTGCCGCTTTGCAGGACATTCGCAACGTGCTCAGCCGCCGCTGGCCGCTGGCCACGCTGCTGCTGGCAGGGGTGAACGTCCAGGGGCTCGCCGCCGCGGAGGAGATAAGCCGGGCCATCGCGGAACTGGACGCCAGCGGCCTTGCGGACGTCATCATCGTGGCCCGGGGCGGCGGCTCCCGCGAGGACCTGTGGGTCTTCAACGACGAGCGCATCGCCCGCGCGGCCTACGCCTGCAAAACGCCCCTCATCAGCGCGGTGGGGCACGAGATCGACGTCTCCATCCTGGACTACGTGGCGGACCTGCGTGCCCCCACGCCCAGCGCTGCCGCAGAACTGGCCACCCCGGACCGGGAGGCCGAGCGGCAGAAGATATGCACGATTTTGTCAAATATTCATGAATATATGCATTCCAGGCTGAATTTGTGCTATAATGAACTTGCTGCGGCCCGGCAGACTGCCGGCCAGATCACCGGTGAGACGCTCTGCCGCCCCAGGCGGGACAAGCTTCTGGCGCTCTGCGGTCAGTTGAGCGCCGCCAAAGCCGGTCTTATGGCGGAAAAGCGGCGGGAACTGGCGTCGGCCTGCGCGCTGGCCCATTCCCTGAGCCCCTATGCGGTGCTTGGCCGTGGCTACGCCATCCCTCGCAGCGAAGCGGGGGAGTGCATCCCGGTAGCGTCGCTGCAGCCGGGGCAGTCTGTTCTGCTGCAGGGGCACGGCGCAAGCGCCCGCTGCCGGGTGGAACAGGTCATCCAGACACAGGAGGACACCGATGAAAAATCCCAAGAGCTTTGAGGAGGGAATGACCCGCCTGCAGGACCTGCTGGACCGTCTTGCCAGCCCGGACACTCCGCTGGAGGAAGCCATTTCCCTTTACACCGAGACTGCCGCCCTGGCGGAGTACTGCACCGCCGCGCTGGACAAGGCTCAACTGAAGATGCAGACCATCGACGAGCGCATCGCGCAGCTTTCAAAGCCCCAGGAGGCGAGCGAAGGATGAATTACCATCATCAATACGACGCGTATCTCCAGGCCTTCAACGACCGGCTGACAGCCTGCTGTGACGCGTATCTGCCTCTGGGCAGCCAGGTGAACGAGGCCTCCCGTTACAGCCTCCTTGCCGGCGGCAAGCGGGTGCGGGCGGTGCTGTGCATGGCCGCCTGCGAACTGCTGGGCGGCGAGGCCTCGCAGGCGGCGCAGTTTGCCTGCGCGGTGGAGATGCTGCACTGCTATTCTCTCATCCACGACGACCTGCCCTGCATGGACAACGACGATTATCGGCGGGGCAAGCCTTCCTGCCACAAGGCCTTCGGTGAAGCGACGGCTCTGCTGGCGGGCGATTTGCTGCTCACCGAGGCCTTTGAGGTCATCGCGGCCGCGCCCGTCAGCGAAACTGCCCGCGTCCGGGCCAGCGCAGCGCTGGCCCACGGCGCCGGCAGCGCGGGGATGGTGCTGGGCCAGGAACTGGACCTTCGGTACGAGTGCCAGCCGGTGGGGGAGGAGACTCTCCGTCTGGTGCACCGCAACAAGACCGGCGCGCTCATCAACGCGGCCATCCAGATGGGCGCCGCGGCCGCCGAGGGCGGCGAAGAGGACTGCCGCCGGCTGGAGCAGTTCGCCTATGACCTGGGGCTCGTGTTCCAGATCGTGGACGACGTGCTGGACGTGACCAGCACCAGCGAGGAACTGGGCAAACCCGTCGGCAGCGACGCCGAAAACAACAAGACCACCTTTGCCACTCTTTACGGTCCTGAAGGGGCCATGGAACTGGCGCAAAAGATCAATGCGGAGGCCTGCGGCCGGCTGAGCCGGGCGTATGGTGAACGATCGGAGTTTTTGACCGCACTGGCCGAGAACCTTCTTTGCCGGCGCACCTGAAAGGGAGTATCGCTTTTGGAACTGTTCAAACAAGTTTACGGGTTCAACTATCTTCTGTCGATCTCGCTGACCGGCTGGCTGGTGGCGCAGGTCCTCAAGACCCTGATCAACGGCCTTTTTCTGGGCAAATTCTCGCTGGAGCGGATGTGGGGCTCCGGCGGCATGCCCAGCTCCCATTCCGCCACTGTCTGTTCTCTGGTGATGGCGGCGGCCCGGCTCTACGGGCCGGATTCCGCCATCTTCGCCCTTGCGTTCATCATGGCCATCATCGTCATGTATGACGCCATGGGCGTGCGGCGGGAGACCGGCGAGCAGGCGAAGATCCTGAACCGGATGCTCACCGACTGGATGGAGGCCGAAAGTGCCAACAGCCCCTTCCTGGGCGACAAGAAGCTCAAGGAGATGGTGGGCCACACCCCCTTCGAGGTGCTGGGAGGCGCCATCGTAGGCGTGGCCGTTGGCTGGCTCATCCCCATCATTTGAAGAAAGGGCGGGTGACATGGGTTACCCTTTGTTGCAGCAGGTCAATGACCCGCAGCAGCTCAAAGCGCTGCCGGCCGACCGCTTGGAGCCGTTGTGCGAAGAAATACGGCAATTTTTGATCGAAAACGTCTCAAAAACAGGAGGGCATCTGTCCTCCAACCTTGGCACCATCGAACTCACTGTGGCCCTGCACCGGGCGTTCAGCACCCCGCAGGACAAGTTCGTCTTTGACGTGGGCCACCAGTGCTACACCCACAAGATCCTCACCGGGCGGCGGGAGCAGTTCGGCGGGCTTCGGCAGCTTGGGGGCATCTCCGGCTTCCCGAACCCGCGGGAGAGCGTCCATGACGCCTTTGTGGCCGGCCATGGCAACACCGCCATCTCGGTGGCCATCGGCATGGCTCAGGCCAAGAAGATCAAGGGCGAACCGGGCAAGGTCATCGCTCTGGTGGGCGACGGCGCTTTCACCGGCGGCATGGTGTATGAGGGTATGAACAACATCGACACCCTCAACAACCTGATCGTCATTCTGAACGACAACAAGATGTCCATTTCCAAAAACGTGGGCTCTCTGGCGCGCTACCTTACCCAGCTGCGCACCAACCCCGAATATTCCAAGGCGAAGGCCAATCTGGAAAGCGTCCTCGGCGCCATCCCCGGTGTTGGCGCGTCGGTGGTGCGGGTGCTGCAGGCCGGCAAGGCGCTGCTGCGGCGTGGCATCTACCACTCCACCATGTTCGAAGAAATGGGCTTTCAGTATCTCGGCCCGGTGGACGGGCACGACGTTCTGCGCCTGAGCGAGCTGTTCACCAACCTGCAGACCCAGTACGCCCCCGTGTTCATCCATGCCATCACTGTAAAGGGAAAAGGCTTTAAGCCCGCGGAGGAAAACCCCGGCGAGTTCCACGGCGTTTCCTCCTTTGACCCGGCTCACATCACCGACCCGGACGTGGCGCCGGACGCCTCCTTCTCCACTCAGTTCGGCAACGATCTGGTGGAACTTGCCAAAACGCGGCCGAACATCTGCGCCATCACCGCGGCCATGAAGTACGGCACCGGGCTGCAGTTTTTCTACCGCCGCTTCCCCGAACGCTTCTTTGACGTGGGCATGGCGGAACAGCACGCTGTCACTTTCGCGGCAGGTCTGGCCAGCCAGGGCATGCTGCCGGTGGTGGCCATCTATTCCACCTTCCTGCAGCGCTCCTACGACCAGCTCATCCACGATGTGAAGCTGATGAACAACAACGTGGTTCTGGCCATCGACCGGGCGGGCCTTGTTCCCGGCGACGGCGAGACCCACCAGGGCATCTACGACACCGCGTTTTTGAGCCAGATCGGCATCCCGGTGTACGCCCCCTGCAACTACGCGGAGCTGGACCACTGGCTCACCTTTGTGATGGACAAGCTCAGCGGCCCCCGGGCCATCCGCTATCCTCGGGGCGGTCAGAGCCCCACGCTGGAGGCGCTGGGCTGCACCGGCAGCGCCTTTGACTGCTGTCTTTCCTCCCCGGAGGCTTCCGTCGCGCTGGTAAGCTACGGCAGCATGACCGAAGAAGTGCTGGCGGCGGCGGAACAGCTGCGCCAGCAGGGCGTGAACGCCGACGTGTACAAGCTGGTGCAGCTTTATCCGCTGCCCGAAGGCCTGTGCGAGGCGCTGCTGCGCTATCCCACCGTCCTCTTTGCCGAGGACAGCATTGCGGCCGGCGGCATCGGCGAGCACCTTGCCCGCCGTCTGGCAGCTCAGAACTACCAGGGCCGTTACATCCACAAGGGCATTTCGTCCCGTCAATCACTTCCGCACGCCACGGTGCCTCAGATCCGGAACGTTCTGGGTCTGGATGGCGCCAGTCTGGCGGCGCTCGTATGCGAGGAGCAACACATTGAAGATCCGTCTTGATCAATATCTTTGCCAAAACGGCCTTGTGCCCAGCCGGGAGCGTGCCAAGGCCCTCATCATGGCCGGCGTTGTGTTCGTGGACCAGCAAAAAGCGGACAAGGCCGGCATGATGATCGCCGAGACCGCCCAGGTGGAGGTGCGCGGCCATGACATCGGCTATGTGAGCCGCGGCGGCCTCAAGCTGGAAAAGGCAATGAAGGCGTTTCCGCTCACCCCCGAAGGGAAGGTGTGCATGGACATCGGCGCTTCCACCGGCGGCTTCACCGACTGCATGCTGCAAAACGGAGCAGTCAAGGTCTACGCGGTGGATGTGGGCTACGGCCAGCTGGCCTGGAAGCTGCGCACCGACGAGCGCGTGGTGAACATGGAGCGCACCAACATCCGCAACGTCACGCCGGATATGCTGGCCGAGCCGGTGGAGTTCTTCAGCGTGGACGTCTCTTTCATCTCCCTCAAACACATCTTTCCCGTGGCCCAGGCCGTCACCGCGCCCGGCGCGGCCGGGGTCTGCCTTGTGAAACCCCAGTTTGAAGCAGGCCGGGAAAAGGTGGGCAAAAAGGGCGTCGTGCGGGAGGCTGAGACCCATCGGGAGGTCATCCTGCAGGCCGCGGAATACGCCGTGCAGAACGGTTTTTCCGTCAGCGGGCTGGAATATTCGCCCATCAAGGGCCCCGAAGGGAACATCGAATTCCTGATGTTCGTGGAGAAGAGCGACGAGCCCGCGCCTCTGGACCCGGCGCTGGCCGACGCGGTGGTGGCTGCTGCCCACGCCGCACTGTGACGCAAAAAGGGGAGTGCCGTCCATGACGATCTGCCTGACCGGCTATAACAAACCCAAGGCCGCCGGTGTCCTTCTGCAGGCCGCCCAGCTGCTGCTGGCGGAGGGCACGCGGGTGGTCCTTGCCGCCGAGGACGGCTTTGCTCCGCCCGACGGGGCAGTCTGCCTGCCCGGCGCGCAGGCGCTGACTCAGGCCGATGCGGTGGTGACGGTGGGCGGCGACGGCACCATGCTCCACGCGGCAAAGGAATGCGCCCGCCACGGGCTGCCCGTGCTGGGCATCAACTTGGGCCGCACCGGTTTTCTGGCCACCTGCGAGCTGGACGAGATGGAGCAAAAGCTGCACAAGCTGGCGGCAGGGGAGTTTTCGGTGGAGCACCGGGCCCTTTTGCAGGCGGAGTGCACCGGCGCTGATGGGCCGCTGATCGCCCTCAACGACCTGGTCGTGTACAGCGGGCACCGGCGGCAGACCGTCGATCTGGACATCCTGTGTGACGGCCTGCCTGTGAGCAACTGCCGTGGCGACGGAGTGATCCTTGCCACCCCCACCGGCTCTACGGCCTATTCGCTTTCCGCCGGAGGGCCCATCCTGGACGCCCGCATCCGCGGCCTTGTGGTCACCAGCATCTGTGCCCACAGCCTGCAGCGCCCGGCCATTGTTTTCGCGGCCGACCGGCGCATCACCGTGCGCCCGGGCGCGGACCAGCGCAGCCCCATCCTCATCAGCTCCGACGGCGAGCGGGAGATAGAGCTTCCCGCGGGCGGAGAGTTGCGGGCAGGGCTTTCCGAAAAGTCTGTAAAGCTGATAACCTTTAATGGCACAGACCAGTTCGATGCCATCGATAAAAAACTTCGCGGCAGGTGATTCAAATGAAAAATGACCGACATGCAAAGATCCTGGAACTGATCGAGCAGTATCCCATCGACCGGCAGGAAGATCTGCTGGAGCACCTGAATGATGCAGGTTTTTCTGTGACGCAGGCCACTGTCTCCCGGGACATCCGGCAGCTTCATCTGGTGAAGGCGGCGGTGGGCGGCGGCAAATACCGCTATGTGTCCAGCGCTTCCGCCAAGGGGGCCCGGCATTCCCAGGGGCGGTTCGAGACCATTTTCCGGGAATCCGTTCTCAAGGCGGACTGGGCAGGATGCACCGTCATGGTGCGCTGCTATCCCGGTATGGCCAGCGCCGCCTGCGAACTGTTCGACTCCATGCAGTGGGACTGCGATGTCATCGGCACCCTTTCGGGCGACGACACCTTCCTGGCGCTGATGCGCACTCCGGAGGCGGCCCAGGCCATTTGCGCTGAACTGCAGCAATACATCACCCGTCACTGACCGGCCCGGCCGCGCAGAACGGAAAAGGGGGCCGAAGGGCTTTGCTGAAAAATCTGAAAATCGAAAACGTTGCGGTCATCGAAAAGGCCGAAGCGGAGTTTTCGCCCGGTCTGAACGTGCTGACCGGCGAGACAGGCGCAGGCAAAAGCATCCTGATCGACTCCATCAACGCCATCCTGGGCAACCGCACCAGCCGCGACTTGGTGCGCACCGGCGCGGGCAAGGCCTGCATCTGGGCCACCTTCACCGACCTGCCCGAGGCCGTGCGCAGCCAGCTGGAGCAGGCCGGTTATGAGGCGGGGGACGAGCTGCTGCTCTATCGTGAGATAAGCGCCGAGGGCAAGAGCAACTGCCGGGTCAACGGTATGCCTTCCACCGCGGCCATGCTTCGGGACCTTTCCGCCGGCCTCATCAACATCCACGGCCAGCACGACAACCAGAACCTGACCAACCCCTCCCGCCATCTGGCGCTGCTGGATCTGTATGCGCAGAACGAGAAGGAATACGCCGCATACCGGCAGGTCTACCGTCAGCTGATCGCCGTCAAGCGGCAGGCGGACGCCCTTCAGATGGACGAAGAGGAGAAGCAGCGCCGGCTGGAACTGCTTCGTTTCCAGGTGGACGAGATCGAGTCTGCTGCGCTGCAGCCGGAGGAGGAAGAGCAGCTGACCGCCCGCCGGCAGGTGCTCAGCCACGCCCAGACCATTCTGGAACAGGTGAGCGCCGCCCACAACGCCCTTGCAGGGGGCGATGACTTTGGCGGAGCCGCCGACCTTCTGGGCGACGCAGCCGGGCAGCTGGAAGGAGCCGCCCAGCTGGATGAATCTCTGCAAAGCGCCTGCGAGCGGCTGAACGACCTTTACTACACCGCCCGGGAGCTGGCCACCGACTTGGCCGACCGGCTGGAAAGCTACGGCATGGACCCTGCCGAGTTGGACCGGGTGGAAACCCGTCTGGACGAAATTTACCGTCTCAAGCAGAAATACGGCGGCTCGGTGGAGAAGATCCTGGAGCACGGGCAGGCAGCCCGGGAGGAACTGGAAAGCATCGAGCAGTCGGACGAGACCCTGGCCAAGCTGAATGCCGAAAAACAGGCGCTCTACCGTCATGCCAAGGAAAAGGCGGAAGCCCTCACCCAGACCCGTTTGAACGCGTTCAACGACCTGGAAAAGAAGCTGGTGGAGGCCTGCACCTTCCTGAACATGCCGGGCGTGCGCTTTGCGCTGCAGCACAGCCGCGGGCCGCTGGCCGGGGCAGGGCAGGACACGCTGGAGTTCTACATCTCCCCGAACCCTGGCGAAACGCCGAAGCCTCTGGCCAAGATCGCCAGCGGCGGCGAGCTGAGCCGCATCATGCTGGCGCTCAAGAGCGCGCTGGCGGAAAAGGACGCCATCCACACCGTCATTTACGACGAGATCGACACCGGCGTGTCCGGCTCGGCGGCAGGACGCATCGGCCAGATGCTTAAGCAGACCTCCGCGGGCCGGCAGGTCATCTGCATCACCCACACCGCCCAGATCGCGGCACTGGCGGACCGGCACCTGCTCATCCAGAAGAACGTGGAAGGCGAGCGCACCTTCACCAAGCTCTATCCGCTGGACGGCGACGGGCGGGTGCGGGAACTGGCCCGCATCATCTCCGGCGACCAGATCACGCCCATCGCCCTGGCCAACGCCCGGGAAATGCTGGGCCTGGACCCTTGACAAAGGGAAAAGGCACAGGTATACTGTACAGTATCAAATGCAAAGAAGGGAACCAGTACCCCTTGAAAGCGCGGCACAGAGAAGCCCTGGTTTGGTGAAAAGGGAAGCGCGCGCAAGGGCGAATACATCCCGGAGCAGCAGGCTGAACAGCGCGTTTCGCGCCCGGTAGGCCGCGCCGTGGTGCGCACGTTACAGCGCAAGGGTGTCTATTGTGCACCCGCCGAGGCCGTCTTTCGCGAGGAGGGCGGCGAACAGAGGTGGTACCGCGAAGTTTCGCCCTCTGCCAATTCATTTTGGCAGAGGGCTTTTTTATGCCCTTTGCCCGCAAACCAAAGGAGGAAACAGAAAGCATGACCATTTACGACGAGCTGGTCGCCCGCGGGCTTATCGCCCAGGTGACCGATGAGGAAGAGATCAAGGACCTCATCAACAACGGCAAAGCCACCTTCTACATCGGCTTTGACCCCACGGCAGACTCTCTGCATGTGGGCCACTTCATGGCCCTGATGCTCATGCGCCGGCTGCAGAAGGCGGGCAACCGCCCCATCGCCCTGATCGGCGGCGGCACCGGCATGGTGGGCGACCCCAGCGGCCGCACCGACATGCGCACCATGATGACCGTGGAGACCATCCAGCACAACTGCGAGTGCTTCAAAAAGCAGATGAGCAAGTTCATCGACTTTTCCGAGGGCAAGGCTCTGATGCTGAACAACGCCGACTGGCTGATGAAGCTGAACTACATCGAGCTGCTGCGCGAAGTGGGCGCCTGCTTCTCGGTGAACAACATGCTCCGGGCCGAGTGCTACAAGCAGCGGATGGAGAAGGGCCTGTCCTTCCTGGAGTTCAACTACATGATCATGCAGTCCTACGACTTCTATCACATGTTCCAGACCGTGGGCTGCAACCTGCAGTGCGGCGGCGACGACCAGTGGTCCAACATGCTGGGCGGCACCGAGCTCATCCGCCGCAAGCTGGGCAAGGACGCCTACGCCATGACCATCACTCTGCTGCTCACCAGCGAGGGCAAGAAGATGGGCAAGACCCAGAAGGGCGCTGTCTGGCTCGACCCGGAAAAGACTTCCCCCTACGAGTTCTACCAGTACTGGCGCAACGTGGACGACGCCGACGTGCTGAAATGCCTGCGGATGCTCACCGACCTGCCCCTGGAGCAGATCGACGAGATGGACCACTGGCAGGGCGGCGAGCTGAACAAGGCCAAGGAGATCCTGGCCTTCGAGCTCACCAAGCTGGTCCACAGCGAGGAGGAGGCCCGCAAGGCCCAGGAGACCGCCCGCGGCCTGTTCAGCGGCTCCGCGGACGCGGCCAACATGCCCTCCACCACCCTCACCGCCGACCAGCTCACCGACGGCAAGATCGGCATTCCGGACATGATGCTGGCCGCGAAACTGGTCCCCAGCAAGCGGGAAGCCCGCCAGCTCATCCAGCAGGGCGGCGTTCTGCTGGACGGCGAAAAGGTGACCGACCCCACCATGACCGTGAGCGCCGAGGCTCTGACCGCCGGCGTAGTCATCAAGAAGGGCAAGAAGGTCTACCACAAGGTGCAGCTGTGATGCAATAAAACCAAAAGGAGCACTGTCAAAATGACAGTGCTCCTTTTTTTGATTTCAAGACCTTTACAGCGCAAATGCCTGCCGCAGCGCGTCCAGGGCCGTGTCCTCGTCCTCGGCGGCCACCAGCAGGGAAATGTCCACCGAGCTGGTTGTGATGAGGTGGATGGGCACCCGGGCCTCTGCCATGACCTCCATCACCCTGGAGGCCACACCGCACAGGTTCGGCATGTCCTGCCCGAAGAGGGTCAGCTTGGTGTAACCGCCGCTGATGAGCGGAGCGGGGCCGCTTTTGCCCGCCGTGACCTGGGGCAGAGTGCGCATCACGATGGACCAGTTATCATACGAGGTGGTGAAGCTCATGGCCGCCACGTCGCCCTGGGGCAGCCCCTGGCAGATCATGTCCATATTGACCCCGGCCGCCGCGAAGGGGGAGAGGTACCCCGCGGGGCCGCCCTCGCTCTGGCGCACGGCGGGGAAGGCCACCACCATGATGTTCTGTTCACTGGAAAGCTGGGAGATGCCGTACATATTGCTCTGCCTCCATTTTTATAGATCAAGGAATTGGTTGTCGATGTTGTTCCGCAGGACCGATTCTATGTAGCTGCGGCTGAAGTCCGGGAAGTTCTCCCGCACACCGTGGCTTTGGGCCAGCTCGTCGGTGTAGTCCTTATAAAGGTAAATGCGTATCTGGGAATAGTTCTGACCGTAATGGTTCACCGTGGGATGCAGCATCGGGTCCTTCAGGGCCGTCTCGCTGCTTCCGTCCGGCTGGGTGGTCTTTTCCAGTGTGAAGCTCAGCACCGCGCCGATCATCGTGTCCGCCGTGGACTGGGCGTTCAGGAAATTGCCCAGGGAATAAGCCACGAATACCTGGCGGCTGTCCGCCGCAGTGAGCCACTGTACGTCCTGCACCACATGGGGGTGAGTTCCGATGACTACGCCGGCCCCCCAGTCGGCCATCTGCTGAGCCAGCGCCCGCTGGGCGTCGGTGGCTTTGTGGCTGCCCTCCACACCCCAGTGAACACCCACCACCACAAAGTCCGCCTGCTGGCATGCCAGTTCGATCTGGTGCTGTATCACGTCGGTCTGGCTGGTGTAGATGAGGTTCGCTTCCGCTCCGGAGGGAGTGGGGATGCCGTTGGTGAATTCCGTATAAGAAAGATAGGCGATGCGGATGCCATTGGTCTCCCGGATCACGATGTTGTCGTAGTCTTCTTCGCCCGCGTACAGTCCGCAGGTGACTGCATCTTCCGGCAGGCTGGACCAGAACCGTCTGGTGGCGGCAATGCCCTCGGCGCCCTTGTCATAGGTGTGGTTGTTCGCCAGACTGAACACTCTGAACCCCGTGTCGTACAGCTCGCGCCCCATATCGCCCGGCGTGGAAAAGCAGGGATAACTGCTGGGCTCCAGTTCATCGTTCACCAGCGTTTCCTGGTTGATCCAGTTCACGTCAAACCCGGCGTAGAAATCCCGCACCGCGTCGTAGCAGAAGGAAAAATCGTAGCCCTCTTTGCCCTCCGCCTGGGCTCTGCGGGCAGCCTGGTTGTAGATGCCGGTATGGATGAGGTTATCGCCCGTGGCGGAAAAGCGCACCGTGGAAACAGTCGGCGTCGGCTCCGGCGTGGGGGAAGGGGAGGGTGCAGGCGTGGGGTCAGGCTGCGCCTGGGAAGCCGCATCCCGCACCGAATCGACCGCGCTGTCCAGCAGAGGAACGATCATCAGCAGTGCCAGAATGGCAAGCACCAGAACGATCAGTCGTTTCTTCATGGTATTTCCCTCACAGAAGTTCCTTCATCAGGTCTTTCATGGTGTAAAGTCCAGGGCCTTTATCCGCAAGGAACACCGCAGCATTCACCGCGCCGTTGGCAAACACACGGCGGGAACCGGCACTGTGGCTCAGGGTGATGACCTCATCCGGCCCGCAGAACAAAATTTCATGCTCGCCCACGATGCTGCCGCCCCGCACCGAGTGCAGGCCGATCTCGCGGGGAGAGCGTTTCTGACGCACACTGTGGCGGTCATAGACGTATTCGTAGGGCTCGCTGGCCACCTTGTTGATCTCATCCGCCAGCAGCAGTGCGGTGCCGCTGGGCGCGTCCAGCTTGTTGTGGTGATGCTTCTCGATGATCTCGATGTCGTAGTCCAACCCCAGCGCCGTAGCGGCCTGCTGTGCCAGCTGGGCCAGCAGGTTGATGCCCATGGACATGTTCGCGCTTTTGAACACGGCACAGCGGGTGCTGGCCTCGGTCAGCAGCTTTTCGGTGTCCTCGTCCAGGCCAGTGGTGCAGATAACGCAGGGCAACGCGTTCTTTGCGCAGAAGCGCAGAGCGTTCCTGGTGGCCGCGGGGCTGGAAAAGTCGATGAGCACATCAGCCTCCACGTTCAGTTCCTCCAGGCTCGCCGCCACGGGGATGGCGCCGCTCTGAGGGGTGACGTCCACGCCACCCACAACGCGGCAGTCCTCACGCTGTTCGATCAGCTCACACAAGACCTTGCCCATGCGGCCGTTGATGCCCTGAATGATAATGCGGGTCATGGTATCTTTCTCCTGTTCTTTTTACAAAAGGCCCGCGCAAAAAACGCGCGGGCCTTTTGGTGTTCCTTTTAAATCAGGCCGGCGTTCTGCAGCTCCCGGCGCACCTGTTCGGCGTGGTCGTCGCTCAGGGGCACCAGCGGCAGGCGGCAGGGCCCAGCCGGAAGGCCCATCATGCCCAGGGCAGCCTTCACGGGGATGGGGTTCACCTCGCAGAACATTGCTTTGCAAAGGCCCATCAGCTGCAGCTGCAGGTCCAGGCTTTCCTTCGTCTTGCCCTCGAACCAAAGCTGGCACATGCGGTGCATCGGTTCCGGCGCCACGTTGGAGACCACCGAAATGACGCCCTTGCCGCCCAGGGCCAGAATAGGCACCACCTGATCGTCGTTGCCGGAATAGAGAGGCAGCTCATCGCCGCACAGCGCGGCGGTCATGGCGATCTGGCTGATGTTGCCGCTGGCTTCCTTGATGCCGCAGATGAGCGGGTTCTTGGCCAGTTCCTTCGCGGTGGCGGACTCGATGTTCACGCCGGTGCGGGAGGGCACATTGTAGAGGATGGCCGGCAGACCGGCCGCGTCCACGATGGTGTTGAAGCTGGCAACGAGACCCCTCTGGGTGGTCTTGTTGTAGTAAGGAGTCACCAGCAGAAGCGCGTCCGCGCCCCGGGCCTTGGCCTCCTTGGACATCTCCACCGCGTGCTCGGTGTAGTTGGAGCCGGTGCCCGCGATGACGGGGATGCGCCCGGCAGCGGTCTCCACCGCCACACGGATGCACTCCAGATGCTCGTCGTCCTTCAGAGTGGCGGACTCGCCGGTGGTGCCGCAGATCACAACGGCATCGGTGCCGCCTTTGATCTGGAACTCGATCAGATCAGCCAGGCCCTTGTAGTCCACACTGCCGTCCGGCAGCATGGGGGTGATGATGGCAACAGCGGCTCCGGTGAAGATCGGCGTTTTCATTGCGCTCAACTCCTTTTAGTCAAAATAGCCCTTGGCGGCAAGCAGTTCCGCCAGCAGCACGCCGCCGCCCGCAGCGCCCCGCAGGGTGTTGTGGGACAGGCAGACGAACTTGTAGTCATACTGGGTGTCCGGGCGCAGACGGCCGATGGAAACTGCCATGCCGTTTTCCAGGTTGCGGTCCAGCTTGGTCTGCGGCCGGTCGTTCTCTTCAAAGTAATGCAGGAAGTGCTTGGGGGCGCTGGGCAGCGCAAGGCGCTGGGCCTCGCCCTCAAAGTTCGCCCAGCGGTCCAGGATCTCTTCCTTGGCGGGCTTTTTGTCAAAGCTCATGAACACGGCAGCCATGTGTCCGTCGGTCACGGGGATGCGCAGGCACTGGGCGGTGATGGAAGGGGAGGCAGCCGGCACAATGGCGCCGTTCTCCACCTTGCCCCACAGCTTCAGCGGCTCCTGCTCGCTTTTTTCCTCTTCGCCGCCGATGTAGGGGATGCAGTTGTCCACCATCTCCGGCCAGGTGGCAAAGGTCTTGCCGGCGCCGGAGATTGCCTGATAGGTGCACACCAGCACTTTGGAAAGGCCGAATTCGTCTTTCAGGGGGTGCAGGGCGGGCACATAGCTCTGCAGGGAGCAGTTGGATTTCACCGCCACAAATCCCTTTTTAGTGCCCAGGCGCGCGCGCTGGGCTGCAATGACGTCCAGGTGCTCGGGGTTGATCTCCGGCACCACCATGGGCACGTCAGGGGTGAAGCGGTGGGCGCTGTTGTTGGAGACCACCGGGCATTCCGCCTTGGCGTAGCTCTCTTCCAGCGCGCGGATCTCCTCTTTCTTCATATCCACCGCGCAGAACACGAAATCGACTTTGGAGGCCACTTCTTCCACATGGGAGGCATCCAGCACCACCATATTCTTGACCTGCTCCGGCATGGGGTCAGGCATGGCCCAGCGGCTGCCAACGGCCTCTTCGTAGGTCTTGCCCGCCGAACGGGGAGAAGCCGCCACCACGGCCAGATGGAACCAGGGATGCTGCGCCAGCAGAGACACGAAACGCTGGCCGACCATGCCGGTGGCGCCCACAACGCCCACTTGATACTGTTTCATAGTTCACTCGTTCCTTTCCGCAAAGCCCTCTTGTGTTCGCCGGTGCCGGGTGTATAAAAAAAACCGGCTTGAAAACCGGCAATGTATGCAATATAATAAATTAGATTGCATAGCGTGCACAGCGCACCAACACCTTAAAACATGTCTTTACTATAGCATTGCCGTGAAGCAATGTCAATTATCAAGAAAGGCAATACTCCATGCTGAAAAAAGATTTTTGGTTCGACCTGCCCCATGAACTGATCGCGCAGGAACCCGCCGATCCGCGGGATTCCGCCCGCCTGCTGTGCGTGAAGCGCGGCAGCGATGAGATCCGCCATCAGGTGTTTCACGATCTGCCTGACCTATTAAATGCCGGCGATCTTCTGGTTGTGAACGATTCCAAGGTTTTGCCCGCACGTTTGGTGGGCGAAAAGGCCGGGACCGGCGCGGTAAGCGAAATTCTGCTGCTGCGGCAGGTGAAGGGCGACGTCTGGGAGTGTCTGGCAAAGCCCGGCAAGCGTCTGAAGGCCGGCACCGAGGTCATCTTTGGCGATGGCAGCCTGCGGGCGGTCATCCGGGAAACGATGGAAGACGGCAACAAGCTTGTGGAGTTTTTCTATGACACCCAGACCCTCTACGAAAAGCTGGATGAGTTCGGCAAGATGCCTCTGCCGCCCTACATCACCCGCCAGCTGGAGGACCAGAGCCAGTACCAGACCGTCTATGCCAAGGAGCTGGGCAGCGCCGCCGCTCCCACCGCCGGCCTGCACTTCACGCCGGAACTGATGGACCGCCTGCGCCAGAAAGGCGTGGATTTTGCCGAGGTGACCCTGCACGTGGGCCTTGGCACCTTCCGCCCGGTGAAGGAGGATGACATCGCCGACCACCAGATGCACTCCGAGTGGTACTGCGTCAGCGAGGAGACCGCCCGCAAGATCAACGAGACCAAGGCCCGGGGCGGCCGGGTGATCTGCGTGGGCACCACCAGCTGCCGCACGCTGGAATCTGTGGCGGCCAAATACGGTGAGATCCGTGCCTGCAGCGGCGACACCGATATTTTCCTGTATCCCGGCTGCGAATTCCGCTGTATGGACGGCCTCATCACCAACTTCCATCTTCCTGAAAGCACGCTCATCATGCTGGTCAGCGCCTTTTACGGCTATGAGCGCACCATGGCCGCCTACAAAGAGGCTGTGGCCAAGAAATACCGCTTTTTCAGCTTTGGCGACGCCATGCTTATCCTGTAAAAGAAAGGGACTTTACACATGCCTTACCGCTTGATCAAAACCGAGCACGCCGCACGCCGCGGGCAGTTTGAGACAGTGCACGGCACGGTGCAGACGCCGGCCTTTATGAACGTGGCCACCGCCGCCGCCATCAAGGGCGGTCTGTCCGCCTTTGACCTGAAGGACATTGGCTGCCAGGTGATGCTGTGCAACACCTACCACCTGCACCTGCGTCCGGGGGACAAGCTGGTGGCAGAGCTGGGCGGCCTGCACAAGTTCACCCGCTGGGACGGCCCCATCCTCACCGACAGCGGCGGATTTCAGGTGTTCAGTCTCGCCAAGCTGCGCAACATCACCGAAGAGGGCGTGACCTTCCACTCCCATCTGGACGGCCACAAGATCTTCATGGGCCCGGAAGAGAGCATGCAGATCCAGGCGAATCTCGGTTCCACCATTGCCATGGCCTTCGATGAGTGCGTGGAGAACCCTGCCCAGTACGACTATGCAAAGGCCAGCTGTGAGCGCACCGTGCGCTGGCTGGCCCGCTGCAAGGCGGAGATGGCCCGGCTGAAAAATGAAGGTCTCGCCACCAATCCGCACCAGCTGCTGTTCGGCATCAACCAGGGCTGCACCTTTGACGATTTGCGGGTGGAGCACATGAAAACCATCGCGGACATGGACCTGGACGGCTATGCCATCGGCGGTCTGGCAGTGGGGGAGCCTGCGGAGGAGATGTACCGCATCATCACCGCTGTGGAGCCCTTTGCGCCGAAGGACAAGATCCGCTATCTGATGGGCGTGGGCACGCCCGGCAACATCATCGAGGGCGTGTGGCGCGGCGTGGACCTGTTCGACTGCGTCATGCCCAGCCGCAACGCCCGCCACGGCCATCTGAACACCTGGAGCGGCATCATCAACATCAAGAACCTCAAGTACGAGAAGGACGAACGCCCCATCGACCCGGAGTGCGACTGCCCCGTCTGCCGCAACTTCAGCCGCGCCTATCTGCGGCACCTGTTCAAAGCCGACGAGATGCTGGGCATGCGCCTCGCCGTGATGCACAACCTCTATTTCTACAACCATCTCATGGAGCGCATCCGGGCCGAACTGGACGCCGGGACCTTTGAATCGTTCCATGACCAGTATGTAACTCTGCTGGACATCCGCATTTAACGCCGGTTTCACTTGCAAAATGCGTGCATATCCGTTATAATTGGTTTTAATACGATCCCGGATTTCGAGAGGAGTTAAACAAAACGATGAACATTCAGTTTCTGAGCAGCAGTATGGATTCCACCACCATGAGCAACATCAGCATGATCGTCATGCTGGTCATCATGTTCGCGGTGATGTACTTTTTGCTGTACCGTCCCCAGAAGAAGCAGCAGAAGAAGGACGCCGAGATGCGCAATTCGCTGGAGATCGGCGATGAGGTGACCACCATCGGCGGCATCGTGGGCCGCGTGATCGCCCTGAAGGAGGACACCTTCGTGCTGGAGACCGGCAGCGACCGCACCAAGATCCGTTTCCGCCGCGCCGCCGTGCAGGCCGTGACTAAGCTGGATATGGAGACTCCTGCCCAGAAGTGATCTCTTCGGACTAAAACAACGCCTCCCTGCATACTGTTTAGTGTGCAGGGAGGTGCTTTTTTATGTCAAAACAGCAAAAAACGGGCCGTAAAGCCGGGCAGAATGCCGGCACGGAGCCCTTGAAAAAGATTTTGATCGCAGGCGTCACCGGCACGGCCGTAACATTTCTCGTCCTGCTCTTGTGCAGCTGGCTCTACACCAAGACCCAGCTGCCCGCCTGGTCTGCCGTTCCCATGGCCACCTGCGCCGTGTGCCTGGGCTGCTTTGTCTGCGGAATGATCCTGGCTCGCAGCTTCAAAAAGAACGGCTTGTTCTGCGGGCTTTGCACCGGAACGGTCTTTTATCTCATCTATCTGGCCGCCGCACTGCTGAACGGGCAGTTCGACTTCACCGCCATGGCCGGCATCAAGCTTGTGTGCTACATCCTTGCGGGCTGCTTTGGCGGGTATCTTGGCATTCTTCTGGCCGAACGAAAGCGCACCCGCCGTCAGGCCTGACAAAAAAGCTCCGCATTGATGCGGAGCTTTTTTCATATATCGCGGCCAAGCCGCATATCATGTTCTATCACCGCTCAAAAAGAGGTACAAGCTATGTGGACGTATCGACCAGCAGACAGCACTCCCACGCCGCGGGCGAAGGAACTTCGGGATCCCGTGCCTTATTCGGCGGCCCGACCGCAGCCTTCCTCCGCGCCTTTCCAAACTCAGAACGGCGCAGCACCGCATCGTCAGAGTGCGTTTGGCCAAGAGCAGTGCACCACAGGCGCAGAGCAGAGCCGAAGGCGGCCTGAAAGCATGCCCGGAACGGTCTATGAAACATCCGACGCGCCGACCACTCCTAAAGCGCGCATCGCCACCCTGCCAAGACCCTCCCGGACACTGCGCACCGCCTGCGTGATGGGGTGCCTTTATCTGGCCGGTCTTGCGGCAGGCTCGCTGTGCAGCCGGATGCTGAGCGAACCGCTGCTGACCTACGCCCGTTATTTCGCCTCCATCGACCTGGGCCTGCGGACCACCGGAAACGCCGCGATGGTGTTCAGCGTGGGCTTTCTGTCCCTGTTTTGCCAGCTGTCTCTGGTGCTCATCTCCGGTTTCTGTGTTCTCGGCATCGGCCTCATTCCCATTACGATGGTGCTCAAGGGCGCAGGAGCGGGCATTTTCACCGCACTCTTGTATCAACAGCTGGGAGCAGCCAAAGGTCTTGTGCTGCAAGCGTTGGTCTTTTGGCTCCCGGAAACGATGGGCAGCCTGCTCGTGATCCTGTTAAGCGCTTTCGCCTTACACGTTTCATGCGGTCTTCTGCGCTGCTGTCTCGGCCAGGGCGGAAACGGGCTTGGCGCAGCCTCGCGCCGCCTGATTCACCGCTATCTGACCATCTGCTTTGTTTCCATGCTGGTGTGCGGGCTTTCAGTCCTCCTGACGCTGGTCTTCGGCGGCCTCTTCTGATGTCACGGAAGGCCTTTCAGGCTCCATGTAGGAGATTTTGGACAGGGGAGTGGACTTCGCCGCCTTGCGCAGCTTCTCGGTGTTGATGTGGGTGTAGATTTCTGTGGTGGACACATGCGCGTGCCCCAAAATTTCTTTCAGTTCCAGCATATCCACGTTACCGTGGCGGTACATCAGCGTTGCCGCGGTGTGGCGCAGTTTGTGAGGCGAATATCCTTTGCCGGAAAGCCCCGCAGACTGCAGGCAGCGCTCCACAATCTGCTGCACACGTCGCGCGCTCAGCCGCTTGCCGGTCTTTTTGGATACAAACAGCGCCTGCGGCTCCTGCAGATTTCCGAGGGCTGCCCGGGCAGCACAGTAGTGCTTCAGCGCATCCAGGCAGGCGGCGTTGAGGTAGACCAGCCGCTCTTTATTGCCTTTGCCCACGATGCGGACCGTGTCCTCCTGAAAATCCTTCAAATCGATGGCCACCAGTTCGCTCAAACGCATGCCGCAGTTCAAAAACAGGGTCAGGATGCAGAAGTCGCGCTCGTAAAAGTCACTTTGTGTATTTTTTAACAAGTCAATGCTTTCTTCCAGCGACAGATATTTGGGCAGCGCCTTTTTAAGGCTTGGAACAGAGATGTCCTTGGCAGGGTCCTCCGAAAGGCGATTGGATTTCACGGTCATAAAGCGATAGAAGCTTTTGATGCTGGTGAGTTTCCGCGCCCGGGCTGCCGGTTCGTTCTGACGCTCCTTCTTCAAGAAATACAGATACTCATAGATCTCCGATTGGGTCACGCTGCCGATGGTGGCAGTGTCGATGCCTCGGATGTCAATATCGTCAAATTCGCAGTTCGCAGACGCAGCGCCGCGTTCACGCAGAAGAAACTTGAAGAACAGGCGCAGGTCGATGTAGTAGGCATTGACCGTGCGAGGTGATCGGTTGAGAATTGCGCCCAGATAATTCAGAAAGTCGCGCACGTCCCGCGGGATGTCTTCATAAGGCGCGTGGCGCTCCGGGTGCATGGTGTCGATGTAGGTGCTCATAATCTGGTTTGCGGTGGATATCCCTGTTTTGCACTCCCCTCAATTTCGCTAAATTTTTATTTAGCGAAATACATCCAGTTAAAAAAAATAGCGCTCTCGCTACCCCTACTCTATCAGATAGCCCCGCGCTTCGCAAGGCCTACGGCCCAAAACGGGATAATTATGCATCTAAAGACAACATAAATCCATCGTGCGGGAAGCAGAAAGCCCCCACCCCCCGCCCGCCCCCGTGGGGGCGGGAGCGCGTCTCTGGGGTGAACATAGCGGCCCGGAGGCCAGCCCGGCGCGGCGGAAAGCCTTTTGGTCGGGCCTGCGGCCCTCCCTGGCGGCCTGCGGGCCGCCGCCAACCTGGGGGCCGCAGGCCCCCAGCCCCCCACCACGCCCACAGGTCAGCCGCCCCTTTGCGCGTGGCCCTCCCCATTGTGCAGCCCGGCCCGGCGTCAAGGGTCAAGCCGGGCAGCCAAGGGGCTGCCCTTGACGCCTGCCGCCGTGCTCAGGCAAGCCCCCTGCGCGTGGGGGTCAAACCACACGCAAAGGGGGCTTGCTCATGTTCACACTTCCCAGCAACCGGCGCGACCTGCTCCAGATGGTGCTGGCGCTGGACGTCACTCTCCAGAAACAAGACCTCGCGCCGGAGCGCCGTGCGCGGCTGCTCCGCTTTCAGCGGGTGCTCACCGCGCTGGCGTCCTCCGGCGCTTTCCTGTCCCGCCCACCTTCCGGCGGGTCAGCTCGTCCGCCAGCGCGTAAAGCAAAGTGACCTCACTGTGCCCCTCGTCGTGGTTGAGCAGCGCAGCCACCTTGCCCATGCTGCCGGTGCGCCGAAACTCGTCCACGGCGCGGATTTTCCTGCCCGTGTGGGTGCTCACCTGCGCACCCTTCGGCACCACGCCGGACGCCCGGAACACCCGCGCCGCCCGCTGAAGGTCTTTGTATACGGCGCTCCGGGTGCGGTGTTTGCGCCAGTCGTTCCGGCCCTCAAACACCCACACCCGGCCCGCCTGCTGCAACATCCGCAGCCGCAACTCGGCGGGCCAGTATACCCGCCGGCTTTTGCCGGTCTTTTGTTCCCGCACGGTCATGCGCGGGCCGTGCTGAACGTCTGCCGTTTTCAGCGCCAGCACGTCCCCCACGCGCAGCCCGGTGGCCATGCAGCACTCCATGACGAGGCGGTTTGCGGGCATCAGTGCCGCGAGTACATGCCCCATGGCGGGGCGGTCGAGCCAGTCAGCGCGCCCCATTTTTGCCCGCCTCCCCTTTCCGGCAAATGGTGATTGAAGTCTCCAGCACAGCTGCCGGAGCAGCTTGCGCGGCGCTCCCGGCAGGAGTGTGAACACTTGCCGCACCAGCAGCCCAGCGATGAAACGCCGCCGCTGCGTCTGCCACGTTCTCGGCCATCCGCCGCGCCGTTCCACCGTTGCCGTAGCGGCTGGCGTAGTAGTAGAGATAGGCCCAACCGCAGACGTCAAACACCAGCCGCGCCCCCTTCACAAAATCCGGGTCACTGGGCGCAGCCACCCGGTGCAGCTCCCGAACCGCTGCCACCACATCAAATTCCATATCCCTTTTATCAGTCATTTTCCAGTGCCTCCCATCCCCCGCCATACACCGGCGGGGCGTCCTGCCTGCGCCGCCGAAGCCAGCCGCGCAGCTCCACAAGGCAGCGCCCAAAGGCTGCCACATCCAATTTTACTTCGCCGCCGGCGGCCACCAGCGGCCCCAACTTCTCCCGTTTTCGCCGGCTCAACTCCCCCAGCCGCCCCGGCTGCTGCCAGAGCGTCCGCAGGATAAACCTGTCTGTCTCGTTCAGCGCCAGCCATTCGCTCCCCAACTGCTGAACACCGGGCAGCCGGAGCACTCGCGGCCATACGGCCAGCACGTCCGGCACGGTGCAGGCGTCGCCGGCCAGCGTCAGCTCCAGCCGGGTGACGTCCACGCCGAGCCCGGCCTCCATGGTCTTGTTGTAGAGCTTGCAGCGACCCGGCGCGTTTCGGCGTCCGACGTACTGCGTACGATCTGACGCCGAGCGCCGGATTTCCTCGTAGACCCGCCCATCCTTCACCAGCTCATAGCCGGTACGCTCTCCGGGCAGGTCTACCGCGAAATCCCAGCGCACCACCACCACCGGGGGGGAAATCGGTGCGCCGGCTGTTGTCATAGAGCAGATTGAACACCCAGCGCAGCGCCCGGGTCTCGCCCACCTTGTTGGGGTTGAACTCCAGCCGGGCGCGGCGGGTGTTCACGCCGCTGGGGCCGTTGAGGCCAACGCCCAGCCAGAAGGAACGTCCGCCCTCCAGCGCGAAGGTGAATTGGTCTCAAAAGGCCCCCATCTTGTGCGTTGTCCAGTGGCTGAACTCCACCCAGACCAGCGCCCCCACGCCATCCAGCACCCGCTGGCCGGCTTGATACTCCAGAGCGAAGTCCAGCAGAAGCTTGTCGATGCTGTAGGTGCTGCCGTCCTCCGCTGTTGTTTTCCACGTGTAGGGAAGCCCCGCCGGAGCGGGGCCTCCCTGTACGTTTGTACACATGATTGGCCCTATTGGCCCTATTAGATATAGGGTCAATCAGTCCCAAATGAGGCAGGGCAGTAACCGCCCGTCGCGCTCGGCCAAGTCCACCTCAACCTCGTCGCCCGGCATCACCGCGCGGGCGCTGTAGACGCTGCCGACGCGGCCCCGATGGTCAGCGAGATAAACCCGCCACATTTCCCTGTCACGCTCCCCCGCAGCCTTTGCGCGGAAGACCTCTTTCGAGACGCTCAACACTGTTTTTTTCATTTCATTGTCCTTTCCGGGCGCAACAAAAAGCGCCCTCGCACTTTTTCCGCGAGAGCGCCATAGTTTTGTTTGGATGGATTTCGCTAAATACCCGTTGTAGCGAAATCCTGCGTATTTCGCTAAACCTGAATTATTTAGCGAAACTACATCCATTGAAATCAGTATACCTTCTCCGGCAGGATTTGTCAAGGCCGGGCCGTCAAGCACTCATTGGCAGCGGCTGTGCCGTTCGGGCTTTCATATTTATAATATAAGAGCACCGGTCCCACAGGTCTCACTGTGCGGCTGGTGCTCTTATGGGTTTTATTTGATGGCCTGGATGGCGTCCCGCAGATAGCTCACGCCCACCAGTTCAATGTCGGAAAATTCTTTCGGGTCCAGCTGCTTGAGGCTGTGGCGCGGAACGATGGCTTTGGTGAAGCCGATGCGCTGGGCTTCCCGCAGGCGCAGCTCCAAAAAGGTCACATTGCGCACTTCCCCGCCGAGGCCCACTTCCCCGATGGCCACCGTTTTGTCGTCGATGGGCTTGTCCAGCATGGACGAGACCATCGCAAGGCAAACAGCCAGGTCGCAGGCTGTTTCGTCCAGTTCCAGGCCGCCCACGATGTTCAGATAAACATCCAGGCTGCCAAAGAAGTAGCCTGCCCGTTTTTCCAGAACAGCCACCAGCAGGTTGGCGCGGTTGAAGTCGAAGCCGCTGGCGGTGCGCCGCGGCACGTTGAAGCTGCTCTTGGTCACAAGCGCCTGCACTTCGCTCAGGATGGGCCGCGTGCCCTCCATGGTGCAGGCCACGCAGTTGCCGCTAGTGCCCAAGGGACGGCCTTCCAGCAGCACCTGAGAGGGGTTCTCGATCTCGGTCAGGCCGTGGCCGGTCATGTCGAACATCCCTATCTCGTTGGTGGAACCGTAGCGGTTTTTGGCTGCACGCAGCACCCGGTAAGGCAGGGTCTTGTCCCCTTCAAAATAGAGCACCGTATCCACGATGTGCTCCATCACCTTGGGGCCCGCGATGGCGCCGTCCTTGTTCACGTGGCCCACGATGAAGGTGGGTATCTCACAGCTCTTGGCCACCGTCAGAAGGCGTGCCGAGCACTCCTTCACCTGAGACACACTGCCGGCGGAACTGGATACATCGTTGCAGTGCATGGTTTGAATGGAATCGATGACCACCAAATCGGGCTTCGTCTGCTCAATAAGTCCGCAGATGTCGTCGATGTCGGTCTCGGCGGCAAGATGGATGTTCTGCTGAGGCACCTGCAGCCGGTCTGCCCGCAGCTTGATTTGGCGCACCGATTCCTCACCAGTGATGTAGAGCACCTGACAGCGGTCGCTGATGGCCCCGCAGAGCTGCAGCAGCAGCGTGGATTTGCCCGCGCCGGGTTCACCGCCCAGCAGCACCACGCTGCCCAGCACCACGCCGCCGCCCAGCACCCGGTCCAGTTCAGAAATGCCGGTGACGATGCGGCTCTTTTCCTCGGTGGTGCTCACTTCCGACAGGCGGCGTGCTGTGATGCTGGTGACGCCGGAAGGCCGTGCAGAGGCGCTGCGGGCCGCTGCTTTGGGTTCCGGCGCCACCACGTCCTCCACCATCGTGTTCCAGGCGCCGCAGCTGGGGCAGCGGCCCATCCAGCGGGGGCTGCTTTCACCGCAGTTGGAGCACACATAAATCGTTTTCAGCTTGTTATCCTTCAAAACCCTAAACCGCCTTCACAATCAGTATCCGAACACGCCCTCGAGGGATTCGTCATTGTCGATCCAGTCCTGCACCAACACCATTCGGTAGTCGTTCCGGGTGTCACGGATGTACACCTTTTCAATGCCCGCGTTGATGATCATACGCTTGCACATGGAGCAGCTGCTGGCATCCTTGACGTAATCGCCGGTGGACATGTCGATGCCCACCAGATACAGCGAACTGCCCAGCATCTTGTCCCGGGAGGCGCTGATGATGGCGTTCGCCTCGGCGTGGACGCTGCGGCACAGCTCGTACCGCTCGCCGCGGGGGATCTTCAGCTTCTCGCGGATGCAGACCTTCATGTCATCGCAGTTTTTGCGGCCGCGGGGCGCACCCACATAGCCGGTGGAGATGACCTCGTCGTTTTTCACGATCACCGCGCCATAGTGCCGGCGCATGCAGGTCCCGCGCTGGGAAACGCTTTCGGCCAGGTCCAGGTAATAGTTTATTTTATCCCGACGTTCCATTGATACTCTCTCCCCTTTCAAAAAAGTTTCTTGCATAAGATTCAGTATAACACAGAAGCCTTGGCGCGACAACAAAAACGCCGCAAACGTGAAACACGTTTGCGGCGAAATTGGAGGTGCCGACCGGATTTGAACCGGTGAATGAAGGTTTTGCAGACCTTTGCCTTACCACTTGGCCACGGCACCAGATAAGAACCGAGGAGAAAGTCGGTTCTGTTTTTTGGAGCGGCTTACGAGGCTCGAACTCGCTACCTCCACCTTGGCAAGGTGGCGCTCTACCAGATGAGCTAAAGCCGCAAATCCATGGTTTGCACCGCCAATCTCGTTTGGCGACGGTGTTTATTTTACCGCATCTTTCCTGCTTTGTCAAGACTATTTCTCAACTTTATTTTAGTTTCTCCAAAGACGGGCAAACCATGTGGTTTTGCAAAGAATTTACAGGGATTTCAGAAGTTTGGCCACATCCACGTTGTAGGTCTTGTCGCAGAACTGGCAGTTCACTTCCACGCACTTTTCTTCCTTTGCGAGACTTTCCAGCTCCTGACGGCCCATGCTCAGCAGCGCGCGCTCCACCCGCTGGCGGCTGCAGTCACATTTATAGGATACGTCGTACTCGTCCAGCACCTGCGGGTCGAAGCCCTTCAGCACCAGCTCCATGATGGCCTTGGGGTCCATCCCCTGCTGCAAAAGCTTGGTAACGCTGGGGGCCTTGGCCACGTTCTGTTCCAGCATGGTGATCTCCTGCCCGGTGGCGCCGGGCAGAAGCTGGATCATGTAGCCGCCCGCGCACTGGATGGACAGGTCCGGGTTGACCAGCACGCCCAGGGCACACACGGTGGGGGTCTGCTCGCTGGTGGCGTAGTAGGCGGTGATGTCCTCGGCCACTTCCCCGCTCACCAGCGGGATCTGGCCCACATAGGGCTCCTTCAGGCCCAGGTCGCGCACCACGCTCAGGGTGCCGTCCTTGCCCACGGCGTCGCCCACGTCCAGTTTGCCGTCGCCCCGCAGAGGCAGCTCCACCACCGGGTTCTGCACATACCCCTTCACGCAGCCCGCGCCGTCGGCCACAGCCAGAACGGTGCCGGCAGGCCCGCCGCCGTTGAGGCGCAGGGTCAGGGAATCCTGCTCACTTTTGAGGGTGATGCCCATCATGGAAGCGGCGGTGAGCAGCCGCCCCAGGGCCGCGCTTGTGACGGCGCTGGTCTTGTGGATGCGCTCGGCTTCGGCCACGATGTTGGTGGAATCCACACCGTAGAACACAACGCCGCCATTGTCGGAAATGCCGCGAATCATGTTAGCCATTGTCAGTCTTCTCCAATTGTGTGTATTGTTTGACCGCTGTAAAAATGTAGCGCTGGCTCTCCGGCCGCAGCGGGCCGAAGGTCTCGCCGTCCCGCAGGTCGGCCAGTGCAAAGCCGCTCTGTTCCAGCACCCGCTTCACATAGTCCGCCTCGTAGGTATACTCCGAAAACTGCTCCCGGAACACCTCGCCGGTGTCAAGGTAGTCGATCTGGATGGAGATGTCCACCCGGTCCCCCTCCGGCGAACAGGCGTTGCGCCAGCGGCACACCGCGTCCGGCCCTTCCAGCACGAACACGTTGTCCGCCAGCACCTGCCGGTGCTTGTAGGGCGTGTTCAGGTCAAAGATGAACACGCCGCCCTTTTCCATGAAAAAGGCCGCCTTGGCCACCGCCTGCTCGAAGCGGGGCGCGGGACCGATGTGGTTGTAGGTGTCGAAGGTGGACACAGCTCCCCGGATGGTGCCGAACAGGTCCAGGTCCATGATGTCCTGCCGGAGCAGAAGCAGCCGCTGGGAGATGCCCAGCTCGTCCGCCTTTTCCCGCAGAACGGCCAGCATCTCCTCCGACTGGTCCACCCCGATCATGTCGTAGCCTGCCTGAGTGAGCATCAGCGTCAGATCGCCGGTGCCGCACCCCAGGTCCGCCACGATGCCGTCCGCCACGCCATGGGCGTCCAGCTGTTCTTTCACATAAGTATACAGCGCGTCGTAGTCCGCCTCGCCGTTCAGCTCATCGTAAAAGTAGGCAAATTCATTGTAAGCCATTACGCCTTTACACCTCGCCCGTGAGCAGGCCGTCAAAGACCGTCCGCAGTTCCTCGATGCCAAGGCCCGTTTCGCTGCTGGTTAGTATGATATGCCGGCAGCCGAACTCTTCTGTCAGGAAGGCAAACTCTTCCCTCTTTTTGGCGATCTCGCTTTTCTTCAGTTTGTCCGCCTTGGTCAGCGCCGCCACAAAGGGAATGTTCCGGTAGCGCAGATACTCCAGCATCTGCATATCATCGGCGGAGGGGGCATGACGGCTGTCCAGCAGCTGGACCAGCAGCACGCAGTTGCGCGCGGCGTCAAAATAGCTGTTGATCAGCTGGTCCCACCGCTGGCGGTCCGCCGCGGAGACTTTTGCGTAACCATAGCCGGGCAGGTCCACAAAGTAGGCTGAGTCCACCGTGTAGAAGTTGATGGTGGCCGTTTTGCCCGGCGTGGCGCTGACCCGCGCAAGGTTTTTGCGGTTACAGAGCTTGTTGATGAGGCTGGATTTTCCCACGTTGGACCGGCCGGAAAAGACGAACTCCGGCCGGTCGCTGTCGGGAAGCTGGCTGGAAAGGCCGTAAGAGGCCTGGAAGTCAGCTTTCTGGTAGTTCATAAACCGTCTCCTTTGTTACTGAGGCAGGTGGGCTTCCTGCGGGCGCTGTTCCCCGGGAGCTACCAGCCCGGCGGGGACCTTTTCAGGGGCGGCGGCCTGCTTTGCGCGGCTCTGGGCTCGGCGGCCCTGGCGCGGAGTGAGCAGCGCGTGGTTCAGCACCTGCTCCAGCCGGCTCACCGGCACAAAGCGGATGGCCTTTTTGACCTCATCGTCCACGTCGTACAAGTCGCTCTGGTTTGCCTGGGGAATGAGCACCGTCTTGATGCCCTGCCGGTAGGCCGCCATGCTCTTCTCTTTCAGCCCGCCAATGGGCAGCACGTCGCCGTGGAGGGTGATCTCGCCGGTCATGGCCACATCTGCCCGCACGGGAATGCCGGACAGGCAGGAGATGAGCGCGGTGGCAAGGGTAACGCCTGCGGAAGGGCCGTCCTTCGGCACCGCGCCTTCGGGGGCATGGATGTGCAGGTCGTAGTTTTTGAGCTGTTCGGGGTCGATGCCGTATTCGCCAGCATGCACCCGGGCGAAGGTGACCGCCAGATGGGCGCTCTCTTTCATCACGTCGCCCAGAGAGCCGGTGAGCTCAATTTTGCCCGAGCCGCCCGGGATGGTCTGCACCTCGATGGGCAGGATGGCGCCGCCCACGCTGGTCCAGGCAAGGCCGTTGGCGATGCCCACCGCGTTGGAGCGGTTGTAGAAGTCCGGCTTGACGCGCCGGGGCCCCATCAGGGATTCCAGATTCGCGGCAGTGACGGTGACCTTCTGCTCCTGGCCGGACGCCACCTTGCGGGCGCACTTGCGCAGCACCTCGGTGATGGCCCGTTCCAGGCCGCGCACGCCGGCCTCCTGGGTATAACCGTCGATGAGGCCGTAGATGGCCCCCGCGGTCAGGTTGACCCGGCCCTCCAGGCCGGTCTTTTTCAGCTGCTTGGGCAGCAGGTGCCGCTTGGCGATGTTGAACTTCTCCTCCCGGGTGTAGCTGGGCAGCTCGATGACGTCCATGCGGTCCAGCAGCGGGGCCGGGATGGCGGAGAGGTCGTTGGCCGTGGTGATGAAGAACGCCTGGCTCAGGTCGAAGGGGATGTCAAGGTAGTGGTCCTTGAAGGTCTTGTTCTGCTCGGGGTCCAGCGTTTCCAGCAGCGCCGCAGCCGGGTCCCCCCGGAAATCGGCGGCAAGCTTGTCGATCTCGTCCAGCAGGATGAGCGGGTTCATGCTCTTGGCGGTGGTGACCGCGCTGATGATCTTGCCGGGCATCGCGCCCACGTAGGTGCGCCGGTGGCCGCGGATCTCCGCTTCGTCCCGCACGCCGCCCAGGCTCATGCGCGCATACTTGCGGCCCATGCACTCGGCGATGGAGTGGGCGATGCTGGTCTTGCCCACGCCCGGAGGGCCGGCAAGGCAGAGGATCTGCCCTTTGGCGTCCGGGTTGAGCATGCGCACCGCCAGCAGTTCCAGGATGCGGTCCTTGACCTTTTTCAGGCCATAGTGCTCCCGGTTCAGATGCTTTTCTGCCCGGGCAAGGTCCAAATCATCAGGGGTGTAAACGCCCCAGGGCAGCGCAAGGCAGGTGTCCAGATAGGTGCGGATGACCGCCGCCTCCTGGCTGTTGCCCTGCATCTTGCCCAGGCGCTCCGCCTCTTTTTCCAGCTTTTCGGTGGCTTCCTCCGGCAGGCTGAGGGCGTGGATCTGGTCAAGATACCGCTCGGACTCATAGCGGACGTCGTCGTCCCCGTCCAGTTCGGTGGCAATGGCCCGCATCTGCTCCCGCAGATAGTAGTCCCGCTGGTTCTTCTCCATCTGGTCGTTGACCTTATCCTGGATCTCCTTTTCAAGGGTCAGGACCTGGTTCTCGCGATAGAGCAGATCCAGGGTGGTCTGAAGGCGGCCCATCAGGGTGTTCTGCTCCAGAACGGTCTGTTTGTCCTGGTATTTGAACAGAAGATTCGCAGGGATGTACTCGCTCAAAAAGGCCGCGTCACTGCCGGAAAGGATGGTGTACACCACATCCTTGGGCATGCGGGGATTGAGTTGCAGATAGGCCTCAAAGGCGATTTTCAGGCTGCGCACCAGCGCTTCGGCGTTGACGCTGCCCGCCTGCTGAAGGCCCCGCACCGGGGCCTCCTTCACAGTGACGTTGAGCATCTTCTCGGCGCTTTCCAGCGCCAGCAGACGGGCACGGTACTGCCCTTCCACCAACACCTTCACCAGATCGTCGGAGACGCGCATCACCTGCTTGACCTGGGCCACCACACCGTAGCGGTACAAATCGGCAGTGGCGGGCTCTTCCACGTCCATCTCGCGCTGGGTGATGAGGAAAATGGGGCTGGCGTTGGCCATCGCCCACTCGATGGCGGCGATGCTCTTTTCCCTGCCGACCTCGAAATGAATGACGCTTCCCGGGAACACCACAAGCCCGCGCAGGGCAATGGCCGGCAGATGCAGCACATTGTGTTCCACTTTGATTTTTACTCGTTCAGACATTGGCATTCCCTCCCAAAAACGGTACGGGCAAATTGCTCGTACCGTTTCGATTTTGGAATATTTTTCTGTAAAGTTTGTTGCATTTACACCACAGGAACGGTGTTCTTGTAGCGCTTGCGCACCGCGCCGTATTCCAGCACGGGCTCGCCGCCCGCCACGGTCTCAGGCGTGATGGTGACCTTGACGATGGTGGGGTCGCTGGGCACCTGATACATGATGGGAATCAGGATGCTTTCCATCACGCTGCGCAGGCCGCGGGCGCCGCTCTTGCGCTCGATGGTCTTTTTGGCCACGGCGCGCAGGGCCTCGTCGGTGAACTCCAGGTCCACGTTGTCCATCTGCATCAAGGCCTGATACTGCTTGATGACGCTGTTCTTCGGCTCCTTGAGCACCCGGATGAGGGCATCCTCGTCCAGCCGGTCCAGCACGGTGACCACCGGCAGACGGCCGATGAGCTCCGGGATAAGGCCGAATTTGACCAGATCGTCCGGCTCCACCTTGCGCAGGAGGTTCTGTTTCTCCTGGGCGGATGTGTCGCGCAATTTGCTGCCAAAACCCAGGGAAGAAGAGTCAGTGCGGCGCTGGATGGTTTTGTCCAGGCCGTCGAAGGCACCGCCGCAGATAAACAGGATGTTCTTTGTGTCGATCTGGATGAACTCCTGCTGGGGATGCTTGCGCCCGCCCTGAGGCGGCACGTTGCTCACGGTACCCTCCAGGATCTTCAGCAGCGCCTGCTGCACACCCTCGCCGCCCACGTCGCGGGTGATGGAGGGGTTCTCGCTCTTGCGGGTGATCTTGTCGATCTCGTCGATGTAGATGATGCCGATCTCCGCCCGCTTCACATCAAAGTCGGCGGCCTGGATGAGTTTGAGCAGGATGTTCTCCACGTCCTCGCCCACATAGCCGGCCTCAGTGAGGGTGGTGGCGTCGGCGATGGCGAAGGGCACGCCCAGCATTTTGGCCAGGGTCTGAGCCAGCAGGGTCTTGCCCACGCCGGAGGGACCCAGCAGCAGCACGTTGCTCTTCTGCAGCTCCACGTCGTTCTTGTTTTCGCCGCTGAGGATGCGCTTGTAGTGGTTGTAGACCGAAACCGCCAGCACCCGCTTGGCCTCGTCCTGGCCGATGACATAGCGGTCCAGCCCTTCCTTGATCTCGGAAGGGGTGAGCACGTTCACCGGGTCCAGGGTGGGAGCGGCGTGGCGGGCGGCGTTCCGGCGGGACGCCGCTTTCGGCGCGTCCGGCTTGCCGTCTTCGTCCAGCAGCGAGGAGCACAGCGTGATGCACTCGTTGCAGATGTTGACGCCGGGGCCGATGATCATGCGCTCCACTTCATCCTGGCTTTTGCCGCAGAAGCTGCAGCGCAGGTTCTTGTCTTTGTCTTTTCCGTTCGAATTGTTTGCCATAGTTACCCCTAAACGATGCGGGGCGCGCCTGTGGGCGCCGCGCGGATTGTTTACCGTTTGGTGATGACCGCGTCGATCAGGCCGTAGTCAGCGGCCTCCTGGGCGGACATGAAGTTATCGCGCTCGGTGTCGGCCATGATCTTTTCGATGGGCTGGCCGGTGTATTCGCTGAGCATGCGGTTCATGCGCTCGCGGGTGCGCACCATGTGGTCGGCATGGATCTTGATGTCGGTGGTCTGACCCTGCAGGCCGCTGAGCAGCGGCTGGTGGATCATGATCTCGGCGTTGGGCAGCGCGAGGCGCTTGCCCTTGGTGCCGCTGGCCAGCAGGAAGGCGCCCATGGAGGCGGCCATGCCCATGCAGATGGTGGACACGTCGCACTTGATATACTTCATGGTGTCGTGGATGGCCATGCCGGCGCTGATGGACCCGCCCGGGCTGTTGATGTACAGGCTGATGTCCTTCTCGCTGTCCTGCCCTTCCAGATAGAGCAGCTGGGCCACCACCAGGCTGGCGGTGGCGTCGTTGACCTCATCGCTGAGCATGATGATGCGGTCGTTCAAAAGGCGGGAAAAGATGTCGTAAGAGCGCTCGCCGCGGGCGGTCTGCTCCACAACGTAAGGAACCAAACTCATTTGGCTGTACCTCCCTGTGAGAAAAAATGTAAGCGGTCTTGCAAAATTGACCGATACGGGCCGCAGAGCGCGTATCGGTCAATGCAGGACGGCTTATGTAAGGCGAAGGTGCCTTTGGGCAGATCAGCCCTCCTTGGCGACCTTCTCCTCGGTGATCTCGGCGTGGTCGCGGATGAAGTCGATGGCCTTGTTCACCGCCAGATCCTTCTTGACCTCGTCGGCATTGACCAGCTCCTTGACCTTGGCCAGTTCCATCTTGTAGTTGTCGGCAACGCGCTGCAGCTCGGCCTCCAGCTCCTCGTCGGAAGCGACGATCTGCTCGGCGGCGGCAACGGCCTCCAGAGCCAGGCGGATCTTCACCTGCTTCTCGGCCTGCTCGCGGAAGGAAGCGCGGAAGGACTCCATGGTCTGGCCCATGTACTGCAGGTACATATCCAGCTTCAGGCCCTGCTGCGCCAGGCGGTACTCAAAGTCGCGCACGGCTTCGTCCATGCGGGCTTCGTACATAGCCTCAGGGATGTCGCCCTCGATGGTGGCGATGACCTGGTCCACCAGATCGTTCTCCACGGCCAGAGCAGCCTGCTTCTCGTTCTGCTCTTCCATGCCCTTGCGGATGCTGGCCTTCAGCTCGTCCAGGGTGTCGTACTCGCTCACGTCCTTGGCGAACTCGTCGTCCAGAGCGGGCAACTCCTTGGTCTTGACCTCATGCAGCTTGATCTTGAACACGGCGGGCTTGCCGGCCAGCTCCTTGGCCTGATACTCCTCGGGGAAAGTGACGTTCACGTCAAACTCCTCGCCGGCCTCGTGACCGATCAGCTGATCCTCAAAGCCGGGGATGAAGCTGCCGCTGCCCAGCACCAGGCTGTAATGCTCGGCCTTGCCGCCCTCAAAGGCGACGCCGTCCACAAAGCCCTCAAAGTCCATATCCACAGTGTCGCCGTTCTCGGCCTTGCCCTCGCGGGTGATGATGCGGCCGTTGCGGTTCTGCATGCGGACCAGCTCGGCTTCAACGTCGGCGTCGTCCACAGTATTGACCTTCTTGGTAGCCTTTAAACCGGTGTAGTTGCCCACCTTGATCTCGGGCTTCACAGCCACGGTGACCTTGAGCACCACGCCGTCTTCCAGGCTCTCGGAGACCACGTCCGCCTCGGGACGGCCCACGGGCTGGATGCCGGACTCAACCACCGCGGCCTCATAGGCCTCGGGGAACAGGTCGTTGATGGCGTCGTAGTGGAAGATGTCGGCGCCGTACATTTTTTCGATCACCGCGCGGGGCGCATGGCCCTTGCGGAAACCGGGAACATTGTACTTTTTGCCTTCGCGCTTGTAGGCCTTCTCAATGGCGGCCTTGAAGGGCTCGGCGTCCACAGAGAACTGCAGCTCGTGCATGCTTTTTTCAAGCTTTTCGCTTTTTACAAGATTCATTAATATAGCCTCCGTACAAAGAGATTCATTTTATTATATCATGCGTATGGCCAGAAATCCATACTTTTCCTAAATTTTATGGGGGCAAAACCGCAGTGCATCGGCCGAAATCAGGCGGTATTCCAGCCCGTCCACCTCCCCCTGCACCGCCGCGCGTACAGAGGCGCCGTGCAGGTGGCCGTAAAAGCAGCGCTTGACCCCAAACTCGCGCATCACTTCGATGACCTGCGGGGAGCTTGTTCCGGGATAGACCGGCGGATAGTGAAGGAACACGACCTTCTCCTCGTCCGTCTCCCCCGCCGCTTCAAGGCTGGCTTTCAGGCGACCCAGCTCCCGGTTCATCACCTTTTCGTCGTGGGGCTCGTCCGGCTCGAAAAGCCAGCTGCGGGTGCCGCAGAGGGCAAGCCCCTCCACATGATAGGCGTTGTTGTGCAGCAGGTGCAGGCTGGCAAAGCCCTGCGCCTCAAAAAAAGTCTCCATCTTGCGGGCGGTGGTCCACCAGTAGTCGTGGTTGCCTTTCAAAAGCAGCTTCTGCCCCGGCAGCTGTTCCAGAAATTCAAAGTCCGGGGCTGCTTCTTCCAGCTTCATGCCCCAGCTGGTGTCCCCCGCAAGTACCACCGTGTCGCCGGGGGCGACCAGACGCAGCCAGTTCTCCCGGATGCGCTGCACATAGCCCTGCCAGCCGGGGAACTTGTCCATCGGCTTGTCGGCGCCCAGCGAGAGGTGCAGATCGCCTATTACAAAAATTGCCATGCGTACCTCCTGATAATCGCCGGCGCACCGGGCACAATAAGACCAGAAAAGGGGGGAAAGAACAATGAATCCGAACGAACCTGTCATCAACGGTATCTGCTGTGACGTGAAGAACTGCGTTTACAACAACGGTTCCAGCTGCTGCACTGCCGGCACCATCCACGTCAACAACTGCTACGACGACATCGGCAGAACCAAGTGCGAGACCTTCACCGAGGTGTGACCGCCCCGGCAAAGGCTCCCAAAAACGGCCCGTGGAACCTGGTTCCGCGGGTCGTTTTTTTGTTTACTCGCCCAGCACCACGTCACGCAGAGCGTCGGGGCGGATGGTGGTGCTGAACCGCTCCGGCAGGCTGCGCAGGCAGGCCAGCGCCTGAGGCGCGGGCTGCCCGGCATACTGCGCCAAGGCAGCCATGGCCTCGAACTCATCTTCCGGCAGGGGCTGGCCCAGGGCGGCCAGCACGTCCTTCGGGAACTTGAAGGGGCTGGCGGTGGAGAGCACCACCATGGGTGCGTCGCCCTTGTTTCTGCGCGCGGCGCTGAAGGCCACAGCGGTGTGGGGGTCACAGAGATAGCCTTTCCCCTCAAAGAGCGAACGGATCTGGGCCGCGGCGGTTTCGTCGTCGGCGCAGGCGGCGCCGAAGTCGGCACGGATGCGCTCCATCACCTCCGGCTCAACTTCGTAAGACCCGGTCTCGAAAAGCTGCTTCATCCAGCCCTTGACCTTCTCCGCCCCCGCCATGTGGTAGAGCAGCCGCTCCAGGTTGGAGGACACCAGAATGTCCATGGAGGGCGAGGTGGTGCGGTAGAAGGGACGGCGGGCGTTGTACACGCCGGTGGCGAAGAACTCGGTGAGCACGTCGTTTTTGTTGGATGCGCAGATCAGCTTGCCCACGGGCAGGCCCATCTGCTTTGCGTACCAGCCGGCCAGGATGTCGCCGAAGTTGCCGGTGGGCACGCAGAAGTCCGCCTTCTCCCCTGCTTTGAGCGCGCCGGAACGCACCAGCTGGCTGTAAGCGTGGAAGTAGTAGACGATCTGGGGCACCAAGCGCCCCCAGTTGATGGAGTTGGCGCTGGAAAGCTGCACGCCCTTCGCGGCCAGCTGCTTTGCCACGTCCAGGTCGGAAAAGACCCGCTTCACGCCGGTCTGGGCGTCGTCGAAGTTGCCCTGCACCGCGTAGACGGCCACGTTCTCGCCCTGCTGGGTGGTCATCTGCAGCCGCTGGACTTCGCTGGTGCCGTGGCTGGGGTAGAACACTGTGATGGTGACGCCCGGCACGTCGCAGTAGCCCGCCAGGGCGGCCTTGCCGGTATCGCCGGAAGTGGCCACCAGAATGGCGGTGGTGGTGGAATCGCTCAGCATGCGCTTTGCCTCCACCAGCAGGCGGGGCATCAGCTGCAGGGCAAAGTCCTTGAAGGCGCAGGTGGGGCCGTGCCACAGTTCCAGGCTGTACATCCCGTCCCCTGCCTTGTGCAGCGGCGCGGTGCCCTCACCGAAGGCCTCGCCGTAGACCTGCCGCACCGTCTGGCGCAGGAAGGCAGGGTCATAGTCGGTGAGGAACTGCTCCAGAATGAGCGCCGCCAGCGCGGGATAGTCCGGCTGGGCCAGCGCCTGGTGCAGGTCCACCGAAGGGAACTGTTCCGGCACGAACAGGCCGCCGTCGCCGGCAAGGCCGAGGCAGATGGCCCGGGCTGCGCTGACCGGCTGGCCCGCGCCGCGAGTGGTAATGAACTGCATGTCGATTCCCCCTCTATCTTTCCTGCGCCTTTTTTAAAGTTCGAAGGCGCTTCGGATGCAATGTACCAGCAGGCCGCCCTCGGCGGGCGTGACCTCCACCACGTCGAAGCGCACAGGATGCTCCGACAGGCCGGACTGCTGTAAAAACCGCTGGGCGGCGAGGATGATGCGCCGCTGCTTTGCGGGCCCCACCGCCTCGGCCGCGGGGCCGCGGCGGGTCTCACTGCGGGATTTCACCTCCGCAATGACCACCGTCTCCCCTTCCATCAGCACAAGGTCCAGCTCGCCCATGCGGGTGCGGTAGTTGTGGGCCAAAAGCCGGCAGCCCCGGTCAAGGTAATACCGGGCCGCGGCAGCCTCGCCTTTTTGGCCGAACGCCTTTGCGTCCATGGCTCAATACCCCAGCTTTTTCAAAAAGCTGCGCCGGTAGAAGGGCTGGATGCCATAGCGCTCCAGCAGTTCATAGTGCAGCTTGGTGGGATACCCTTTGTGCTTTGCCAGCTGGTACTGGGGGTACTGCCGGTCCAGTTCCAGCATATAGCGGTCCCGGCTGACCTTGGCGAGGATGGACGCGGCCGCCACACTGGCGCACACGCCGTCCCCCTTCACCTGGGCCAGCGCCGGAACGATGAGCTGCGGCGGCACACGGTTGCCGTCCACCACCGCGAAAGCGGGCGCGGGGTCAAGGCCGGCCACCGCCCGCTCCATGCCGGCCATGGTGGCCCAGAGGATGTTCTTTTCGTCGATCTCGGCAGGGCTGACGAACACGATTTGGTAAGCAAGCGCCTTCTCCTTGATCTCGTCAAAGAGGGCTTCCCGCTTTTTCTCGCTGAGTTTTTTTGAGTCGTTAACTCCGGGCACCGGCTTGGCCGGGTCAAGGATGACCGCCGCGCAGCACACCGGCCCGCATAGAGGGCCGCGGCCCGCCTCGTCCACGCCGCAGAAGAGCCCGTGCTGTGCGCGGACAGCGGCGTCGTATTCATACAGAGGGCTGTTCGTTTCCATCCTGCTTTTCCTCCCGGCGGGGTGGCGTTTCGAGGGTGATGCGGCCCCACTTGCTGGCGCGGAATTCGTCCACCAGCATGATGGCGGCGCGCTCGGTGTTCACTTCGCCGCCGCTGACGAGCATGCCGCGGGCACGGCCGATGGCCTCCACCAGTTCCCAGGGGCCAAGCTCGGTCACCTGCTGTTCGCTCAGCTTGTAGCGCTGGGCCAGCCGGTCGGGATAGACCGTCTGCATCTGCGCCACAAGGCCCATGGCCAGCTCTTCGATGTCCAGAATGTCGTCCTTGATGGAGCCGATGAACGCAAGGTTCGTGGCGGTCTCCAGGCTGTCGAATTTTTTCCAGAGCACGCCGGGCATATCCAGCAGGTCATAGTTGCCCACGGTGACCCACTGCTTGCCCCGGGTGACGCCGGGCTTGTCGGCGGCTTTGGCGCGGGTGGTGCCCGCGAAGTTGTTGATGAAGGTGGACTTGCCCACGTTGGGGATGCCCACCACCATCACGCGGATGCGGGCGCCCGCCATGCCTTTGCCGGCACGCTTCTCCAGCAGTTCCCGCAGTTCCGCCTCGATGGCGCTGCGCACCTGCCCGGCGCTGCCCTTCTGCTTTGCGCTGATGGCCACGCACCCGGCCCCTGCCGCGCGGAAATAAGCCTGCCACGCCTTGGTGAGCGCCGGGTCGGCCAGGTCCGCCTTGTTCATCACATACAGGCGGGGCTTTGAGGCAGTGAGGCGCTGCAATTCAGGGTTCAGGCTGCTCAGAGGGATGCGGGCGTCCAGCAGCTGGAGCACCACATCCACGTTTTTCAGATTTGCTTCGATGAGCCGCAGGGTCTTGGCCATGTGGCCGGGAAACCACTGGATGTTGCGGCGGTTCACAAATTCATTGCTCATTCGATCAGTCCTATTTTATTGAACGGATAGATCCGCAGGACCACCTTGCCCAGGATGTCCCGCTCGTCGATGAAGCCCACGTCGCTGCTGCGGCTGTCGGTGGAGTGCTGGCGGTTGTCGCCCATCAGGAACAGCGTTCCCTCCGGCACGGTGAGGGGAAACTCCACGTTTCCGGTGGAGAGAGTGCCCTCCGGCACATAGGGCTCGTCCAGAGCCTCGCCGTTCACATACACAAGGCCCTGCTCCACGTCGATGTCCACCGTGTCGCCGCCCTTGGCAATGACGCGCTTGACCAGCGGCTTGCCGTAGTTGATGTAGCTGTCCACCACAACCACGTCGCCCCGCTGCGGGGTATAGAAGGTGCTTTGCACCAGCAGGCGGTCGCCGTCGGTCAGGGTGTTGTTCATGGAGCTGCCGCTGACCACCACGATGCGGGCGCAGAAGGCGAACACAAGGACCAGCACCGCCAGCGCGAACACCAGCGCGTCGTACCAGTCCAGAATATCCACATTGCGCCGGAAACGGGTCTCTTCCAAGATGTGTTCCCTCCCCCGTGATAATGAATAAATTTGATGGATTTTATTGTAACATATAACAAAAAAAGGGGCAATATCCATTGCCCCTTTTTTTGTGTCTTTCGATCAGCGGATCTGCTCTTTGACCTTGGCGGCCTTGCCGGTGCGGCTGCGCAGGTAGAACAGCTTGGCCCGGCGCACCTTGCCGTGACGGACGACCTCCACCTTCTCAACGAAGGGAGAGTTGACGGGGAACACGCGCTCCACGCCGACGCCGTAGGAAGTGCGGCGGACGGTGAAGGTCTCGGCGATGCCGCCGTGCTTCTTGGCGATCACAGTGCCTTCGAAGGCCTGGATACGCTCGCGCTCGCCTTCCTTGATGCGAACGGAGACCCGAACGGTGTCACCGATCTCGAACTGGGGCCGGTCCTCTTTGACCATGCCCTGGGTGATGATCTGCATTGCGTCCATTGATGAATCCTCCATTTTTTATGACGTTCATACCCGATAATCGGCAGAGGACCGCCCGTTTAATGATGTACATTAACCCCGCTGATGGTGCCAGCGGACACTAACGCCTAAATATGATAGCACAGCATTTGCCAGTTTGCAAGCATTTTCAGGCATAATCTTCAGAATTTTTTGTGATGAGGCGCTTGCGCAGCACATGGGCCTGGGTGGCGTCCACGCCGCAGTGCTCCTGCAGAAAGCCCAGCCACAGACTGGGATTGAGGTTCAGCCCCTCCCCCGCCGGCAGCTGCATCTCAAAGCACACCTCGTCCCCTTCCCGCACATAGTCCAGCTGGGGGCAGTGCTCCTTGAGGTCGATCTCCTTCTGGCCGCGCTTGGATTTTTTCAGCACCGGGGCAGCGTCCAGCCCGTTGTAGCGGTCCAGACCTTCCGCAAACGCGGCGGGCAGGCGCACCGCATACACCGCGCTGGCGATCTGCTCGGCCTTACATTTGGGCAGGGTCACGGCGGTGACGGCAACGCCCAAGGGCATTACCGGCTCCAGCGCCTTCTTCCACGCTTCCAGGTCCGGCTGCTCCTCTTCGGTCTTGACGTCCACGCTCTCCACAAGGCTCTCCTGCCCCAACGGCAGCGGGCAGGCGAAGGTCATATAGATGTGGGGGTTGAAGCCCAGGGTGTACCACACGGGCAGGCCGCTGCGCTTGAGCGAGCGCTGCATCACCCGCTGCAGGTCCAGCAGAGAGATGTAGGAGGCCTCGCCGGTCTTAGTAAACCAGATCCTTACTGTAGTCAAAACAGGCACCTCCCACGAATTTGTTGGCCCCGCAGGCGCTGCACTTGCGGTTGCAGGGCGGGGTGGTCTGGGCGGCCATCGCCTTCTGGTACTCCCGCACCAGGAAGTCGTGGCTCACGCCGTAGTCCATGTGGCTCCAGGGGGTGACTTCGTCCAGCCCGATGAAGCGGTTGGCATAAAACGCAGTGTCCAGCCCGCACTCGGCAAAAGCCTCCATCCAGCGGTCGTAGTGGAAGCACTCGTCCCAGCCGTCGAAGAAGCAGCCCTTGCGGTAGGCGGTCTCCAGCACCCGGCCCAGTCGGCGGTCACCCTTGGCGAACACCGCCTCCAGGAAGCTGATGGAGCTGTCGTGATAGTTCACGTGGATCTTCTTGCTGTGCACGCTGTGAAGCAGATGCTGCTGCTTTTCCTTCAGCTGTTCCTCGGTGTCCTGGGGGACGAACTGGAAGGGGGTGTGGGGCTTGGGCACAAAGCAGGCCACGCTGATGGTCACCTGCACGCTCTTGCCCTTGGGCTTGTCCGGGTTCGCGTAATAGAGGTCCACCACCTTCTGGGCGGTGTCGGCGATGCCCTCGATATCCTCCATGGTCTCGGTGGGCAGGCCCATCATGAAGTAGAGCTTCACCGAGGTGTAGCCCGCCTTGAATGCCAGGGAGCAGGTGCGCTCGATCTCCGGCCAGGTGACGTTCTTGTTGATGACGTCCCGCAGGCGCTGGGTGCCCGCCTCCGGCGCGAAGGTCAGGCCGGTCTTGCGCACCCGGTTGGTCTTTTCCACCAGACTCTCGCTGAAGTTGTCGATGCGCAGCGAGGGCAGCGAAAGGCTCACATGCTCGTCCTTGGTCCAGGTGAGCAGGTCGTCCAAAAGCGGCTCCAGCTGGCTGTGGTCAGAGGTGGACAGGCTGGTGAGGCTGATCTCCTCATAGCCGGTGTTGTCGCACAGCTGACGGGCGGCCTCGTTCAGCTTGTCCGCGCTGCGCTGGCGCATGGGCCGGTACAAAAAGCCCGCCTGACAGAACCGGCAGCCGCGTACGCAGCCCCGCAGCACCTCGATCTGGGCGCGGTCATGCACCGCACCCACCATGGGCACCACGAAGTGGGTAGGCGGGGTCTGACTGTCCATATCCCGGATGACCGCCTTGGTGATGACGGCGGGGGCCGCGGGATCGTTGGGGGTGATGGCTTTCACCCGGCCGTCCTCGTGGTAGGTCACATCATAGAAAGAAGGCACGTAGCAGCCGGGCACGGCGGCGATGCGGCGCAGCACCTCTTTCTTGGGCAGGCCTTCCCGCTTGGCCTCCTCCACGATGCGGCAGACGTGGGGCAGCTGCTCTTCCCCTTCGCCCAGCATCATCATGTCGATGAAGTCCGCCAGGGGCTCGCCGTTGCAGACGCAGGGCCCGCCCGCCACGATGAGCGGCCACTCCTCGCCCCGGTCCTCCGCCCGCAGGGGGATGCCCGCCATGTCCAGCATGGCGAGGATGTTGCTGTAAGACAGCTCATACTGCAGGGTGAAGCCCACGATGTCGAAGTCGGTGAGAGGGTCCTTGCTCTCCAGCGCATAGAGGGGCAGGCCCACCCGCTCCATCTCCGCTTTCATGTCCACCCAGGGCATGAAGGCGCGCTCGCACCACCAGTTGGGCTGCTGGTTCAAGAGCTCATAGAGAATTTTCATGCCCAAAAAGGACATGCCCACCTCGTAGGTGTCGGGGAAGCAGAAGGCAAAGCGCAGGTCCACCTGTGCCTTGTCCTTGATGATGCAGCCCGGCTCGCCGCCGGTATAGCGGCCCGGCTTCTGCACATGGGCCAGCGCCTCTTTCAATTTCGGGTCAAACAAAGCGGTTCCTCCATCACATGCGCCGCAAAAAGGCGGCGCACAGGTTTGATTCCTGTTTATTGTACCCGATTCGACCCGCAAATGCAATCACGGCAGGACACTTTGCAGCATCCTTCGCCCGTCCAGGTCGCCCAATGGCAGCAGATTGAACAGCCCGGTGGCAAGATTTGCCGCCGCGAAGAAGTAGCCCCAGTAGCTTGCGGCCAGCTGCATCCTGCCAAGGGCTGCAGCGCACAGCAGAAGATTGGTCAGCGGCCCGGCCAGCGCCAGCAAAAAGGTCTGGCGGCGGGAAAGACGCGCCGCAGACGCGTCCAGCCCGATGCCCCGCAGCGAAAATGAGAGCACCGGCAGAGTTCTTGTCATGGCCAGCCACGCCGCCACATGGCCGCACTCGTGCAGCAGCGCCGCCAGCAGCCCCACCCGCACAAGGCCGCTGTGGTCCCGGTAGAGCACGAACCACAGCGCCGCCAGCAGCAGCACCGGCTGGCGCAAACGCAGATGCCTCATGCCAGCCCCAGCGCCTTGTCCGGGTCGTAGCGCACTCCATCGCAAAGCAGCTCGAAATGCAGGTGGGGCCCGGTGACCATGCCGGTCTGCCCCACCGTGCCCAGGACGGTGCTCTCATCCACCGTCTCCCCCTGGCGCACGAACACATACTGCATGTGGCAGTAGCGGGTGGTGACCCCGTCGCTGTGAAGAATGACCACATTGTTGCCGTAGGAATCGCTGTATTCGCTTTTCTGCACCACACCGCCGGCCGCGGGCCGGATGGGCGTGCCCTCGGCGGCGGCCAGGTCCACGCCGGTGTGAAAGTCGCTTTTGCCGGTGACCGGGTGCTTGCGCCAGCCATAGTCCGATGTGATATAAAAGCTTTCCAGCGGGAGCGCCAGCTCAAAGGGCGGCTGATAGGACTTTGTGGAGTTTCCCTCCGGCACGAAGGGCCAGAAGGCCGCCAGCTGCCCGCCCGCGCCGGTGAGCTCGGGAGCCTGCCCATCGTCGGGCTGAGACGCGCCGGTGACCTGCTCCAGCCGGGCCATGACCTCAAGCGCGCCCGCCTGCAGGCCGCTCACCGTCTCGGAGGTGAACTTGAGCAGCTGCTCCTGCCCGTTCAGCTCCACCCCGCTCTCCATCGCGGCACGGAAAGCATCACCGCACTGCCGGTAGGCCTCGGGCGCAACACGGCTCATTGCCAGAACCGCGGCCGCCGCCAGCAGACAGAGCAGCACCTGCACCCGCAGGATATAGTTCGGCCGCTGTTTTTCCTTGGGAGTGAGCGGCGGCGTTAGCGCTGCTTTCATCTCCCCCGCCTGCGGCAGGATGGGTGGATATTGTATTTCCTGTGCTTTCTCCCACATGGTGTACGGCTCCTCTTTTCCCTTTGCGTTATGGTCTATTCTTATGCGCCGTACACAGAAAAAATGGCACGTCCACAGAACGCGAAAACGGCGGGGCCGCTTTGCAGCGGCCCCGCCGTTCATCTCACAGCATGGAGTTCAGTGTGCTTTGGATCGCGTCGGCGATGGAAGTGGCGATGGCGTTCTTGTAGCTGTCGCTCTGAAGCTTGCTCAGCTCGTCCGGGTTTGTGAGGAAGCCGCATTCCACCAGCACAGCCGGGAAGTCCATGTGGGTGGTGACGCGATACGCGCCGTATTTGTCGCCCCGGTTGGTGGTGCCCAGCGCCCCGGCCACCGCGCCGGACAGGTTCGCCGCCAGCTGGCGGGAATAGGGATTGAAGTAGTACACCTCTGTGCCCTTCGCGCTGGAGACGCCGGCGTTGTGATGGATGCTCACGAACAGATGCGGGCTGAAGCTCTGAGACTGGCTGACCCGGCTGTCCAGCGAGACGTAGCTGGAAGTGTCGGTCACCTGCACCGTGGCGCCGCGGCTGCGGAGGATGTCCGCCACGCGGTTGGCAATGTCGGCGTTGAGGGTCTTCTCGGTGTACATGCCGCTGATGGAGGTGCCGCCGTCGTAGCCGCCGTGGCCGGGGTCAAGATAGATCTTCGCGCCGGAGAGCCCGTTCGGGATCTGGTTGAAGCGGAACACAAGGTTGTCGCCGTCGTAGTAGGCCCGGTAACCCAGGAAGGAGCCCGCCTTGCGCAGATCGAAACGGATCACCGTGTCGTTGCCCTGCTGGGAGAGGCTCACCCCGCTGAGCAGGTTGTTGGATGCAAGGCTGGGGGCGGCGGTGTCAGCGCTGGTGTCCTTGAGGGTGACCACCATGCTGGTGGCCCCGGAGAAGCTGTTGACGCCGCCGGAGGAGGAATACCCCACACCGTCGAAGGACACAGTGTAGGCGGTCTTGCGGCCGGAACGGGCAAAGCTGACATAGACATACTGCCCGTCCGCCCAGCTGGACGCCCCGCTCAGCGAGGACATCTGCCACTCCGCCTCGCCCAGGCTGCTCACCGAAGAGGCGCTCACCCGCACGCCGCTGCCCAGGATATAGTACTCACCGCTGCCATAGGTATCGTCATAATAAGTAAGCTTGTCGCTGACGATGTAATCCACCGTGCCCTTGGGCAGCGGGAAACAGCTGCCGTTGGGGTCGTTGTTCAGAACGCCCGCGGGGTAGGTGCGGGCCTGACTGGCGGTGACTTCCACCAGATGACCCTTCTGCCCTTCCACATTGGGCGCCTGCTGAGGCAGCGCCGCCACATACACCCGCGCGCCGCTGGCCGACTGGGTGACGCCGGACCAGGTGCCGCTGACGGTGATGTTGCCCACATCCTGCTGGCTTTCAGCGGCCGCGGGAACGGTGATGGTGCCCTTGTAAGGCACATAACTGGAGGTGTTGCCGTCCGCCGAATCGCCAGTGAGCTCCTGCTCGGTGAGGGTCACGCTGGTGCCGCCCAGGCTGGCGGTGATGGTGGAACCGGAGTAGGCCATGACGGTGATGCCCACCTGAGTGGAGCCTTCCACCGTCATGCTGCCGGAGGGCGAGACCTCCTGGATGATGACCACCTCGCGGGTGATCTTGTAGACAACGGATTTTTCCTTGTGCTCAAAGGTGAAGGTGTTGAGCCCGGGTTCCAGGTCCATCTCCACGCTGAACACGCCTTCGCTGTTGCGCTGCAGTTCCTTGCCGTTGAGGGTCAGCGGGAAGTTGGGGTCGGAAGCGCCGTAGAAGTTCACCTGGGGCTCCTGGGTGGTGTAGGTGCGCTTTTCCGGGGTGCTGACGGTCAGGTCGGTGAGGATGTCCTGCTCCTCGATCTGGTCCGCGTAGTAGCGCAGCAGCACGTCGGTGGAGCCGCCCACGTTCTGTTCCAGCGCACCGAGGGAACCATAGGCCGCACCCACGCAGCCATCCACCGCCCGGGTCTCGATGATCTGACGCATCACCTGATCCGGCGCTTTCCAGCCGGGTTCGTCGCCGCCCAGCCGGTCGTTGCAGATCCAGGCGGAAACGCCCGCCCCGTGCTGTGAGGCCGTCTGCGCCCACCAGGTGAGCACCGTCTTGAAGTTCTGGGCTTCATCGGTGAGGGAGCCGGTGCAGCGCACCATCACCTGATCGACGTCGGCCCAGGCGAAGATGGCGTTCAGGTCCACATAGCCGTCGGCGGACATCTCAAACTCCGCCGATGTGGCACTGCCCGCAGGGTCGGTGGACTGGTTGGCCCACACCGGGTCGGTCACAAGACCGAACACCGCGTCCGGCTTTGCGCCCTTGACCGCTGCGGATGCGTTCACAACGAGGGAACTGACACATTCCCGCACCCAGTTGTCATAGCCCATGGACGCGCCCTCGCTGCGGTAGAGGCTCATGCTCTCGGCGGTCTTCTGGTTGTAATAGCCGGTCAGGTAAACGCCGTCGGGCTGGCAGCTGCCCACCATCTCGCCCAGAACAGCGGCGGTGGTCTGGATGGCCGAGGCGCTCAGGTTTGCGCGTGCGCCATACTGCCCCTGTTCGTCCAGCCCGCAGGAAGCATCGAAAATCACATAAAAGGCAAGCCCCTGCCCCCGTGCCGCCTCGGCCGCATAGCCCAACAGATCATAATTGCAGGCCATCGGCCAGCTTTCGCCGGCAAAAAGCGCCCCGTCGGCGGTGTTGGCGGGCATCAGCACAGCGTTCATGCCGTACTCCGCTACCTTTGCCAGCGCCGCGTCCAGCTGTGCCTTGCACTCGCTCTCCCCGGCGGCCGGGTCAAAATCCTGCCCAGCCTGGAGGACCACCGCCTTCATCTCGGTCGTGGACGCTGCCTGCGTCGTGGTCTCTTCTTCAGCAAAAACCGCGCCGCTGCCCAGCAGCATCGTGCAGATCAGTCCGGCGGCGATCCGCCGCAGTGTGCGCTGCACATGCCCACCTCCCTTCATAATAACTTGTATTTCTTGTCATACCCCCATACTATACGGTTTTTGGGACAAAATCAAGCAAAAGGCGACATTTTCCCAGCTTTTCAATCTGTTTAGTAGAATGGCTTTACAGGTCGAATCTATCGCGATTTTGCGCAAGAAAAAGCCGAACACCTGTAAAGGCGTTCGGCTTTTCATCGTGCAATTCTGTTCAGTCGCGGTGCAGCCAGCTGCGCAGCTTGTTCCAGAAGCCGCCGGAGGCCGGCGCTTCCTTGCCTGCCCTTTTGTCGGGCGCGGCGGGCGCTGTTGCAGTGAATCCGTCCTTGAAAAAGTTGTACAATTCCATCTGACTGTCCACCAAAGGCTGCCCTTCGGCGGGCTTCACCTTGGCATAGCTGCCGTCGGGGCGCATCTCTCGGGCGTTCACATTGTCAGCCAGCTGCAGCTGCAGGATGTCCCAAAGCTGCTTTGCAATGGCGGGGTCATCCACCCGGATGCCCACCTCCACCCGCCGCTCGGTGTTGCGGGTGAGGAAGTCGCCCGAAGCCATGTAGATGCGCAGGTCTTCCCCTTCGCCAAAGGCGTAGATGCGGGAGTGTTCCAGATAGCGGCCCACGATGCTGCGGATACGCAGATTGTCGGTCTGCCCCGGCAGGCCCGCCTGCACGCAGCAGATGCCGCGCACGATCATGTCGGTGGGCACCCCGGCCTGGGATGCCTCCACCAGTTTTTCGATGATGTTCTTGTCACTGATGGAGTTGTTTTTCAGGATGATGCGGGCAGGTTGGCCCAGACGCGCCTTTTCGATCTCGGTGTCCATCTCTTTCAGCAGCACACTCTTGAAATGCAGCGGCGCCACGATGAGGTGCTCGGTGTCGTCGGTGAGGCGCTCCACCGCCAGATTGTTGAAGACGGCGGCCGCCTCTTCGCCCACCTCCTGATTCGTGGTGACGAAGGAGAGGTCGGTGTACTGCTCGCTGGTCTTTTCGTTGTAGTTGCCGGTGCCGATCTGGGTGGTGTAGAAGTAGCGGCCCTTGCTGCGCCGGGTGATGAGGGTCAGTTTGGAGTGGACCTTGTAGTCATCCAGGCCATAAATAACGGTGCAGCCCGCTTCCTCCAGCTTTTTGGACCAGTCGATGTTGTTCTGCTCGTCAAACCGGGCCCGCAGCTCCACGATGGTGACCACTTCCTTGCCGTTTTCGGCAGCAGCCACCAGCGCCTGCACGATCTGAGAGTTGTTGGCCATGCGGTAAAGGGTCATCTTGATGCTGACCACGTCCGGGTCGTAGGCCGCGGCCATCAGCATTTTGATGAAGGGGCGCATGCTCTGATAAGGGTAAGCGATGAGCACGTCCCGGTGCTTTGCCTCCTCGCCCAGCTTGAAGTTCGCGGGCGCCTGCATGGGCTTTGCCACCGGGTAGAACAGGTCTGTGCGTCCGTCCGCCTGCAGACGAGCCGCCAGCTTGAAGTAGCAGGAGAGGTCCAGCGGGCTTTCCTGATAGAAGCACTGCTTTTCCGGCAGCATCAGCTTTTCGCACAGGTATTTGGCCACTTCCTGGGGCGGCTCGTTCCAGAACTGCAGTCGCACGGCGGCCAGCTTGCGCCGCTTTTTCAGCAGTTCGCTCATCACCTGACGATAGTCGATGTCCTGGTCGAACATGCCCTCCTTCACGTCGATGTCCGCATTGCGGGTCACCCGGAAAAGGCATTTCTTCTGCAGCATCCCCTTGGGGAAAACGAGGTCCGCAAAGCGCAGGATAAGCTCCTCCGCCAGACCGTAGAGCAGCTGCTCGTCCTTTTTCAGGTAGAGCATGCGGTCGAACTGGCTGCTGATGGGGATAAGACCATAGGAGACCGCGTCATCGCCCTTTGCCTTCAGGGTCGCGCAGAGGTAAATTTCCTGGTTGCGCAAGAACGGGAAGGGGTGGCGGTGGTCGATGATCTGAGGCGAAAGGACGGGCAGCATCTCATTCAGGAAATACTTTTTCCAAAAGCGCTCGTCCTCTTTGGTCAGGTTCTGGAAATCGATGCGCACATAGCCCTGCTCGGCCAGATGCTGGCGCAGCTTTACCACGATCTTGTCGCACTGCTGCTGCAGGTCGGCGGTCTTGGGCATGATGGCCGCCAGCTGCTGGGCGGCGGTGAGTTTGGTCTTGTTGTCGGTGATCTCGTTTTTCAGCAGCGTGCGGTCATAGAGCGAGCCCACCCGCACCATGAAAAACTCGTCCAGATTGCTGCCGTAGATGGCAGTGAACTTCATCCGCTCCGCCAGCGGAACCGTTTTTTCCTAGATCGGAAGAGCACACGTCTGAACTCCAG
>ERZ506950.60-NODE-60-length-100126-cov-6.454737_pt1 | contig 100126 bp, 99 predicted proteins | sample MGYA00512897_ERZ506950 | MGnify/ENA metagenome assembly ERZ506950
AGCTGATCTCTCAACTGCTTCCTTACCTATGGATAATATGCGATTATCCTTTTCTACGTAATAACACTTAAAATATGAAATATATTATGAATTTCACAAATGCAACAAACCTTCAAATGATGCAAATGGGGGGGATAAGAGGCTCTATGATGCCGAATAAAAATACTGAAAGCAATTTTTCTTCTCAGCACAGAATCCCTTTATCATCTGAATCTGATATCATGCTTCATACGATGTAAAATAAAGAAGTCATACACCAATATCATTCATAAATACCTCCACATCGGCAATCGTAAGAACTGCCGCAAATCTTGCAATATTCATAATTTGTGGTATTCTAATTGCGTAACATTTGAAAAAAGCGAGGTTATGCTATGAAAAAGAAAAACAACCGCAAAAACATTTGGAAAGACAGCCGCTTATATTTCGTTTTAGTGCAGACGATCCTTTCTGCTGCGCTGCTGATCCAATTATTTTTAATTCACATACTTCCGATGAAATACTTTATCGCTCTCATCGCCGTACTGCTGGTACTATTGCTGCTGATGTGGGCGCTGCAATACGGTAAAGGGATCAATAAGCTCAACCGCACACTAGGTAAGATCATGATCGTGCTGCTGAGCGGACTGTTGATTTTCGCCAATGTCTATGTCTTTATCGGCGGCAATACATTAGGCGCTATTACCGGTCAATCTGATTTGGTAACGGAAATATCCGTTGTCGTAATGAAAGAAGATCAAGCTGAAACGATCACTGATCTAAAAAACGATTCATTTGGCGTATTGAGCGTAATGGATCAGGAAAATACCACTTATGCTGTGCAAAAGATCAATGAAGATTTAGACGGTGAAATCAGTTCCACCGGTTATCAGAATATAGCCGAATTATCTGATGCCCTTTATCAAGGGGAAGTACGTGCCATCGTATTGAATGAATCTTATCGAAGCATGATCGAAGAAACGCATGAAAAGTTCTCTGATGAAACAAAAGTGCTTAAAACCTACAAACGCGTAAGCAAGGCAAAAGATTTCAGCAAAAATGTCGATGTAACGGAACATGCGTTCAATATTTACGTTTCAGGCAATGATCGCTACGGTTCTATCAATACCGGGTCCCGTTCCGATGTCAATATCATCATGACGATCAATCCGGTAACCAAAAAGGTACTGATGACCAGTATTCCGCGTGATTACTATGTTCGTATTCCTTGCTATGAAAACGAATATGATAAATTGACCCATGCCGGCAATGGCGGCGTACAGTGCAGCGTTGAGGCAGTGGAACAAAAACTCGGCATCGACATCAACTACTATGTGCGGGTTAATTTCACTTCCTTGATCGAGATCGTCGATGTATTGGATGGGGTAGATGTCGAAGTGGCAAACTCATTCAGTGCAGACGGCTATCAATTTAACGCCGGTACGCAGCATATGGATGGCAAAATGGCGTTGGCATTCGCCCGGGACCGCTATCATCAGGAAGGCGGCGATCGCGGACGCGGAGAAAACCAGATGCGCGTCATGACGGCGATCATCAACAAAGCCCTTTCTTATTCCATTATTACCAACTACACTGGTATCATGAATGTTGTAGGCGGCAGCTTTGAAACCAATATGTCTGACAGCGAGATCACCAGTCTTGTGCGTATGCAGCTGAATGATATGAGCGGCTGGACGATTGAAAGTCAAAGCGTAGATGGAACCGGAGCGAGCCTGTACTCTTATCAAAACGGTACGAATTCTTATATGATGGTGCCGGATGAAGAAAGTGTGGCAGCGGCGGTTGCGAAAATCGAAGCAGTCATGAAAGAACAATAAAGAAGCGAAAATAACGATACTGGCAAATAAAAAGATGGTGGAAGCGATCATTTCTCTGTACTGCCATCTTTTTTGCATGCAAAAAGACATTGCGGAAAGAATTGTATTTTTCAAAATTCCTGTTTATAATGGAGAAGAAAATAAGATAGCGCATACTATCGAGGAGGTCAATTATGAAAGTATTGGTAACCGGCGGCGCTGGTTTTATCGGCAGTCATACTTGTGTCGCATTATTGGAAGCAGATCATGATGTCGTGATCATTGATAATTTTTACAATGCGCAATTAGATGTGATCGATAAGATCCAGCAGATCAGTGGGAAAAAGGTATGTCTATATGAGGGAGATGTTTGTGATCGTTCTTTATTAGAGCGGATCTTTCATGAACAGCAGATCGATGCGGTCATTCATTTTGCGGGGTACAAGGCTGTCGGCGAATCGGTCGCAAAACCGCTGATGTATTATGACAATAACCTATACAGCACGATCGTACTGTGTGAAACGATGTTGAAGTACGGCTGTAAAAATCTGGTATTCAGTTCCAGCGCTACTGTGTACGGCAATCCGGCAAGTGTGCCGATTTGCGAGGATTTCCCGCTTGGACCGACAACCAATCCTTATGGAACGACCAAACTGATGATCGAACAGATCTTGCAGGATGTCCATTTTGCGGATAATGAGTGGAATATTGCGTTATTGCGCTACTTTAATCCGATTGGTGCGCATAAGAGCGGTTTGATCGGAGAAAGTCCGAATGATATTCCGAATAATCTCATGCCGTATATCGTAAAAGTAGCCAATCGGGAATTAGATCATCTAAGCGTATTCGGCAATGACTATGATACTGTGGATGGAACCGGTGTACGCGATTATATTCACGTTGTTGACTTGGCAAAAGGGCATGTGAAGGCTTTGGAATGGGTGGAAAAGAAAAACGGCATCGATGCGTTTAATCTGGGAACCGGCCATGGATACAGTGTATTAGAAGTCGTGCATGCGTTTATCAAAGCCAATCAGGTGGATGTACCATATGTGATCGCACCACGAAGACCTGGCGATATCGCTGCCTGCTATGCCGATACGAAAAAAGCTTATGAAGTGCTGGGCTGGAAAGCGGAAAAAGAACTGGAAGAAATGTGTGAGGATTCTTGGCGTTTCGTTCATAAGTAAAAAGAAAGAAGGAGTTTCATCATAAATTTCATGTTGAAACTCCTTTATTTGTTCAAAAAACATGATATAATCATTCGTGTTGAACAAGAAAAGGAGAATATCCATGAATTTGACGATCAATCAGTTTGACTTGCTTGTTTATTTAGAGGCAAGACAGGAAGAAAAACATGCACAGCGGGCACTGGCAAAAGCATTGGGGCTTTCGGTTGGTATGATCAATAAGCTGCTGAGTGAATTGCAGGAAAAAGAATTATTGTGCGCAAATGAGCAGGGGCATTTTGAGGTAACGCTGAAAGGGTATGCGTGGCTGGAACCGTATCGGGTCAAAAAAGCGATTTTTTTGGCAGCCGGCTTTGGCAGCCGCTTGGTGCCGATTACCTTGAATACGCCAAAACCGCTGATCATGGTGCATGGGAAGCGGATCATTGAAACGCTGTTGGATGCAGTGCTGGCAGCAGGAATTACGGATATAACGATCGTACGCGGCTATTTGGGCGAACAGTTTGATCTGTTGTTGAAGAAATATCCGATGATTCGTTTTATCGATAATCCAATCTATAATGAATCTAATAATATTTCCAGTGCAATGCTGATCAAAGATCAAATGGAGAATGCTTATGTGTTGGAAAGCGATTTGTTGCTGTATCATCCGCATATCATCCGTAAATATGAATATCGGACCAATTACTGCGGCTTTGCGGTAGAGCGCAGTGATGACTGGTGCTTCCAGACGAAAAACGGAATGATCAAGAAGGTATCGGTCGGCGGGCAGAATTGTTATCAAATGGTAGGCATTTCTTACTGGTCGAAGGAAGATGCACAGAAGATGGCAAATGATGTAGAAAAAGTTTTTGCGATGCCGGGAGGACGTGAGAAATATTGGGATGAAGTGGCGCTGACGTATTGTAAAGAACATTATGATGTATTGCTAAGAGAAATCGATTCATCTGATATCATTGAAATCGATACGTTTAATGAATTGAAGCAGCTGGATCCGATCTATCGTGGATCGTGATCGGTTGATGACGAAATCATAAAGCAGCCCGTAAAATAGAAAAAGAGCAGGGAAGAGGATGACATGCTTATAAAAGCAAGTGCGGTGTCTTTTCTTGCTTTTTTTATAGGTTTGTTTAGGAGTCTGTTTGTTTTTTTTCTATAATGTATGATGAGGAGGGATGAAAGATTGCAATGCAGCCGATGTGGAAATCGGGATCCACGCTATTTTTGGAAAGACGGCAAGCAGATCTATTGTCGTAAATGTGTGAATTTTGGAAGGGTCAATCTTGGTGAGCCGCTTGTTCCTTATGCCTCCAAACCACGTAAATGTGTCTGTGATGTGCAGTTGGATTTCCCTTTGACGAAGTATCAGCAGGCAGCGATCAGACAATTAAATGACGATTTGCGAGAAGGACATGATGTGTTTGTATATGCAGCGTGCGGTGCGGGCAAGACGGAAATCGTGATGGAGAGCATAGCACGATATCTCAATGAAGGCAAACGGGTGGGGTTTGCCATATCGCGAAGACAGGTCGTGCTTGAGATTTGCGAACGGATGCGCAAAGCATTTCCGCAAATCAGGGTGGTCGCGGTTTGTGAGGGCTATACGGATCAAACCGATGGCGATCTGATCGTTTGTACAATGCATCAGCTGTATCGCTATTATCGGGGATTTGACCTGTTGATCATGGATGAAGTGGATGCGTTTCCTTTTCGCGATAATGAGATGCTGGAAAAAATTGCGGAAAGCGCCTGTGTCGGGCAGCGGATCTATTTGAGTGCGACGCCGGATGAAAGGGATCTGAAAAGAGTGGAAGCAGGAGAATTGAAAATGGTAGAGCTGTTTCGGCGTCCGCATGGCTATCCATTGGTCGAACCGCGCATCGTTTCCGCACCGCCGGCAGTGCAAGCGTGTTTTCTGCTTTCTTTTATCAGAAGGCATCAGAAACAACATAAGCCGTTTTTGTTATTTGTGCCGACGATCACATGCGCAGCGTATTTTGAAAAGATCCTGTCGCTTTTTGGTCGCTGCCGCGCCTTTACCTCTAAGACAATAGAAAAAGAAAGACTGGTGGCAGAACTGCGCGCATATGAATTAGAGTTTTTGATCTGCACGACCGTATTGGAGCGTGGCATTACGATTCACGGTGTTGATGTGGTGATATGGAAAAGCGATCATCCTGTTTTTCATGAAGCAAGCTTGATCCAAATGATCGGCAGGGTGGGAAGAAGCATAACGATGCCAAGCGGAGAAGGATTATTTCTTTGTACCCGTAAAACAACTGCGATCAAACGCTGTGCAAGGGCGCTGCGCAAAATGAATGAGGAAGGGGATATATGCGTAAATTAACACTTAAAATAGGAAAATTGAAGCAGGATCGAACTTCCTATATGACCGCATTTTGGCTTTGGATCAGGCAGATCGGAAAACGCAGGCCGATTCCGTTTTGTCGCATTTGCATCGGCGAGCTTGATCGAGCACAGCCGCTTTGCTCCTATTTGTTTTCAAAAGAAGTGATCTGTCATGTCTGTAAAGAAACTTATTTCCACTGTATTTATCAAAAGCTGACACTTTCAAAGTATCCGATGTGGGCGCTTTATACATATGACGATGCCTTGGAAAGTCTGATTTACCGCTATAAAGAACAAAGAGATATTGCGCTTGCACCGGTCTTTTTACATGATTTCAGACATAAGATAGAAAGACGATATGCGGCCCATACGATCGTAACGATGCCCTCCTCAGAAGCAAAGATCAAAGAGCGCGGCTTTCATCATTTAGAGGAAATGTTGAAAGAGATCCGTTTGCCGATTTGTCCCTGTCTGCGCAAAACAGCGCCGATCAAACAGGCAAAGCAGGGAAAAAAGCGCCGTTTGGAAATCGCCGCTTATATCGAACTGGATCCGAATCTTGCTTTGCCGGACACAGCACTGCTTTTGTTTGATGATGTGTGTACCAGCGGCTCTACATTGCGGGCGGCGTGTGAATTGCTGAAGCAGCACCCGTATCCGATCGAAGTGCTGGTGCTCAGCGTACATCCGCTGTATGTCGAAAATTGCGGTCAGTTTTGATTGTATCGTCAAAGGGTTGCGGCTATACTAGAAATAGGGGCAAGCCGGAAAGGAGAAACGAGATGAAAGACAAATAAAAGCAGTCTGATCGTGAAAACAGAGCCGAAAAAAGAATGATCCGCTCATAGGGAGGCGCATAGGAGCAGTGGTCGTATGACGCGATAGGACAAGCAGGTAGTTCCATAAGCAAAGGAAGCATGCAAAGCATCGTGATTGCATGGTAAAATGAAATTTACTATAATGTAGAAAAGAAAGGATTTTTAATATTATGCAAGGAAAAGTAAAAATGTTTCAGCCGGCAAAAGGCTATGGTTTTATCATCAGTGAAGATGGAAAGGAAGTATTTTTCCACTATTCACAGTTATTGATGGAAGGATATAAAACGATTGAACCGGATACGGCGGTTGAATTTGAAATCGTTGAAACGGAACGTGGCTTACAGGCAAACAATATCGTTAAACTGTAAATAGCAAAATGACAGATGGGAACACATGAATGGTGCGCGCCATCTGTTTTTTAGAAAAAGGGAAATTCCGTAAGCTTTCAAAATGAAAGGACACTGGGAATAGGTGGATCCGCATTTCTTTGATACAAACCCGCTTTTTTGTTTTCATCGCAAAGGGTTTATGGTATAATTTAACATGCGTTAATATAGGAAAAAATCACTTGATCGTTAAGTGAAATGGAGGACTGACCATGGGAATTATGAATGCTTTATTCAGTGGTGATAAAAAAAGGCTGAAGCAGTTAGAAAAGAAAGCAAATGAAATCAATGCGCTGGCATCGCAAATGGAAGCGCTGAGCGATGCGGCGCTGAAAGAAAAGACAGATGAGTTTAAGCGCCGTTATCAAGAAGGCGAAACATTAGATGATTTATTGGTGGAAGCCTATGCGGTTGCCCGTGAAGCCAGTCGCCGTGTGATCGGTGAATATCCATATCTGGTACAGATCATGGGTGCAGTTGCTATGCATGGCGGTGATATCGCGGAAATGAAGACCGGTGAAGGAAAAACGCTGACATCGGTAATGTGCGTTTATTTGAATGCTTTGACGCAGAAAGGCGTGCATGTTGTTACCGTCAATGAATATTTGGCAGAACGTGATGCGACATGGATGGGCCAGATCTATTCGTTTTTAGGATTGAGTGTCGGCTTTAATAAACGTGAATTCAGTGCGCGGCAGAAACGGGAAGCCTATGCGTGCGATATTACATATACGACCAATTCAGAACTCGGCTTCGACTATCTGCGCGACAATATGGTAACAGATGTAAAGGATCGCGTGATGCGCGGTCTGCATGTAGCGATCGTCGATGAAGTCGATTCCATTTTGATCGATGAGTCGCGTACCCCGTTGATTATTTCCGGCGGAGCGAAAAAGACCGCTAATTTATACATCCAGGCGGATCAGTTTGCGAAACGCTTAAAGAAATCAGATTATGAGATCGATGAAAAAACGCGGCAGGTCATGCTGAGCGAGGATGGCGTACGTACAGCTGAACGCTATTTCAAGGTGAAGAATTTATATGATGTGGAACATACCCAGTTGGTGCATCATATTTCACAGGCGATGAAAGCAAACTATATTATGATGAAAGATGTGGAATATGTTGTTGCCGATGATGAGATCGTCATCGTCGATCAGTTTACCGGACGTCTGATGAAAGGACGTGCGTACAGCGATGGTCTGCATCAGGCAATCGAAGCCAAAGAGGGCGTGCGGATCAAAGAAGAAACCAGTACGCTGGCAACGATCACCTATCAGAATTTTTTCCGTTTGTATGAAAAACTGTGCGGTATGACCGGTACGGCCAAAACGGAAGAAGAGGAATTTTTATCGATTTACAACATGCGGGTCATTGAGATTCCGACCAATCGTCCGATTGCCCGAATCGACTATCCGGATGCGATCTATGCGACACCGCAGTTAAAATTCAATGCATTGGTAGAAGAAGTGGCGAAGCTGTATGATCGCGGACAGCCGGTGCTGGTCGGTACGATTTCGGTAGAAGTCAGTGAACTGGTGTCGTCGATGTTACAGAAGCGGCGTATCAAGCACGAGGTATTAAATGCGAAAAACCATGCGCGTGAAGCGGAGATCATTGCGAAGGCCGGACAGGTCAAAGCGGTTACGATCGCAACCAATATGGCGGGGCGCGGTACGGATATTAAATTGTCCGAGGAATCACGAGCGCTTGGCGGTTTGGCGGTATTAGGCAGTGAACGTCATGAATCACGGCGTATCGACAATCAGCTGCGTGGACGAAGCGGCCGTCAGGGAGATCCGGGCTATTCCCGTTTCTATGTATCGGTGCGCGATCAGCTGATGGTGCGCTTTGGCGGCGATAAGCTGGAAACGCTTTTTAAGACGCTGGGCGATCAACAGATTGAATCAAAATTAGTAACCAAATCGATCACACAGGCACAGCGCCGTGTAGAAGGCTATAACTTTGATGTGCGTAAACAGCTTTTGGAATATGATGACGTGCTGCGGCAACAGCGTGAAATCATGTATGATCAGCGTAATTTCGTACTGGAAAATGATGATGTGCATGGCATCGTACATGATATGATGGATCGTGTCTTACAGAATGTCGTACAGGCGAATACGCTGCAAAGCAATCACAGCACCCAAGTGCAGACTGATTCTTTGATGCAGGGGCTTGAAGTATTGGGCTTTGACGCGCATCTGATCAGTGCCGATGAGTTAAACGGCAAGGAAGCAGAGGAAGCGGCGGCTTGTTTAAGCGAAAAAGCATGGAATCAGTACAATGAGAAGATCGCGGATATTAAAGAGCAGTTTTTACCGTTTGAAAAAAATATCGTATTGCGGAACATGGACCGCAACTGGATCGAGCATATTGACATGATGTCAAAGCTGCGCGATGGCATTCATCTGCGTTCCTATGCACAAGACAATCCGCTTCAGGCCTATGTCAATGAGGGCTATGAAATGTTTGAGGAAATGATGCAGCGGATCGCCAGAGAAGTCGTGTTCTTTACCTTAAAGATCCAGATCGAAAGGAAGGAAGCATAATGGAACTTTATGAATTAAAGCAAGGAGTGGAAACTCACCTAACTAAGTTATCTCAGTTAGGTGAGTCACTTTGACTTAGCTGCGAAAAGACATAAAATCGAAGAATTGACTGCGGCAACGATGGCAGCGCATTTCTGGGAAGATCCAGCGAAAGCGCAGCATACGCTCCAGCAGTTAAACGGCTTAAATCAAGTCGTGCAGACATATGATGATTTAGAAAAAGCATTGCAGGATTTGCGAGATGCCTATGTTTTACTGAAAGAAGAATATGACGAAGAAATCATGGCGATCAGTGAACAGGATTATCAGGAAATGCTGAAGCAGTTTGAACATTTTGAGATTACGGTGCTGCTTTCTCATGAATACGATCATTCTAATGCGATCGTGGAAATTCATCCGGGAGCAGGCGGAACCGAGTCGATGGATTGGGCGGAGATGCTTTACCGCATGTATTCCCGATGGGCCGCATCGCATGGCTATAAAGTAAGCGTACTGGATTATTTGGCAGGTGAGGTTGCCGGGATCAAATCGGTTACGATGCTGATCGAAGGCGATCTGGCATATGGCTATCTGAAATCGGAAAAAGGCGTGCATCGACTTGTCAGAATTTCACCGTTTGATTCCGGAGGCAGAAGACATACTTCATTTACTTCGCTCGATGTTATGCCGCAGTTCAACAATGAGATCGAGATCGAAATCCGTCCGGAGGATATTGAAGTCGATACGCATCGGGCCAGCGGCGCCGGCGGCCAGCATATCAATAAAACGGATTCTGCCGTGCGGATCGTGCATAAGCCGACCGGACTGGTTGCGACTTGTCAAAGCGGACGTTCGCAGCATGAAAACCGAGAAGCGGCAATGAATATGTTGAAGAGCCGCCTTTATCAGAAAATGATCGAGGAACAGGAGGCAAAGCTGGCAGAAATCAAGGGCGAACAGAAAGCAATCGAATGGGGTTCGCAGATTCGCTCCTATGTATTTCATCCTTATTCGCTTGTCAAAGATGTGCGCACCGGTTATGAAACGACCAATGTGCAGGGAGTCATGGACGGCGAGATCGATGATTTTATCTATGCTTATTTGAAAAAACAGGTCAATTAAACAAAAAGAAAAACAAGCGCGAAAAGTGTTTGGAAAGATGGGAAACACATGACGACGCTTGTTTTCTTTTATCCTATCATAACAATAGCGGCAATGAATTTAGAGTGATGTGGAAAGATCATGTATGAACATGGATGAGGATTGACAGATGAAAACGGATCGTCCCGGTCGAATAGGTATAAAAAAACAGGTGAAATACGATATAATAGGATTAACAAATGTGAATTTGCGGAGGTGAGCTGTATGGATATCGAAAAATTCTTTGATGCTGTCATATCACAAAATGAGGAAGAATTGAAAAAGTATTTTCATAAAAATGCATGCATTAAATGGCATTGTACCAACGAACGATTTCATGTAGAGGAATATATAAAAGCAAATTGTGAGTACCCAAATGATTGGAATGGGGAAATAGAACGTATTGAAAAATTCAATGATACAGTGATTCTGGTTTGTAGAGTATTTCCTGTTGATAACAGTGCATCGTTTCATGTAGTAAGTTTTATTCGTATCAAAGATCATTTGATTGCAGAGATGGATGAATATTGGTCTGATGATGGAGCGGCGCCGGAATGGCGTAGAAAAATGAAGATAGGCACAACGATTAAATAAAACTCAGTTTGCATTACGCATTAACAACGGAAGCATAGTTACATTTATAGCAGCACGATCGAGAAGGAAATCCAGAAACGGACTTCCTTCTTTTCTTGTGTCTAAGATACAAAAGGGAATTTCTTTTATACTTGTTACGATTATATTTACAACTGGATGACTTCTGGATATGTTCAGATAAAGCAGGCTGTATTTGCAAAGCATTCCAAAGAAAATGACCTGCGAACAAATGCAACTAAAGGAGAAGCAAGGGCTATGAACGGGCGTGATGACTCTTATTCAGCCCGAACAGGCAAAGCAGCTTTTATCGTCAATAGGAAGAAACCTTCGGAAACGGTGTTTCAAGAAAGATGTCGCCATAAGATGTCAGGGGATTTTCAGCGGATAAACAGGTAAGTTTAGAAGATTTGCGAAAATCACCCAGACAAATTCGAGCCTGATGAAATGAATCACACAAAGCAAGTATTTCACGGAATAAATAACGAAATCAAATAGCAATCAAACCATAAATCAGACAGAATTGTTTGATATGTAAAGAATTTCCTATGTGAAAATATGGGAAGGGGTAAAAAAAAGAAATGCTTTATGTTATAATACAAAAGATGGAATGAATAGGAGGGACGTTATGATTGTATTGGAGAACGTTTCCAAAGAATATAAAAACGGTGTTCATGCGCTTCGCAATGTGAATTTAACGATCGAAGACGCAGAATTTGTATATGTGATCGGTCCTACCGGATCGGGAAAATCCACTTTGATCAAACTGCTGGATGGGGAAGAGATCCCATCTTCTGGAAGAGTATTGGTCGATGATGTCGATGTCGGGAAGTTAAAGCATGCAAAAGTGCCGATTTATCGGCGCAATATCGGTGTCGTGTTTCAGGATTTCCGTTTGTTGCCGAGCATGACGGTGTTTGAAAACATCGCTTTTGCGATGGAGTGTGTCGGCGAAAGCAAAGTGAATATTCGCAAGCGGGTAAGAGAAGTGCTGGAACTTGTTTCCCTTTCTGATAAAGCCAAAGCCTTTCCGAGCGAACTTTCAGGCGGTCAGCAGCAGCGTGCGACGATCGGCAGAGCCATCGCCAATCGCCCTAAGGTTTTGATCGCCGATGAACCGACCGGCAATCTCGATCCGGAAAAATCCATTGAGATCATGGAACTGCTGGAGCGCATCAACGAGGAAGAACATACGACGATCCTGATGGTAACGCATGACAGCACCATCGTAAATAAGTTAAAAAAACGCACCATTGCTTTAGAGGAAGGCTATATCGTTGCGGATATCATGAAGGGAGGCTATTTGCAGCATGATTAAACTGATCAAAAGCATCCCGTTTCATGTGAAATCAGCAGGCAAGAGCGTTATCCGTCATCTTGCTTTGACAATTTCCAGCTCCTCGGCAGTCATGGTTACCTTATTACTGATGTCTTTGTTTTTGTTAATTGCCGGCAACATCGGCGCATTTACCAAAAATATTGAAGAAGGACTGGGCATATTAGCAGAAATTGATGACAGTGTGAGCGAGCAGGCAGATTTAGATGCGCTGCAGCAGGAAATCGAAGCACTGCCGCATGTAGAAGCCGTGTCCTTTTCCAGTAAAGACGAACAGTTAGACCGCTTTATCAGCAATCAGGACAAATCGGCACAATCGCTGTATGAAGCTTATCGCGGAGAAGGAAATCCGCTGCATGCGGCTTTCGATGTATCGGTGGATGATGGAAAAAACTTAGAAACGGTGCAGAAAGCACTTGAGAAAATGGACGGCAGGATCGTAAAGGCTGATTTTGGCGGTACGACGACTTCTGATCTGGTAGATGGATTGTCCACGGTCCGCATTGCCGGAGGGGCGCTTACCTTGGTGTTAAGCTGTCTGGCGATCTTCTTGATTTCCAATACGATCAAAACGACGATTTACAGCCGCAGTCATGAAATTGCGATCATGCGCAATGTCGGTGCGACAAACGGCTTTATTAAAATGCCGTTTATGATCGAAGGCATGATCATCGGACTGATCGGCGCAATCATTCCGATGCTGATCACTTTCTTCGGTTATCGCTATTTATATGGTGTTACCGGTGGTAAAGTGCTGAGCAGTGCCATGTTTACGCTGCAGCCGATCTATCCGTTTGTGCTTCAGGTTTGCGGATTGCTGTTATTAGCGGGTATCGTGGTCGGCTTGGTAGGCAGCTTCCTTGCGGTTACAAAGTATTTGAGGTGGAAACGATGAAAATACAGGCAAGATGGAAAGGCAAAACACATTTCGTTAAAAAAGCAGGCACATTGGCTGTGGCATCTGCGCTTTTGCTGTTGGTGCCGGGGGCAGTTGAGATCGTACAGGGAAACAGCAAGTTTGAAGGCAATGAAGACTATTGGCGCAATTATTGTTCGCAGACCTTTTCTTCCGCAGCAGATGCACAGGAATGCTATGAGTTTCAAAGCTACCTCTCACAAAAAAGCAGCAGTTTGAACAGCTTAAATAAAGAGATCGACAATAAGATCGCAGCGCTGCAAAGCGACTTGAGCGTGATCGAGCAGGAAGCGCTCAGTCTACAGGAAGAATTAGATGGTCTTGATGCGGAAATCGCATCATTAGAAAGCGATATTGCCGCACTGGAAGCACAGGTTTCCGCACTGGAAACACAAATTCAGGAAAATACGGAAGCCATCAAGAAGAAAGATGATGATATCAAAGCCCGTATGGTCAATTCACAGTCATTTGTCAATACCAACGGTTATATTGACTTTATTATGGGTGCAACTGATTTTACGGATCTGTTAGAGCGCATCAGCATCATGGATCAAATTACGACCTATGAAAATGAGCAGATCGAATCGTTGAATGAAGATATCAAAAAACTGGATAACGATAAAAAAGAAGTAGAGCGTCAGCAGGAGCTGGTCGATCTGCAAAAAGCGGATATTGAAGTAAAAAGAGAAGAAATCGCTGCGAAAAAGCGTTATCAGGATAAACTGATCGAAGAAGGACATCGCAAAGAAGCAGATCTTTACAACCAGATCTTGCAGAATGAGGAAGAGATGAACAAAATCATCGCCAGCATCCCGAAGATCACGATTGATGACGGTACACTGCCGCCTTCTTCAAATGGTTGGGGCAGAGTGGTCAGCGGTTATCGCAGTGCCGGTACTTGGGCATATGATGATGGCGGCTTCCATCCCGGACTGGATATTGCCGGCGCTGTCGGCAGTCCGATTACGGCACCGATCAACGGCGTCATCGGCTATACACGCGACGGCTATCCGACATATGGACATTTAGGAAATGCGGCTGGTTATGCGAATATGATCGTCATGGTCGGTGAAGTAAACGGCAGGACCTACGGCGTTTTGGTCGGCCATCTGATGTTAAATGGAATTGCGGTTACACCGGGTCAGATCGTTTCACAGGGACAAACGATCGGTTATCGCGGCAGTTCCGGCAATTCCACCGGTCCGCATACCCATATCGAAGTGTATGATCTGGGAACGGTCGGCATCAACGGCGGCCTGCAGATCTTACAGAGCAGAGGCTACAACTTCGGGGTTTACTACAATGCAAGCAGCCAGTGTGAATATAAAGCGCCGGTATGCCGTTTAAGACCGGAATACTATGTCGTATATTAAGATAGGAAACAAGCAGGGTGTCACAGCATCCTGCTTGCTTTATCCTAAGAATGCAAATGATGCCCGATGGAGCGTTAATGAAAATTTTACTTGCCTTCTTTTGTAAAAAACAATATAATACTTTCGTATAAAAGGGAGTAGTTTGCATTCATCCGTGAATGTGATATAAACCGTCATCACGTTGTAAAACCGGTTTATTTCATAAGAAACAAGACTTTTATCACTTTTTCGTGATGGAAGTTTTTTTTGATTTCCGATCGCGGGTCAGGAGGGAATTATGGTTTATTTATTATTGGTTGTCGGTTTTTTGCTTTTGATCAAAGGGGCTGATTTATTTGTAGAAGGGAGCGCATCATTGGCACGTATTTGGAAAGTGCCTTCGCTGATCATCGGCTTAACGATCGTGGCGATGGGAACAAGTGCGCCGGAAGCCTCTGTCAGTATTACTGCCGGTTTAGCGGGAAACAATGATATTGCGATCGGCAATATCGTCGGTTCCAATATTTTTAACGGTATGGTAGTGGTTGGCGTATGTGCGATGCTTGCGGCGTTTGCGGTTGATCGTAAGCTCTTGATACGTGATATTCCGGTGTCATTGGGTGCGGCGCTCTTTCTTTTGTTTTGTATGATCGACTTGCAGTTAAGCAGATTAGAAGGACTGATCCTGATCGTGATGATGGGCGGTTATCTCATTTGGACGATCATGGACGCACTTTCAAATCGTCATAAGGAAACATCACAGGAACATACCCGTTCGATCGGGCAGTCGCTGCTGTTCATTGCGGTCGGTTTGGTCATGATCATCGGTGGCGGCAATTTAGTCGTTACCAATGCCAGTGAGATCGCGCAGGTATTCGGAGTCAGCCAAAATCTGATCGCTCTCACGATCGTAGCGATCGGCACCTCTTTGCCGGAGCTGGTTACATCGATCGTCGCATCGCGAAAAGGTGAACATGGTTTAGCGCTGGGCAATGCCATCGGTTCCAATATCTTCAATATTTTATTTATTTTGGGAATGTCTGCGGCGCTGTCGCCGATCCCGGTATCACAAGAATCCATTTACGATACACTCGTATTGATCGCAGTTACATTGATGCTGCTGTTCTTTGCGGCCACGCGCAAGCAGTTTTCAAAAAAAGAAGGACTGTTCTGTGTACTGGTATATCTCATCTATACAGCCTATATCATCATGCGATAAGAACGGGATTGAAAAATCCCCTTTTTCTTTGCCGAATGATCTATGATACAATAAGAAAAAGAAAGGAATTCATGTAACGAATGTCAGTGCAGTCGATTACATGACATAGGAAGTGGAAATTACAATGAGATTTCAAGATCTAGGTATCAGTGAAGAAGTGATCAGAGCATTAACCAAGCTGCATTATCAAAAACCATTGCCGATCCAGAAGATGACGATTCCACATTTGCTTGCCAAAGAGGATGTCGTGATCCGCTCTCAAACAGGAAGTGGAAAAAGCGCTGCTTTTTTGATCCCAGCGATTCAAACGATCGACTGGGATTTAGGAAAAGTACAGACTTTGGTGATCGCCCCGACAAGAGAGTTGAGCTTACAGCTGATAGAAGAAGCAGATGCCATTGGTCTTTATCGCCGTATCCGCAGCGTACTGCTAAATGGAAAAGCCAAATACGAACCGCAGATCCAGCGCCTAAAACGAGCACATCTTGCCATCGGTACGCCGGGACGTATTCGGGATCATATCGAAAGAGGAACACTGGATCTCAGCGCTTTACGCTATCTGGTATTAGATGAAGCAGACGTATTGCTGGATATGGGTTTTTTGGCGCTCATTCAGCAGATCATGGAAAAAGTGCCCGAAAGCTGTACGATCGCGCTTTGCTCAGCGACCATTGATGAATCGTTAGAAGAACTGATCCATACTTATTTACACGATCCTCGCATGCTTTCTAATGAAATGAGAGAAATGCAGTTAAAACAGTTTGTCTGTCCGCTAAAAGAAAGCGATAAATTCACCGTGCTGTGTAATTATGCGATCGAAAAGCAGGCGGAAAGCATCATTGTTTTTTGTAATCGCAGAGAGAGTGTAGAACAGTTGTATCGGAAAATGTGTGCGCATCAGATCAGTGCGGTCCGCGTGCATGGCGGTTTATTGCAAAAAGAACGCTATGAAGCGATAGAGGCGTTTCGCAAAGGACATTACCGCTTTTTGATTGCCAGTGATGTGGCAGGCAGAGGACTGGATATTGCCGATGTGCAGTTGGTGGTGCAGTATGAACTGTCAGACGATCTGCGTAAATACGTTCACCGTATCGGCAGAAGCGCCCGTTTAGATCAGGCGGGAGAGAGCTTGGTGCTGTTAAGCGATCAGCAGCAAAACATTTGGGAAGCGATCTTGCCGACCCTTACAAAACAGCCCCGTCTTTTATCTGCCGCTCATTATTTGCGGGAAATCAATGGTGCGGCACTATCCGCACCGGATACGAAGAAACAGAAAAAAAGTGAATTGGTGCGAAATGATGTCGTTACGTTATATCTGCACGGCGGAAAGGATAAAAAGATCCGCATTGGCGATATTGTCGGTGTTCTCTGTCAAAAAGCAGCGCTGCAGGCGGAAGATATCGGCGTGATTGAAGTACGGCAGCACGGCAGTTATGTGGAAATATTAAACGGTAAAGGCACAGAAGCCTACCATGCCTTACAAAACACCACGATCAAAAAGAAAAAGATACGAGTCGAATATGCACAGAAAAGCAAAAATGAACGATGATGCGCCGCGCGATCTTCATTAACGCCCGCTTATGCACCGTTAAAAGAAGTGGCCGCAATTTATAAACTGAACGTGCGCATATACAAGATGTTTCTTCGATCACAAAATGATCTTTTGCGTGCAGGAACACGAAAAACCTGTAAATTCTACCTTTGGTTCCTGTGCATATATTCTTTTTCAAGATACCATAGCAGTGTAAAGAAAGAGGTGTTTTGATGAATCAGAAAAAAATCGGACAATTCATAGCGGAAAACAGAAAAAAACAAAAGATGACCCAGGCCGAACTGGCAGAAAAGCTTGGGGTAAGCGATCGTTCCGTATCAAAATGGGAAACGGGCAGATGTATGCCGGACCTGTCTTTGTTTGAACCGCTGTGTGAGCAGCTTGGCATTACGATCAATGAATTGTTGAGCGGTGAAAAGATAAAAACCGAAGAGTATCAAAATGAATTAGAAAAAAATATCATCAATACGATCGATTATTCACAGAAGCAGATCGAGGATGAAAAATGGAAACGATCCTATGTCGTTATGATCATCGGCATCCTGTTCTGCATGAGTGCCTTTATCGTTTTTGAAGCAGAAAGCAGTTGGAGCAGTATGTATTCTCTGATTGGCACAATGATCTTTGTGAGCGGTCTTTATCACGCACTGAAAATAAAAAACAAAGGGAAGAAACTGGGAATTTCCGTTTTGGCCTTTTTCCTGATCCTTTCCCTATTCTATGTTGTTGATTATATCAGTGTTACTTCCTTTCATCGCCCGCCGATCTATCGCTATATGACAAGCACCAACTGGCAAAGTGATGCCAAGATCATCACTTATCACAGCTTCTTTTATGATGTATATCGAATCAATGCGGATACGCCAAATGAATACTATATCGTAGATACAGGGAAAACCTATCGTTCCTCACCGCTTCCGATCATGCCTTTTCAGATGGAGAAAAGCGGCATTGCACACATCATCCGCTATCAAGCTCCATACATCGGTGATAACACCAACATCGGCAACCTGCTTTCTTGTTTGCCTTTATCGGAATTCGGCTATGTCTTTGAAATAGATGATGTTGATCATGGTTTGATCGTAGACTATCATACGACTGACTGGTATGCCAATGAAAATCAATATGTCGATAAAGCGCTGCTTTACAATGCGGTATCGCTCTTTCTGCTGATCGATAATCTCGAATCCATTACCTTCCATTTCAGCGGAGGATCTTATCAAACAAATCGAGCAGTCGTAGAGGACGCATACCCAAGCTATTTTGAAATATTGACAGAGGAACAGATCGACAAAGCGAAGTTCCATGAATATGTGGAAAACAAGATGAATGATACTGATTTTGTGGAAAGAGTTTTCGCTAAGTGTTTTACCCAGCATGCGAATGAAATCAGTTCATTTGTAAAACTGCCCTATGTGAAAAAAATACTCTGATCTTATTGGAACAAAGATCAGCGGCTGTAAAAAAAACGGTCGATCGGAAGTGATGACTTTCCGGGCGAACCGTTTTTTCTGTTTATATCTCATGTGAAGCAATCAGCGAAACTGCTGTATAAATACGGCAATTCGTTCTAATGCGGTTTTGATCTGTTCTAAGCTTGCGGCATAAGAAACACGAATATAGCCTTCTCCCGCTTCTCCGAATGCAGTGCCCGGTACGACCGCGACCTTTTGTTCCGTCAATAGTCTTTCGCAAAACTCTTCACTTGTCAAACCGGTGCTTTTGATACAAGGAAAAATGTAAAATGCACCTTGCGGCATATGTGTCGGCAAACCGATCCGCTCAAAGCCTTTTACGATGAAATTGCGGCGGTTTTGATAAGATGCCCGCATTTCCTCTACATGTTCTTCACCATGGCGCAGCGCTTCGATTGCACCGTACTGTGCTGCGGTCGGCGCCGACATGATAATGAACTGATGGATCTTATTCATCGCTTTGGTAAAGGTTTCGTTGGCAATGACATAGCCAAGCCGCCATCCCGTCATGGCAAACGCTTTTGAGAACCCGCTGATCAAAATGACCTGATCCTTGATAGAAGGAAAGTTGGCGAGCGAGGCATGCTTTGTATCGTAAGACAATTCCGCATAGATCTCATCACTGATCACGATCAGATGATGCGCTTCAATGATCGGCACCAGTTTTTCATAATCCTCGTAAGTCATGACCCCGCCGGTAGGATTGCTTGGGAAATTCAACAATACGGCTTTTGTCTTTGGGGTAATTGCAGAACGCAGCGCTTCCGGCGTTAGCTTGAACTGATCTTCTTCCTTTAATTCCACGAAAACCGGCTTTCCGCCTGCAAGCTGCACGCCCGGCTCATAAGCGACATAGTTTGGCTGCATCAAAATGACTTCATCGCCCGGATTTACGATCGCCCGCAGTGCAATGTCGATGCCTTCGCTGCCGCCGACCGTTACGACCACATTGGCATCAGGCTGATAGTCTAACTGAAAGCGCCGCTTCATATAACGGCAGATCTCCACACGCAGCTCCTTCAGCCCCTGATTGGCAGTATAAAACGTTTTGCCGCTCTCAATCGAATAAATGGCGGCTTCACGAATGTGCCATGGCGTATCAAAATCAGGTTCCCCGACGCCTAACGAGATCACATCATCCATTGCGGAAGCCAAATCGAAAAACTTGCGGATGCCGCTGGGTTTGATCGCTTTTACTTTATCAGAAAGATATTGTTCCATCATGGTGTAACGACCAGCCTTTCACTTGGTTTATCATCATCCTCCAAAGCGATTCCGTTTACCTTGTACTCTTTCAAGACAAACAAGGTAACCGTTGATTTTACCTGCTCGATGCAGGCAAGCTTTGCCCCGACAAAATTAGAAATCTCCTGCATCGTCTTGCCGTAGATGATCACGATAAATTCACTGCGCCCGCTCATCAAATACATCGTATCCACTTCCGGATAACGATAAATATTCTTTGCGACCCGATCGTAGCCGAATTCCCGTTCCGGTGTAACGCCGACCTCGATCATTGCCATGACCCGCTCTTGATTGGCTTTATCCCAATTCACGACCGTGTGATAACCGCAAATGATCTTTTCCTTTTCCAGTTCGCTCATCTCATGGATGACACTTGCTTCATCTGCCAATAAAATATCAGCCAGATCCTTTGTATCCATGCGTGCGTTTTTTTCTAACAGTGATAATAATACATTCCGTTCCATTCTTTCACCTGCTCTTCCAATTATATTTATGTATATTCTATACCATTTTAGAAGGAAAGAAAATATAAATCGTGAAAGAGTTGCGGCTATTGAAAATAACATACGGAATCGATCTGCACGACGTTCTCTTCTAATGAAAGAAATATAAAAAATAGAATTTTTCACATATAGGAAAGAGTTAATGAGCGAAAAAAGAAGCAATGTGATGGGCGCCGTCTGCACGAAGAATGAGATGTTACAAAAAAAATAAATTGTAAACCGGTTTAATGAAATCGCTTACATTTTGGTATTGAAAATTTATAGAAACAATGCAATAATATACATACACAGTAATCCTATCAGCGAAGATAAAACCGGATAGAAAAGGGTGATGTTATGGCAATTTATGATGTATTGTGCACGATCTCCCATGAAAAAGAAACGGCACAATGTCACTTTAACGGCTACCTAGAAGATTATTTGACACTTCTGGAACAACAGGAAGGCAATCAAACCATTCGTGAAATCCTGGAACAGATCTCAAAATTAGATGAAAGTTTGAAAATATGTGTGGGATTACAGTTGTCGATCAATCAGAAAGCAATCGCAAATCAGATCATTCGCTATAAAGACGCATTCAAATTACATTCGGATGCGATCGTTTGTCCTTATATCATATATGGATATAAAAACGAACGTCAGTATGCGATGATTTTATGTGAAGGAGGACGCGAGCAGTATATTTATGCAAAGGCATTTTATTATGTCATCAGTGAACCGGACAATCAGTTTGAAGGCTCCCGCAATGAGATGATCGCTTTATGTGTGAATAGGGAAAATATGGAACTGAGCGTAGAATGTGCGTCGCGCTTCTTTGAAAAAGGTGAAAAGGCGGGCTTTGTTCAGCGAATGCTGGATCGCAAGCTGTTTTCCAATTATCAGGAAATGTATGATCTGGCCAAGGAGATGGGAGAAACGCTGCAGGCAGAAGCCGCAGACCGATTGGCATCCGGTAATAAGGAAAAAACGATTTATGAGCTGATCGCAAAGTGGTTCCTGCTGAAGAAATTTTGTTATGTGCAGTATATGATGGATAAGCATGTTCTGCACCATGTGCATGAGGACAATCTGAAAAAGCAGCGGCAGGCGGCGAAGGAACTGTGTGATCGTATCAAATTCATCTCTTTTTCGCAGATGTGGCGTTTCGGTGAAGAAAGCATAAAAGATAGATGAATAAAGGAAAAGAGGAAGCAGATGAAAGCAGGAAGATTTATGGCGATCATCTGCTTTTGTCCTGTTAAGGAAAAAGGAGTCGAAATGCTTGGAAGCGATAAAAGCGCTTTTTTGAAGCAAAGTGATGAAAGGGATCATCGTTAGGAAAAAACGATAAAATTGGCGCTTAAAAAGCTGTGGATAAATCAAAGAAATAACAGAAAATCTCTTTACTTACACTACATTCAATGCTATAATCTTAGAACGAGTAGAAATCTCTACTCCTTGCTCTTATTTAGATAAGGGCCATATAGACCATAAGGAGGTGTAGCTATGAAGAAGTATGAAATCATGTATATCATCAAGCAGGATCTGGATGAAGCAGCACGTAATGAAGTAATCGCGTCACTGCACGGCATCATCGAAAACCACGGCGGCAGCATTGATAATGTTGATGAGTGGGGCATGAAAGAATTTGCTTACGAGATCGACCACATGAAAAAAGGCTACTATGTTGTGATCAACGCATCTGCTACCAATGAAGGTATCGCGGAATTTGATCGTTTGACACGTATCAACAACAATGTAGTGCGCCATATGATCATCAAAATGCAGGGCGAAGAATAAGAAGGGATGATGTAAATGATTAACCGTGTCGTATTGGTAGGAAGATTAACCAAAGATCCAGTATTACGCAAGACACCGTCAGGTGCATCAGTCGTATCCTTCACCGTTGCCTGCAATCGCCGTGTGCAGACACAGGAGCAGTCAGCGGATTATATCAACTGCGTGGCATGGAATAAAGTTGCGGAGCTGATGGCGCAATATCTGCATAAAGGATCGCTGATCGGCTTGGAGGGAAGAATCCAGACGAGAAGCTATGATGATCAAACAGGCAGACGTGTTTATGTGACAGAAGTCTTGGCAGACAATGTGCAGTTTTTAGAGCCGAAAGGCGCAAGAAGTGAAGGCGCATCGAACTATGTGCCGAATCAAAACGCATACGGCGCGCAGAACTACAATAACAATCAGTTTGCGCAGAATGAATTTGCACAGCAGCCGGCATTCCAGAATGCAAATGACTTCTCACAGGATTATGCAAGCAGCGACACGCTGGATATTTCCAGTGATGACCTGCCGTTTTAAGAAAGGAGATTACTATGGCATATAGAAAACAGCGTATGGGACGTAAAAAAGTATGTTACTTTACGAAAAACCATATCGAATATATCGACTATAAAGACGTTGAATTGTTAAAGCGTTTTATTTCCGCTAACGGGAAGATCATTCCTAGACGCGTAACCGGAACGCGCGCAAAATATCAGCGCATGCTGGCGACTGCGATCAAACGCGCTCGTCAGATGGCTCTGTTACCTTACGTAGCAGAATAAGAAAAAGAAGGGAAACCGTCATCGATCTGGTGGCGGTTTTTGCACATTATGATCCTATCCAAAACCTGTCTTATCAGCAGGAAAATCATTTCGATACAGAAAGGAGAATGCTTATGAATCAAAGCGTGCGCCGCATCAGCGAAGGAGCGATGATGGTGGCAATGGTCGGCTTGGTGCTGTTTTTCAACCGTCAGACAGCCGGTATGTTTGAGTATCTGTTTTACTGGCTGCTCAGTTTTCCGATTTTGATCTATACTGCCAAATATGGGTTAAAAGCAGCGCTCATTCCCGCTTTCAGCATGCTGGTCCTGAGCCTTATCCTTTCTGTACCGACGACCGTTTTTTATTTGGTATCCGCCTTGATCGTCGGACTGTTTTACGGCTGCGGTGTCAAAAAACAATTAGAGAATCGTGTACTGTTGGGCGCTACGATCTTCTTTACCTTTCTTTCTTATCTGGTAACGACGGTATTGCTTGCACAGGTATTCGGCTATGGCAGCGATGATGTGGAAATGCTGATCGAGCTGTTTCAGTTATTGGAGATCAGCGTACCGGCACAGATTGCCAAGATCGCTTTGTGGGTGTCTGTATTTTTGGCATTGGTCATGAGCGTATTAGAAGCGCTTTGTATCCATCTGCTTGCGATCCTATTATTAAAACGCTTGAAAATAGCAGAAATTCGGACAAAAACGGTCATTGATCTGCAATTTCCCAAATGGTTCGGTGTGATTTCCATTATTGTTATACTTCTATTTCTAGGCAGAAATATGTTAGAATTAAATAGTGAAGCTGCGGCACTCTTAAGTCTTGCGATGCTGGCTGTCAGTGTGATCGCTCTGGCGAATGGCTGCATGTACTTAATGTGTATCTTATTGCTTGCAGGAAGAAAAAAATGGGTGTTTATTCTGCCGCTTATGGCGATTACCCCGATCATTCAGTATATCATCTTGTTTTTCGGCATTTATGACATGCTCATCGGCGGAAAACAGATCTTGAAGGAGGCGGTGCAAAATGGAACGATTAGAAAACCTTAAATTACAGATTGCCGTGATCGTCATTGCGGAAATCGTCATGCTGCTGGTGATGTATCTGGTAGGCTTTCAGGAAACGGTGAAGCCGCTGGCGCTGTTTATGGTATTCAACATCGTTGTGGTCATCTGGATCTTATATTCTCTGCAAAAAGAGAAAGAGAACCGTGATATTGACATTTCCCGTATTTTAGGAAAAGATGCGAAAGACGCGTTTGTGTTTGGCCAGATCGGGATCATCACTTATGATGATAATTTTGTCGTAACCTGGGTCAATGAATTTATGATGCAGCGGGAATTAAAATTGGTAGGAAAAAAAGTAACGTCTTGGATCCCGGATCTGCATGTGCTGTTAAACGGGGAAAGCGACAGCATTGTCGGCGCTTATGAAGATCAGACATATGAAGTAACGCATAAGGAAAACGGACATGTGCTGTATGTGCGTGATATTACCGAAATCACTGCGCTGCGCAAGCTGCAGAAAGATGAGGAAGTCGTGATCGGGCTGATCCATCTGGATAATTACATGGATATTTCTCAATATGAGGATGAAACCAAGATGGCGCTGATCAACACCAATCTGCGGCAGGCAGTCGTGGAATGGGCGAAGGGATATGGCATGTTGATCCGCCGTCTGCGCAGCGATCGCTTTTTGGTCGTATTGGATAAGGCAATCTATGAAAAGATCTTAGAGGATAAGTTTTCGATCTTAAACAAGATCAGAAACAATGCCGATGAAATAGATGTTGCGATTACGCTCAGCATGTCGTTTGCGGGAGGCACCAGCGATTATCAGGAACTGGATACGATGGTAAACGACTTGTTAGAACTGGCGCTTTCTCGCGGCGGCGATCAGGTGGCGGTAAAGCGTTATGGTGAAAACGTGCGTTATTTCGGCGGCAATTCCGAAGCCAAAGAAAAGCGAAGCAGAGTGCGGGTGCGGGTCATGGCACAGGCGATCCGGGAAACGATCGAGGACAGTGAACGTGTTTTTATCGTCGGACATCGGCTGATGGATTTCGACTGTATGGGCAGTGCGCTGGGCATGTCGCGCATCGTACAGGCCTATGGACGCAAGTGCTACATCGTTTCTAAAAGCGGTGGGATCGAAGAACAGTTAAATGATGCGCTGCACACCTTCAACGAAGCGCTGGGGGCAAGGCATCAGTTTATCAGCGATATGGAAGCCTGCAAGATGGCTGATGCACAGGATCTGGTGATTGCGGTCGATCACCATAATCCGGATCAGTGCGGGGCGCCGGATATCCTGCGGCAACAAAAGCGTAAGATCGTGATCGATCATCATCGACGCAGTGAAAACTTCATTGATGATCCATTGCTTGTCTATGTGGAAACCGGTGCCAGCAGCGTAAGTGAATTGATTACCGAGCTGTTGCCGTACCAAACCAATAAAGTGCATTTGAGCGAAGAAGAAGCGACGATCATGTACCTCGGTATTTTGATTGATACCAATCGGTTCAAAGCGAGAACCGGATCGCGTACGTTTGAAGCGGTGGCACAATTGAAAAAGCTGGGGGTAGATTCGATCAAAGCGGAAAATCTGCTGAAGGAAAACTTTGAAGAATTTGAAGAGCGGGCACAGATCATGAAATATGCAAAACGCTTTCACGAACATATCGTGATTGCCTGTGTCAGCGATAACCGGATCTTGAATCGCACGATGCTTTCCAAGGTCGCGGATAATTTACTGAATATCAAAGGGGTGGACGCAAGTTTTGTACTGGCCCGCACCGATGAGAAAAATGTGGCAATTTCCGCACGCAGCAGCGGCAGTATCAATGTGCAGATCATTATGGAAGCGATGCAGGGCGGCGGTCATTTCTCGGCGGCGGCGCTGCAGCGGGAAAGCGATGATATTGCGTCGGTAAATGCGGAACTGGAAGCGACGATAGAAGCATATTTAACCAGAAAGGATGAAGAAAATGAAAGTAATTCTGTTAAGTGATGTGAAGAAAGTAGGAAAAAAAGGGGAACTGGTCGAAGTGGCAGACGGCTATGCCCGCAACTTTTTGATTCGCCAGCGATTGGCGGTAGAAGCGACCAAACGCTCTTTGGAAATACGCGATGAACAAAAATTACAGGAACAGCTGCATGAAAAGGAGTTAGAAGCGCAGGCGGAGGAGCTGAAAAAGAAACTGGATACGATCAAGGTACATTTTACTTTGAAGCAGGGACAGGACGGTCGTATCTTCGGTTCTATTTCCACGAAACAGCTGGCGGAAGGCATGATGAAGCAGCATGGCATTGCGATCGACAAACGCAAGATCTTGGGAATCAGCAGCGTCGATGCGCTGGGCGACAGCGATGTCAAGATCGACTTGTATCACAATAAGGTGATCGGTACGATCCATGTGCATGTCGCGCCTAAGCAATAGGTGAAGCATATGAGCAAAGAATTACCGCACAGTACGGAAGCGGAGCAGGCGATCCTCGGCTCCATGCTGGTATATCCAAGCGTAACCCGTACGATCTATGATCAGGGCTTGCATAAAGAGGATTTTTATTTAGATATTCATCAGCGCATTTTTCAGGAAATGATGTATCTGGTGGATCATGGCAAACCGGTCGATGTAACCGGGCTTATCACAAGGCTGAGCGACAGCGATCAGTTAAATCTGGTCGGAGGCGCCGATTATATCATCAAGCTTTCGGATACCGCAGTATCGGCTGCCAATAGCAATTACTATATTGAACTGATCCAAAATCGCGCCCATCTAAGACGACTGATCGATACAGCGGAGAAAATCGCCGCTGATGGCTTTGCGGCAGGCGATGAAGTGGATGCGGTCATGGATGAAGCAGAAAAACGGATCTTGCAGGTAACAAGAGATCGCCGTGGCAGTGAATTCAAAACAAGCCGCGAAGTCGTAAATGAAGTCATCCATGAAATTATGAAGCTGCGCGCCAGTGATGACCGCGTAACCGGAATCAAAACCGGCTATACTGAATTAGATAAGAAAACCAACGGCTTTCAGCGCGGCGATCTCATTATCTTAGCAGCGCGTCCGGCGATGGGAAAAACCGCTTTCGCACTGAATCTGGCCCTGAATGTTGCACAGTTAAACAGTCAGGCCACCGCGATCTTTTCTCTGGAAATGGGTGCGGATCAGCTGATGAAGCGTATTTTGTCCTGTAAAAGCCAGGTGGAATCCAGTAAACTGCGTTCCGGTTATCTGCGTGATGATGAGTTCAGCGCCTTAAATGAAAGCGCCAATGAATTGATGCATACAAAACTGTATATCGACGATTCGGCAGCGATCAAAATGGCAGAGATCCACGCGAAATGCCGAAAGCTGAAAGCAGAGCAGGGACTGGATCTGGTCGTGATCGATTACTTGCAGCTGATCAGTGGCAGCGGCAAAGGCAACGGCGACAATCGCCAGCAGGAAGTATCGGAGATTTCCCGATCCTTAAAGATCATGGCAAAAGAATTAAATGTACCGGTCATTGCTTTATCCCAGCTTTCCCGCAGCGTGGAAGCACGAAAAGACGACAAACGGCCGATGCTTTCCGATCTGCGCGAATCCGGTGCGATCGAGCAGGATGCCGATATCGTATTATTCTTGTACCGCGATGCCTACTATGCAAAGCCGGATGAGGCAAACGAACAGACCTTAGACAATACGGAGATCATTTTTGCCAAACACCGTAACGGTGCAACCGGCAGCGTCATGCTCGCCTTCAACAAGTCGATTTCCGCATTCTATAACATTGCGGCGTAAAAATAGGGAATGAAGATTAGGAGGGAAAACAGATGAAGCGAAATTACCTCGTTTTGGGTGGATGCGTCATGGCAGCGCTTTTGCTTACGTTCATACAAATGATGTTCGATTCACCTGTTTTATCGAAAGCAACTGCGAAGCAGCTGAATGATGAAACGATCCCGCTGATCGAGCAGAATGTGATTTCTGCCGCATCTAAACCGTATGAGGTCAAGATGCTTTATGAAAACGAACAGGTGATCGGCGTACTGAAGCAGGAGGAAAAATTAGATGCACTGTTAAAAAGCGTATATGAAGAACAGTATCGTGATGATTTTCCGGATTCACAGCTGGCGCTTGGGAAAGATGTGCATGTTGAATCTACGCTCACTTCACTTGTCTATGAAGATAAGGATGATGAAATCTTAAACTATTTGAAAAAGAACGATCTGTTTTCGGTCGAAGTCAATCAAGTCATCTTTTCCAATGGTGAACATGTTTATGTAAAAGATCTGGAGCTGTTTGAACAGGCGAAAGAAAACTATGTGGCTTCTTTTTTAGATGAAGAATCGTATCAAACCTTGAAGGATGGAAAAGAAACACCTTCCTTACAGACATACGGCGAGCGGTTTACCGGTTATGAAATTATCGAAAATGCCAATTATACAAAAGGTTTTGCGCCGGTATCGGATATTATTTTGACAAAAGAGGAAGCGGCGATCTATTTCGCATATGGCATGGAATATGAAGAAGAGTATTACACGACGCAGGAATATGATACGGTGCAAGGTGTGGCATGGCTAAACAGCATGGATGTTTCCAGTCTGCTGGCGATCAATTCTTCGGTATTGAAAAGTGAAAATCAGCTGCTGGCGATCGGCACGCAGTTAAATGTCGCCAAGCCGGATTCACCGATCCAAGTGAAGACGACAAAGGAAGTGCTGACAGAGGAAGTGATCTATGCTCCGGAAACCCAGTATATTTATGATGATACGCTGCGGGAAGGCATCAGCGAAGTGGTAACGGTCGGAGAAAACGGCAGCAAAGATGTAACGTATGAGGTTACTTATATCAACGGCGTATGGCAATCCTCTGCCAAGCGCAGTGAAAAGATCACGAAAAATCCGGTGCAGGAAGTCGTACGTGTCGGTACGAAGGTAGAACCGAAGATCGGCAGCGGTGTATTTGGCTGGCCGGTCTACAATCCGATGGTCAGCTGCGGCTGGTACTGTTATGGCGGGCATCAGGCGCTCGATGTGCAGAATGCATATAACCGTTATGATAAAGTGCTTGCCAGCGATCGCGGCGTCGTGATTGAAAATTCCTACCGTTCGATCAACGGCTATTACATGATCATCGATCATAACAATGGTTATCAGACTTACTATGGACATATGTCCGGTCCAGGTTTCTTCCCGGTCGGCGCTACGGTTGCCAAAGGTGAAGTGATCGGCAATATCGGCATGACCGGACTTGCGACTGGGCCGCATGTCCACTTTGAGATCAGGCTGAATGGGCAGCAGGTCAATCCTGCCTTATATCTGAACTGATGAAATTCGCTTTGCTTGCCAGCGGTTCAAGAGGAAACTGCTGCATCATCAAACATCAGGATGCCCAGATCTTGATCGACTGCGGAACGACTCGTAAATATTTACATAGCTGCTTTGCGAAGCTGCAATATGACTATCATCAAGCAGATGCGCTGTTAGTAACACATAATCACAGTGATCATATTTCACAGATCAAGCTGTTTCAAGATCATAAGAAATATGGTCCGGAAGCGATCGAGGAGCAGGAAATACAGATCGTATCACCTTATGAGGAATTTGATGTCGGCAGTATCCATGTGCAGGTACTGCCGATGTCGCACGATGTATCCTGCGTTGGCTATGTACTGCATGCCGGTGATGAAAAACTGGTATATATTACCGATACCGGCTATATCAAAGCCGAAGTGAAGCCGTATATCGAAAATGCGGATTATTATATTTTTGAAAGCAATCACGATATTGAATTGCTGATGCAGACGAATCGTCCGGTCTATGTCAAACAGCGCATCATCAATGACTGCGGTCATTTATGCAATGATGAAAGCGCCACGATCTTGGCGCAGATCATCGGTGATAAAACGAAAGAAATCGTCTTGGCGCATATTTCGCAGGAAGGCAACACGCGTGCATTGGCATTAGAAACCCTGCAGGCTTGTTTGCAGGCACATGGGATCGACAGCAGCCGCTTCAAGCTGCATGCGGCAGGACAGTTTGAAATCTATCTGGGAGGAAAACGATGAAGCTGGTTGCGGTTGGAAAAGTGAAAGAAAAAAGCATGCGCAGCCTGCTTGATGAATATGCGAAACGGCTCAGCGCCTATACCAAACTGGAAATCATTGAAGTAGCGGATGAGATTGCTCCGGAAAGCAATTCCGCCGCTCAAAATGAGCAGGTCATGAAAAAAGAAGGCGAACGTCTTTTGGCTAAGATAAAGGATGGAGAATATGTGATCTTGTTGGATCTGCATGGAAATGCAATGAGCAGCGAGCAGTTAGCGGCTAAGATCGATCAGATATTTACCTATCAGACAAGCCAGATCACGTTTGTAATCGGTGGTTCATTAGGCTTGAGCGATGCTGTGATCAAACGCGCCGATCTGCGTTTACAGCTATCGACGATGACGTTTCCCCATCAGCTTTGCCGAGTATTGATCTTAGAACAGATCTATCGTGCGTTTAAGATCATGAATCATGAACCGTATCATAAATAGAACGATAGAAACCTTTGTCAAGAAGCTTTTATTGGACTCTTATTTTTTATGAAACACAGGATAGAACGAGAAAGGCAGAAAGATCACTTTACAAAAAAGTGGGTCCTTCTGCCTTTTATCATACAAAATGATATCAGTAGGTTTTTAGGAATGTGCTTTACGACAATGACCAATACATATATCAAAAAAGATGTCGTTTTATGATAGATGCAAGTCGCCTTCATGCGCGTGGTTTGGCACCAGCCTGTATGCTTTCTTTCATTGGAAATCAGTATGAGCGTTATTGCTCCTGCATCGAAGTGATGATGCGGTCGGCAATGCCATAGGAAACCGCCGTTTTTGCATCCATATAATGATCACGATCACAGTCCTGTTCGATCACTTCTACTTCTTTGTTACAGGCATCCGCCAAGATCCGATATAACCGTTTTTTCATCGAAGCGATATGCGCCGCTGCGATTTCCATGTCCTTCGCCTGTCCGCCAATCTGTCCTAACGGCTGATGGATCATCACTTCACTGTTCGGTAATAAAAAGCGCTTGCCTCTTGTTCCCGCCGCTAACAGCACGGCTGCCATGCTGGCGCACATCCCCATATCAATGGTAATGATCTCATTGGGAATGTACTGCATAATGTCATAAATAGCCAATCCGGCACTGACGCTGCCGCCCGCTGAATTGATATATAAAATGATCGCCTCGCTGCTTAAACCGGAAAGATAAAGCAGCTGTGCGCAAATGCTGCTGGAAAGCTGATCATCGATCTCCCCGCTCAACAGCACGATACGCTCCTTCAAAAGACAGGAGTACAGATCATAGACCCGTTCATGCGCGCCTTCTCTTTCGATCACCGTTGGTACGATCCACATTTTATCACCCTCTTTTCATGCTTCATTCTATATAAAGTATGTCTGGAACCGGCAAAAATATGCAGAAGCGTCCCATTTCACAAAGCAGTGAAAAAAAGAAGTGAAAATTCACGTAAAATTGCTGAAAGTGAATCTTCTCACAATTGACATTTATATGCAAACTCAGTATAATATCGTTGTTAGAAGGAGGACTTTTGAAATGACAGTAAAAGTTGCGATTAATGGATTTGGACGCATCGGTCGTTTGGCGTTCAGACAGATGTTTGGAGCAGAAGGATACGAAGTTGTTGCAATCAATGACTTAACTAGCCCTAAAATGCTGGCACACCTGTTAAAATACGACTCATCACAAGGACGTTATGCACTGGCTGACAAAGTAACTGCCGGTGAAAACTCAATCACAGTAGACGGAAAAGAAATTACCATCTATGCAGAAGCAGATGCGAAAAACCTGCCTTGGGGCAAATTAGGCGTAGATGTTGTTTTGGAATGTACAGGTTTCTATACTTCTAAAGCAAAAGCAAGCGCACACATCGAAGCAGGCGCTCGTAAAGTTGTTATCTCTGCACCGGCAGGAAACGACTTACCGACTATCGTATATAACGTAAACCACGAAAAACTGACAGCAGAAGATACTGTAATTTCCGCAGCATCTTGTACGACAAACTGCTTGGCGCCAATGGCTGACGCACTAAACAAACTGGCACCGATCCAAAGCGGTATCATGACAACGGTTCATGCTTACACCGGTGATCAGATGACATTAGACGGTCCGCAGCGCAAAGGCGATCTGCGTCGTTCTCGTGCAGCAGCAGTGAACATCGTTCCTAACTCAACGGGAGCAGCAAAAGCAATCGGTTTGGTTATTCCGGAATTAAACGGTAAACTGATCGGTTCTGCACAGCGTGTGCCGACTCCTACAGGATCTACAACACTGTTAGTTGCAGTTGTAAAAGGAAAAGTAACAGTTGATGAAATCAATGCGGCTATGAAAGCAGCATCAAATGAATCATTCGGTTACACGGAAGAAGAATTGGTATCCAGCGACATCATCGGTATGCGTTACGGTTCTTTATTCGATGCTACACAGACAATGGCAATCGAAATGGAAGACGGAAATACACAGGTACAGGTCGTATCTTGGTATGATAACGAAAACTCTTACACAAGCCAGATGGTTCGTACGATCAAATACTTCTCTGAATTAGCATAATTACATGCTTTGATGAGCAGACGGTATGGGAAATCTCATACCGTTTTTTTCATTTTATGTATTTCTTCCGTATTTCATACGAAACGCTGCTTTCATGATGACATGACGGTTTACTTGCCGTATAGGGGAAAGCGGCTTGCCGATGAAAACAGTTGCTTTTTTTATAACGTCTTTTGATCAACTGCATAGGATAAAGTATCTTTTCCTAATAAAGTGAAAAGATTCGGGCATACTCATCCATAAAGGGAAGGGTGTTTCCCGTCATATAAAAAGGAGACCAGCTATGAAAGAAATCAACTATCAAGTAGAAATGATCGATGTGCTGCATGATGAGAAAACGCTGATCAGCGGTCTGAAAGAACTGCGCGGCGTCATCTCGGTAAATGTGGATCTGCCTCATCAGGAAATCCGTATTTTTTATGATGAAACGGTTTGTCAGACTTATCAGATCGAAGAAAGACTGCACCATCTGCAATATGATTTCACCTTGCGCAGATGACAGAAGAAAGCGTGATCCTCATTGTTTTTTAGTTGAAAGGGCAATCGCGTCATGCTATACTATAAGAAACCAAAGATAAGGGACGAGTAGCCACAGGATAAGCGCATAGAGAGGATCTGGCCGGTGAAAAGATTTCGCGGACTTGTGAGGAATGCACCTTTTAGGGTTTTTTCGATAATGTAGAAAAAAACGTAGATCGGCGTTACTCGATAAATAAGTGGAATCAAAGCGTTCAAGTAGAGTGGGACCGTGCGAACTGCACCTCTATATTGACGTTTTTTTTATGAATCAGGAGGAACGATATGAAATTATTTAACAGTATGAGCAGGGAAGTGGAGGAATTTCAGCCAATCCATGAAAACCAGGTAAACATGTATGTGTGCGGACCGACGGTCTATAATCATGCACATATCGGCAATGCCAGACCGATCGTGGTGTTTGATACGCTGCGCAAGACATTTGAGATGCTGGGCTACCAGGTAAAAATGGTATCCAATTATACCGATGTCGATGATAAGATCATCAAAGCGGCGATCGAGCGCCACATCAGCGAAAAAGAAGTAACCGAGGAATTTATCAAGGCTTATAACGACGTGCGTTTGCAGCTGCATGCGAAAATGCCGGATGCGGCGCCAAAGGTAACGGAAACGATGGACCGCATCATTGCGTTTATCGATATTCTGGTAAAAAAAGGCTATGCATATGTGGTAGATGGAGATGTGTATTTCAGAGTCGGTGAGGTAAACCAGTATGGCGGCTTATCACATCAGCAGGTCGATGATCTGGTGGTCGGTGCGCGCATTGATGAAAACAGTAAAAAGGAAAATCCGCTTGATTTTACTTTGTGGAAAGCGACGGAGGAAGGAATCCGATGGGAATCGCCATGGTCGCTTGGACGCCCGGGCTGGCATACGGAATGCGTGGTCATGATCAATAAGGAATTCGATGGTGAACTGATCGATATTCACGGCGGCGGCATGGACTTGAAATTTCCACACCATGAAAATGAGATCGCCCAGTCTCGTGCGGCTTTCGGCAATCCGATCGCCAATTATTGGATCCATAACGGCATGGTAAATATTGACGGAGAAAAGATGTCAAAATCATTAGGCAATGTGATCTGGGCAAAGGATATGATCGCTAAAATCGGTGCGAATGTACTGCGCTGGGTGATGCTGTCGGCACATTATCGCGGGCCGCTAAATATCAATGAAGAAGCGATTGCCACGGCGAGCAAAGAATTGGAGCGTATCAGTAAATCCATGACGCAGGCTTATGTGAAAGCAGGCTTGGCCGGCGTAGAATTACAAGGAGATGCGGCAGAAATCTGGGATCGATTCCTGGAAGCAATGCAGGATGATCTCAATACGCCAAATGCAGTGGCATGCGTTTTTGAAGCCAATAAGCAGCTCAACCAGGCGCTGCGTCAAAAAGAGGTGGACTTTGCATGGATCGGCAGCCTGATGAAGGCGCTGGAACAGATGCTTTATGTGCTGGGAATTGAAATTCCGAAGACAGTGCTGGGTGAAGAAGATAAAGCGATTTTCGCAAAATGGAATGCGGCGAAAGCGGAAAAGCAGTTTGAGGAAGCAGACCGTTACCGCATGATCTTGATTGAAAGAGGTTTGTTGTAATGCGGGCTGACGCGATGAATGCGACCTCGCTTGCTTATATCGGGGATGCACTGATGTCGCTTTATGTACGGGAGTATTTATTGTCGCAAGGCTATCAAAAGCCAAACGATCTGCAAGTGAAGAGCACTTATTATGTGAGTGCCAAAGCACAGGCGCATTATGTGAAGATCTTGATGGAGCAGTCATTTTTTCGGGAAGCAGAGTTGGAAATCATACGTCGCGGCCGCAATGCGCATACGGTTACGAAAGCCAAAAACGCCGATGTAATGACATATCGCATGTCTACCGGTTTTGAGGCGCTTTGGGGATATCTGTATCTGAATCAAGAGCAGGCGCGATTGGAAGAATTGTGGGAAGCGGTAAAAAAGATAGGAGAAGTGAAGCGATGACGCAATATGTATATGGGAAGAATGTCGTCCACCAGCTATTGAAAGAACAAAAACGCATCTATGAGGTGATCGTAAGCGAGGGGCTGAAGGATCGGGAATTGATCAAAGCGCTGAAGCAGCGGCATCTTACGATTCGCAGTATGCCGCGCAAACAAATGGATCGGCTGTTAAAGACAGAGCATCATCAGGGAATTGCGGCTTGTATCGATGATTACAAGACTTATTCGCTGGAGGAACTATTGGAAACGATACCGGAAGGAAAGACGCCGTTTTTGATCATGCTGGATAACTTAGAAGATCCACATAATCTGGGGGCGATCCTGCGTACTTGTGATGCGGTTGGTGCAGATGGTGTGATCTTGGCGAAAAATCGCAGCGTTTCTTTGAACCCGACGGTCGCAAAGGTATCGACCGGTGCGATCGATACCGTAAAAGTCGCTGTGGTAAACAATTTATCACAGACGCTGGTGCGTTTGAAAGAAAAGGGATTTTGGGCAGTAGGAGCTGATCTGGAGCAATCGATCGATTATCGGGAAGCAGATTTTACCGTTCCGCTGGTGCTGGTCGTCGGCTCGGAAGGCTTTGGCATTCGTCCGCTGGTACGCAAAAACTGCGATTACTGCGTACGATTGCCGATGGTCGGCACGATCACTTCCTTAAACGCTTCGGTCGCCTGCGGCATCCTGCTTTACGAAGTATTTAATCAGCGCGATCATCGCTAGATAGAATAATTATTTGGGAAACGTAAAAATACGTTTTGGGAGGAATCAATGGGGAAGAAGAAAACAGGGAGCGCTGTGCGCCCCAACGACTATGAATTGTTGTATTATGGGTTACAAAATCAGGAAAGCGCATGGAATTTATTGCATTGTTCCTATCAATCGCTTATTGAGATCGCTTTGTATCGCTGGAACGCTTATTTCACTGAGGAAGAGCGAAAAGAACTGAAACAGGAGTGTTTTCATTCTCTTTCACTTGCCTTGTATGAATACCGCGAGGATCAGGGCGCATCATTTTACACTTATGTTTCTAAGCGGCTGGAGAATGTCATTGTTTCTTATGTGCGCCGCCGTCAGGCGTTAAAGCGCAAAGCGATGGTGCATGCTTATTCACTTGATGTCAGCATCAATGAAAAAGAGAGCTGTTATTGGATCGATCAGATACGCAATGATCAGTGGGAGTTTGAAGGTGTTTTGAAATTACGCTGGAAAGAAGCGCAAAAGCAGGAAGAGGCGATCTTGCGTACATGCAGCGAACTGGAACAAAAGATCTTTCGCTATCATCGCTATGGCTATCGGTATGATGAAATTGCGGCGATCCTACATACGACTAAGAAAAAAGTCGATAATACGATACAAAAGATTCGCAAGAAACTTTGATTTCATTGACTAGCACGGCACTTTATGTTACAGTTAATAAGCATAGAAAGAGGTGTAAACATGAGTGAAAAAGTAATTTTGACATGCACGCGCTGCCTTTCTCGTAACTATACGACACATAGAAATAAGAAGACCAATACGCAGCGTCTGGAGCTGAAAAAGTATTGTAAAAAATGCGGAGAGCATACGATTCACAAGGAAACGAAATAAGGAGTGAATGAAATGAAATGGTTTAGTATTGCCGGAATTCGGGCAGAGGTGCACCGAATCCGTTGGCCTAAGATGAAGGATCTGATTGCGAACAGCGGTTCGGTTATTTTCTTTACCGCTGCATTTGCGCTGTTTTTTACTTTGTGCGAATGGATCGCAAAAACGTATTTGCACTTCATCGGACTTTAGGAGGAATGCGTTGTGAGTGAAGGAAACAAAGAATGGTATGTCGTGAATACCTATGCCGGGCATGAAAACAGGGTAAAAGAAAATCTGGAACGCCGTATTGAAACGATGGGGTTACAGGATTTCCTGTTCCGTGTCGTCGTGGCAGAAGAGACGGAAATCGAATATAAAAACGGCAAGCAGGTCGAAAAAGTACAGAATCTGTTTCCCGGCTATCTGTTTGTGGAAATGAACATGACCGATGAGGCATGGTACACGGTGCGCAATACGCCGGGGGTTACCGGATTTATCGGATCCAGCGGGGGCGGGGCAAAGCCTTTCCCGGTAGCGGAAGATGAAATTGAGGCGATCCTGCGCCGTCTTGGCATGTCTGATCGCAAGGTAAATGTCGATTTTGCGGTAGGTGATCGTGTTAAGATCCTGAACGGTCCGTTTGCAGGTTCAGAAGGAACAGTGGAAGAACTGCACGATGACGCACAGGAAGCAGTGGTATTGTTGATCTTATTCGGACGGGAAACACCGACAGAGATCGGTTACGGCGAACTGGAAAAAGTAGATTTATAAGAGCGGACTTTCATCGAAAGATGGAGGTCTTTTTTTAAGCGGATCATTCGTTTGTTCCTTGCTTTTGTTTGAAGAGGAATCGCTTAGGCGCATGAAAAACAAAGGACAATAAAAAGGCGTGTATCACTTTATGGATACACGCTGTTTCATTTAATGTTGAGAATTTTGATAAGTCTCACCGAAGTCTCGCATAGCGTCTAGGATCGGATGCAGGCTTTTGCCTAATGCCGTCAAGGTGTATTCTACGCGCGGCGGTACTTCCGCATAAACGGTACGCGTCAGTAAACCGTTTTCCTCCATTGCTCGAAGCTGCGTGGTCAATACCTTTTGCGATACGGAGCCGATTGATTTTTTTAATTCACCAAAACGTTTTGTGCCGGTAAGCAAATCACGCAAGATCAGCACTTTCCACTTATCACCGATCAAAGTCAAGGTTGTTTCCACAGGACAAGCCGGTAGTGCTTTCACTGATTTTTGTTCAGTCATCGTATCATCTCCTCTTAATAGTTTCTATCGGTAACTTTGTTTACAATTTTACCATACAGCCTCAATGCAATCAAGAGGACCGATGGCTTATCATAAGTCAGTATAAATGATAATACGGTTGAAGAGATGCATGTTTATGTAAAAGTTAGAAATGGAGAATCTTTTAATAGTATCTTTTTGGTAACTACAGTACAAAAAAGTGCTTACTTTACATTGGAAACCAATGGTCCTATAATATGCACAGAGCTACAAAGAACGGCCGTTTAGGAAGCTCAAAGTGAATAAAAAGAATAAAGCTAAGATGTATATGTGTGAAAGTATTTGATAACAAGTAACGAAATAAAAAGGAGGAAACAATCATGACAAATATAGAAAATGCAGTTGCACTCATCCATACTTTTGCAAGCGGTGATGTTGAAAAAGCGAAAAATCTGCTTGCGGAAGGATATATCCAACATAACCTTGCCTATGGAACAGGACGTGATGCCTTTATCAGCTCGGTTGCCGCGCTTGCTTCTGCTCCTGTTAAAACGACTGTAAACAATATCCGTGCATTTGAGGACGGCGATAAGGTTTTCTTACAGACAATTTACAACTTTGCAGGTGCGGGCGAGCAAGTCGCTTTTGACATTTTCCGTTTTGACGAAAACGGCAAGATTGCCGAGCATTGGGATAATCTCGCAGCAAAGGCAGATCCAAATCCCTCCGGCAGAACACAGATTGATGGCACGATGGAACTGAAAGATCTCGATAAGACGGATGCAAACCGTGAAGTAGTCAAGCATTTCCTTTACGATGTTATGCAGGGCAACCGTCCTGAAAAGACACCGGATTATTTTGATGGTGATACCTACATCCAGCATAACACCGGCATTGCCGATGGATTGTCTGGTTTAGGCGCTGCACTGGCGGCACTTGCTGAACAAAATATACAGATGATTTATACAACCGTTCATCAGGTGCTTGCACAAGGAAATTTTGTGCTTGCGGTCAGTGAAGGTACTTTCGGCGGTATGCCGACCTCTTACTATGATCTGTGGCGTGTTGAGGACGGTAAGATTGCCGAGCATTGGGATGTAATGGAAACCATTGCTGACAAATCTACTTGGCAAAATCAAAACGGTAAATTCTAAATAAAACAAAGTCCTGCATCTATATTTGCAATGCAGGACTTTACGCAATATCTTGTTTGGGAAAGGGTGTGGCAAATGAACTATTTACATTACTTAGAAAAAGAAATTCATTCTGTGATCGCGGCAACTGTCGATGACAACGGTCTGCCCGTTACCTGTGCGATTGACATAATGGATAGTGATGAAAAAGGATTGTATTTTTAACGGCGAAAGGAAAAGGTTTTTATCACCGCTTAAAGAGAAACGAATATGTTGCATTAACAGGAATGCATGCAGGCGATACGCTTTCCCGTGCAGCTGTTTCGGTACGGGGAAAAGTACAAGAAATCGGGAAAACGCCTTTGCTAAGGCTGTTTGAAAAAAATCCATATATGAATGAGATTTATCCGAGTGAAGAGTCTCGACAGGCGCTTACTGTCTTTCATCTTTATGAGGGCAGCGGTGAATGGTTTGACCTTTCAAAAAAGCCGATTGAGCGTGCTTCTTTCACGATCGGCAGCAAACAGGAAGAAAAACAGGGCTATGAAATTACGCAAAAATGTAACGGCTGCCGGACTTGTCAAACTGTGTGCCCGCAAGATTGCATCGATTTTTCGATCGTCCCTGCTGTAATCAGGCAGGGAAACTGCCTGCATTGCGGCAACTGTTTCCATGTTTGCCCGCAAAAAGCAGTGATACGGAGAGGATAAGAAAATGACACAAACCGAAAGACGAAGATATTTAATAGCGGCACTTCTAAAAGAACAGCCGCAGTATGCTAAAATCGAAATTCCATCGCGTGAGCAGGAACAAAAATCCTTGCTTCGTTCGCTTTTTAATAAACGCATGCCCTTGCCTGTAACAGATGAATTCGCGGCGGTCCAGGATGCTTATTTGCAGGAAGAAATCCGCAGGAAAGGAATTACGGCTTTATCGGACTTAACACCGATTCAAAAAGGGATATATCTTTGGCGTGGAGATATTACCACGCTGCAATGCGACGGTATTGTAAATGCCGCCAACAGTCAAATGCTCGGCTGTTTCTGTCCGAATCACGGCTGCATTGACAATGCCATCCACACCTTTGCAGGGGTACAGCTTCGTTTGGCTTGTGCGGAGTTGATGAGAAAGCAAGGCTATCAGGAAGAAACGGGGAAAGCTAAGATCACCCTTGCCTATAATTTGCCGAGCCGTTATGTACTGCACACGGTCGGTCCGATTGTTCACGGTGACCTTACTGAAAAAGATAAAGAGCTGCTTGCTTCCTGTTACCGATCTTGTTTGGAACTGGCAGAAAAAAACGGGCTAAAAAGTATTGCATTCTGTTGCATTTCTACGGGAGAGTTTCATTTTCCAAATGATAAAGCAGCACAGATAGCGGTTGAAACCGTAAAGAGATTTAAGAAACAAACACACAGCGAAATAGAGGTGATATTCAATGTTTTTAAGGAACTTGATTACAACATCTACCAAGAGCTGCTCCAAGCAGATTGACAAACTGAAAAAAGAAATAGAAAAGGCCGATGCGATTATAATCGGCGCAGGCGCAGGAATGTCCACCTCGGCAGGATTTACCTATGATGGAGAACGCTTTGAAAAGTATTTTTCCGATTTTTATAAAAAGTATGGAATTTCTGATATGTATGCAGGCGGTTTTTATCCATATGAAACCCTTGAAGAATATTGGGCGTGGTGGTCACGGCATATCTATGTAAATCGTTATGATGTGTCTGTCGGAGAGCCATATTCTACACTACTAAAAATCGTACAGAATAAGGACTATTTTGTATTAACGAGTAATGTAGACCATCAATTTCAGCTTGCGGGCTTTGATAAAAAACGACTGTTTTACACGCAGGGCGATTATGGTTTATGGCAGTGTTCAAAAGCGTGTCACGATAAGACCTATGATAATGAGGAAACTGTACGGAAAATGGTTGCAGAGCAAAAGGATATGAAGATTCCAACAGATTTGATACCGAAATGTCCTGTTTGCGGGGCGCCTATGACGATGAATTTAAGATGTGATAGCTTCTTTGTGGAGGATGAAGGCTGGCATGCCGCCGCAAATCGTTATACAGATTTTATCAGTAAGCATAAAAATAAGCATGTTTTATTTTTAGAACTTGGTGTTGGCGGGAACACCCCGGGGATCATCAAGTATCCGTTTTGGCAGATGACCTATCAGAACCCGAAGGCGGTGTATGCCTGTGTGAATCTGAAGGAGGCGTTTGCACCGAAAGAGATTGAAGAGCGGTCGATTTGCATTGATGGGGATATTGGGGAAGTGCTGGAATGCTTATAAAAGTATTTCTGCAGAATATATCCTTGTCTAAAACAGGCACACTCAATATACACGGTGTGTACTAAGTGATAGCCGCAAAATTTGCGACTGCTATTCCACCATAAAGGAATCGAAAGAATACTGTATTGGTGTCGTCTCCTATTTTGTTCTACTCATTCTAACCATCTTATTGACAGTAATGGTTAGAATGAGTAGAATATGGTTAGAATAAAATAGGGAGGCGGTCAAATGATTTTTCAGGAAAGTGAAACGGTTGAACTAAAAGCATTCGTGGTGGAGAATATAAAAAAAGAAATCATTGCTTTTGCAAATTGCGAAGGTGGGAAGTTGTACGTCGGCGTTCAGGATGATGGAACAGTATTAGGATTGGATAATCCGGATGAAGTTTCTTTACAAATCAGCAATATGGTTCGGGATTCTATTAAACCGGACTTGACGATGTTTCTCCACTATGAAACATTGACGGTAGACGGAAAGAAAATCGTTGCAGTCGATGTCCAGCAAGGAACAGAAAGACCGTATTATATTGCAAAAAAAGGTATGCGCCCGGAAGGCGTCTACGTCCGTCAGGGGTATTCCTCCGTTCCGGCTACCAATACGGCAATCCGGTACATGATTAAAGAAACAGATGGAGACCGTTTTGAGGAAATGCGGTCTTTGGAACAGAATTTAACATTTGAATTCGCAAAAAAGACATTTGCGAAACGAAATGTGACATTTGGAACTGCACAGATGAAAACACTGGGACTGGTAACGCAGGATGGTGTCTATACCAACTTAGGTCTGCTGCTTTCAGACCAGTGTGTGCATACAATTAAGGCTGCTGTTTTTCAGGGGACAAATCAAAACGAATTTAAGGATCGGAAAGAATTTACCGGGTCTTTATTTCAGCAGATGGATGAAGTTTATGATTTTATCGATTTTCGCAATCAAACGCATTCCACTTTTGAGAAACTGTATCGTATTGACAGGCGGGATTATCCTGAAACCGCAGTAAGAGAGGCCCTTTTGAATCTTTTGGTTCATCGGGAATACTCGTTTCGGGCCAGTTCCTTCATCAGTCTTTATACAGACAGACTGGAATTTACCTCTATTGGCGGTTTGGTAAATGGCGTAACCTTAAAAGATATAACAATGGGGATATCGGTTTGCCGGAACGTGAAATTGGCAAATATATTTTACCGTTTGGAATTGATAGAAGCTTATGGAACAGGGCTTGTAAAAATCATGGATGCCTACGAGGGAACCGGGATGATGCCACGGATTGAAACATCTAATAATGCATTTAAGATCATTCTTCCTAATCTAAATGCAATTACAGAATCAGCAAAACCGAAGCAGATCGGTTTAGAAAAAGACATACCGGAAAAGAAAGTGATTGCTTTGACAAAAGAACAAGGGGTTATTACAAGAAAAGAAGTTGAAATGCTGCTTGATATGGGACAGTCATCATGCGGACGTTTATTAAAGAAAATGGTAGAGAATGGTTTGCTTATACAAGGGGGCAAGGGGAAGAATACACGATATAGATTGCCATGATAAGAACTGAAATTTGGATCGAGTTCAAAGTGGTACAATAAATAGAACACTCCAGAGATTATGAAATACACGTTCTGACAGATGACCTATGAGACCAAGGGCGGTGTACGCCAGCGTGAATCAAGGAGAGGTGTTTGCGCCATCTGCAATAAAAAACAGGCCGACTTGCATGAATGGGAGATTGGAGAAGTGCTGACTGCGCTGAGAAGCAGTATAGATCAGTGGCAGCAGTCGGGTATATGTTCTTTTTCGTTGCCAGAACAGTTTCAAAAAAATAAAAAAAATTTGGTTTTGAAACTGCCTGCTTGTGTAAACTATTCTATGATAGTATAATAGATTTCAAGATAGAGTTTCAAAAACGTAAAAATATTGATTTTTTGAAACCGGGAGGGCGTATGAAAACGATAACTAGGACAAAGTATTTGGAGCGAATCATTGAACTAAATCAGACTCCGGATATTAAAATTATTACAGGAATTCGCCGTGCAGGGAAGTCAGAATTGATGCGGGCATATATTTCATATCTGAAGAGCCATTTTGAAAATATCAATATTATCTTTATTGATTTTATGGATATAGAATATGAAGGACTCAAAGAATACCACGCGCTTCACACATATGTGGAAGCGCATTATCAGGCGAAAAAAACGAACTATGTTTTTGTGGACGAGGTTCAGATGTGTCATAAATTTGAACTGGCAATCAACAGTCTCTATTCGAAAAGAAAATATGATATTTATATTACAGGTTCCAATGCTTTTTTGCTGGGGGCGGATTTGGCGACTTTATTTACCGGGCGCTATATCGGGATTCATGTGTTTCCTTTTAGTTTCCGAGAATATTGCCAGTTCTATGATGAGATTGACGATAAAGAGAAATTATTTGATGAGTATATGATAAAGGGAGGATTGGCTGGTTCTTATGTTTATAAAACAGAGGCAGACAGAATCCGCTATGTTAAGGAAGTTTATGAAACGATTGTTACAAGAGATCTTGTACAGAAATATTCTTTGACGGATACTCTGGTTTTGCAGCGGCTGAGTGAGTTTCTTATGGACAATATCAGCAATCTGACTTCGCCAAATAAAGTCAGCCGGCTTCTAACTGCAAATAAGACAACTACCAACCATGTAACTGTCGGCAGATATATTAAATATTTGTGCAGTGCTTTTGTTTTTTATGATATAAAACGCTATGATATTCGCGGAAAGAAATACCTTGAAAGCTCTGAAAAATTTTATCTGTGTGATACAGGTATTCGCTATGCGATTCTGGGAAGCAGGAACATGGATTATGGAAGGGGATACGAGAATATGGTCTGCATGGAACTGCTTCGCCGGGAGTACACGGTATATGTTGGGAAACTGTACCAAAAGGAAATTGACTTTGTAGCACAAAAGGGAAATGAAAAAATATATATTCAGGTCAGTGATAATATTTCGGATTCCAAAACTCTTGAAAGGGAATGCCAGCCATTACTGCAAATCCGTGATGCTTATCCCAAGAAAATTATTGCACGGACACGACACCCTAAATACAGTTATGAAGGAATTGAAATTTGTGATATTGTTGACTGGCTATTACAGGAATAGAAACGGCGTGCAATAAACAAAACACTTCGAGGATCATCAAATATCCGTTCTGGCAGATGACCTATGAGAGCCTAAGTACGGTGTATGCCTTGTGAAACAAGGAGAGGTGTTTGTGCCATCTGAAATAAAAAACAGGTCGATTTGTATGAACGGGGATATTGAGAAAATACCGGTCGTGCCGGATGAATGAAACAAGTAAATCATCACAGTTTGATGCACATCTTCCCCTTCATGACCCTACTCATTTCAAAAAAGCAAAACTACCGGTTTTGAAAACATCTCTTTACACGATCATTTTTTGCATCTGACAATCCTATGCGACATACAAGAAATAAGAAAATGAGAGAACGCACTTTCACGAATCGACAGGAAAAACACGTCTGCTTTGATAAAGTTTAGCTAGGAGGAACCCCTATGCGTAAAAAGATCGGCATGGCGATGACGATTGCCGGGCTGCTGCTGTACTTTCAGCCTAACTTTGATGTAGAACAGATCGTTTATTATTTTCAGTTTTTATGTGACCGTTACTGGCCGCTCGCATTAGCGGCAGGCGGCTTTTACCTGATGAATTTTCAGCTGTATCATCCTTCTCGCCACCGTCGTAAAAAATCACTGCGTTCATAACCGTAAAAAAGCGTAATTTCCTGCTTCACGCATGGAGTTTTCGCTTTTTTCATGTTAAAATATAAAAAACGAGGAGGGGTGGAATGAAGGTATATTTTGTACGGCATGGGCAAACGGACTGGAATGTGCAGTCACGTATTCAGGGGCAGTCTGATATTCCTTTGAATCAGCGAGGGATCGCACAGGCAAAAGCGCTTGCGGCACAGTTAAAAACGCTTGCGATCGACTGTATCATCACTTCCCCTCTGCAGCGTACAAAGCAGACGGCAGCGCTCCTAAATGAAACCTTGCAGGTGCCGATACTGGAAGAAGAAGGCTTAAAGGAACGTGACTTCGGTGAGTTTGAAGGTGTTTTGAAATCAGAAATGGACTTCGATGCCGCCTTCGATTACGAACAGGACCGGCATTATGAAAGCTGTGAGAATATCAGGGATTTTTATGAACGCATTTATACGTGTCTGGATGAATTAAAAAAGAAGATGGCAGGACAGAGCGTGCTGTTAGTTGCGCATGGCGCCGTCAGCATCGCCATATATTATTATGCACAAGGGAAGCAATACGATGGCAGCCCTACTTCGCATATTGCCCCAAATGCCGAATTGGTCTGCTTTGAACTGTAAATGTAAAGGCTTTCGCAACAGATCGGATATTGACATCAATTCGTGAAATGTTTATCATATAATAGGTAAGAAAGGAATCACACATTCTTGCCTTCAGTAATCGCTACTACCTTCTATTCACGTCTATCCTTGATTTATAAACGCGTAGTTAAGATTACTGAACAAAAAGGCTACAACTTTTTTATAAAGTAGCATACATTTCGAGTAAGAAGGATAGATGAAAGGAGATTAAATCATGATTTACTCAAAAGAAGTAGAAAACATGTGCACAGTGCGTGTTGGTGCAAGCCATGGCTGTGCGCCGATTCCTGAAGAAGGAAAATGGGTCAATTCCAGACAGATCAGCGATATTTCCGGTTTAACACACGGAATCGGCTGGTGTGCGCCGCAGCAGGGTGCATGTAAGCTGACGCTGAATGTAAAAGAAGGAATCATCGAAGAAGCTTTGATTGAAACACTTGGCTGCTCCGGTATGACGCATTCAGCCGCAATGGCATCAGAAGCGCTGGTAGGCAAAACACTGTTAGAAGCGCTGAATACGGACTTAGTTTGCGATGCGATCAATACGGCAATGCGCGAACTGTTCTTACAGATCGTTTACGGACGTACCCAGTCCGCATTCTCCGAAGGCGGTTTGCCGATCGGTGCCGGCTTGGAAGACTTGGGAAAAGGTACGCGTTCACAGGTAGGAACTTGCTATTCTACGAAAGTAAAAGGACCGCGCTACTTGGAATTAGCAGAAGGCTACATCATGCAGATGGGCTTAGATGCAAATGATGAGATCATCGGTTACGAATACGTAAACATGGGAAAATTCATGGATGCGATCAAGAAAGGCGTTGATCCTGTTGAAGCAATGAATGGTGCAAAGGGCACATACGGTCGTTACGCAGACGCGGTGAAATACATCGACCCAAGACACGAATAGGAGGAAGAAATCATGGCATTGTTTGAAAGTTACGAAAGACGTATTGATACCATCAATCGAGTATTAAACTCATACGGCATTTCTTCCATTGAAGAAGCAAAGAAATTAGTGGATGACTTAGGTGTAGATGTTTATAACATCGTGAAAGGAATCCAGCCGATCTGTTTTGAAAATGCTTGCTGGGCATATATTACCGGTGCGGCAATCGCCATCAAGAAAGGTGATAAGACCGCATATGATGTGGCAAAATCAATCGGTGAAGGATTACAGGCATTCTGTATTCCGGGTTCTGTTGCCGATGATCGTAAAGTAGGTTTGGGTCATGGAAACCTGGCTGCCATGCTGCTGAGCGATGAAACCAAATGCTTCGCTTTCTTGGCAGGTCATGAAAGCTTTGCGGCGGCAGAAGGAGCAATCGGTATTGCCCGTAATGCGAACAAAGCACGTAAAGAACCGTTAAAAGTCATTCTGAACGGTTTGGGAAAAGATGCGGCTAAGATCATTTCCCGTATCAATGGATTTACTTATGTAGAAACACAGTTCGATTATTTTACCGGAGAACTGAAAGTATTGTCTACTACGCCTTATTCTGACGGAGAACGCGCAAAAGTAAACTGCTATGGCGCAGACGATGTTCGTGAAGGGGTTGCGATCATGCACCACGAGGGAGTAGATGTATCTATTACCGGTAACTCTACGAACCCGACTCGTTTCCAGCATCCGGTTGCCGGAACTTATAAGAAAGAATGCATCGAACAGGGTAAAAAATATTTCTCTGTTGCATCAGGCGGTGGTACGGGACGTACGCTGCACCCGGATAACATGGCAGCGGGACCTGCTTCCTATGGTATGACAGATACGATGGGACGTATGCACTCCGATGCACAGTTCGCCGGTTCTTCTTCCGTTCCTGCACATGTAGAAATGATGGGCTTGATCGGAATGGGCAACAACCCGATGGTTGGCGCATCTGTTGCAGTGGCAGTAGCGATTTCTGAAGCATTAAATAAATAATCGCTCACAAGGAAAGAAAACAGCACATTTTGTCGTTTGGCAAAGTGTGCTTTTTTTCATGGGTGTGCTATAATGAAGTAACAAAGAGGAGAGAAATGATCATGAAAAAGATAACCAAGTGGATTTTGACGTGCAGCTGTATGTTGCTGTTTACCGCATGTTCTGCGAAAAGTGAACCATGGGATAAAAAAGAAACGTATCAAATCAATGATGAGGTTGCGATCACGCTGAAGGCAGTTGTGCAGCAAACTTCCATTGAGCCGACGAATCTGAATGATGAATACCAATACTGGTACACGGAAGAAGAAGGGGAAACCTTGCTGGATTTCCAGTTTTATGTGGAGAATCTAAGTGATGAGGAAATTGATCTGAAAGATTACTTTGAAGCGGAATTAAAGATCAAAGAACAGGAGCAAAGCAAAGATCTGTGTACGGAAATAGAAAACTATACGAAGATCGAAAATGAGACTAAGTTAGCAGCCAAGGACAAAACGATCCTGCATCAGATCTTCTATGTAAAAGAAAAATCGATCAGTGATGATCTGCAAGCCGAAATTACTTTGCAGGATGCACACTATACCCTTTCTGCCAAGCCATATGCCGCTCAGGTAACAGAGCTTGCCAAAGCGGAAACGATCGAGCTGGATGAGATGTCTTTTGAAGTATTGTCAGCTTCCGTAGGCAGTGTCATACCGCCGCTTCATCCAACGGATGACAGCACTTATTACATCGTTGAGGATGAAACAAATGCCTGTGCCGGCGTTTATTTGGAAATAACGAATACCGGTAAGAAAGACATGGAGCTTGATCAAGAGATCTGTGTATCGCTGGATGATGAGGGAACTTACATCTACGCATGGTATGATATTCTGAATGCAGACGGCACTGATTTCAGTGAAGCAACGCAGATTCCGGCAGGAGAAAGCAGAGCGGTGCTGTTTTTCGGTGAAGTGGTAAAGCCGACAGAAACGAAAAATTATACAGTAACGATCACGGTCGAAGGCAAGCCATATCGTTATGTATTCGAACATACGGTGCAGTAAGTGAAATTTTGTTTGTAATTACGCATCATGTCTGTTATAATAGACAACGTATCGAAAGGAGGATCATTATGAATGTATTAGAAATTCTACTGATGGTAGTATCGGTCTTTCTGATTATACTCTCCTTATTACAAAGCGGGAAAAGCGATGGAATCAACGGCGCCTTTACCGGCGGCGAAGGATTGAACTTGTTTGCGAATGTGAAAGAGCGTGGACCGGAAAAGGTCATATCGAATCTGACACTGGTAGCGGGCATTACTTTCTTTGCCCTTGTCATTATTGTAAGTTTGTAGAGAAAAGACCGATTCGGTCTTTTTTATATGTATGAAACCATATCGCAAGGAAATACTGAGGAAGAAAGAAAGGGGTGAGAACATGAAAGAAAAACTGATCGATTTATTGGCAAAAGGAAAAGGACTGGAAGTACATCAGATTACTGCGGCAATACCGAATGCTTCTTTAACGGAGATCATGAAGGCGATCCATGCTTTGATGGAAGAAGGGATCATCATAGAAGATGAGGAACATCTCTATCATCTGCTGGAAAACAGTCCTTATCGGATCGGCACACTGCGGCTGCATGAGCGAGGCTTTGGCTTTGTGGATATAGATGATGGAGGAGAAAGCATTTATATTCATCAAAACCATCTGCATCAGGCCATGGCAAAAGATGAAGTGCTGATCAGAATATGGACTTATCCGGATGGAAGCAAAGAAGGGGAAGTCATCCGCATTATGAAAAGAGCGGTGCAGAAGCTGGTCGGTACTTATAAAAAGAAAAAGGGAGCAGGTTATTTTTTAGCAGATACTAATTTACATGGACGCAAGATCAGGCTGTTAAATGAAGATGCCTTTCATCTGGTGCATGATCATAAGCTGTTAGTGGAAATCGTGCATTTCAATGAGGTACTGGAAGCGAATATCTTACAGATCCTTGGATATAAATACGATCCCGGCATCGACATACTCTCGATTCTTTTGACGCATGATATTGAACCGCGTTTCCCTGATGCGGTCATGAAAGAAGTCCAACAGATTCCTAAGCAGGTAGAGGCGCAGGATTTGCTTGGCCGCCGCGATCTGCGAAACGAACTGATCATCACGATCGACGGTGATGATGCCAGAGATCTGGACGATGCGATCAGTGTAAAAAAAGAAACGGGCGGTTATCGGCTCGGGGTACATATTGCCGATGTTTCACATTATGTCAAAGCGCACAGTGCGATCGATGAAGAGGCTTATCAAAGAGGGACGAGCGTGTATGTAACGGATCGGGTCGTACCGATGCTGCCGCAGGCTTTATCAAATGGCATTTGTTCTCTGCTTCCGCAAAGTGATCGATTGACGCTGACTTGTGAAATGCTGATCGATGAGGAAGGAACGATTTGTGAATATCAGCTTTATCCTTCTGTAATTCGCAGCGCTGCACAGATGACCTATCGCAAGGTCAATGCGATTTTGGCAGGCGATCAAAAAATGCAGAAACGCTATGAATGGCTGCTGGGCATGTTAAAGGATATATATCGTTTGGCGCAGATCATTCGCAAAGCAAGAGTGAAGCAGGGAGCGATTGATTTTGATGTAAAGGAAGGCAAGGTACTGGTGGATGATCAGGGTGATCCTTACGATGTCATCGTAAGGGAAAGAGGAGAAGCAGAGCGTATCATTGAAGATTTTATGATTCAGGCAAATAGCTGTGTTGCGGCGCATAACCGTTGGCTGGATCTGCCTAGCATGTATCGTGTGCATGAACCTCCGGAACTTAAAAAAATGCGTGCCTTTCAGCAGACAGCGACGATCATGGGACATAAGCTAAAAGGCAATTTAGCGGATTTGCACCCGATGCGTTTACAAACTTACTTAGATACTTTGAAAGGGAAAGAGGACTATGATGTCATTGCGGCACTATTGCTTCGCAGTATGCAAAAAGCGCGTTATGATGTAGAATGTAAGGGGCATTTCGGTTTGGCATTAACGGATTATACGCATTTTACTTCACCGATCAGGCGTTATCCTGATTTGATCGTACACCGCAATCTGCGTAAATATTTCTTTGCGGAAAACTATCAGGTGCAGGAAATGCAGAATGAGGAGGCATGGATCGAAGCATGTGCGCTTCAGTGTTCGAAAAAGGAACGCAATGCGATCGAAGCGGAACGAGAAGTGGATGATTTCAAAAAAGCACAGTATATGGAATCACATATCGGGGCGATCTATACCGGTCATATCCGTTCTATTATGAAATTCGGTATGTTTGTGGAATTGGATAATACTGTGGAAGGCTTGGTTCATATCACGAGCATGAACGATGATTACTATATTTTCGATGAAGCGGGACGATCTTTTTATGGCACGCATACCAAAAAGACATATCGCATGGGACAGCGGGTTACGATCAAGGTCATCGACGCTTCCCGCTATAAGCAGCAGGTTGATTTTATTTTGCTGGAGGAGGAAGGAAATGAAAAGAAGAACAAGGGTGCTGTTTTTAACGCTCATCACGGCGCTTTTCATGAGCGGATGCGCAAACGGGGAACAAAGCGAAAAAGAAGAAGGGAAAGAACCACCGAAGCAAAGCGAAACAACAGAAAAAGAAGATACTAAGATTTCGCTGGCGGCAGTCGGTGATAATCTGATTCATGGCGCAATCTACTTATCTCCGGATTATCAGGTAAACGGCGGCTATGATTTCACTTCGATCTATGCGCAGCTAAAGTCTTTTCTTGTTGATTATGATATTGCCAATATCAATCAGGAAACGGTATTGGGCGGTACACAGCTGGGATTAAGCCATTACCCAAGCTTCAACTCTCCTCAGGAGATCGGTGATGCGATTGCCGATGCCGGATTTAACTGGGTCTCACAGGCAAGCAATCATTCATTGGATGCCGGCGCTGCCGGAATCATTTCGGCAATGGATTTCTGGGATCGTTATCCGGATGTAGTTACGACCGGCATCAACCGCAGTGAAGAAGAAGCCGCACGTCCGCGCATCATGGAAGTAAAAGGGGTCAAGGTCGGTCTGTTGAATTACAGTTATGGCTTTAACGGATATGTAGAGCCGGAAGATTTTTATTGCAATGAAATTGATAAAGCGAAGATCAAAAAGGATTATGAACAGCTGAAAGAAGCGGGCTGTATCGTTGTTCTTGCCAGTATGCACTGGGGGCAGGAATACCAGTTTTCTTCAAATGAAGAACAGCGTGAATTGGCGCAGTTTTTGGCGGATCTTGGCGTAAATGTCATCATTGGCGCGCATCCGCATGTTGTTCAGGAAACGACCTTTCTTACCGGAAAGAACGGAAATCAAACACTTGTAAACTATTCCCTGGGAAATATTCTAAGCGCGCAAGATGAAAATTACACGATGCTGGGTGCGCTCATGACTTGTGAAATCGTAATTGACGGAAGCAGCAACGAAGTTACGATCGAACAGGCAAAGGTATATCCGACGGTCAATTACTATGAGGCATATGGCGGCTCTTGGCATAACTTCCAAATTTATCTGCTGCGCGACTATAACGACACGCTGGCATCGACTCATGCCGTTGCCAATACGACCGTAGCATATTTGAATGATCTGTGTGATCAGGTATATGGGGAGGTGAAGGACATCGAAATTGTCCGCTGATATGGCAAATCGAAAAGTCATTGCATATAACCGCAAAGCCGCACATGATTACTTTTTGGAGGATCGCTATGAAGCGGGGCTGGTGCTGACCGGTACCGAGATCAAGTCGATTCGTAAAGGCAAGGTGCAGTTAAAGGATTCTTATATCAGTTTTGTCAATCAAGAGGCTTTTATCAAAGAAATGCACATTGCGCCTTATGATTTCGGCAACCGTTTTAATCATGATGAAACCAGGATCAGAAAACTGTTATTACATCGTGAAGAAATCCGCAAGTTACAGCAGAAAGTAAAATTAAAAGGCTATACGATCGTTCCGACTTCACTGTATTTAGAAAAGGGGTTAGCCAAATTGGAAATCGCACTTGCGAAAGGAAAGGAGCTGCATGACAAGCGGCAAAGTGAAAAAGAAAGAGATGCAAAGCGTGAAATTGCAAAGGCGATGAAGCGCTATTAGTGTTGTATTTCTCAAAATTTGAAGTATAATAAGAATACCTGCATGAGCAGGTCCTTACTTGGGGGTGTCATGGTTTCGACAAGGACAAGTTTGGTATGAACGGCAAGTCGAGTGGTTACGTAATAACCGACTAAACTTAAACGCAAAAACTAAATTAGCTAACCTGTTTGGTGGAAACCAGGCAGTAGCTTTCGCTGCCTAATCGCCTAATAACTGGCTCGCAGCCGTTAGTTGAAGGAGTGTCTTTCGCCTTCTTCTGATGTCAGAACAGAAAGAATAAGCGTGCGATCTCTCCTGCGTATCGCATGACGAAAACAAAGCGGGAAACCCGGCATATGCCTGTCTGTCGCTGTCTGCCGGATCGAAAGTACAGACTAAGCTTGTAGATGTTCATACGTGGGACTGTTTTTGGACAGGAGTTCGACTCTCCTCACCTCCACCATAGTTGATAGTGATTGCTCTAATTATTTTTGATTAGAGCTTTTTTCATAATGCTTCATGATATTTTTTATGTGTTGCCAGATAGAGATATAAAAGTGATGCTTTCGTTTTTCAGCGGCTGAAATAGTCTTATTTTCTATTTTATAGATGATGCTTGATGTGAAAAACGCATCACTTTAATACAGGAACAGTCAGTGGTCACGATTCAAAGATCGCTTTATTTGCGCAGATATATTTTTTGCATGCAAGGAACATAGAAAAAACTGCATGCATCTCTAAATATCTTTTCTTTTTTAATATTTATGTTAATATAAAGTTGTAAAGAAAGAAAATAACAAATGATAACACATGGAAATAACAATCATCATAGAAAATAACCACTGCAAGTTCATAAGGAAAGCGAGGTGCACATAATGAAAAAGAGAATAATCCTTTTGATGAGCATACTGTTGTTGGCAGGCTGTTCAAAGACAGTGGAAAAGAAGACACATCTTGAAATAAAACCGATTCAGAGTACAGAAGAATTAAAGACTTTGGCTGATGATGAATGGATCATACTTTCCGATACTTATGTAACAGAGAACTGGAATGATCTGCCGCCGCAGCTTTATGATCATGTATTTTATGTGGCGGATGTAAGCTTAAAAGACTTACAGGATTTAGAGGGGATGCAGATCACAGAAGGCATTTTACCTGATGAAACAAAACAATTCGATTTGGTTGGCCTTTACTGGAAGGAAGACGGCATCTATGTGCAGCAATTTCTCGATGTTGAGAACTGTGATGAATCCTATGTAAAAGCACAGTTAAAAAATATACCTGTTTCCGCTTCTACGATTACCTTGATGCAGGATCAGCATACCCTCAGTGTATCGGCTATGGTGTTTTCACAGTCAACTGAGCAGCAAGGGGATATTTTGCGTTATGTAGAAGTACAAATTCAAACAGATGCGAAGATAGAGAACGGCAAAGTCGTATTTGATAATCGCAGTCCGAATCAGGAAGAAGCATATGGTCAGCTGCGTACGGGAGGACCTACGATATTAAACGAAGCGACGATCGAAACGCTTTATCAAAAAGATGCACAGACGATAGAGCGGCGAGCAAAAGATCTGTCTTTCCCGGTTACTTTAGATTATGGTCGTGAAAATGTGGTCGAAGAGGAAGAAACAGGTGTGATTCCTGATGATTACCCATGTGTGGAATATGTGGAACTGCAATATCACGATGCTGCGCAAATAAGCGAAAGTGTATCGCTTTTGAACGAAGTGAGAAAAGGAAGCAAACCGACAAAAATGCTGATTCAGTTTAACGGTTTCAAAGCGCAAGAAAATACATGGGATGATTTTACGGCACAACTTACATTGTTTGACGAATGACTTGAAAATAATGGAAAATTAAGATAAGATTAAATCGTAAAAGATCAAGTATTTGATCGATTCTTTACAATGGGGCTTGACAATGATGCTGGAGGGTGGCAGCAGGAGGAAGAAGCAATTTATCACAATTATGATGAAGAGCGGAAATTAACCGTTAGTTATATCGTGTTTAACGAAAGATGATTACTTTGCGGTCTTTACAGTAATATCAAATCAATCGTGATCTTAAGCAAAGATACTTCGATAAAACGAAGGATCTTGCCACTTGAGATCACTTTTTTTATGCGTGAGATACTCACTTTTTCTTTATCTGCTTCCATACGTGAATCTTGCCCTTGCGCTGTTCAAAAAAGTAATAAAATATACAGAAAAAAATAACAAACATTCATTTTTTCTTTCCGCTGAAAGCGGCAAAATCTTCACTGTTTATCTGCGTATTTACCACTTTTATCCAAAAAATAGCAGGGCAGGAAACATTTTTTGTACTTTACAAACAGCTGAAAACATGCTTCTTTTACCGTTCTTTTTTAGTTTAGGAATTGTCTTTTTCAAGCACAAATATTGAACTGAAAAAACATTGAAAAGGCTTACGAACTCTTTTATGATACAAATGCAAACAAGCAATACAGTTTCATGAACAGGAGGTGAATGTGAATGTTAAAGGACTTGACAAATGAAAAGCTGATCAGGCTTGGCATTGAGGCAAAAGACTGGGAAGATGCGATCAGAAAAGCCGCACAGCCGCTGCTTGATGAACACAAGATCAAACAGTCCTATATAGACGACATGATCGCAGGTATCAAAGAAGTCGGACCTTATATCGTATTAGCGAAACACATTGCATTGCCGCACGCAAGGCCGGAGGCAGGGGCGCTGGAAAGTGCGATCGGAGTTGCGACCTTAAAAGAACCGGTCGTATTCGGCAATGAAGCAAATGATCCGGTCAAATATCTGTTTTGCCTAAGTGCAAAAGATGATATGGAACATTTACAGGCACTTGCGCAACTGGCAGAACTATTTGAAGATCAGGCGTTCTTTGAACTGTTGGATCGTACAGATGATCCGCAAGAAATTATTGCATACATCAGCAAATAAAGGAGGAAAACAAGATGTATAAAGCATTGGTATGTTGCCGGGCCGGAATGGGCTCAAGCATGTTGTTAAAGATCAAAGCAGATCAAGTGATCAAAGAAAATAACTTCCCGATCCAGACGGAACATGGGAACTTAGATTCTTTGGTAGGATTCAGCGGTGATTTAGTCATCACGATGGAAGACTTAGCCGATGAATTGAAAAATCAGGTTCCTTACGCTTTGGGTATTCGCAACATTGTCGATAAAGCGGAAATGAAAGAAAAGATCGAAGCATTTCTGAAATCAAAGGAATAAAGACAGGCGAATAGCGAAAGGGAAAATAAAAGAAAGAGGAGGATTTGAATATGTTAGATATGATTCTAGCACAGTCCCGTAACACGGCATTGATTATGGGGCTCATCGCTTTGATCGGTCTATTGCTGCAAAAGAAGTCAGCGACAGATGTGATCAGCGGAACGATGAAAACAGTCATTGGATTTATGGTATTCAATATCGGTTCCAATGCGATGTCAGCGGTCGTACAGACTTTTACCGATCTGTTCAATACCGCATTCGGAATTGAGGGGGTTACCACACAGGTAGAGGTTGCGACCGGCTTGGCATTAAATGAATATGGTACAGAGGTTGCCATGGTTATGCTGCTTGGATTTGTGATCAACCTGATCGTAGCGAAATTTACCCGTTTCAAAGCGATTTTCTTGACAGGTCAGCATTTCTTGTATTTTGCATGTGTCATTGCGCTTATCTTCATCGCAAATGATCTGCCGATGGTAGTAACAGTTGTAGTTGGCGGTATCTTGTTAGGTTTCTGCGGTGCGGCGCTGCCTTCTTTCTGTCAGCCGTTCATGAATAAGATCACCGGCGCAGATAATCTGGCAATGGGACATTTCAACTGTATCGGTTATGCACTTTCCGGCTATATCGGAAAATTCTTAGGTAAGTTCAATAAAGGCGGCGAAGCAAAGGATGCAAGCAGCGTCAATATGCCGAAATTCTTTGAACTGTTCAGAGATTTCATCTTCTCTGTGGCATTATTCATGGTCGTATTGTTCTATGTAGCGGTAATCGCTTGTGTGGCAAACGGTCAGATGGACTTCGTATTAGAGAAAGCAGGAAACGATATTTGGTTCATTTATCCATTCTTGCAAGGCTTGCAGTTTGCGGCAGGTATGAGTGTCTTGATTTACGGTGTTCGTCAGTTCATCGCGGAAATCACTGCGGCGTTCGTGGCAATTTCGGAAAAATACATTCCGAACTCAAAACCGGCAGTTGACTGTCCGGCAATCTTCCCATTTGCGCCTACTGCGGTATTGATCGGCTTTGTCGGTGCATTCCTTGGCGGTTTGGCGGCAATGGCGCTGATGGTGGCATTCAACAGCAGTGTCATCATGATTCCGGCAGCAGGTATCTGCTTCTTCTCCGGTGGTACGGCCGGTATCTTCGGTAATGCTTATGGCGGATGGAAGGGTGCTTTGGTTGGTTCCTTTGTCGTAGGCTTAGCGCTTACCGGACTGCCGCTGATCCTATATCCTGCATTTGCGCAGCTGAATATTGTCGGCGCATCATTCCCGAATGTCGATTACAACATCATCGGGGCAATCCTGCATTGGATCTTGGGAATCTTCGGTTAATGCACAACGGGACAGGGAACAAACGATCCTTGTCCTGTTTTCTTAGAAAGCGAGGATCGACATGGACTTAAAGACAAGCATTAAAAATAAAACGGCAGTCGGTGTGCTGGTAAAGATCGTGGATAATCCGGCGATGCTTCTGATGGCAAAGGATGTCGGCTTAGATTTTGTATTTTATGATTGTGAACACGGCGCGCTTTCTTCAAATATGTTGCATGATTTGTTGGTCTGTGCGAAAATGGCAGGCATTTATACACTGGTGCGTACAGCACAGTTAGCCAAAAGCGATATTGCGAGAACGCTTGATCTCGGTGCAGGCGGCGTAATGGTGCCGATGATCGAAAACAAAGAGCAGGCACAGCAGCTTGTATCGTTCAGCAAATATCCGCCCCTCGGTAAACGCAGTTATTCCGGAGGCGCCAATACCCATTATGCGGCAGGCGGCCATCATGCTTATCATATGTCTGCCTTAAATGAGCAAACGATGAGTATCGTGCAGATCGAAAGTGCTGCCGGTATCGAACATATTGATGATATTTTAAGTGTAGAGGGAATTGACGGTGCCATTGTCGGGCCATGTGATCTTGCCATTTCCATGGGACATCCCGATGATCTTCTTTGCGAAGAAGAATTGCAAGCCATCCGCAAAGTTGCGGATGCCTGTAAAGCACACCATAAGGCATTCGGTGTGATCGGCAGCATGGAACTGATAAAAAAACTGAATCGAAGGGTCGATTTGATCATCTCGGCGATCGACACCAATCTCATCAGAGCAGGACTCAAGCAGGCCTGTGACGATGTGAAAGCACTGAAACAGAAAGAAGGAACAACATGGGAACAAGAGATGAAGTAATAAAATTTACAGATATTGCGATGCAGGAGCTGCAAAGCTTTACCCAAAATATGGATATGGCAGCGTTGGAACAGGCAAAAGCATTGATCTTAGAAGCGGAAACAGCGCATCATCGCGTTCATGTAACCGGCGTTGGAAAGCCGGGGCATGTGGCAGGCTATATCGCATCTCTGCTTTCCAGTACAGGGACTCCGGCTTATGAACTGCATGCGACAGAGGCGGTGCATGGAAGCAGCGGGCAGGTGCTGGCAGGCGATGTCGTGATCGCGATATCCAACAGCGGGGAAACAAGTGAATTAAAAGCGACGGTGGAAACGCTGAAAAGCAATGGAGCGAAGATCATTGCGGTAAGCGGGAATACACGATCATGGTTAGCGAAGCAGGGAGATGTGGCGTTATTTGCGGGAGTGAAGCAGGAAGGCGATGCGATGAACAAGCCGCCGCGGGCATCGATCTTGGCAGAGATCTTGCTGTTACAAAGTTTGAGCATCCTGTTACAGAATGCGAAAGACTTGAACCCGCAGCAATATGTGAAGTGGCATCCGGGCGGTGCATTAGGCGCCAGCATCAAAGGAGGCAAGTGATATGAAAATGGAAGGGATCATAACACCGATCGTAACGCCGTTTCATCGTGATGCAGAAGAGAGCATCAACTATGAAGCGACAAAACATCTCATCGATCATCTGATCGATCATGGGGTCAAGGGAATCTTTATCTTAGGCAGCAACGGTGAATTTCATGTCTTGTCGGAGGAAGAAAAGGTCGCTTATGCCAAAGCGGTCATCGACATCGTCGATCATCGAGTGCCGGTATATGTGGGAACAGGATGCTGCTCTACGAAAGAAACGATACGTTTATCTAAAAAGATGGAAGCATTGGGTGCAGACGCATTGTCTGTCATTACCCCTTACTTCTTAAAACCAAGCGATGAAGATCTGTATGCACATTACAAAGCAGTGGCGGAAAGTGTATCCATTCCCATCATGCTGTATAATATTCCAAAAGCAACCGGCTGTCCGCTCAGTCCTCAGTTAGTAGATCGCTTGGCAGATATTGAAAACATCAAAGGGATCAAAGACAGCAGCGGAGAAGCGGAACGCTTACAGGCATATGCGCAGATCGCAAAAGAAAAAGACCTGCAATTATTGATCGGCTCTGATTCGAAGATATCTTATGGATATGGATTAGGGGCAAAAGGAGCAGTAGCAGGGACAAGCAATGTCATCGTGGATACGCTGGTCGGATTAGATAAGGCATTAAAAGAAGGAAATGAAGAAAAAGCAAAGAAACTGCAAAATGATATTGATGTATTAAGAGGGGTGCTTCCGCTTGGCACGGTACCGAGCGTAATGAAACGGGCAGTGGAATTAGCGGGGATCGCAGAAGTGGGACCGGCGCGAAGACCGGTGCGAGAATTAAGTGCAGAAGATGATGAAAAGATCAAAGAAATGCTGCACTATTACTTCTAGGTACAGACTGGAAAAAGGAGCATGATGATGAAACAATATATTGTGAAAGACGATCAGATAAAGCTGGCATGTTATACATTATTAAACTTCACTCTAACTCTACTCTTATTATTTGCGATCCTTTATCTGTTCGGCAATCAGTACTTCCTGCTCGCTTTCTTTGCGATGACGGCGCTGTGGTTCAGTGTGAAATACATGTGCCGCTATGGAAGCAGATACATCAGAAAACAACCTGTCTGTGTATGCAAAGAACAATATGTTCTGTTTCACTCATGGACCAACGACGAAAAGAAACTTCGTTATCAGGAAATCAAAGAAGTGCGCCTGCTGCGCGATTGGAAATCAGTAAAACTGTTTTTTGCCGCTGACCAAGTCGATCACCCCTCCGGCTGGTGGTATGTCGGCATTGTCTATTATTTTAAGCGTGGAGAACTGGATGAAATCGAACAGACGCTCCTTGCTTTATTCAACAAGCATCATGTTAAAATAAGCAAGACAGAAAAACAGAAAAAGCGAGTATCATAAAAACGTCCCTGACAGTATCTAGGAATGTTAAAAAATGTATGTTAAAATACAGGCGTAGTAATATGCGCCTGTTTTTACGTTAAAAAGACATAGGTAAAAAATGAGGGTAGCCTATGACACATGGCAGGCAGGAGGAGAAATATGGATAATGAACTCATGACGCTGCTGCGTTTTTTATCAAAGAAAACATATGTAACGCTGAAAGATATTGAGCTTTACTTTAACATTACGACCAGACAGGCGTCTTATCGTCTGGACAAACTGAATGATCTGTTACAAAGCGCGCAAGTGCCGCAGCTCAGCTATTCTACTTCGGCACGGAAACCGATGAAGCTGTCAAAAGAAACCGGGGCGGCGATCGAAGCGCTTTTGACCTCTGCCAATGTGAATGAAGGCTATTATTTCAGTAAGAAGGAACGTCTGATCTATATTTATCTGTTATTGTTTTTAGATTTGGAATATGTGTCCCTGCCGGACTTTATCGATGCGATGCAGGTCAGCCGTTCTACGGTACTGATGGATCTAAAAGAATTGACGCAGATTTTGGAAGAACATCATATCAAGATCAAAAATAATCGGGTAAAGGGCTATTATCTGGTCGGTTCGGAAATGGAGATCCGCCGCTATATGATGCGCGATGTCATCTATACGCTGGCAGAGGGCAGCGGCAAGGTGTTTGATGTTTTTATCGACAAGCAGCAGTTGGATATTTTCGACTATTCCCGTTTGGTGATCAGTGAATTGGCACAGACCTATCATATTCGCTTTGTGGAAGATCGCCTTGCGGAATTCATTTATATTTTCATCTTCTTAAAGGCGAGAATGCAGCGCGGCAAAGACGCCTCTGCGGAAATCGAACAGATAATGGATCTGCAAATCATGACGTCCATGAAGGAATATGAATTTACAAGAGCGTTGTTGAAAAACTATAAGAATGCGGACGGCATCAAGGAAAGCGATGTGAACTATATCGCCGCTTGGATCTTGGGAATCTCTTTCGGTGATATCAACGAAGATACGAAAGACTGTATCGTCATATCCGATCTGATCGGGAAAATCATGACACGTTTTGAATATTTAAGCGGTACGCATTATAAAAATACAGAAGAGATCTTTATACAGTTATATTCGCATTTTCGTCCGGCCTACTACCGGTTGATCTTTAAGCTGCCGATCTTTAACCCACTGCGGGAAAAAGTAAAAGAGGAATATCCGGAACTGTATCGCTTGGTGGCGGAAACGATGAAGCCGTTTCAGGTTATGTTCGGCGAAGCGCTGCCGGATGATGAGATCGCTTATTTGGCAATGCACTTTTCCATGATCTATTCCGGGAAGCAAGACCATAAGGGCGCGCCGCAGAAAGTAGCGCTCGTCGTTTGTTCACATGGCATTGGAAGCTCAGCGATCCTCTACAATGAGTTAAAAGCGATGTTTCCGGAATTTCACTTTCTGCCGCCGACAGAGTCATTACAGGTACATGCCTATATTGGACAGGTGGATATCATTTTTTCCACCAATTATATAGCGGCGGATGTCAGCGGGCATATTCCGGTGATCAAGGTCAGTCCGATCATGTCTACTGCGGAACGCTATCAGGTATTCCGGGAAGTATATGTGCAGATGGGCGGTTCATTCTTAAAACAGCCAAGTGTCGATGTTGTGATGAATATTGTTTCTAAATATGCGGATATCAAGGAAGAAGAGGGGCTTTATCATGAGCTGATCGCTTATTTCTCGCATGTCGATACACTGCCGCAGACCCAAAGCGCTTTGACCTTATCGGATATGGTAAATGCAAAGATCATTCAGTTACAGGCAGCGGCACGAAACTGGGAAGAGGCGGTGCGGATCGGTTTTGCACCGATGGTAAAGGAAGGTTATATCACACAAAATTATGTGGAGGAAACGATACGAAGCGTAAAAACGATCGGGCCTTATATCGTCATTACGCAGCATGTCGCATTGCCGCATGCTCGTCCTGAAGCAGGCGCCTTGAAAGAAGCCTTGGGCATTACCGTATTAAAGGAACCGGTCGTGTTCGGAAATGAGGCCAATGATCCGGTCAAATACATTTTCTCTTTAAGCGCCGTAAACAACGAAAATCATATCCGCGCCATGGCGAAATTGATGGAGCTGCTGAATGATCAGGCATTTTTCCGTTTATTAGATGAAGCAAAAAACGCAGAGGAAATCCTGCAATATATCAATCAGTGAGGCGGGAGAGATGGAACGGGCGATCATAAAAGATCCTGTGTTTCTCGCTGTTATCAGTACAGCGGCAACGAAGGAAGATCAGGTCATTGCACAGGATCTGTTAGATACACTTACTGCCAATCAAGCGCGCTGCCTTGGACTGGCGGCTAATATGATCGGCGCTTCTAAGCGCGTCATTGCGTTTTTTGATGATAAAACGCCGGTCTTGATGTATAATCCGATCATCATAAAAACAAGCGGGAAGCGATATGAGAGCGAGGAAGGCTGCCTTTCCTTAACAGGAGTGAGAAAAACGCTGCGCTATGAGAAAATAAAAGTGCAGTATGAAGATGTGCATTGGAAAAGGCGTATCCGATCTTTTCAGGGATTAAGCGCGCAGATCATCCAGCATGAAATGGATCATTGTGATGGGGTGATCATCTAAGAACAGGGAACTGTTCTTTTTTACAGTTTTATCAGGTGATCAATTATAGAATGACCTGCACCTTTGATGGCGCAAAATTGGTTTTTTTGGCAGGGAAATATAAGAAACTAACTATGTTTTACATGCAAGCGTTCAAATGGCGGTAATACTATTTTCACGTTTTTGCGGATATGGTAATATTTAATACAATGTGAGACAAGATCATGAAAACAAATACCGATGCAGCATCGTTTCATGTGAGAAAAAAAGTTGCGTTGTGTATAAAAAGCATGGTTAAGATGTTTAGATGACACATCCATGATCATTTTCCCATAACAGGAAAACCTTTTCCTTGTCAGAAGGAATAAAGATCAGCATGATGGGAATCGATCATCTTGAAATAGCCGAAAGTTTGTTTGTTCACGCCATCCAAGAAAAGAAAATCAAAAAACGGGAGAGAATCAGTACGATGAAAAGATATTATAGAAAAATCAAATATTTTATATTATTAGATATCATTTTATATGGAGTGAGTGTTTTGTCCACTGCATATATGTCCATATTATTGATCAGATTTATTGATCGAGGCTATCAGAGCGAATTTATGAAAATCATTTTTCTATACGCTTTCGCAATAGGGATCCATCTGCTCACTGCTTATCTCTGTAATCTATTGCAGTGGGTATATGGGAATCGTTTTCGTTTGCTTTTATCAGAGGACTATTTTACATCGGTCATTCAGCAGCAACCGACCGATTTTTACAGTAAACCGGCACAGTATTATACTGAGTTTCATACACAGGATCTAAAGGCGATCGAAGCAGACTACCTGATGCCAATGTTGTCTATTCTAAAATGTATCATGACCTTGCTGATCAATTTTTTTGTGTTAAAAATATATATACAGGAATGGATCTTGCTTGTTGTCATGTTTTTGGCGCTGGTCAGTTTGTTGATTCATAAGATTACCGCAAAAAGTTTAGCTAAGCGCAGAGATCAGGCGATCGAACAAATGAAGAAATTTCAGTTATACAATCAGGACTTATTACGAGGCTATAACTGGATCAATAATAGAACAAAAGCAGCCTTTCAGAAAGAAAACCGAAAACAGATAGACGAACAATTAGAAAAAGATTTTCGCTATGGAAAGTGCAAATCTGCCGCATTGGTAATGAATGCCGGCGCTAATATGATGATTATTTTAGTTGCGATCATTTTAGTCGGTATAGAATTAAAAAACGGCAGGATGTCTTTTGGCGTAGCCAGTTCACTTATGATGAATATCGCTACATTTGTTGATCCATTTGCGTAAATCACTTATTGTATCAATGCGCTTCATACGGCAAGTACGCTCAAAGACCGCTTCTTACACTTTGTAAATAACCATCAAACACCGCTTATCAAGCAAAAAGCGACAAGCGGGAATCAAATCACGATGGAACACATTGATTATCAGATCGGGACCTATCAGCTGAAAATAGAGGAACTGATCTTTGAAAAAGGGAAAAAATATCTCATTGTCGGTGATAATGGCGCCGGAAAATCCACTCTATTGAATCTATTAGGCAGCCAATTACTCGATTATGAGGGCAGTGTAAAGATCGATGGAATGGATATCAGAGCAGTGGACTGCACGGATTGGATCGCTTATTTAAGACAGTCCGATCACTTGTTTTTATCTGATTATGAGAATAATGTTACTTTGTTTGACAGTTATCCGTTACAGGTGAATAAACTGATTTCCAATGACAAGATACGGCGAAATAAAAACAGAGAAGGATTAAGCGGCGGCGAACAGAAATTTGTGCTGCTGGATCGTATTTTCAATATGGATCGTGCTTTCATTTTATTAGATGAACCATTTGCGGAATTGTCGGAAGAAGCCAAGCAAGAATACTATGCGTATTTCATGCAAAAGCCAAATACGATCATCATGATCAGCCATGATCAGGTCGATCACAGTCTATTTGATGTCGTTGTGAAAGTAAAGAAAGAAAATAATTGCGCATATGCTTATGCAACGCATCCCTTTCATCAGGATGGAACAGTTTGATCAGGGACTGTCATCTGTTTTGTAAACGCGCTTGATTTCAAAGAAAGTCGCTGAAAACATGATCATGCACGCTTTTTGTTCTTTATGATACTTGAAAACAGCGGGAATCGAATGACATGAAAAAAGGATAAGCGTCATCGTTTTATGACACTGATCCTTATTTTATTTCATTCACTAGTCTGATCGCTTTCGGTAATACCGTTATCTCGATTCTATCATCGGGGTAAGGCTCTCCGTCTAAATTCATCCCCTGTTTTGACAGAACTTGCAGATGCTCGCATTGAAAGATCGAACACTCCTTTAATCGCTGCGGCTTATTGCCAAGCAAGGCAGGACATTTATATAAGATACGCCATCTGGGAAAAGATCGAATCAAGCAAACATCCATTTTTCCATCATCTAATTTGGCGTCAGGAGTAAAGCAGAAACCGCCGCCGTAAAACTTCGCGTTGTTGCAGGCAAGAAATAAGGCTTTTCCTTGATAGACATGCCTGCCATCGGCAATCAGTTCCACTTCATTGCATGGATAGACAAACACTCTGCGCAAGACCGTTGTCAGGTATGCCAGTTTTCGAGGAATGAGCGACCAGTTTTCATCATGTACGTGCTTGGCGATATCACTGTCCAGCGCAAAACAAGCGGCGTTGATGCAATAATGATCATTTACTTTCAGCACGTCGATCGCCTTTGCCTCTTTTGCGAGCGAGTGGCGAAAATGTGCAAGGATATCTTTTCGATCCTTCAACATTCTGGAAAAGTCATTGCCGGTACCACAGGGAATCAGCACTAATTCATGGGAAGAACCCTGCAATGCGTTGATGACCTCATGCAAAGTGCCGTCGCCTCCGCATATATAAAAGCGGCATGGATCATGGTAAGAAGCGATAATGGCGTCTGCCTCCGCACTGCCCTTGGTAAGATGAATCGCATAAGGAAGCGCACGCGCACGAAAGGTCGTTTCCATCTCTTTCAATAATTCTTTTAGATTTTTCTGCTTTGCCATTCGATTGATGATGACCACATGTTTCATGTAAATTCCCTTCCTTTGTTATCCTTACTCATTTTACATGATTCAAAACCGATGTGCAATGAAATGTACGGATTATCTGCTGTTTTATAGGACATCAGATATGTGAACATACGCTATGGCAAAGAAATAAGAGAATTGGTTTTTCTCTTGTCAAAAGTAAAGTATTTATTCATTTTTATACTTAAAAAACCAATTTATGAAAAAGTGTTTACAAGAAGTCACTTGATATGCTTAAATTAGAACAACATTACTACCATATCTTCATATAAAAAGTGTAGGTGATCGACCATGAAAAAAATTATTTCCGTATTCATCGTATTTATTTCCTTTTTGGTATTTCATATCAGTTTCCAAGAGTATGGAGAGATTGAACGGCTCAATTTAGAAAATCCGACAAGCAGCATCAGTAAAGTATTAAATCAAACGCCATATCGGGTGGTTCTTACTGATGATGGCAAGGGTAATCTGCTGGAGGATATCATGGATTTTGCCGATGAGAACGATTTGATCGTGTTCGCTTCAAGAGGAGATCAGAATCCGGATTTTACCTATGTTTCCAGCTATTATGTATATACAAAAGATTGCCGGATATTTGATGGAACCTTCTTTTTGTACGACGGCAAGCAGATATGTTTTGATGACCATAACGCATACTATACGACTAATGTGAATGATGAGCAGGCGACCGGCTATATTGAAACGGTTAATCGTGAATATCTGAAAGCATTCGGCAATAAATTTGAGTTTCATTACTTTGATCGTTTTTTTGAAAAAGGAGAACAGCCGTTTCTGGCAGCGTGGTTTATCACAGCGCATCCGGAGAAATTTATCTATCAGCTCAATCACTCTAATCTGAAGCAGTATATAAGAGAAGGAGATGAAGCGAGCATTTTTCATTCCGCCGAAAAACCTGCCGCAGTCAATCAACTGATCGTACTGCTGCTGTTTGTATCATTGATCTCAATGGTATTGCTGTTTCTATGTAAAATCGTGCAGGAACGAAAAGAGATATTGATCAGGAAAATGCAGGGGATGTCGTCAATTTCCATTTTCATGAGGAAATATTTATGGGAATTGCTTGCTTTTTTCCTTATTTATATCGTTGTACAGATCATCTGCTTTTATTTCGCTGTCGGCAAGATCACTGCCGCAACGCATGGACTGATTGACATACTGCTTCGCTATTTCACGATTTACAGCTGTATGATACTGGTGTTGGCAGTCGTTATGATCTTGTTCATTTGGAATAGGAAAGAGATTTCTTCCATCAAGCGAAGCAATACGCAAAAGCAGATTCCGATCATCAATATGATCTTAAAAATCGTTGTGATCATACTGATCATAGAACCGTTGATCAGTTTTACAAAAACAGGGATACGGCAAGCACAAACCGCTCTCTATATGAATGAGCAGGGGCATGTATTATCCAATTTATTGTTCATCTATGGCTTGAAAGAAAATACCGGCAATTTAGGACCGATCATCATAAAGATGAGAGAGTATTTTAATGAAAACGGGGGCTGGTATCAGGATTGGCGAAAATATATTCCGGAGATAAAATATCCGTATGTGGTCGTAAATCAGAATTATCTGGAAAACTATGATCTTTATACAACTGACGGCAAGAAACTGGATCTTTCAAAGTTAAAACAAGATCAATTATTAGTTCCGGAAAAGTACCAATATCAAGATTTGAGTTACTATGGAATGGAAAACAACAAGGGGTACTATGATGGGGAAATCATCGTTTTGAAGAACGGCTATCATATTGATAATCTTAGTATTTTTAGCGCTATGAATGGCTTTCTCGGTGCAGATGATCCGATCATCTATGTGAAAACTAAAATGGATTCTGACTGTCAATGGAATTATTCGTACATGACGATCTATTTAGACGATGAGCAAAAAAAGGAAAAATTGGATCAGTACCTGCATGAAGTCGGATTAGAGGATGAGGTACTGTTGGCGACATCGCAGCAGCACTATCAAATAATCAAAGAGAAAGTAAAAGATGATCTGATATCGGTTTTATCCTTGTTTGTTATTTATTTGGTAATCATCTGCACCTTCTTATATGAAAATATATTTATCTACTTCATTGAGAACAAGGCAAAGTTTGCGGTGCGTTATCTGAATGGAAGCAGTTATTGGGAACGACATGGCGATATGATAAAACTAAATTTAGGTGCATATGCAATACCGCTTTTATACGGATATTTCCGCCTGCATATCGCATTGTTTGACATATTGGCGTTTACTGCATTGGCGATGATAGTGGAATTAGCGGCGGCTTACGTGATCATTACGCATTTTGAAAAGAATCGTATCGTGGAAGTGCTGAAAGGAGAGTAGAGCGATGGCAAAAATAATAGAAGTGAAAAAACTGTGCAAAGCGTTTGGCGATCAGCAGGTATTCGAAGATTTTTATGCGGAAGTAGAAGAAAATGAATTTGTAGCGATCGCGGGGAAATCCGGAAGCGGGAAATCGACATTGTTGAACATGATCGGTTTGTTGGATAAACCAAGCAGCGGCGAGATCATCTTATTTGGGGAAAAGAATATCAAACCGTTTTCCAAGCGTGCCGAAAAAATGTTGAAGCATCACATCGGTTATTTATTTCAAAACTTTGCCCTAGTGGAAAATGAGAGCGTGTATTACAACATGATGCTGGCAATAGAAAATCAGAAGATCAAAGATAAGAAAACGAAGATCGCAGAAGCGTTAAAGGCAGTTGGTTTAGAAGGCTATGAAAATAAAAAGGTCTATAAATGTTCGGGAGGGGAACAGCAGCGGATCTCGATTGCACGGCTTTTGATCAAGCCTTGTGATCTGGTCTTGGCAGATGAACCGACGGGAAGCTTGGATCATGAGAATAAAAAAATCGTGTTTGACTTATTAAAGAACTTACAGAAGTTAGGGAAAACGATCGTGGTCGTTACACATGATGAAGAGATGATTGCGGTGGCAGATCGGACGATCATGATTTCATAGTAGGGATATTGTCATATTGTTTCTGTAATATGATGATATAAATTTGGTGAAAGGAGGAAAAGAAAATGAAGAAAATCACCAAAACAGTTTTATGCAGTATGGCTTTGATAGCCGCATCGGGAGCAACTGTGTTTGCGGATATGAAGAAGATTCCGGATCCGGGCAGCGTGACCTTAAAGTATGGAAGAGCCCAGACAATGGATACGCCAAATGGATTTGGAACACAGGGAAAATGTGATGATGTGAAAGATGCGCGTGTAGCCGTGTATGTGAAAGATACATACAATAATGTAATGGCAGCCGCCACGGTAAAACCGAATGCGACCGGTAGTTGTACGTGGAATGCACCGACCGGCACCCCACATGAACATCACGCAGGCTCGGATTTGTATAAGTAATAAGCAGCACGCATCGTGATAGGAAATAGGAGAAGCGAAGGAAATACGCTTGTCCTTTTCTGCTTATCATGCGTATTCAATGTGATAGAAATAATTTCAAAAGTAGTGGGAAGATAAAAGAATCTATGGTAAGATAAATACGGTTATATTAAGAGGGCGGTATTATGGGAAATAAAATGAAGACGATGTCACAGCAGGTAAAGGAAGAAATCTATTTGTTGTTGGAAACGTATCGTAAGATCAGCGGAAAAAGCGTAAAAGAATTTACAGCAAATAATGGGAAGATCGGCTGTTCGGTTACGAGCTATCGCAGAATGGGGCATCAAGGGGTTTCTGATTATCAATATTTAGATTTATTGGACTTTCATCAAAAAACATATTGCCAAACGATTCCGTTAAACGAACAAGAGCAGCATACTGTCAGGGAGTTACATCAGGCAGTTGTTTTTTATCGTTATGATACCTGCATCGCTTTGATTGATGAATTGACTGCACAATTAAAATCCAGTCAGGATATACGGGTGTATTTACTGTGGCTGTTTTTGGAAGAGCTAAGAGAATATTTTGAAAGTATCAACTATTTAGATGAAGAGCAGATCAGGGCATATCTTAGCATTGCGCATTTATATCCGGCAGAAATAAAGGATTTGATAGAGTTTTATTGTGTTTATTCAGCACAGAAGGTATCGCGCTTATTGATGCATGAGATTTATCAAAATACTGAAATAGGATATAGTAAATTTCCGCCAGTTGTTGTGCATGCAATGGCGTACGATTTTAATTATGAAGAATTTGAACGTGGGATTATAAAAAGTGCCGGTCTGAAAAAACAGGCAATGGAGACTGACAATCATGTACTGCTGTTTGAATATTATGACAGCATGATCACTTACTATATTCAATGTGAACCGGATAAGGTGAAAGATGCATTGATCAGTATGGAAGAACTAATAAATAAGCCTTCTTTTCCAAATGCGAAAAAAATCCAATTTTATAACAACGCAGCACATAATTATGTGTTTTTGAATTGTTTTGATCAAGCTCTGTATTATTTTGAACGCTATCTTCATGAGGCAAGTAAATTAAAGTTGTGTTTAGATGGAAATATTTATACCAATATAGTTTTTTGTAAACATATGTGTGATATGCCATATGATATAGATTTAGAAGTATTAACAACAAACAAATTTTATAGTTTGGCAGACTATTACTTATATGAATATTTTATGGAACAGTCTTTGCTTGAAACAAGAGATAAGAAAATTCGTTTTATCAGAAATAAAATAATCAAGCACTTTAGTAAAGATGATAACTTCACTAAATATATGGTTCGATTAGAATTGATGAGAATAATCGATCAAAGTAAAAATTTAGATTTGATCCTACAAACGATGTAATCATTAGAAAATGTGGTTTTTGCGGAATAAAACATGAGGAAAATTCAATAAAATAAAGGCAAAAAACCAATTTATAGGAATCCCTTTCTTTTTGTGTGAGATTTGGTAAAATCATATCGTTAATAGGGAGGTTGTGTTTAATGAGAAAAATGTTATTAGGTACTTTGATGTTCGTAATGCTGGCAGCTCTTGCTACACCGGTTTCGGCAGATGAGCCGATGCCTATGGGTACTTGGAACGAAAAAGTATAAGATCATAGAACGCTATGGTCTTTTTTTATTGCCTGCGCTATACATTCTTAGGTTTTTGAGATAAAATAATAAAGTTATCAGAAAGGACTGATGGTATGAATAAAAGCCGTATGGAAACAGAGCCGATCGGGAAATTATTGTTTTCCCTCGCAGTGCCGACGGTATTGGCGCAGTTAGTCAATCTGCTTTATAATATCGTGGATAGAATTTTTGTCGGAAGAATGGCAGGAGTCGGTGATCTGGCATTGGCAGGTCTGGGCGTCAGTTTCCCGATCATCATGTTGATCAGCGCATTTGCGGCGTTGATCGGAATGGGCGGTGCCCCAAGAGCCTCTATTCATATGGGAGAGAAACGCAATGATAAAGCGGAGAAGGTACTGGGGAACTGCGTGAGTGCACTTACGATCTGTGCGATCATACTTACGATCGTCTTTTTATGGATCAAAGATCCGATCTTGCTGTTGTTTGGCGCCAGTGAAAAAACGCTGCCTTATGCAAGTGATTATCTGGGCATCTATTTGATCGGTACGATTTTTGTGCAGTTTGCATTAGGATTAAACATGTTCATCACTTCGCAAGGTTTTGCGAAAACCGGAATGGCGACCGTCTGCATCGGAGCGATCATCAATATCATACTGGATCCGATCTTTATCTTTGTGTTTGATATGGGAGTGCGTGGAGCGGCATTGGCAACGATCTTATCACAGGCGGTATCGGCGCTTTGGGTTTTGTACTTCCTTGTGGGGAAACGTACGATCTTAAAGATTCGTAAAGAGAATCTGAAATTAGAGCGAACGGTCATGATGCCGGTGCTGGCATTAGGGATTTCGCCTTTTGTCATGCAGGCGACGGAATGTCTGGTACAATTAACCTTTAATAAAAGCATTGCTTATTATGGAAGCGATCTATATGTTACGATGATGTCGATCTTATTTTCGGTCATGCAGTTTATTTGGCTGCCGATGCAGGGATTTTCTCAGGGAGCACAGCCGATCCTAAGCTATAATTTCGGCTCTGGCAACTATGAACGGGTACGCAAAACTTTTCGCTTGCTGTTTCAGGCGCTGATTGTTTATTCATTGCTTTTGGTCGGCAGTGTCGAGCTGTTTCCGCAGTTCTATATCGAGTTATTTGCACCTGACAATGCGGCGTTAATGGAGATTGCGGTGCCCGGCATCCGAATCTTTATGTTCGGCATGATGTTTATGGGCGCGCAAAGTGCCTGCCAACAAACTTTTCTTGCACTGGGGGAAGCAAAGGTTTCTATGTTTCTGGCGTTTTTGCGCAAGCTGATCTTGCTTTTGCCGCTGATCTTGCTTTTGCCGCTGTTTGTCAAACCGGGAACGACCGGGGTATTGTTGGCGGAAGCGGTTGCCGATATTTTGGCGGTCAGTGTAACGGTGATCATATTTTCAAAGCGTTTTCCGCAGATCTTGGCAAAAAAGAGGCAAGAAACAAGTATGTAAAAAAGATGTCGGATAGAGCGAATGTTTACCGCATTCTCTTTGTCAAAGGGCATCTTTTTTCTTTGCTGAGAGATAGGAAAAGCGCTTCTTTCTTTCATGCGTTGTAACCAACGCTAAAATAGACTATAATAAGGAAGACACAAAGTGAATGGAGAGCGAGGATAAACATGAAAGTATATGTAGCGGGCAGTTTGTTTAATGAAGCGGAAGTTGCACAGCGCAAGCGGGAAGGGGAACTGCTGCGGGCAGCTTTTCCGAATCTGGAGATCTTTAATCCGATCGATCAGCCCTTTAATGAAAATAAAGCGTCGCTGCCTTCACCGGAGATGATATTTGACGGTGATACGGAAGCGGTCTTAGACTGTGATATTTTCATCGCTGATTTGACCAATGATGATCCGGGGGTCATGTGCGAATTGGGGATCGCGATCATGAACGAGAAAACCAAGATCATCATCGGCATTAACAGTGATATTCGCCTACGGGATGCGCATCGTTATGAACTTCCTACTTATGGTGTGAATCATTATGTATTAGGCGGGGTGTTAAAGCACGGGCATTTTGTTTACAGTTTTGCGGAAGCGATCGAAAAACTGAAGGAATTGTTAGAGCAGGCATGAAAGAGCAGTTTTTAGCAAGGATGAAGCAGATGCTTGGCGAGGAGTATGACGCCTATTTGGAAACATTGCAAAAGCCGCCGTATCGCGGTCTGCGTGTCAATACCTTAAAATGTACTGCCGGGCAGATACAGGAAAGCGGGATCGCGATGCTTCGCCCTGCATCGATCTGTGCCGACACCTTTTATATAGAAGATGATACCAGACTGGGGAATCATCCTTATCATATGGGCGGTATGTTTTATCTGCAAGAGCCTTCGGCTGCCGGTGCAGTGGAAATCTTAGATGTAAAAGAACATGACTGGGTGCTGGATCTTTGTGCGGCGCCCGGCGGGAAGAGTACACAGATTGCGGCGAAATTAAGAAATACCGGTTTTTTATTAAGCAATGAAATTGACAGCGGACGCGCCATGACGCTGCTTTCTAATTTAGAGCGGATGGGAGTCAGTGAAAACATGGTAACCTGTGCGGATCCACGTGTGCTTTGTGAGCAGTTAAAAGGCTGTTTTGATAAAGTTTTGATCGATGCGCCGTGCAGCGGAGAGGGCATGTTTAAGAAGCATGCGCGGGCAATGGAGGAATGGAGCGAAGCACATGTGCAGGCATGTGCAAAGCGGCAGCTTCACATTTTGGAAAGCGGCTGCGCTTGTGTGAAAAGCGGTGGTACGCTTGTTTATTCCACCTGTACTTATGCGCTTGAGGAAAATGAAGCGGTGATCGATCAGTTCCTGCGCAGCCACCCGGAAATGGAACTGGAAGATTGTGCGGTTTCCTTTGGAAGAAGCGGGATCGCATATGGTGATTTAGATGCTGCAAAGGTACGGCGCATCTTGCCGATGGATGGTGGAGAAGGTCATTTCATCGCAAAAATGCGCAAGATCGGACCGGAAACAAGCAGCAAACTCTATTTTCAGGAAGCAAAACCGCGAAAAGATGTGGTGGAATGGCTGGCAGGTATCGTAGATGAGGCATTTCCTTATGCGATGGAAGAAAACGGACTGATCTATTTGAAAAAGACGCCGTTTCTGCTGTTAAAGAAGGTAAAGGTATTACGGCAAGGGATCCAGGCCGGCAACCGTAAAGCAAAGCGCATTGAACCGATGCATCACCTTTATATGAGCGCCGTTTTGCGGTCTCATTTCAAACAGGTCTGTGTTTTGCATGAATTAAGCGAAGCGTATGCGTATCTGCAAGGCAATTTGATCATGAAAAGCGGCTGGCACGGTTATGTGGCGATTGCTTATCGTGGCTGCATCCTAGGCTTTGGCAAGGGAGATGGAACGCAGATCAAAAACCATTATCCAAAAGGGCTGCGGCTCAGTGCAACCGCGCATTATGAGCGGTGAATCTTACCGTTTTGTTAGAAATGTTTTCCGTATTTCCAATTAGAGTGGAATATGGTATAATGTCTTAAATTATCGGAAGCATTGTGATATTGGGACAAGGAGTAAGGAGCAACGCGTATGTTTAGAAGTGTCCGTTATGTATTAAGTGAGAACTTTAGAAATCTGAATCGGATCTTTTCCATCTCTAAATACGAACTGCTGGCGGATATGCGCGATACCAGACTGGGACTGTTCTGGAACTTCGCCAATCCGGTGATTCAGGTCTTGACCTATTGGCTGGTATTCGGCGGTATTTTGCGAGGCGATCGCGGTTCTATTTTAGGCATTGCCTATATCGACTGGATGATCGTCGGCATTTTTGTGTGGTTTTTTGTATCGAAGTGCATTACCGGCGGATGCAATGCCATTCATGCCAAGGTGAATGTCATCACAAAGATGAAATTTCCGGTAGCGATCTTGCCGGTTACGGTCGTATTGAAGGAGTTTTTTAATCATTTGTGCATGCTGCCGATCGTATTGGCGGTCTATGTCTTTCATGCCGGCTTTTCTTTAGGCGACATCGACTGGCTGATGCTTGGCTATTATTTGTTCTGCACCTTGTTTTTATGTATTTCGATCTCCATGGTAACTTCGGTATTGACGATGTTTACCCGCGATGTAAAAAAACTGGTAAATTCCTGCATGCGTCTGCTTTTATATTTGACGCCGGTGCTCTGGGAGCCGGCAGAGGCGCTGGTGAAAAGCGCTTTGGCAGATCAGGCTTATACCGTTATCAATATTTTGAAGATCAATCCGCTTTATTATCTGGTAAAGGGATATCGCGACTGTTTTTACTACCATTATGGCTTCAGTACGGTCCCAAACCAGACGATCGTATTTTGGACGGTTACTTTGACTTTGTTTGTAATCGGCAGTTTCTTGATGTATAAGTTCAAACATAAATTCATTGATATGTTCTAAGGAGTAAAGCATGGAAAAAGAATGTGCGGTCGTATTTGACCATGTGTCAAAAATTTACAAACTGAAGAAAAAAGGAAAAAACGCAGGGAAACCGGTCTATTTTTATGCGCTCAAAGACATCAGTTTTCAAATACCCAAAGGGGAGGTTGTCGGAGTGCTGGGGACAAACGGATCGGGGAAAAGTACGCTTTCCTCTATCTTAGCGGGTATTTCCAGCATCGACAGCGGAACGATAAAGATCAGCGGCGAACAGGCGCTCATCGCAATCAATTCCGGTTTGAACAACCAACTGACCGGATTAGAAAACATCAAGCTGAAAGGAGCGCTGCTTGGTTTATCGAAAAAACGGATCAAGGAGATCATTGACGGAGTGATCGATTTTGCGGAATTAGGTGATTTCATCGATCAGCCGGTAAAAAAATATTCCAGCGGGATGAAGAGCCGTTTAGGATTTGCGATCTCGATCAACTTAAATCCTGATATCATCATTATCGACGAGGCGCTTTCCGTTGGCGACAAGGGCTTTGCGGAGAAGTGCATGAAGCGTATGAATGCGTTTAAGGAAGAAGGAAAGACGATCTTTTTCATTTCTCATTCGCTCAGTCAAGTTCGAAGGTTTTGCAATATGGGGCTTTGGATCGAAGGCGGGCAGATGATGGAATATGATGAAATCAATGCGGTGTGCGATCATTATGACGCTTATGTGGAAGCAGACAGACAGCGCAGCGAGGAAGAAAAAAAGGCATTCCGTAAAAAGAAGTTTCAAAAGCGTGTTGTTAAAAACGTAAAAGTCAGCTTGATTGAACGGGTGCTGCTGAAAGTGAAAGGAGGGAAATAATGAGAAAGGTCATAACATATGGAACTTTTGATTTATTTCATGTCGGACATTTGAATATTTTGAAAAGAGCGAAGGCACAGGGCGATTATCTGGTCGTTGCGGTATCCTCTGATGCTTTCAATGCCGGGAAGGGCAAGAAAGCCTATTATTCGCAGGAAGATCGCATGGAGATCTTAAAGGCGATCAAATATGTGGATGAAGTGATCTTAGAAGAATCATGGGATCAGAAGATCCGTGATGTAAAAGAACATGATATTGATGTCTTTGTCATGGGCGATGACTGGAAAGGGAAGTTTGATTTTTTGAAGGATTATTGCGAAGTGGTGTACTTGCCGCGTACGGAGGGCATTTCCTCTACCAAGATCAAACAGGATCTCAGCATCAAGTCCTGATCGGAGCTTGACATGGAAACGGGAAATAGGATGAACCGCGATCTTGGCTTAGTGAAGATCGAAGGCAGCCGCAATGCCTATTATTATCTGGCGGCAGAAACAGCAGCACTGCGGCTCAATGTGGAAAACGGCTTCTTTTCGGTGCGTACCTTATTACAGGAAAATGCGCATCTGATGGGAGCGCATACGACCTTTCGTCTTATGGAAATCGGGATGCAGGGGGAGCGCGCGGCTGTAATCGAGAATACCCAGGAAGCACGTACCTTGCTTTGGAACGGTGCGCTTTATCGTTATGCGTTAAGGCAGGATGAGCAAGGTGCGCTTTTTGACATAGAAAAGCTGCCGTTTGGCAAAGGAATTTCATGTACGGGACTTGGCATCGAGGATGGTAAGATCAAACTGTATTTAGATCAGGCAGTGGAAGGACTTTGTCTGATCGCCGTGCATCAGGAAGAAAGCATCGAATTGGCGATGTTGCAGGATCACGCATTTACCATTGAGCCATCGGCTTTCACAAAGCTGCATGGATTGCAATATGAATTATTTTTTAAGAAAGCGGAGCGGTTATTCCCGATACAGGTGGAAGAGACACTGCACTGCATGATTCCTTTCCTGCAAGAGCAGGCGGCAAGTCTTGTAAAGATCGATATGGGGAAACAGGCAACGCTTGCTTTTACAGGCATTGAGGAGGCGCTGCATCCGGAAATCTATGCGCTGATCGCTCATGATGAACAAATCGAGGTAAGCGGAAAGTGGAATGCGCCGCTTTCTTTGATACAGAACTGTGAAAAAACAATGCTTTTTTGCGCCGGTGATGACAGTGCGATAGAAAGCGTGGATATGGACGGTGATGAAAGCGAGTTTACCTTGCATATTACCGAAAAACAGCTGGAAGAAATGCAGAAGCGTTTTTCCAAACGCTGGGATCTGTATTTGGAATTAAGACGAGGCGATGATGTGATCGCCATGCTGCCGATCGTCAAAGGGAAAACCTTAAATGCCGCTATCCTGTATGAAGCGACATGGGGCAGCGAAACGCTTTGTTCTTTGCAGCTAAGCGCCACTAAGCAAAAAGGCAATGTCTATGTGCAGTTCCTTGCGCCGGTTCATATCAGCAAGATCAATTATATGGAGCATTTATTTGGGCATTTGCGTATCCATATGCGGATGCAGCAGGATGTAAGCGCCATTTATCGTGGTTTGTCATATCAGGTGAAAATAGGCGATGCTTGGCAAAGCGCCAGACTGCAAAAACGCGGTGCAAGAACACTGCTGCTGAAGGTTCCCTGCAAAGACTTAGAAGCGATGATCGCACAGCTTCGGCAATCCGGATTGGAAATGATGCTCGGCTATCGGGAGCAGCGCTATTGCTATACGATCAAAGAGCTGGATTACAGCCGTATCTATGCGACTTTTTCTCAGCATGTCTTTCAATCACGCCGTTACCGTACCTTAGGCAAGCGTTTGTACCGTCTGTTTTTGAAATTGCCGGTGCGTAAAAACAAGATCTTGTTTGAAAGCTTTTTAGGGCGAAATGTATCCGGCAATCCGAAATATCTCTATGAATATTTATGCAACCATGAGATCGGCAAGTCTTATCGCATGTACTGGATCTTAAATGATCCCGATGAAACGATCAGCGCGCCCGGTAAAAAGATCCTGCGCCGTTCGATTCGCTACTATTATCATATGGCGACAGCCGGTTTTTGGATTTTCAATACACGTCAGGACAGTGATATCATCAAGCGCAAAAAGACGATTTACTTACAGACATGGCATGGCACGCCGCTAAAACGTCTTGGTTTTGATATGGACGATGTGAACATGGCATCACAGAGCAATATCGTAGAATACAAGCGGCAGTTTTATGCCAATTCCCGCCGCTGGGATTATCTGCTTGCGCAGAATCAGTATTCCGCCGATATATTCAGACGCTGCTTCGTATTCCGTAAATCGTTATTGGCATTGGGCTATCCTGCTAATGACGTGCTGTTTACGAAAAACAATGAACAGGATATTCGCTCATTAAAGGAAAAGATGGGGATCCCGCTCGATAAAAAAGTCATTTTATATGCGCCGACATGGCGAGATGATCATTTTGTGCGCAAAGGCTACTATCAGATGAAGATGGAATTGGATCTGAAATTGATGCAGGAGCGTTTAGGTGAAGAATATGTGGTGCTGTTAAGAATGCACTATCTGATCATGAATGTTTTGGATATTCACGCTTACCAAGGCTTCGCCTATGATTTCAGTGCGGGGTCTGATATTCAGGAACTGTATTTGGTATCCGATCTGTTGATTACCGACTATTCATCGGTCATGTTCGACTATGCCAATCTGCGCCGTCCGATCGTGTTTTATACTTATGATATCGACGCTTATCGCGATTCCCTGCGCGGCTTCTATTTCGATTTTGAAAAAGAGGCATGCGGTCCGATCTGCCATACGACTTCGGAAGTGGTGGAAGCCATTGAGAAACAGGCGATCTGGCGTGAGGAATACGCGGAAAAGATCGCTTCCTTCCATCAGAAATTCAACCATATCGATGATGGCAACGCTTCTAAACGCATATTAGAAATCGTACTCGATCGAAGCAGACAGGAGCAGCACGATGATCATTAAGGCAAAAAAAGCGATCCGCGCAATACTGGCGTTTTTGTATCGTCATACGTATCGTCATGTAAAAGTAAAAGAAAGAACGGTATTTTTCCTGTCTTTTCATGGACGGGGATACAGCGACAATCCCAAAGCCATTTACGAATATATGCGCAGCTGCGGTGAGTATGCGAACTATCGCTTTATCTGGGCGCTGCGTGATCCTAAGCGCAAGATCGAGGGCGCTAAGGTCATTCGCTACAACGGTCCGTTTTACTTCTATTATCTGATGCGTTCACAATACTGGATCGTAAACTGCAAACTGGCAGATTATTTCCTGAAAAAAGACGATCAGATTTATTTACAGACGTGGCATGGCACACCGTTAAAAAAATTGGCGCATGACATTGATGTGAGCGATGATACGACTTTTTATCGCACCAAGATGAGCAAAGCGCAGATGCAGACTACCTATGACAGGGATGTGGCAAAATACAATTATATGATCAGCCCCAATCCTTTCTGCACCGAGGTGTTTCAAAGCGCTTTTCGCATCGACCGGGCACGCTTGATCGAAACCGGCTATCCGCGTAATGATTTTCTTTCTCATTTCAGCGAGCAGGATGTTTTACAAATGAAGCGGAAGCTGCATCTTCCGACCGATAAAAAAGTCATTTTATACGCGCCGACATGGCGGGACAACAGTTATCGTCTATCCGGCTATACCTTTCAGCTGGAAGTTGATTTTCTAAAATGGAAGCAGGTGTTAGGCGATTCGTATATCGTATTGTTCAAGCCGCATTATCTGATCGTCAATACCTTTGATATGAGTCAGGTAAAAGACTTTGTTTACGAGATCGACGCCAAGGCAGACATCGCCCCGCTTTATCCGCTTGCGGATCTGCTGATCACCGATTATTCCAGTGTCTTTTTCGATTACGCGATCCTAAAGCGGCCGATCTATTTCTATATGTATGACATCGAAAGCTATGCAAATGAGCTGCGCGGCTTTTATTTCGATTTGTATGAGACATTGCCGGGGCGCATCTATACGGAGGAAGACTTGTTGCTGGCGGATATTGCCGGCGGTGTATATGAAGAAAACCGTATTTCCGCATTTCATAAGCGTTTCCATGTGCATGAAGACGGATGGGCAAGCAAGCGTGTTTGTGATATAGTATTTAAGAAAGAACAGACGAGATGAGGTGAAAGCATGTCTCTTGCCAGATTGGTATTAAATATGATCATGGGTCCGATGTATGTCATTACCCTGCTGTTTCCCATTAAGCCGAATAAGATCGCTTTTATTTCTTTGAGCAGCGAGAAGCTGGAAGGAGATTTCAAGATCATCGCCCGCAAGCTGGAAGAACATCCGGAATATGAAGTCGTATCAGTATTGGCGAAATTCAAGCGCAATCTGCCCGGCTGTTTTGCCTATTTCTTTGCGCTGTTAAAACAGTTGTACCATATCAATACTTCTCATTTGGTATTATTGGATTCCAATAACTATGCGGTTTCTTATTTCAAGAAAAAGCAGGTAAAGGTATTGCAGGTGTGGCATGCGAGCGGAGCGATCAAAAAGTTCGGCAATGATGTCAAACGCAGTTATCCGATCAAAAACTATGACTATGTGTTGGCATGCGCCGATATTTGGAAGCCGTATTATGCCAGCGCCTTCGGGGTAAAGGAAGAACAGGTGATTCCGATCGGGATTCCGCGAACGGACCGCATCTTTTCAAAAAAGCGGATGAAGAAATATCAGAAAGAGATCGAAGCATTGTATCCGCAGATCTTAGGTCATAAGGTCGTCTTATATGCACCTACTTTCCGCGGCAATGTCATGCAGGACTATCATTATGAAAAGATCGACTTAAAGGCGATGAAACAAACGCTTGGCGAAGCGTACTGCATTATTTATAAACTGCATCCGTTGTTAAGAGAAGCATCGCTCGATGAGATGAATGATCCGATGATCATCAATGCCAATGATATCAGCATCAAGCGCTTATTTGCGGTCAGCGATTATTTGATCAGTGATTATTCCAGTGTGATCTTTGAATATTCGGTACTGGGAAAACCGGTCTTGTTTTATACACCGGATCTTGCGCAGTATCAGGAAGAGGTCGGCATGTATCTGGACTATGAAGCAATCATGCCGGGACCGATCTGCTATGATGAAAAGGAGCTGAGCGCTTATATCTTAGCTGATCAGTTTGACTTAAAGCGCATCAAGCAGTTCAGAAATCAGTTTTTCCGTTATCGGGATGGGAAATCGACAAAGCGGGTCATGGAATTCATTGATGAGATCATGCAGACACCGTTATAACGATCAGGGAGCTTCCCTGATTTTTTGAATGGGAAGACAGAAAGTGCACATACTAGCAGTGAAATGTGAGGAGTGATACGATGTTTCAATATGTGAAAAGCGAAAAACAGGACGTCTATCAGATCAAAACAGATGGAACGCTGTATGTGTTTTTAAGCAAGAGCGCCCAGCATTTACAGCTTCAAATGGCAAGATGGTGTCTGGAAGCGTCATCGCATCTGGGATCAGAGCAGCAGGCGGACTGGATGATGATACAATGTGTGAATTGGCTGAATCTGGCAGAGCAGGCAGGCATTGCTCTACGGAAATTACAGGGGAATGACGCGCGCATGATCGATGTGATCGATCTGGGCAATCCTGATGATGAGGCCATTCGTTTATCGAGCGGACAGTTGTTTTTGGAACAGGAACCGATTGAGAAAAAGTGCCCCGATGATTACTGTGGCTTGTTGATGCGGCTTGCAGAAGGCTGTGAAACATTAAAACAGGTATATGCACAGGCATTAGGCATGAGCAAAGACGAAATGATGAAAAAGGTGCTGAAAGGCTGGATCCGATGTTTAGAGGAAATGCGTTTTGCTTATCGGCAGGTGATCGCACAGATGACGCATGACAGTGAGCGGCATTTCAGTGATGATTATGAAAATGAGCGGGCATGGGAATTAGACAGCGGTAATTATATCGATCCGAAGACACCCGTTTTCCATGAGTTTGAATAGGAAAAAAGATGCTTTATGTCTGTAAATAGAATGTGTTATCATAGACATGAGGTGATGGAAATGAAAATTGCATGGATCGGCACCGGTGTCATGGGCAGTGCGATGGCTTGTCATTTACAAAAAGCAGGTCATGAAGTCAAAGCGTATAATCGAACCGGTAAAAAAGCAGAAGCATTACAGGCAGTGGGCATACGGGCGATGAAAACGATCGCGGACTGTGTGGCAGATTGTGAGGTCGTCTTTACGATGGTGGGAGAACCGCATGATGTGGAAGCGGTGTATTATGGTGAGCAGGGAATTTTGGCACACGCGCCAAAGGGCGCGTATTTGATCGATATGACAACTTCCGCGCCGTCTTTGGCACGCAGGATCGCACATGACGCACATGATTTCCATGTGTTGGACGCACCGGTATCAGGCGGCGACATCGGCGCACAAAAAGGAACGCTTACGGTAATGTGCGGCGGGGATCATGCTGATTTTGTAAAGATGGAGCCGCTTTTTTCCTGTTTTGCGGAAACGATCACTTATCAGGGGGAAGCCGGCAGCGGGCAGCACTGCAAAGCATGTAATCAGATCGCCTTGGCGGGGTGCATTGCCTCAGCGGCAGAAGCACTCACTTATGCGCGAACATCAGGTTTGGACCCCAAGCAGGTATTGGCAGCGATCGCAAAAGGGGCTGCTGGCAGCTTCCAACTGACCCACAACGGGGAGAAGATGTTATGTCATGATTATGAACCGGGATTCTATATCAAGCATTTTATCAAGGATATGAACATCGCGGCAGCAGAACTGAAGCAGATGGATTTGCATTTCCCAATCTTAATGCAGGTGCAAAGCATTTATGAAACGCTGCGGGAAATGGGATATGATGACGCGGGCACACAGGCGATATGGGAATATTATCAGTCAAAGCAGAATTGATCTGCTTTTTTTATGAAAAGAAGCGTGTTTGTTTTTCTACTTACATCCTGTTATAATAGAAACAGAAAACATCTGGGAGGAGGCACGATGTGCTGTCATTACAGAAAAAAAGAAATCTTTATCATGAATTAGAAATGTATCGCCTCTGGCATTGCTGGTCGCAAAATCGTTTTGTTTCAGACATGATATCTTATGCGACGTATGCCAAAATGAAGGAAGCGAATAATCGCATACAGGACCAGAGCTACGTTGATTTACTGTCATATTATGGGTTTGACATTGAACATGATCTGGTCTATCACGAAATAAAAGAACAAATCGTATCGCTGCATGATGCTTTGAGCAGATGTGAATTAGAAAGCAGCAGTGCATTGCTTGAACAATTAGAACATCATTTATCTATACAAAATACCTGTATAGAGAGCATCAATCTGCGATTGTTTTTGCATAGACTGTTACAGTATGTAAAGAATGATGTTTATTTGAGTGAAAGCCAAATTGAAGCATTGTTATCTTATTATCAGAATAAGCCAAAACCATTGAAGGACCTCATTTTATATTATATGATCTATTCTGCTACTAAGATCAGCTTTACCTATCAGCAATATTTATATGAGAAGATAGAAGCATTACGCGTATCGGATTATTTGCCGATCATGGTTCATTATATGGGATATTTGATCAACTGCAAACAATTTCAAAAAGCGTTGTTATTAGGAAACGAAATCTATCAAAAAGCGCATGAAACAAAAAATCACTATATGCTGTTTGAGTATTATGAGAATATGCTTGCTTATTATATTCGATATGAACCAAATCAAGTAGAGAAAACCCAGAAACAGATAGAAGCAATCATGAAGCAAATCCATTTTCCGAGAATCAAAAAGATGCAATACTATCGTAATTATGCCAAACGGTGTATTTCAAAGCATGAATATCAAAAGGCTTTAGCCGCATTTCAAGAGATACAAGAATACAGTTTACAAGGGAATGTTCATGATCGTGTGAGCATTATATATAATATCACTTTTTGCGAAAGCCAACTTCAAATTCCTTATAGCATCGCTTATGATTATGCATTGAAAAAAGAACATTTTGAAAGCAAGGCTGATTATTATTTGTTTCAATATTTACTAAAGAAGAACGATATGACAAATGCACAACGGGTTCGTTATTTGCATAAGATTGCGAAAGTCATGAAAGATCATGAGGATTATACGAAATTTCAAATAAGGGAAGAATTATATATGATTAGTATGAAAGATAAAAAGGCAGATCTTTTCCGCTATCTGGAGAATAGATAAATCACATAAAAAGTAAACAATTATGCAACTTTTTTCAGCGTTATCTAACCTATTTGTAAACAGTGGCATTTTGTTATGGCGTGTGATAATCTAAAGATAGGAAAGGAGTTTATAATAAAATTGTTGTAATGATGAAAAGAACTAAGATATTATTAAAATTAGCATTGCTTTTCTGCTTGATCGTTTTGACGGCAAATGCAGTAGAAAGCATGCAACCGCGTTCAAGAGAAACGTGGATAGAAAAAAATTAAATCATTTAATGAGAGAGGAGCAAAAATGAAAAAAAAGATATTTATAACGGTATTGTTATGTTTGTTTTCAATTTCACCGATTTCTTTGCGAGCCAATGAACTTGAAAGAAACACGGTGGAATCAGATCATGAAATTGTAATAGAAAACGTTGATGAATTAAGTGATGCGGAAATTGATAGAATCATGAAAAAAGAAACCGAAAAGTATTTAGAGCGTGTTGTTCCGGGTTATGCAGATGAAAAGAAAGTAAGAGCCAGACCGACCTATGAAACGGTCTACGGAACAGCCAAAACGGTAACGATTGGCGGATATGCCGGAAATCAGCCGGCAGGAGGCAGAAGATTTAACACAGGAGGAGGCTTTTGGTTCTCTGATAGCGGTGGACCTACTGCTTCATTAAATGTATCTTTTCCTGCACCTTATGATTTGATCAGTGTTTCCGTTACGCTGGGATCAGTTGGAAGTAGCGGCGTATTTGTACTAGCTCCTGATACGACCCATTATTTTAAGCTTTATGTTTCCAAAAAAGTTCGTGTACAGCCATATGTCGTATATTATACAAACAGCCAAGGGAAGAAAACCGTATGGCTTAGAAGTAAAACTACGACAGTAACGAAGGTGGATCAATATGCAAAGCAAGTATAAATTATTTGGCAGCATCATTTCTGTTGTTTTGATCATTTTGCTTTTGGTATATTTAACAGTGAATCATTTTGCGATGCGTAAAGAATTGGCTGCCTATCAGGAAGAAAAGAATATCGTCGGTACGTATATGCTGGGAGAAGGGATCGTCAGCCAGTATTACTTGGTCCTGATGAAAGAAGACGGTGTGATCAAAGCCTCTTTTTATGAACAGTTTGGTGAAATAAAGGAATATACACTGGTGGAAACAGATGAGAAGGACACTTATTGCCTTAAAGATGTAGAGAATGTGTATCTTGTGTTTTATCCAAAGCAGGTTCATGTTCTACACGACAATCGTGTCGATCAGTTAGACAAGATCAAGGATACACCTAATTTTGTGAATGTAAAACAGTAAGGGAAAGCATGAGAAGCTTTCCTTTTCTTATCAAGTATTGATCATAAGACAGTAAATTGATCGAATTTAATATACTTACTTTTATCTTTTTAATGATTTTGTTTTATGATTTCTTGTGATATAATGAAAATGTCAGGAGGAGTGTTCTATGAAACCATTTAGAGAAGAACCCCGCTTTGTATTGCTCTTACGCATAGATCTTGCTTTTTCTGTAAAAAAGAAAAAGTAAAAAATAAAGCATAAACGGCAGTTGTCGCAATAAAACACAATCATTCAATATTACAAAAACGAGGTATCATTTATGGAGAATAATAAAACGCTTTATCTGCATGGTGTGTGCAATAAGCTTTTGCTTGTGATGCAGCTTGCTTTCCTTGTTGCGGCGTTTATGACGCGCGAAACCAAAGGCTTTTTATGGGGCGGTATTTTATCCCTGTTGCTGATCGAGTGGGTTTTGGAATATCTCACTTATCAAGGGAAATATGGCACATACTTCCGGTCAGGACGCTTTTGGATCATGGCTGTTTACTTGATCGTTATGCTGTTGGTGATCAGTCAGGATGCTTTTTTAAGTTTTTTGGCAGAGCATTTGTATCTCTATCCGCTTTTATTGCTAGGGTATATCTGGCGAACAGTCAAATTATATAAAGAAACAAAAGCATCGCTGTGACAGGAAAAGTTTTTTGATCATCATCGTGATCGATCATCTGAGCAGTAAGTCTGATAGGGCTGCTGCTCTTTCATTGTCTGTTTATATATGATGCCGCACTGATCGATCAAACGCTTTTCTATCATTTAGGGGCGTTTGTTTTTGATCACGATGGTAATTAGAGAGTATTACTTTTTACCCTTTTCTGCATGCGCGCAAACTTCCTCCTTTTTTATTGGTATAGAATTGTATTTTCAAAGTAAAAAATGTAAAATAGTAGTAAGCAGACAGACTATCGTAAAAGGTGTGATCAAAATGAGCAGTTATATTGAATTTCAAGATGTAAAGAAGATCTATCGCATGGGAGAAGTGGAAATTCCCGCGCTTGCCGGGGTCAATTTTACGATCGAAAAAGGTGAATTTGTCGTCATTGCCGGGGCGTCGGGTGCAGGGAAAAGCACCATTTTGAATATTTTAGGCGGCATGGACAGCTGTACCGGCGGCAAGATCTATGTCGATGGCAATCTGGTAAGTGATTATAATGAGAAAGAACTGACGACTTATCGCCGTTATGATGTCGGTTTTGTGTTTTAGTTTTATAATTTGGTGCAGAATCTGACGGTAAAAGAAAATGTGGAGCTGGCAACGCAGATCTGTAAACATCCGCTGGATATTGATGAAACGATCGCGGCGGTTGGTTTAGCTGATCGTAAAAATAATTTTCCGGCACAGTTATCCGGCGGGGAACAGCAGCGCGTGGCGATTGCCAGAGCGCTGGCAAAAAATCCAAAACTGCTTTTATGTGATGAACCGACCGGTGCTTTGGACTACAATACCGGGAAACAAGTGTTGAAATTGCTGCAGGATACATGTCGGGAACGGGGGATCTGTGTGATCGTCATTACGCATAATCTGGCGCTTACGGCGATGGGAGACAAGGTCATCAAGGTCAGAAACGGCCTGATCGAAAGCATTGAAATCAATGAAAATCCAATGCCGGTAGAAAGGATCGAATACTAATGAAAGCATATGTGCTGGATATCATCAGAGAAATGCGGCACAGCTTCGGCAGATTTTTCTCGATCATGGCGATCGTGGCGATCGGCACCGCCTTCTTTGCCGGTGTAAAGGCCAGTATTCCCGACATGAAATATACTGCCGATCAATATTACAAAGCGTATAACCTAATGGATATACGATTGGTTTCAACGATGGGCTTTACCGATGAAGATGTGGAGGCAATCCGTGCAGTAGATGGATTAGAAGGTGTGATGCCGGCTTATTCCATGGACTTTTTGACACATTATGATACACAGCAGTATGTCGTAAAAGTAATCGGTTTATCTGGCGATGATCGAAATGATCCGAACTATATCAATCAAATGCGTTTGGTATCAGGCAGAATGCCGAAGAAAAGTGATGAATGTGTGATCGAAGAGCAGGAACTGATCAAGAGCGGTTTTGCGATCGGTGATACGATCCGGTTAGAAAGCGGCAGTGAAGATGCTTTAAGCGATACATTGAAGCGAGATACGTATCGTATTGTCGGTACTGTCTATACGCCGGATTATCTCAGTCATGAAAAGGGGACATCGACGATCGGCAGCGGTAAGGTCGATCTGTTTATCGGAATCGATGCGGACAATTATTGCAGCGACTATTACAGTGAAGTGTTGGTTACGGTCAAAGGGGCAAAGGCATATAACAGCTATACGGACGCCTATTTTGATGTGGTGAACCAAGTGAGCGCGGCTTTGGAGCAGGTCGGACAGGATCGCAGCGATATTCGCTATGAACAGATACAGAAAAAGGCACAGGAAGCGTTAGCGGAAAAAGAAGCGCAGTATGAAGAAGCGCGTGCGGCTTTTGAAACTGAGATCAGTGAAGCGCAAAGTCAATTAGAAAGTGCAAGAGATGAAATTTTACTAGGACAGGCACAGCTGGAAAGCGGCAAGATCAATTTAGAAAGCACAGTTGCTTTGAGTGAAATGCAAATTGCGCAAAATGAAGCAACGATCGCGCAGTATGAAATACAGCTGGAAGAAGTCGTGGCATTACAGAAACAGATGCACGAGCAATATGAACCGATCATCGAACAGGCTGAAGCGCGTTTGAAAGAGCAGCAGGCGCAGGAAGCAAGGCTGCAGGCACAGCTGGCTGATCCGGCTTTGTCGCAGGCAGAAAAAGCGGCGTTGGAAACACAGCTGCAGCTTGTGCAAAGAGAGATCGCACAGTTAAAAAGTACGATCGAAAACAGTGAAAAAGCAGTTGTGACGGTGGATGAGAAAGTTGCGACCTTTGAACAGATGATCGCAGACGGCAAGCGGCAGCTGGAGGAAGCGAAAGCAGCGTTGGCTGCAAAAAAAGCGGAAAGCGAGGCGCAGTTTGCGCAGGCGCAAAAACAGTTGGACGCAGCGCAGGAGGCTTATGTAAACGGCAAATTGGAATTAGAGAAAAACCGTACTCTAGGCGAACAGGAGCTGTCTTTGGCAGCAGAAAAATTGGCGCAGGGGAAAGAACAGTTGTCTTCCTTGCCGGAGCCGACCTGGTATGTGCTGGATCGCAATTCTCATTATTCCTATCGTGATTATGAGAGCGTAACCGAGCGAATGGATGGGATCGCCAAAGTATTCCCGGTGTTCTTTTTGCTGGTATGCGCACTTGTCTGTTTAACGACGATGACGCGTATGGTAGATGAACAGCGCAGCATGATCGGTACTTATAAAGCGCTTGGCTATTCTAAAGTCGCCATTGCGATGAAATATGTCCTGTATGCGCTTGTTGCGGGCATTGTGGGCAGTGTGATCGGCTGTTTGATCGGTATGCATCTGTTTCCAAGCGTGATCTTTTATGCGTGGAACCTCATGTATAATTTGCCGGATCTCCAATTTGAAATACAAATTCCGTTGGCCCTGCAGGCATCGCTCAGCGTCATTGCGGTAACGATCGCAGCGACGATCTTTGCATGCTATCATGAATTTGTGGAAGTACCGGCTTTGTTGATGCGGCCGAAAGCGCCGAAAAACGGCAAGAAGATCATGCTGGAGCGTTTGTCATTTCTGTGGAGCCGCTTCTCTTTTACGCAAAAGGTTACGGCGCGCAATCTATTCCGTTACAAGAAACGCTTTTTCATGACAGTGATCGGTATCAGCGGCTGTACGGCACTGCTGGTGGCGGGCTTTGGCATTCAGGACAGCATTGCGGAAATCGTCGATAAACAGTATGAAGAGATCATGCAGTATGACAGCATGCTTACCTTTTCGGCAGACAGCACGTATCAGCAGCGCGATCAGGTGGAAACCAAACTGAAAGAAGATAAGCAGATCAAGGCATATGAGGGGATCATGCAGAAAAATGCAACGGTAAACGATGACGGCGAGGAAACAAATGTAACGCTGATCATCGCAGAGGACAGCAGTGATTTTAATGAATTTGTGCTGATGCAAAATCGCAGAAGCAAGGAAGAACTGCATTTGAACAGCGATGGGGCGATCATAACGGAAAAACTTTCTAAGAATTTGGGCGTTTCGGTTGGCGACAACGTTTCGATCACTTTGGAAAACGGGCAGATGAAGGAAGTCAAGATCACCGGTGTCATGGAAAACTATGTGGGCCATACGCTGTATATGACACCGGGTTATTACAAGGAATTAAGCGGTGAACGCACCGTGGTCAATGCGTATTATATCCAGATGAAAGAAGTGAGCGATGAAACGGAAGCCGCTTTGGGCAGCCGCTATATGGAATTGGATGGTGTTTCCTCTATGTCCTTTTACAGCGGTGTTGCCAAATCCTTTGAAGATACGATCGCTTCGATCTCTTTTGTCGTTTATGTTTTGATCGGTGCGGCGGGACTATTGGCGTTTGTCGTATTGTATAATCTAACGAATGTCAATATCAGTGAGCGCACCAGAGAAATTGCGACCATCAAAGTGTTGGGCTTTTATCCGAAAGAAGTTTCTTCGTATGTCTATCGGGAAAATATCGTACTGACTTTGATCGGCGGTCTTTGCGGGTTGGTGCTTGGCATCGCGCTGCATGCGCTGATCATGAATCTGGCGGAAATGCCGGAAGTGATGTTCGGAAGAAATATTGAGCCGCTTTCCTTTGTATATTCGATGATTTTGACGCTGGTGTTTGCGATGATCGTGAATATCGTCATGTATCGCAGACTGCGTCAGATTCCAATGGTGGAATCACTGAAGTCGGTTGAATAGGGAAAGGAGCGATGAAAAACAGGAATGACAGACGTATGATAAAATAAAGGTATGATGATCGGGAAGGGAGAAAATGATATGAAGTATGTAACAAAACGCAATTTAATGTATGTGAATATGGCTGCCGGCGTGGTCGGATTGATCGCTTTGTTGCAGCAGCTTACCCTGAAAAGCAGCTATAACGGAAGTTTATCGGGAATCAGCGGACAGATTTCTTTTCTGTATTTTCTGTTTGTCGCTACGATCATTTTAGAACTGATCGCTTTGGGAATTGCGGCGACAATCTATTTTTACCGCAAGGAGCAGGATCGCAACTTACTTGTTACGCTGGGGGTTGCGGCAGTGGTCCTGCTGGCGATGCTGCTGGCAAATTCCGCGGTTTCTATTCTGCGGGAAGCCGGTCAGGTTTTGAACGGAAATTTAGGCAGCGCTTTTTCGCTTTATTCCAAATACGGGAATATGAGTTCTGCTGATCTTACCGCAAAAATGGAAAACGGATTAAAAATTTTGATTTTTGCTTATATCGTCAGCACTGTATATGGCGGATGCAATCTTTTCTTCTATTGGAAAAAGAAAGACGGCTTTTTTGCAGGCGATGGGAAATTAGATGTCGATGTGCAGAAAGTACAGGAAACAAAGGAAGCGATGATGCAAAGCGCTGCTGATACGACAGAGGCATTGAAACAGAACGTCAATACGATGACAGATAAAATAAAAGCCTTCTATCAGACGCCTAACGGCAAAAAAACAGTGTTGGGGATCGGTGCGGTAATCGTACTGTTATTGGGTTATTTGGTTTATGTGAATGTCTTTAAGAAAACGGATATCAATTTGATCAACGGATGCAAGATCAGCGTAGATGGGGATTCCGGAAACGGCTATGCGACAGTAAGCGGCTGTCAGGTCGCGTATAATCAAAATAATGACAGACTGGCATCGTTTGTGCACAATATCGAATATGAAGTGCAAGGCGAAAACGGAACCTTCCAAAACGGTGATCAGGTGCAGGTAAAAGCGGTTTATGACGAGGAAGAAGCGAAGGCGCTGAAGCTGCGCATCACTGATGATACGTTCAGTACCGAAGTAAAAGGATTGATCGAATATTATGTGAGTGATGAGGATGTTCCGAAGAAAATCAAGAATGAAGTCGAAAAGCAGATGGAAGAGGCGCTCGCTTTGTTTATCGAGGATGTGGAATTGGGTGATCGCTATTTATCGTTAGATGATGATAAAGACATCGTGGTAACAGATCGGGAATTAAAGGGGAAACTGTTTCATGTAAATGATCTTTTCCAGTCATCGCGGGGCAGTTATATTTATATTTATCAATTAACGGTAGAAGGTCAAGTAAGAACCAGCTATTTTGACGATACCTATGAAGCACGAACGAGAAACGTTTATGTGTTATTTGAGACTGCATCGCTTTCTTCTGACTATTTGGAGGAACATCAAGATCTTGAAGAAAGCTATGATGTATTTGACAGCGATGATGACAGTTATGCGGATATGAAACTGGAAAAAATCGCGAAAAAGATCGCTTATTTGAGCGGACGATTAAGTGTGATAGAATAAGCATAGAAAAGGAGAAACGCCATGTTCGGGTTTCTCCTTTGCTTTTGTGCTGACATGTTAATTTCCGATTCGGTAGCAGAACGTGCTTGCTTAAATGCGATCAATCGCGCTTGGTGTAGTAAAATTTCTTGCATAATACACTGTATAGCAAAGATGCGATGATAACGCTGGTAATCGCGTTGGTCAAGGTTGTCGCAGCAGTGAAAGCCGCAAACATCTTGGCTGCGGAATACGGTACGCCAAGCAGATAGTTTTTATAAAAGAATGATACGATCGGCTCGGCGATGACATTAAAAAGCATGCCGCAGGAAGAAGCGATCAACGCAAGCTTCAACGAGCGTTTTTGATCTTGGTGCGCATCGGCAAGCTTCAAGATGCGATGTGCCATAAAACCGGTAATGACGCCGATCATAAATTTCAAAAAGATCGTCTTCGGCGCACTGGCGACATAAAGAGGATCCATGAGATCAGCGATCCCCATACCGATCGCACCGGCAAGACCGCCGGAAACCCCGCCGCATAAAAGCGCCGCAAGGACACAAAAGGTGTTGCCGAAATGGATCGCGGTCATCATATCGCCGACCGGAATATTGATCTTCAAATACATAAAGCCGATGTAGCAGCATGCCGCAAGCAGCGCAGTGATGCTCATTTGTTTGACACTGATTTTTTTCATTCAGATACCTTCTTTCATTCTTGCATATTCTATCATAATACTGTATATTAAAAAATATACAGAAAATAAATAAATTTGGGATACAGAGGAATGGATATGGACTATGTTTGGATGCAGTTTGAGAAACAAAAAGGGAAAGCGCTCTATCAGCAAATTCATGATTTTTTCGTAGAACAGTTATTAAGCGGTTATTGGAAGCAGGGCGATCATTTGCCTTCGATCCGCCGTTGTGCCGGTCTTTTGTCGGTATCGCTTACTTCTATTAAAAATGCTTATGCACAGTTGGAGGAGGAAGGCTATATTGAAGCGCTGCCGCGGCAGGGTTACTTTGTTTGTGTAAGTGAAGCAGGGGTAAATCTAAGAAAAGAACTGCTGCGCAGCGATGAAACAGAACAAAAGCCGCATTTCCAATATGATTTTAAGACATCGGCGATCGATGAGGCGAGCTTTGATTCCCTGAATTGGAAACGCTGTGTGCGTTTCGCCATGGAACAGGAGGATCTTTTGGAATATGGAGAGGTGCAGGGAGAGACCGTGCTGCGTAAAGCTTTGCAGCGTCATGCGTACGGGTACCGCGGCATTGCCTGTCATGAAGATCAGATTCTAGTAGGAGCAAGCGTGCAGACGCTGCTGTATCAGCTTTGCGGCTTATTAGGCAAAAGAAAAATCATTTATATGCACACACCGCCCTTTTCACAGGCAAAGCAGGTATTTGAGGACTGTGGATGGGAAGTGCATTTATGCGATGTAACGGCGCTCACCCAAAACGACTGGGAAAAGATGTCTTTTCTATATTTGCATACGGTTGCATTCGGGGATGAGAAAGCACCAATGCCAAGGCATTTGCGTAAAACGTATTGTGAATTAGCCAAACGGCATCATGTATATTTGATCGAAGATGATAAAAACGGGGAACTGCGTTATGTAAGAAGGAGTGAGAGCGCTTTGTTTGCGGCTGATGAAGGGGAACGGGTCATCTACCTCAGCACTTTCTCCAAACTGCTGGCGCCGTCCTTACGGATCGCTTATATGATCCTGCCGCAGCCGTTAAAGCAACGCTATGAGGCGAAAAAAAGTGATTATAATCCGACTGCCTCTAAGATGGAGCAATTAGCATTGGCACGTTATTTGACCAATGCGCACATGGAAAAGCATTTGAATCAGCTGCGGAAACGCTATGCCGAGAAGTATCGTAAAATGGCAGAACTGCTGCAGCGATCGGTACCGCATTGGGAATGGGTGCTGCATGAAACAGCTTTGCGTATCCATGTTCGCAAGGCATCCGTATTACCTGATGAAATACCCGAAGAAATCGCTTATGATGAAAATGCAGAAGAAATCATCTTGTCTTTTGCGAAAATCGACAGTAAAGATATGGAAAAGGCCTTTCAGCTGTTTGCCGATCATAAAATGGCAGGAAAATGATAACGTGTGTTTCTGTCTTTCTCCAGCATGCTTCTTGTGGAGGAGGCTCATTTTTGCTGTTGCAAGAATGGATGGATAATGATATAATATCTTGGCTTGATAAAGCAGTATTTACGATCTGGAAGAATATGGGTTTCCATACAATTCCGCTTATAGTATAAGGGATAGTACGAACCCCTCCTAAGGGTTAGATTCAGGTTCGAGTCCTGATAAGCGGGCCATATTTAGGGATCCACTACCAGACAGTATCATCTTGCGTCCATGGTGAAAAGGATATCACATCAGATTCCGGTTCTGATATTGCGGGTTCGATTCCTGCTGGGCGCGCCATTTTTCGCAGATGTGGTGGAATGGCAGACACGCTACTTTGAGGGGGTAGTGGGCGTATGCCCGTGTGGGTTCAAGTCCCATCGTCTGCACCAGTTATCGATGAAGTCCCAAAAGGGACTTTTTTCAAAAACAAGGACATATAGTAAAAAGAAGCGGAAAGGAGCCTGTTTCATGAAAGTAGTAAAAACCCCATCGTCTGTTTATGTGCTGTACGCACTTGCGATCGTTTTTTTATGTATTGCCACTTTTGAGATCTTTGGCTGTTACAGCGATATTCGATCTTTGATCGATTCTAATGATTTGATCGTATCGGAAAACATGACGTTCATTATTTCTTATTATCTGGAGCATGTTTCCGTGTATTTCGGCATCGCTTTTTTGCTTTATGCGGCAGGTGTGATCAGCGCTAAGCTCAATGAAGTGCATCAGGTCGTCTATCAGATGGCGGAAAAAAGCAAAGATAAATAAAGGAAGGGAAACAGGAGCGATCCTGTTTTTTGTTTTTCTGTGATTTTCATTGTATGCGATCTGTGGTATGATATTTTTGCATGTGCAAGGAGTGAGAACATTGAAATATGGAAAAACAGCGCTGTGCATCTTGAGTGCGGCAGGCTTGATCATTACGATCTTATTGACCTGTGTCGATCATTTTGCGTTTCAGCGTTCCTTTTTTGAAAAACAATATCAGAAATTAAATACCGCACAGGACATGAATATGTCAAAGCAGGATCTGATGCGTGCCACCGATGTGCTGCTGGACTATTTGAAAGATGAGCGTGATGACATTTCTTTGCAGGTTGTTGCAGCGGAAGAAAAAGTGGAAATGTTTAATGAAAGAGAAACAGCACATATGGTCGATGTCAAAAATCTGTATCAGGGAGCGATGCAGGTGCGCTCCTATGCGTTTTTGATCACTCTTGTTGCTTTTGCGCTCCTGTTTTGGAAAGCACGAAAAGATCTGTTGTTTGCGTTATGTTATCGCTATGTGCAGTGTGCGATCGCAGCGGTGGTGATCGCCGGTGTGCTGGGCTTATGGATCATGAGCGATTTCACGACCTTTTGGACGAATTTTCACCGACTGTTCTTCAGCAATGATCTTTGGCTGCTGAATCCGGCTACGGATCGAATGATCCAGATGTTTCCGGAACCGTTTTTCTTTGCAATGGTAAGCAGGATCGTGCTTGCCTTTGCCATCGTATTCCTCACTTTATTTGGCTTGTCGCTTTACTACCTCAAGCACGTAATGAAAAAGCAGAAAGGAGCAGTGTATGCGCAGGATCATATTGGCAAGTGAAAGTCCGCGTCGCCGGGAACTGATGGCGAAGCTGGATGTTCCTTTTACGGTAAAAGGAGCACAGATCGACGAAACATTGAACAAAGAGCTTCCGCTGTATGAAGCGATCGAGGATATCGCGTATCGCAAAGCAGCGGCAGTGGCAAAAAAATATCCGCAGGAGTGGATCGTTTCAGCAGATACGATCGTTTGTCTGGACGATCAAGTGATGGGAAAACCGCAAGATGAACAACAGGCGGAAATGATGTTGAAACGCTTATCAGGCAGAACGCATCAAGTCATCACTGCTGTTTGTATTTATGACGGCAAAACGGCACACCTCTTTCATGAAGTCAGTAAAGTAACCTTCTATGCGCTCTCAGAAGAAGAAATAAAGGCGTATATTGCCACAAAAGAACCTCTTGATAAAGCAGGCGCATACGGAATTCAAGGAAAAGGTGCATTTTTAGTTGAAAAAATCGAAGGGGACTATTATAATATAGTAGGTCTACCGATTGCCCGACTGAAACGGGAAATGGAAGACTGTCTGAAATAGTTTCCATTCGCCGCTATAGTATAATGGTAATACACGTCCATGGTAAGGATGAACTCGTGGTTCAATTCCGCGTAGCGGCACCATTTAGAAAACAGCCTCTTGTAAAAGAGGTTTTTATTTTGTGCATAAACGCTCGCTCAGTAGTAGATTCATGAAGATGCATGCCTTCCCGGCTGCACATAAAAAATTTTATAGAAACGCTTGACCTAAAGTTAAGTTTAGCATCTATAATGAAAACGGTAAGAGCAGAAGCAGCTTATCTGTTGATAAGCGCAATCCATGTAGGATCACTGCTTACCCGCAGAAAGAAAGAAGGTTGAAATAATGAATGAAACATTGGTATTAGAAAAAGCATGGGATAAGACGTTCCCTAAAAGCGATCAGGTAATTACAAAGAAAGTAACCTTTCACAATCGCTATGGCATTACTTTGGCGGCAGATTTGTATATGCCAAAAGAAGTAAGCGGGAAACAGCCGGCGATTGCCGTGTGCGGTCCTTTCGGTGCGGTAAAAGAACAATGTGCCGGACTGTATGCCCAAACGATGGCGGAAAGAGGATTTCTTACATTGGCGTTTGATCCTTCCTTTACCGGTGAAAGCGGAGGGATGCCACGCTATATGGCAAGTCCCGATATCAACACCGAGGACTTTCAGGCAGCCGTGGATTTTCTGTCTGTCATGGATGAGGTCGATCATGACAAGATCGGTATTTTAGGAATTTGCGGATGGGGCGGTATGGCGCTGAATACAGCCAGCTTAGATACCAGAATCAAAGCAACTGTCGCGATGACGATGTATGATATGGCAAGAGTGAATGCAAACGGTTATTTCGATGAAGGCGATCAGGAAGAAACCCGCTATCAGTTAAAAAAGACGTTGAATGAACAAAGAGTCATGGATTATCGAAACGGTACCTATGCCCGTGCAGGCGGCTGTATGGAATTGCCGGTTGCCGATGACGCACCGTTTTTCGTGAAAGATTACAGCGCCTATTATAAAGGCAGAGCTTATCATAAACGAAGTCTGAACTCTAATGAAGGCTGGAACCAGATCGGCTGCATGTCCTTTATCAATCAGCCGATCCTGCGCTATACAAACGAGATCAGAAGTGCCGTGCTGTTAGTGCATGGAGAAAAGGCACATTCCTGCTACTTCAGCAAAGATGCTTATGCGGCAATGATCAAAGACTCTTCATATACCGATAACAAAGAACTGCTATTGATTCCGGATGCGGTGCATACCGATCTCTATGACAATTTGGACGTTATCCCATTTGATAAGCTGGAAGCTTTCTTCCGTGAACACTTAAAATAACGAAAAAAAGCAAGCCGTGTTTTGATGCAAGCGACTTGCTTTTTCCATTTCTAAAGACACATCATAGCTGATAGACGACATCAGCGCGTTTACAGACAGGATCGGAGTGCGTTACGATGATGATGCATTTCTGCTCCTGTTTTGCCAGATCTACTAAAATATCCATGATCTCTCTTTCGGTTTCTTTATCCAAATTGCCGGTCGGTTCATCTGCTAAGATCAGCTTAGGCTCATAAGACAAACTCCTTGCAATGGCCACACGCTGCTGCTCGCCGCCGGATAATTTCAATACGCGACGATCTTTTTGATCTTCTGATAACCCGACTCGTTTCATAAGCTCGACCGCTTTTTCTTTTTTATCGGGAATCGGGTACTGACTGACATTCATCGACAAGATGATATTTTCTGCGGCGCTTAAATGCGGAAGCAGATTATAGCTTTGAAAGACGATGCCGATATCGCGGCTGCGGTAACGATCCAGATCGAATTGTCTTAATTCCCGCTCGCGAAAGTAAATGTTTCCTTCATAATCCGTTTCCAAGCCGCTAAGCAAAGAAAGCAGCGTGGTCTTGCCGCTTCCGCTTTTTCCCTTGATCGCATAGACAAGCCCTTTTTGGAAAGTGAAGTTCAGATCTGTTAATACATATTCATTTTGTTTTGCGTCTTTATAGCGATAAGAAACATGTTCCATCGTTAAAATATTGTTGTTTTCCATTATGTTCGCTCCTTTAATATCGTTAGCGGTGAGAATCTTTGAATGCTGATCATCGCACTGAGAGAGCTAATGATGGTAAGGGCCAGTCCGATTCCCAAAAGCTGTATCACTACCTGTATATCGACAACGGCGTCGATGCTGTCAAATGCCTGTAATTCGATGACGCCCTGAAAGTTGTTTTTTCCCATATCAGGACTTTGTTCAGGCATTTCTCCTTGATCTGGAATCATCTCTTTTCCATTGCCGCCGAAATGATCACGTATCGACTGCTGTTCATTCTGTGCGGAAGCAATCTCATTTTCCAGCATGTAATTCGATACCGGAACACTGATCGCCGCACCGATTCCCGCACCTAATAACAGCGATAAAAGCGATACGATCAGCAGTTCGCTGATGAATTGCAGGCAAACCTTTGATTTTTTCATACCGATCGTTCGCAGTACGCCGATCTCATACTTGCGTTCGCGGATATTGATGAAATTAACGATCAGTAAGACGATCGTACCGATGATAAAGGTAATGATCAAAAAGGTGACAGAGAAAGTCTGCACATTGGCAATGGTGCTGGTGGCACTCTCTACCTGATCGAGATTTGTCTGTACGCTTAAATATTCACTGAGCCCCTTTTCGCTTAATTCCGCACTGAACGCATCAACGACGCTGCTGTCCGTTAAAATGAAGGTCGGGGTAATGGAAACGCGCAGCGATTCACTTGCGGCGCTTATCTGTTCAACGACATGAGCGTTGGTGATGATGGTATTGACCGAGTTGGCAAACTGTTTCATACCGTTTTCCCGTTCGCTTTGTTCCTGATAAATACCGCTTACGGTCAGAGAATAAGTGATCGTTTCATCATTTGGATCGACTAATGTGATCTGGTCGTCTACCTGTATGTCGTTTAAGGTCGCCAGTTCCTCATTCAGCAAACAAGTATCACTTTCAAAATCTGATGCGACTTCGCCATCGACGATCTGGTAGCTGCCCTCAATAAATTCATTCATTGCGGATAAAGAAGAATAGCCTTGCAAGGTAAAATCTCCGCTTGTCATTTCTTCAAATTCCTGATCGCCTCTTTTCTGCTGCGGCATGCCCGCCATCGACTGTTCCGCTTTTTCCAGTGAAACGGCGTTCATTTCAGTATTCATGGTATAGTAATAGCTTTTCACATAGTCGCTGTCCGCATATGCCTCAATATCGGTGGCAGTGATGCTGCTGGCAGTTTGAAACACCTCATTCATGTCCGCTTTTGCATCTTCTCTGTTTTCCGGGTCAAAGTTTTGCATCATGTTTTCCCGATTCATTGCAATCGTTGCCTCTACTTCATATTTATCCTCATAAGAAGCGATCAAGGCAGCAGACGCATGATCGATTGCCAAAGCCACAGATACGGCACAGGATATGACAAGGATCAAGATGCCGATCAGCAGGTTTCTGCCTTTGTTTCTGGTAATAGAAAGTAAGGCGTTTTTGAAAATATAGCGCATTTAGTTTCCTCCTTTACGCGCTTACCAGTATAGTACCGAACCCTTAAAATAAGGTGAAAGATCAAAAGAAATTGCTTTTTATTTGATTATTTTTTCATGTTCGTATGGCACATAGTACAAAGCATGGAATCGGTATCATTCGATGTAGATAAATAGGGGGAAATATGGTATAGTGTAAACAAGCAAAGATAGCGTCTGTAAAGAAGAACAGACGAGAAGGAGGAAAAGATGAAAAAGAAAGTATCGTTGCTTTTGGCAAGT